>Ga0126311_10000120_pt1 | contig 39374 bp, 40 predicted proteins | sample Plot61_FD_92539 | JGI IMG/M metagenome (GOLD analysis project Ga0126311, IMG submission 92539) | Serpentine soil microbial communities from UC McLaughlin Reserve, CA, USA - Plot61 | ecosystem: Environmental > Terrestrial > Soil > Grasslands | place: USA: UC McLaughlin Reserve, Lake County... | reverse complement strand
TTATTTTTAGACAGTGTATTAATTAAAGGTCTGCTGTATGGGAGAACTCTCCTACTAGTTCATTAAACATAATATTCATATGATCAATTTTGAAATCTTAGGACAATATTTAATATTATAATCGTTTATAAAAAAGAATTTTTAAAACAAATAAGATGATAAAAATGTTGAAAGGAGAGATTTTTCATTATAATATCTAGTTTTTGCTTTACTAGATGATCTTATATTAATGACGGTGAGAAGTATCTTTATTCAACTTTCACAATCTATTTAATAGATGACGGTAAAAGCTTATATGCTATACACCTTAATTTACACAAAAACTTTTGCATTCAAATGTTAATGATAAAAAATATAGCCACGATCATGCGAAGAAATTAAAACTAGTCCTTATCATTACTATTTCATTTCTAAGTGTAGAAGTCATTATCGGTATTTTTGCTAATAGTCTTGCCTTGATTGCTAATGCAATTCATATGTTCACAGATGTTGCTGGTATTGGGCTAGCTTTAGTAGCAATAAATTTTTCTTCGAAAAGATCTCCTACCACTCATAAAACGTATGGGTTTTATCGATTAGAGATTCTCACAGCATTAATAAATAGTACAGTAATACTAATTTTCTCTTTTTATATTATTTATGAAGCTTATTGGCGTTTATTTGAACAAAATGAGATCAAAGGATTATATGTTTTTGTTATTGCAATTATAGGCTTGATTGTCAATCTCATAGGAATTAAAATACTTCATAGGCATGCAAAAGAAAATATTAATCTTGAAGGAGCCTATCTCGAAGTTTTAAAAGATATGTATGGATCATGTGCAGTCATCGTTGCAGCATTGATAATCATATCTACAAATTTATATATTGTTGATCCAATAACTAGTATTGGCTTATCTCTATTTATATTACCACGAACTTGGTCACTTATGAAAAGAGTTGTAAATATATTAATGGAAGGAGTTCCCTCAAATATTTCGTATGAACAAGTTAAGAAATCAATTTTAGAAATCAAAGGGGTAACTGGAATATTTGATTTACATTTATGGACAATTACATCGGGATTTGATGCCATGACTGCTCACGTTGTTATTTCTGATGTTTCAAAATCACAAATTATTTTAAACGAGATTAATTCTTTATTGGAAAAAAAATTCAATATCACTCATAATACAATTCAAATAGAAACATATCATGAATAGTTACTAAGTTTATGTTTATAAAATTGAATCTAAAATCAAATTTAGAAGGAGTATTTTACTATTAATAAAGAAAAAAAATATAGAATAAATATATAGTTTTTTTTCTAGCTAAAAATAATTCAAAAAATATTCTTACTAAATGTTTCTAAAAACAGATATATTTAATGACATTTATTTTATTATGGCATCAATTTCTCTTGGAAAAAATAAAGGTAATGTTTTTTTGTTAAAAAAAGTTTTCTCATATGCTTTTTCGGGTTTTTCAATAGTTTTTCTGGCATACGTTTTGGTTAATATACTAAATAGCTATCCACCTCGAATAATAGGAATCTCACCTTAACAAAAGACTCAATTATATTTCTATATATTTCCACGATTGAATTTAATTATACAGAATTTAAAATTGTAAATAGTCTAGATTTAATTAAATTTTTTTAGAAAATTAAAAGATAGTCTTAATACTTATTGTTTTTCATTTAAAGCTTAGTTCCTTTATCAACTGTTGATTTATAAATATACTGGAGTATTTTCTCGAGGTTTTTATCAATTGGTTTTGTCGTATTTATTGATATGTGTTTTTGTCTTACTGGTTCATAAATCTTCTTCATTTTTAAATATATGGATACATTCGCATCAGAATAATCATCTTTTCTCAACAATAGTCTAGTGATAATCATGTCCTCTGGACAAATACATTCAATAATATGTATTTGGTCATTTGTTAAATTTAGGAATTCCTTTACTTCAGTTCGAGACTTTTCCGTATTAAACGTTCCATCCAATATACAATTAATTCCTGATGAATGCAAATATTTTGCTAATAAAAATAATACATCATAGATTAACGCTCTTTCCCAGGCAGAGTATGTAGGTTTTTCAAATAATTCTTTTCTGACTTTATCTGTAGATAATAAGGTAGCATTTACATGTGGAGATAGTTTAGAAGATAAGAATGTCTTTCCAGTTCCTGGAAGTCCACAAATTACAATTATCAAATCTCTAATTAATACTAAATATTTGGTAAAGGCTGTATTAAAGAAAAGAAAAATAGAATTAATATTTTACCTTCTCCTTGCAACTATTGTATGTGTTTTTTCTACATACCACCTAATTTTATCTTTGAATCCAGCCCACCATTCAAAAAATATATCACTCGTTTCAGATTGAAACATTAGAAAGCCATTATATTCTGTTCCCCACGCATGATTGTATTCTCCGATAAGTTCTATCTTGTCAGGTAGACTACTTTTAATATCTTCCCATTCTTGTTTAGCTATATTCTTTTCCTCAGAATCTAAAGGTCTAAATCTATAAAAGACCAAAAATGTGGTTCCGTTAGTCATGTTAATTTATCCAATAATAGATAAATAAATAGATATAGTCAACATTAATCACTATAAATAATACACTATAACTAATCTCTAATTTATTAGAACAAGGTAACTAGTGGTTTGGTCTCTTTAATAGTGTAATGTTGTAGTTCTTTTACATTATTGATGTAAATTTTTTAACAAATTATTACATGCTTATTATTTTTTCAAATCGATCCAATTAAGGAATAATATTGCAATAGGATTAAAAAACACAATCTGCATAAATTATATTATTTTCTTGTTCAGCGGAAAGAATAATAATTTTCTATCGATTTAACTATCAAATTTAAAAAAAGTAACCACGTTGACAATATTCTCTTGCGTAAATGAATAATGAATTATAAAACTATTCTTCCTTTATTAATAATAAGCAATTCTAGTGATTAGGTATTAGTAAAGCAAAATTTTGAATACATTAAATCAGCCAGTGATAATAGATGTTATTTTATTGTTTTAAGAATAATGATATCACATTAAACAATTTTTAAAATGATACAATTTGAAAATCATAAGGTTAAATAAATTTAAAATTAAAGATGAAATATTTGATCTAAAACACTACAAACCTGAAAACTCATTCTTATAAAGGGGTTAAAACTTTGACTGAAATTTTAAAAATATATATTGATAAAATTACGACCATATGGATATTATGAAATTTCGCTATATCTCAAGAGGAAGTACATATTCAATAATGGTTATGATGACCCTTATGTTAATAGCATCTACCACCAATATGATTTTCTCTCAGTCTCCTACTACTTCCTTAACTTTTGATGATCCATTGATAGGAGTAAAGTTTCAATATACCGATGAATGGATAAAGGAGGGATCCTCTCTTTATGGAGCTAAAACTGAATGTCCCTCTTTACCTTGTATGCGGTTTCCCGTAATATCAATTAGTACTTATCCAATCGTTTCGGAAGATTTTTCGCTCGAAAATTATACTAAAGAGCAAAGTGCCTATCATGATTTAGCAGAAGGATATAAACCTATTGCATTGAATCAAACAATGATTGGAGAGAAAAATGCAACTCAATATATTTATAATACTAAATCACCTTTTTTGATGGAAGAAGCGTCAAGCGATATCATAAATTATGAAATATACTTAACGCAGGGTATCAACCTCTATAAAATATCTTTTACCGCCCTTCTTGACGACCAATTTGACAAAAATCTTAATTCATTCAAGAAGATTAAGAATACTTTTAAAATAGTTAGATAGAATGATAATTCTTAAATTTAAAACTCTTAAATATTTAAACTAGTTTGCTAAATAAAGACAAATTCTAAAAATATTTGTCAAGATATCTATATCATTTAAATACTCTTATTATTTATATTTCTAAAATAATAATCTACCATTACGAATTCCGCTCTTCCCATCCTCTAAAATTATATTTATTAATTATTAAAACCAATAAATTTTTATATTAAATTTAATGTACAAAACTCGCTGAGGTAGACCATGAATATAGGATCGAAATTGATAATTTTTTTTTAATAATATCTCTAATTCCATTAATAATATTTGGAATTTTTACTTATACAGAAATGGAACAAACAATCAAATCTGAAATATTGAAGAAACTTGAAATTGTAGCTAAATTAAAAGAAAAAAACTTTCAAGATGTTTTTGAACAGAATAATGAAAAATTAAACTTAGTTTCTAGCAGATATCTACTTAAAGTGGAATTAGATAACTATAACAATAATAATAATAATAATAATAATAAAATTGCCTCCCTGAAAATTATGAACCAGATACTTAATTTGATCAAACCTGAAGTTACCAAGTTTGAAGACATTATTATTCTAAACTTATCTGGCAAAGTAGTGGCTTCTACCAATAATACATATCTTGGTACAATCCATACGAATGATACATTTTTTATTGAAGGAAAAAAACACAATAATGTGACGATTTTATATAAAGATAAAAATCAGAAACTTAAATCATATTTAACCGGTCCACTTATCCTTAATAATGATAAATTATTGGGCGTAGTAACTATATTTTATGACTTGGGCGATTTATTATCTATGTTTAAAGTCTTTGAAGAACAAGTAGCCACAGGTGAAATTAATTTGATAAAGAAGAATGCTAATGGTGACGCGCTTATCATTAATCCTTTAAGATTTGATCCAGGTGCATCTTTGAATTTGACAGTAAGTAAAGATCGAGTAGATACTCCTATAGTTCAATCTTTATTAAAAATTGAGAAAACTTTTCCAGAAGCAAAAGATTACCGAGGCGTGGATGTCTTGGCTGTAACAAGATATTTAGAAAAATTAGGCTGGGGATTGGTTGTAAAAATGGATAAAGTTGAGGCTTTTGCACCTCTTGAAAATGTAAAATACGTTACCATAATAAGTGGAATTTTGGTAGGAGTAGCTATAATAATCACATCAACATTTCTTGGTAATTCCATCTCTAGACCAATTCAAAAATTAAGAGATATAATGAATGAGGTAGCTAAAGGAAAATTTGATTCCAGGATTGATGTGAAAGGTCCTACAGAGATTGAAGAATTAGCTAAACAACTAGATATAATGAGAGATACCATAGCAAATACAAACACTCATTTAAATGAACTTGTACAGGAAAGGACGGAAAAAATTGAAAAGGTTATATCAACGTTAAAAGAAAAGGAAGAAGCATTAGAAGAGTCTTACAAAAACCTTATTTTAGCTAATCAAAAATTGAGTCTACAAAGTAAAATTCAAAGAGACTTTATAAACATCACTGCTCATGAACTGCGAACTCCAATTGTTCCTATTATTACCCTTACTGAATTACTTTATAATAAAATCGCAAATGAAAATAAGACACAAAAGAATCAATCAAAAGAAAATGAGAAAAAACAAGAATTCCTTCAAGTCATTCTTAGAAATTGTTACAGATTATATCGACTGACGGAAGATATACTTGATGTAACCAAGATAGAAAGTCAAACCCTAAAATTAAATAAAGAAATGGTTCAGTTAAATGAGATAATAGGAAACGTAGTAAATGACTATAAAGAGATAATAAGCAAAAAAAGGTATGGAAGTGATCAAATTAGAATAGTATATGATGAGCCTAGCAAAGACAATAGTCTTGTAAATGCAGATAAAGGCAGACTTATTCAAGTACTTTCCAATCTTCTTGATAACGCTCTTAAATTTACCAAAGAAGGAGATATAGTTATTACTACACAAAAATTAAAAGATAACCAGGAGTTAATGATTAGTATAAAAGATAGTGGAACAGGCATAGATCCTGAAATATTGCCACAGTTATTTAAAAAATTTGCAACTAAATCTGAACAAGGTACTGGATTGGGTCTTTTTATATCCAAGAATATAATAGAAGCTCATGGTGGTACTATGTGGGGAGAGAACAATTCTGAAAGCAATGGATCTACTTTTTATTTTACTTTGCCCACATGGAAATCTGACATAATAGGTGAAGATGGAGAGAGTGAGGATGTAAAATAATGAATATAAAAAAAATTCTTTTAGTAGACAATGAAGTTGATATAACTTATGCATTAACTAATGCATTAGAAAATTATGGATTCAACATAGAAGCCTTTAATGATCCCATCTTAGCATTAAACTCGTACAAGAGCAATTTTTACGATTTAATAATTCTAGATATAAAGATGCCAAAAATGGACGGGTTTGAATTGTATAATAAGATTAAGGAGAAAGATCCACAAGTCAAAATTTGCTTTTTAACAGCTAGTGAATTGTTTTATGAAGAATTCAGAAAAGCACGATTTCTCTTAGTTGAGAAGATCGGAGAAGAATACTTTATTCAAAAACCAATCAAAACTGATGATCTGGTTCAAAAAATCAATGTATTAATGATGAAGAATAAGTAATACAATTCAGGACCTCCAATTTAGATTGAAAGAAAATTATTCTCCTTTCATCAATTTAGTAGATGAAAGTAAAGTTCTATTTTAATCTGATAAATAAATATAAATAATAAATTTCAAATAGTTGAATCGACAAGTTATCTTGAGCTCTTTTGGATACATTAAATATTTTTCCACTTTTTTCTAATTAGATTCTTTATATAATTTTTTTATTTAGGAACATAAATCTAAAATAGTAGAACTTTATCATATGTATGGATCGAAATTATTCTTTTATTGTAGTTTTTAAAAATTTCAAGGATTATAATATTTTATCTATTATTATATTAAATTAATACCAATAGTTGCTTATACTATATTATTACATCCTCCATTTTTTTTTGGAACTTTGCAAGAATTCTTGTTTTTCTTTAGCTAAATTGAGTATATCAGATTTACTTACTAATCCAATTAATTGTGACTGTTTATCTATTATAAATATTCTACTCATTCCTTTTCGAAATAATTCTTTTAAGGCATCATTGACCTCTTTATCCTGGCTCATTACAATTAATTCTGATACTGATATCATCACATCAACAACTTTTTTGTCTTCGATTCCTCCTTCATCTTTTTTAGATATATTATCTGTTGTGATCATACCAATAAGTTGATTATCATTATTTATCACAGGGAATGCACTTTTATAATAAACATTAAAATAATCTTTAATTAATTCAGATAATTTTAAACTGGGTTTAACAGCTATGAAATTTCTATTCATTATCTCCTTTAACTTTATACCTTTAATCCTTATTGATAATTCATTCTGATCTAAATATCTTTGAGCACCGCTATTAATAAACCAGCCAATTATTATTAACCAAAATCCGCTTAAAAATGATCCTCTCACCATAGCAACAAATCCTAAACCGATAATTCCAAAGGATACCCCTATGCCTATTTTTGAAGCTATACTAGTAGCTAGATCAAAATCTTTTTTCCATTTTGTTAATCCTGCTCTTAAAATTCGTCCACCATCTAATGGAAAGGCAGGTATTAGATTGAAACTTCCAATTATCAGATTAACCATGCTACTATACAAAAAAATTCCTTCTATAAAACTAAGATAATTTTCAATATTGTGTTGGATATTACTAATATACGAGACTAGAATAAAAAAAAGCCAAAATAATCCAGATAAAGCGTAACTTGTTAACGGGCCAACTATAGCTATTTTAAATTCCTTTTTAAAATCTTTTGTCTCATCTTTTATATCAGAAATTCCCCCAAAAATAAAAAGAATTATCTGATTGACATGAATCCCATATCGAATTGATAAAAGTGAATGGGATAATTCATGAAGCAATATAGAAACAAATAATATTATTGAACCAATTATTCCCATGGTCCAATATTGTAGATTAGTCAAATTGGGATAATAATGTGGCATGAATCCTGTTGCCAGAGTCCAGGATATAAGAAAAAAAACGATAATAAGCGTAAAATGTAATTTAATAGGTATTTTTTTTATTGTACAAATTTGTAAAGACATATAGAGATAGTTAGCAAAAATATCATTTAAAGCTTATAATTATTATTTTGCTTGATAAAATGACATCATAAAATCTCATCTTACTCACTTTGCTATTTTATCATTACATCATTTAGTTTATCATAAACTGGAAAATAAATTATTAAAGATATGATTATTCACAATTTAATAAGCCATGTTGAATGATTCAAATTATAAATCTATTACTTAAAAGCAATTTTATGATGATGATAATGTATATGGTTGATTTTGTTTTCTTCGAATTAAACGAAAGAGTCTCAGTTTAAGAGCAAGATAAAAGGAGTAGAACGAATATTTTAGTAACATTATTAATATAAGCATTTTATAAGTTATAAGCATTTAGAATAAAACTTTCACAAAAAAAGTAACTATCAAATTTCTAGAGGTTAGAATTTATTTTAAATGATTAATAGAAAAATTTATTTAATTATTTGAAAATAATAAGTTATTATAAATAAAGGCCTGGTCTATTTTCAGTAATGAAAATAACAGGAATTTTTATTTCCAGTATAATAATGACAACAATAATGTTTTTCTTAATAAATATAGCAGATCCAAATAATAAGACCTTTGCGATCGATTCTGCCTCTACTTCATTTTTAACATATAACAACTCAAAACTTAAATTTTCTATACAATTCCCTTCGACGTGGGTTCTTACTGAGAATAAATTACATCAAGAATTAGAGAATATTTCCAGTACTATAGAGATTAAAACACCTTTTGAAGGTTCTCAAGATCTACTGCAAGAAGAATTTCTTATTAGCATAAACAAATTACAAGAGAATATAACATTCGATGACTATGTTGATAATGCTCTAGAAGAATTCAAAAATGAATATAGAGATTTTCAACTAATTTCAAATAATTCAACAATGATTGATAACCATAATGGGCGAAAACTATCGTACTCATACTTAGCGGGAGTAGACCCAGCAAGTATCAAATTAATAATGGAGCATAATATAATTCCAAATGGCAACAATGTTTATGTTCTTTCATTTGGCACTCCTCCTGATAAATACTATGAATATCTGAGTATAATTCATAAAATGATAAACTCATTTAAAATTTTGGAATAATATTCTATATATTAAAACAAGAAGAACCTTGTTTATCTATTTTTTAGTTTCAAATTTATAATTTTTCCTTTACTTTTCTATTTTCCTTTTTTTTCACTTTCATCTATTTCATTTTGTTCTTTTTCTCTAAATGGTAATAGGGCTTTCCACATATTGTCTATCCAATATTTACTCATTCGTTCGGTTATCTCTGTTGATTCGCGATAAAGATTATTCATCTTTTCTATGCGTACTGCTAATTCTTTATAGAGACTGCCCATTTCCTTTGTTATCTCTGCTGATTCACGATAAACTTGGTTCATTCTTTGTGTATCTTGGATAAATTGGTTGTATATTGAAAGAAAATTTGAAACATATTTTTGCCAGAAAAGTATTCCAAGTCCAAAAGGATCGCTTTTATTAAAATTGTCTTTCTTGTCTAAGTTAGAAGAATCATCCATAGCTATATACTTTCGTTTTGTTCTTTTATTCTTTCTGTAAAATCTTAATTTTATTCTTTAAGATTATATTGAAATAAGTATCATGAAAAGTATAGTGGTCTTTCCATTTTATCCAGTTCAAATTTCAAAATTAGAGAGTATCTTTGTATTTGGAATAAATATAACTATTATCAACTTTGATGTTCACAAATTTTTATTGTAGGAATTCGATTTAGCTTATGAAAATTGCTTCTGTTATTTTTTCCAAAGTAATTTTTACTCTGTTATTAGCTAGGATTCAATACACTATTAATTGGTTCAATATCTCATCGATTTTTTACTTTATTGCATTAGATTTTAATTTGAATGTAAATACACTCGGATTAATTACTAGCAGTTTTCTCATTGGCGTAGGATTATTCCAAGTTCCTGCTGGAATTTTAGTCGCAAAGTACGGTCCTAAACGACTCAGTATAATTGGAATATTATTATCTTCAAGTATGGCACTAATTTCGGGATTTTCCCAAGACGCAATACAAATTGCAATTTCAAGATTTGTAGTGGGTGCTGGAATGGCTTTTTTTTTCGGATCAAGTGTTACACTTATTTCAAACCAGTTAGGCAAGGGAAACGAGGGTTTAGGTATCGGTTTATTAAATTCAGGTCATGCCATTGGAGCACTTTTGGGAATTTTTGGTTGGGTGGCACTTACTGAAATCATAGGCTGGCGACTGTCAATTATCATTGGAGGAATACTTGGTTTAGCAATCGTATTAATTATGAGAATAGGGTTATTAAAAGAAGGTAATAAAAAAGAATTCAAAATTAAATCGAGCGAATTAAAGGATGTACTATTAAATAAATCTCTGATAATTCTTGGTATTACTTTATTAGGTTATCAAACTGGAGCCAGTTTAACATTAACTTTTATTGTTTTATTTCTAATTGAAGAGATGCATATCAATCCAATTATTGCTGGCCTTCTCGGAAGTTTAAGTCTAATAATTGGAATAATCATATCACCAATTTCAGGCAAAATATATGACAAATTCAAGAATGCAAAGAAATTTTTGTTTATTTCAGCAATGTTATCTGCTTTAAGTATTATGCTAATTTCAACCAATTCTATATTTATCATAACAATATCACTAATTACCTCTGGAATATTCTTATCCGTTGGGTTTGTGGTCATATATGCTAGAGCAAGAGAATCAAAAAATATTATTTCCGAATATCATACTCTTTCAGTAGGTTATGTTAACGGTATATCGTTATTTGGTTCCTTTTGGATCCCGCTGATATTTTCATTTACTGTGAGCGAATTTAGTTATATGACAGCATGGTTGTGTGCGGGAATTACTATAATAATACTATCTCTTCCAATTTTAAAGCTAGATTCTGAAAAAGTAGAGATAAATAAGTAACTGCTATAGAAGAAATGACAAAAAACAAAGAGAATTTCATAATACCTAATTTTCATTACAACATACAAATGACATATGACAATATAATAATAAATCCTTTCTTGATATAATGATATTTTTGTATTGGACTAGAATTTTTTCTTAATATTAATATTAGAATATAACGAACAAGAGATTAGAAAATGAATTAGTCGGATATCCTTATGGAATGATGATTGTTTTTTACAATAGGATTAAAGGTCTATATTTACTATATATAATTGGATTCACTTAAAGAATTCATAGGAATATTTATGGAAGGTCATCATCATATCTATCATAATGATCAGGGTGATTTATTCCATTTAATTTAATAAATTTTAGTAGGTCTGTAGGATCTTCTATCCCATAATACTTTTTCATGTTTTCTAATGTAGCATCATCATAAATCTTTATTTTTGAATTTTTATTTTTACTCTGATCACCTACCATGTTATTTATTCGAACTCATAATACTTAACTTTTGTTTAATATTTTAATTACAAGATAATTTACTTGGCCCTTTAATTTTCTTCATCTTAATTTTTCTTTATCAAATAATAATATTATTTCATATATACCATTTCTTTTCTTTTTTTTATCTTATGCCTATTTTATTTCATTTATCTATTTACACATTTTATATTTTTATAATATGATTTAGATATTTTACATCTAATAAAATAAAAACCAAAAATAGATTTATAACTTTTTGATGAATCAAGAAATCTATTTTTTTGATATATTTAACTTGTGCTTGTTATTATATATTATTTTATCTTCAAACAAGTCTTTAATAGCATATAACAAAATTAATTTGGAATCCTAGTTAATTATTACCTTTCATTTGCTTCAGATATTTGTCCTCGTAATTCCCCCTCTGGGTAATCTTTAGTTTGGACATTTACATATGTTTCACCATTTTGCATTGCTATTAGCAGATCAGCAATTGTTTTATCCTTGAATGGACCTGTAAAATCTGCAACGTTCACATTTCCACTAGCAGAGAAGGAGCTAGAACTTTGTGTTGTAGAAGTAACCCCAGTAATCGTTGGTATATTACCAATTAAATTTACATCATTATCTTCTGATTCAATTAGTGTAACTATAGCATCACCATTTGTTCCAATTGCACCATTATTAATCTGGACAGAAGTTATTTTACCTGCATTTAATACATTTATTTGATAATAAAGTGAATTTTTACTTAGTTCAAAATTAACTATTCCTGTTCCATCAGTTTTAACAGGAGGTATTACTTCCTTCCCCGAAAGTGTTGCTGTAAAATCAGTATTTTCTTGAGCATATACTGACTCATAATTACCTATACCATATAAGAGAAGAACCCAAGACAAAATAAGAATGCTCCCAATCATAAAAATTCTTATTCCTATCATTTTTTTTACCATTAATTTAGTTTTATTGAAGTATTATAAAAAATTTTAAAGAATTGTTAGAGACGAGATTAATAACTCTTACTCAAAATAAAATAAGTTATAGATAAAAAAATAAGATTATTAGAAGTTAATTAGGCATCTGATAAATTTGAAAATTGTTTGATATTGTTTTGTTATAGTTTCCCCGCTTCTTTTAGACGAGAGATCATTCTAGCCTCACCTTCTTTAAATCGTCTCTTGTCATCTTCTGTTTCTAATAAGAGCTGGGGAACTTCCATAGATTTTCCATATTTATCTATCGAAACTGTGGTCACATATGCTCTTCCTGCATGGACTCGTATATTATAATCAAGGTCTTCAGCAAAAATATTGACTTCAATCTCCATAGAAGAACGTTTAACATAATTTAATCTTGCTTCAAGAATCAGAGAATTGCCAATAAATATTGGTTTAATAAAAGTCATCCTGTCAATACTAGCGGTAACAACATTTGATTGATTAGCATGTCTTTTAGCAACTATACCTGCTATCAGATCTACATGTTTTAATATAATACCTCCAAATACATTTCCTTTTGGATTCGCATCTGATGGTAACATCATGAGTGTTGTTTCTGCTTTTGATTCATTTGCGGTTTTTTTTAGATTTTTAATTGGATTTTGCAAATAGATACCTTCATGTGCTCATATTATAAATATATTAAGTTCATCTATTACATATTGTTTATTTATTAATCAAATTATAATTATCGATCATAAATAATAATAATAATAATAATAATAATAATAATAGTGAGAACCTATTGAAATTCGTAATAATTCAAATCTAAAGGTGGGTTGAAAGAAATCTTTTATCTTTTTACATTATATAATTTCTTTCAACTTTTAAATAACACATAATTATTCAACATTCGATAAGTGTTATATCAATTGAATGCATTAGATAAAAGTACAAGAAAACAAACATCGTGGTGTCTAGATTGTGATAAAGTTTTTGATACCAAAGTAGATACTGAGATTCACAAAGAAAATTTAAATCATAGACTCAAAATTACAGAATTCTGGACGATATCACGATAATAACTAATAAAATAAAAATTAACTTATCCCTATTATTTTATATATATAAATTTAAATAAATTATAAATTAATTCTTCCTAATACCGCTAAAGTCAGCACCAAGAATTTCCTGCCTACAGATTTTAAGTATATAATGAGTTACTTCTTTGATATTATCAATCATGTTAGCTAGTATTCTCACTACTATTCCAGAATCATTAGGTAATATTGAACACCTTGCTATTACTTTATCATAATTAATAACATCTTCACTGATTTTTTCATATAGAATGTTTACATACCTAGATGGAACTAATAAGTACATATTTGAGAACATATTAAATGCTTCTAGAAGGCCAAATCTTTTTAATGGATTTTTTTTTGGTTCTAATAATGCGGTATCAACAAACTTTAATGATCCATTCTGGCTTTTGGCTATAGTCTTTAAATAACATACATCATAGTCAAAATATTCACCCATGGCCATTCGACCAGGAACTATAGTTTCAGAATATATCAAGGTTGCATCATCATTTACATTAAGATTCACAGCTTGATAAAATCGTGAGTTTCTATAAGGTATTATTTGATCAGGAACATATTCAAAATAGCAATTACTATCTAATGATATATTCAAGATTTGGGTAGCAAAATTTTTATCCATTTTGTAGAGCCTAGTAGCTCCTTGCGTAGTTATATGAGATATTGCATTTTTAGCTAATTTTATATCAATTCTATATCTATCTCCTTGTAGTACTCCTCCTGATGGGGAAATAATATATATATAGGCCATAGAAGGAAGGCTTTCTTCAAGATACAGAGCTCTTTGAGTAAATAAAGGTACTTTCGAATATTGTTGCTTGATAACTGTTTTATTTATCTTATCATTTTTTTCGAGTAGTAAAAAAAGAGCCCCTAATTTTCCTGCTTTTCCTACACTTAGTTGACTAAGATCTGATTCGTAAGATAATACTTCTTGAGGGATATCGTCTGGAATAAAATATTCTAGTTCATTCAAGTTAGTTATTCAGTTTTTTGTTGATTTTTGGTGGTAAATCAAATAACACATCTTTTACGATATTATCTGCTACTTCTTTAATTCCCTCACCAGTTTTACAGTTTACAAAAACAAAAGGTTTATCTTTTCTAATTAATTTGGCATCTCGTTCCATTATCTTGAGGTCTGCTCCCACATGTGGTGCTAGATCAATTTTATTAATTATCAATAGATCACAGGTTTCTATGCCAAGACCACGTTTTCGTGGATATTTATCTCCTCCAGCCACATCAATAATATAGATGAAATAATCTGCTAATGCAGGGCTAAATGTGGTTGTAATATTGTCTCCACCACTTTCAATAATTATTAAATCTAACTCTTCATTATGAGCTGATTCGATATCTTCAACAACAGAGAGATTCATAGAAGGATCTTCTCTTACCGCAGTATGTGGACATCCACCTGTAGCTAATCCAATTACAAGACTTTCAGGCATAAGTCCTCTTTCTGATGCTAAATTCCTTCTCATTCTATCAGCATCTTCTTTTGATACTACATCATTGGAAATAATAGCAGATCTATATCCTATTTGACTTAATAATGGAACAAATTGTTCTATCAACATTGTCTTACCAGAACCTACTGGACCACCAATACCAACTCTAGAAATTCTTTTAAATGTCATCTCAAAATAATGAATGATATTTTATGTAATAAACATTTTTGAATCCATTCTTTCATGTTTCATTTGAATAAGATCGATACTCGGACTAAATTGCCATAAATGGGAGAAATGTCTCTTTATATTGTTGTTTATAACAGTTGTCATAATCGATTTTAGTTCATGAATAACCTGTTGTCCTTCTATATGTTGTAAAATTCCAAGTCTAAGTGCAGCACCGGTGATACTAACTGTAAATCCATATAATAAAATGAGACATGCGCGTTCTTTTTTAATATTTAAACCATTTGATGCGAGTGCTAGTGCAACCGGATATATACCATTTGCAGCCTTATTCTTTATTAACTTAGAATATGAAGAAATTAAATTATTCTCTGGAACAAAGCTCAATAAACAATTCAAAAGTTGTCTTCCTGACCTCGTTGAAGCCTCACGAATCTCTTTTATTAATTTCATTGAAAACAGAATATGATCTATTTCTATTATTTTAGAAATATTTTCTTCTTTAGCAAAGTCATATGCATTAGAAAGGGCAGCACAATCAGCAGGTCCTATTTGATATACCAAACAAACTGTGATAAATTCAATTATGTCTTGCTTAGTTTTGATTTTTCCATCATAAAATAATGTTTCTAAACCACTTGACGTAGTATACATTCCAGTAGGGAAGAATGAATCTCCAAGCTGAAGCATACTAATTTCATTTAGCAATGAAAATGAATCTACAGAAGGTGAAGCATCATCAGCATGGTGATTCATATTACTGTTATTATCTCTGCCTATTTTATTACTAAATCTAGTGCTCATGGATATTTGATCCCTCATCTGGCTCAAAGATCATATTCTCACTCCGAATATCCAGAAATTGATTAAATGGTGAAAACATCTTATTTAGCATTTCCAGTTCTGTTTCAGCTTGCAATGGAAAAATTACTTGATTTTTTGTTACCTTTATAGGTCTATGTAAATTACCAAGGCTATGTCCAATCTTAATTGAGAGTGGAAAAATATTTTCTTCATTTTCATAACTTTTTTTTAAGGTAATTATAACTACAGATTCTGGTTCAAGGCTTAGCAATATCATTTTGTTATCATCCATATAAATTACATCATTATTTCTTAAATTTGGATTATGTTCGAACATAAAAGCAACATCAGTTTTCTTATCTGTACTTTTTCTCATTCTTAATTTTCCTGATTCTATTCTAGTTATCCCTATTTTTTCGCAAAGATTATTTTTTAACATCTCCTCATATTTTTTCCTAAGATTAGAATTTTGATTAATATTACCTAAAATTTGATTAACGATTATCATATTACTTTGATTTCTCTCCATCACTTTTTTTAAGATTGCTTGTATAAATGGATTTTGAGTTTCTTAAATCATTAACTTTATCTATCATTTCTGTAAGTTTTTTTGTATAATCTGTATATCCATAATGTTCAAAATGAGATTTAGTTACCATAGCAAAGATAAATCCAGAACTGGTAAAAAGTAATTTAGATCCTATTTCAAATTTTTTTGCTATTACACATTTGGTTACACGATGTAAAGTATAATCAAGATTAAGATGAGATCTAGGATCAATAAATCCTGACATTTGTTTTATTTTACCTCCTTGGGCTATTATATGTCTAATTTCTTTAGGCCTTTTGATAATCAAGTTTTCCTCTACATTGTTTTCTTCAACACAATGACGAATCTGCATATTCCATCGTTATCTTTTTATTTCCGATACGCTTTGCTGACTAAGATCTTCTGCAGCAAGATTTCTATCTATTCTTAAAACTGATTTTGAAATTTCTCCAGCAGCCTCAAGAGCCATTAACTTAACCAATAGAGGATCGAGGATTCCCTTTTCAAACATGTCTACTAGATCTCCTGAGTCAATATCTATTCCAATGTTTGGCTTTGATGCTTTTGCTGCCATTACTTTTTCCAAACCATTGAATCCAGCATTAGTGAGGATTTGTCGCATTATACTTTCCAGTGCTGATGCTACAACGTCCAGCCCTACTTGTTCTAATCCTTTTAATCGTAGACTCTTTAACTTTTCAATTACATGTATTTCTGCTGCTCCTCCACCCGCAACTATTCCTCTATTCAGGGCAGCTTCAGAAGCATTGACACCATCTATAACAGACCTCCATCTTTCAAGAGAAGTTTCCTTAGTTGTTCCAGAGACTATGATTGTAACTATATTCTTGCCAGAGCCATTTTCAATATAGATAAGTCCAGTATCTTCATCTTCGTATATAGAGTCAGCATCGCCGAGAATGCCATTATTTTTAAGATCTTCTATCATCCTCACAGGTTTTGCACCAGTATATCTAGATAAAAATTCTATTTCATCAGAAGATATTCTTGTTGCAAAGATATTTTTGGCAACTAAGAGATTCTCTATAACTTCATCCACCTCGGGAGAAGCTATTAGAAGAGTATTAGCACCAGTAATCATAATTTCATTTACAATTTTTTTAGATTTTAGTAATCGATCATTTTCCATATTCAAGATTTCTTCATAACGATTATTTTCTTTCAACCAAGATTCTTTTACAGGTTTTAAATCAAGTTTTACTATCATTATTTTAGGCTTTAGTATTCGCATAGGCATTTCTTGATCCATACGTTTTCTTTCCAAAACAATACCATTGAAAACAGCATCCGAAATGTTAATTTTTCTAATTACTTTAATAGATTTATCAAAATCAAATAAATTATTATATATTGAATTATTTCCTACTGTTCTAATTGATTTCATTACTAACTCTGATAAGGTAAGACCATCTAATTTTGAAGATAAAGAGGTTTTTATAATTTGCTCCAATTCTTTATTTTCGAGAGATATTTTTTTGGCATCTTTCTCTAAAATTTTACATGCGTGTTTTACGCCATTTTCTATACCTTCAACTACTTTCGTAGGATGAACTCCAAGTTCTTTAATAAGCCTCTTACCTTCTTTTATCATTTCTGAGGCCATCACAACTGCGGTTGTGGTCCCATCACCTACTAATTGTTCCTGCCTTTCTGCTATTTCTACTATCATTCGTGCAACGGGATGAATTGCCTTTAAAGAGAGAAGAATTGTTACACCATCGTTTGAGACGTGTCTATTCATCGCTTGATCTATTAAAAGTTTATCCAAACCTTTTGGCCCTAACGTGGTCCTTACTGTATCTGCAACTGCCATTACTGCTTGAGAATTAGATTCTAGAGCATTAAATTCTACATTTTCAGCGATAGGTCTCCAAACTCCATGATTAAGACTAGACATAAGATATAATCTTTAGAAGGAGTATATATCTAAATAATAAAAAAACAAACAAAAAAATGAGATAGTTTTTTCTTATCCTATGCCATAAAGTATCTTTGTGCTAACGCGAGTTCCTTTGCAGGATCCACAGTTGCAATTTTTCCATCTAGTTTAACTTCATATGTCTCGGGATCGATGCTAATTTCAGGCGTCTTATTATTCCATACCATGTCATTTTTTCCAATATTTCTGCAATTATGCACAGGAAGGAGCGTCTTCTCCAATCCAAGTTGTTCACCTACTTCAAGATCGACTGCTGCTTTAGATGTAAAAGTCAATGATGTTCGTTTTACTGCTTTGCCTAATGCTCCAAACATAGGTCGATAGTAAACAGGTTCTGGAGTTGGTATGGAGGCGTTAGGGTCTCCCATTATCGACCAAGCGATAAAACCTCCTTTAAATATCATTTTTGGCTTTGCTCCAAAGAATGCTGTAGGATACATTACGAGATCCGCATATTTGCCGACCTCAAGCGAACCTAGTGCATCTGCTGCTCCATGCGTAATTGCACAGTTGATAGTAGTTTTGGCAATATACCTTTTTGCTCTGATATTATCATTGTCTCCTGTTTCTTCTGCTAGTTTTCCCTTCATCTTCTTCATTTTATCGGCTGTTTGCCATGCCCTAATAACTACTTCACCTATTCTACCCATAGCTTGACTATCAGAAGAGTACATACTTAACACCCCTTCGTCATGTAAAACATCTTCCGCGGCAATTGTTTCTGCTCGAATCCTAGATTCCGCAAAGGCAACATCTTCAGGTACTGCAGGATTTAAGTGATGACAGAACATTAACATATCTAAATGCTCATCTACCGTGTTCACAGTGTATGGTCTAGTTGGATTAGTAGATGACGGTAGAGCAAATTCTTCTCCTGCTATTTTCATAATATCAGGTGCATGTCCTCCACCTGCTCCTTCTGTATGATATGTATGTACTGTTCTTCCATCTATTGCATTTATCGTATCTTCAACATATCCACATTCATTGATTGAATCAGTATGAATTGCTAACTGTGTATCAGTGGCATCTACAGCACGAAGTGATGCATCAAGAACAGCATTAGTAGTACCCCAATCCTCGTGATCTTTTAGTCCACAGGCTCCCGCTTCGATTTGCTCTAATTGGGTAGCAAGTGATGGATGAGAATCATTACCTTTACCAAGAAATCCCCAATTTACTGGAATATCTTCTACTGCTTCCATCATTCTGCTAATATTATATACACCAGGTGTACAAGTTGTTGCAGCTGTCCCATCAGCTGGTCCGGTACCGCCACCGATCATACTAGTAATACCATTACTAATTGCATCTACATATTGTTGTGGAGATATCATATGAACATGGGTATCCCAATGTCCTGGGGTACATATTGTATGCTCTCCCGCAGTAGCTTCGGTACAGGCAGAAACTATCATGTTTGAAGTTACATTGTCCATTACCAACGGATTTCCTGCTTTGCCGATTCCTGCAATTTTACCATCCTTTATACCAATATCTCCTTTAACTATTCCAACGATCGGATCAAGAACAACAGCATTCGTAATTACATAATCAAGTGCACCATTAGCATTTGTAACTCCTGATGCTTGAGCAAGTCCATCTCTAATTGTTTTACCTCCACCAAATACACATTCATCACCTGGAGAAATCAGATCTTTTTCAACTTCGATAATAATATCAGTATCACCAAGCCTGATTTTATCTCCTTGAGAGGCTCCAAAAAGATCAGTGTACTGTTTTCTAGTTAATTTTAAAACCATACTTTTCTTATCATCTCCTAAGAACTACATCCCTTGAACCCAAGTTTTTTTGCTTTTTCAAGGGCTGCCTGTTTAGCAATTGTCGATTTAAGTCCTCCCATAGTAAGACCATTGAATCCATAAACGATTCTTTTTCCTCCGAGTTCACAAAGTTCTACTTCCCGAGAATCTCCTGGTTCAAATCGTATAGAAGTTCCAGCAGGAATATTTAATCTATATCCAAATGCTTGCTCTCTTGGAAAATCTAAAGCTTTGTTTACTTCAAAAAAGTGAGTATGTGATCCTACTTGACATGGTCTATCCCCGGTATTATTTACAGTTATACTTACCGTTTTTTTGTTACCATTACAAATAACTGGATCAGAAGATAAAATATATTCTCCGGGTATCACTTTATGAGAAACCTCCTTCGTTTTTTAAATTTTTTTTAATAATTTTATTCATTTTTATTCTTCTCTCATTGAATTGGATCATGAACTGTAACTAATTTTGTTCCATCTGGAAAAGTCGCTTCTACTTGAACGGTATGTATCAACTCTGGTATTCCGTCCATAACATCCTCCCTAGATAAAACCTCTCTAGCTGATTTCATTAACTCTGCTACACTTTTTCCCTCTCTAGCCCCTTCAACAACAAAATTTGCTATGTATGCTACGGATTCAGGATGATTAAGTTTAATTCCCTTTTTTTTTCTACCTTCAGCAATTTGTGCGGCAGTCCAAATCATCATCTTATCAATTTCACGTGGAACTAACATCAAATTTCCAATTCACCTGAAATAATAGTGGATTTGGATTATTTTAAATTTCAAATAATTAAATTATATAAATGGATATATACAAATTTAGGTAATTAGCCGACATCGGCAAATCACTCTATTAATGAAATTTGTAAAGGTAAAATAGATTTCATCCAATATGACATTTTATGAAATTCACCGTTCTTTTTACTAGGGAGAATGTATTCATATTCATTATTTTTTGTAATAATTGTCATATAGTTTTTTGTAATAAAAGAACCGAGCATATTTCGGACTATTGAATTTGATCCTCTTTTTATAACAATTTTTAATATATCATTATAATTAATAATACAATCTAAATTTTGGTCATGTAAAATTTTTTCTATTTGTAGTTTTGCTGAATCCTTGATCTTGGCTTTTTGTTTTTTCTTGGACAAAATCATATACGGAAATGGGCCAAGTCCTGCAACAAAACCTATTTCAAATATTCTGTTGATTATTTTTTTTCTTGTTATAATAACGCGTTTAGTAGTAAAATCAATTACAGAATTATATTTTAATCCTCCTTGTTTTTCTGAATTTAATCTAACCAAAAGTTCTTCATAATTATGTTTGTTACACCAGTCTATGAAATATACCAAATTTTCAACAATATTTTCATTATCTTTTTTATTGTGATTTAAAAATTCTAAGAATTCCTTAAAATCATCAAACTCCATTTTAAAAAAATAAATGGGATTTTTAGAATAAGAACTTATGGTCTTGCCCATCCTATTCCAGCTGGAATATTGGTAAATCCCGAAATCCCAAGTAAGAAAATCCATGCCGTAAACACAAATGGCCCTGTTAATGCAGGTAAGCCCCACGTTCCAAAAAATCGTTGGAAGGCAGGCATTACAAAACTGCATGATATTACAGCAAATATTGCAATCACAAAGGCTTGAGGGGTTAATGGTATGAAGCTTGTTAATGCAATCATTACCAGCACTTGATTAAAACCATGTAATCCTGCTCTCGTTTCCGCTGTGGGAAGTTTGGTAAAGATGGCCATTGCTACACCTAATGCAGATCCAATAAGAGCCATTAGGCCTCCTAAATAAAGTGGTGAAAATTCATTCCATTGAGCTGTATAAGCATTAGTCCACCATGGCCTACCTTGACCAGTTATAATAGGTGCTAGCTCAAATGCTAAAGTGAGACCAACCACCCAAAAGACGCCAGTTTTCCAATTCTCCACAAATGTTACCTGAGATACACCTTTCAAAGTAGCTTTAATGAACTCTACAGGAGTCCATTTAAAATTAGATTCATTAATTTGGGATGGGTTTCCACTCCCCTTAATCAATTCGTCCGTCTCTGGGGGCATTGGCTCGGGCCATATATCATGCCCAAATCTCTTTGTGGCATACATAAACACCCAAGTGGTAAATATAAATGAAGAAGTAAAGCCAGGTATTGCCCATGATGCTTGTAATCCATTAAGTATAAACATATCACCCATGAGATGTGCCATTGCCATCCAGACTACCGCAGTTACAGCAGCGCCAAATATTGATGTGAAAAATGTTGCTTTGTTAGATTTTACAAAAGGACCTGACCAGAAAGCCATTCCAGTTAGTATAGAGTTATATCCAAACAATCCAAATGCCACTAGTCCGTAAGGGGCACCAAGAAGAATAGCCACTCCTGCTCCGATTAATCCAGATATAACCATCATTATACCGGCGCTTCGGGAGGCTAGAAATACTCCTGCGAGTATTAGGATTCCAGTAATAGGAGAGCTAAACAATGGAACCTCTGAAATTCCATTAAAAAGAATATAGAAAAAGTCTAAAATAGCGTTGTTAGACACAAAATCTGGTACTACCATGATAATTGAAATTCATAGGGTATTCTTTATTAATTTGTAAATCAAATATCTTTATTAAGTCAAAAATTTTCTTGTTCATATATTACTTTTTCTATTGAAAGTTTTTGACTGCTGGCTAATACAAGTCGGTTTTTAAGAATATGAAAGAAAAATTACATTATATCCAATTTGAACAAAATTTATGAATTATTAAATTAATATTATTGTCGTATTGAAAAATAAAGAAAGTTCAAAATCACATCTAAGAAGAATTAGTATGTCATTGCCTAATACATTACTAGATCAATTTGATAAATCAATGAGAAATGCAGGATTTGCAGATAGATCTAAAGCTATTCAATCATCCCTTTATGAATTCATTTACAATAATGAATGGAAAGAAAAGGAACTTGATAATAGTAATGGAGCTGGTGTTTTAGTAATTTTATACGATAACCATCTCTTCGGAACTGACACTGGCTCAATACAAAATCAACACGAATATACAGACATAATAGTTTCAACTACACATTTACATCTTGATCAACATAATTGTCTAGAAACAATAATGCTTAGAGGAAAAATTAAAAGAATAAAGATTTTCATGAAATTTATTTCTGAAAGTAGAGGAATTAAAAGTCTTAAAATGCATTACGTTGGAATACCAAAAGATGAAAGATAATAATTTAGGTTGAATGTTGAATTAATTTAGATGATAAATAATTTGAACGTGAAATAGAAAAAAGTATTACTAATTATAAAACATTTAATACTATTATAAGAAATTCATTTTACGAAATTCATATCAGATAAGATTAAAACAATTTCTCTTGATTTACTAAGTATTGTTTTTTTTATTTCTTTTACAAGTTCGCATGCTCAAAATACCACTCAAGAGACAGATAAACTAAATGTAGTAACTTCAGTTGCTCCAATAACAAATATAGTTCAAAATATAGGCGGTGATAAAATTAACTTAATTGGTTTAGTACCTGAGGGGTTAAATTCACATACATTCGAGTTGGTCCCATCAGATATAATTAAAATCAATAACGCAGATCTAATTATTATTGATGGACTTAATTTGGAGGTAAGCGTAGAACAGGCTGCAAATAATGTAATTGCTAAAAATTCTCATATCCAAATATTAAAACTAGGAGAAAAAACTTTATCCAAAGCAGATAGGATATTTGACTTTAGTTTTCCTAAAGAAAAAGGTGACCCGAATCCGCATCTTTGGTTAAATGTAGAGTATACAATAAAATTTGCAAATTTAACACGTGATAAATTAATAGAAATGGATCCTTCTAATTCAAAATACTATACAGAAAGTTCAAAAAAATATACAGATTTACTTGAACAATTAGATGATGGAATAAAAAAATCAACTGAGACAATTCCTGCTGAAAATAGAAAATTGCTTACTTATCATGATTCTTGGGCTTACTTTGCTCCGAGATATGGTATGACAGTAATAGGGGCTGTTCAACCTTCAGATTTTGGTGAACCGAATGCTAAAGACGTAGGAGATTTAATCGACCAAGTGCGTATAGAAAAAGTACCAGCAATATTTGCTTCAGAGGTTTTTCCAACTAATATTATAGATCAGATAGCCAAAGAGGGAAATATCAACGTTGTTGAAACATTGAGAGATGATGATCTCCCTGGAAACACTGGAGATAATAATCATTCCTATGTAGGAATGATGATAGAGAATATGAGAAATATGATAATACCTTTAGGTGGCAATATTGATGCATTAGAAAATATCAATCTTAAAAATGTACCTCTCACCTAGGTTACGTTTTTATATATATTTTATAATACGAAATAAAGATTATTATTCTAATTACAATAGCAAAAGAAAATAACTAAATGGAAATATAAATATGAAATCTTCTGAAAACATTATTAGTTTAAAAAACGTCTTATTCGGGTACGATTATCATTCACCTGTTATTGACGGAGTGACTTTGGATGTATCTAGAGGAAGTTTCATTGGGATATTAGGTCCTAGTGGTTCAGGCAAATCGACTCTTTTGAAATTAATTGTAGGTATACACAAACCGTGGGATGGAAAAATATTATTTTCAAAACTTGATAAAGATCGAAAATTTTCACTAATTGGATATTCTCCCCAAGTTGAAGGAATAGATTGGGATTTTCCAGTAACAGTTAGAGAATTGGTCTCTATGGGGATATGGAATCGATCTGGCTTTTTCCCTTGGTTAAATAAACCATCGAGAATTGAAATTGATCTAATACTCGAGGAGTTAGGAATAGGGGGCTATGCAGATCGCCAAATAAAAGAATTATCTGGTGGAGAACAAAAAAGAGTATTTTTAGCAAGAGCTTTGATTCATAATCCTAAAATACTTATATTAGATGAGCCTACTGCTGGGCTAGACAATGTTAATAAAGATAACTTTTTACAGATATTAAGGGTTCTTAATGCAAGCGGTATTACTATAATTCTTACTACACATGACATTAATGGTGTAGCTAAAAAATTGCCATGGATAGTATGTTTAAATAAATCTATAATTTGCCAAGGACCGCCAGATTCAGCTTTATCTGAGAATATCCTTTTTGGAAGAGATGATCTAAGATAATCAAAAGGATTTATTGAATTGATAATTATAGATTTTTTAATTCAACCTTTTCATTATGAATTTTTTACTAGAGCAATTATTGTCTCGATATTAATAGGTGCTACATGTGGTTTGCTTGGTGTGTATATAGTATTACGAGGTATGAGTTACATTGGGCATGGAATGTCTCATGCAGTTTTTGGAGGCGCAGTAATTAGCAATATAGTAGGAATTTATTTTTACATAGGTGCAGCAATTTGGGGCATTTTATCAGGAGTTTTGATTACTGAGATAAATAAGAGATATAAAATAAAAGCCGATGCTGCAATTGGGGTTGTAACTACTGCAGGATTTGCAATTGGAGTATTTTTAATGAACACAGGTCAAACTCCTTCTAGAAACTTTGAAGCGTTATTATTCGGGAATATATTAGCAGTTACAGATTTAGATTTTATTTTTATACTAATAGTATCAATTATTACTTTAACATACATTTTCTTTTTTCAGAAAAGACTGTTATTTACAATATTTGATAGTGAAACAGCAAAAGTATACCGAGTAAAAACAGACAGGGTAGAAATGTTATTTTCAATTGTCCTTGCTATTGTTGTAATAGCAGCAATGAATTCAATAGGAGTTACACTTTTAGCTGCTGCCATTATAGCCCCTGCGATATCAGCTAGGCTAATTACTAATAATTTTTTCAAAATATTAATTCTGTCTACGATTATAGGAATAATAAACGCTTTTCTGGGTATGTATGCTAGTTTTTATATTGATTCTCCCTCTGGGGCTACAATAGTGTTATTAGGAACTTGTTCATTCATTATAACTATAATCTATTCTCATTTGAAAAAAATACGTCATACTCATTTTCATGGTGAACAAAAACATTCTCATCTACATACTCATTCGGAAGAACATAGACATGAACATTAATTCATTATTTATTAACTCCAACCAAATTCTTTTCTAGTTTCAGAATACCGGTCTACTTGTTTTGATATCTCCCATACTTGCGATCTTTGATAATATTTTCACGAGATATAATAATTATTATTAAATACTTCCCTATAGATTTTAATAAAGAGTTACTCTAAGTGACTCTTTTATAAATAGTAATTTTCTTATTTACTATATGTGATCAATATACATGATGCCTAACACTATCCAAATCAAGTGCTTGAATAGTTGTTGTTTAATCTTAAACTCCTTGCAACCAATATAACGGACAGTCGTGATTCTTATCAAAAATAGTACCTAGAACCTTAATACCTTCATCTATTAGGAATCAAAAAATAATTTATTAGTAGTTATGACTCCGTATTGGAGTATTTGTAGATATAATTTGCGTCTAAAAAGTTATTTATCGTCTGTATGTATTGTCTACATGGTACTGAGGTTTTGTAATCATTTAGTCAATTTTGGAAGTATTCATTGCAAATTATATATAAAAAATAGAATATTTCAAAATAATTATTTTAAAAGACTATAATACTCAAAAAAATATAAAACAATATAAAGTTAATTTGTGATTTAAAGGTGTGGAACTTGTTGATACAAGTATAATAGAACAGATAGAGATGAAGTTGATCCGACCTTCATCATTTGCAGTAAGAGACAAATTTCAAAAATATTGTGAAGATGATGAATCTCTTATTATTAGTATTAGAGAGCATGGGTTAATTCAACCCATCTTAATTAGACCGTTATCTCACGGATTTGAAATAGTAGCAGGCCATAGAAGATATCAAGCGTGTAAATCTCTGAGATGGAGATTTATTCCTTGCAAAATTCGTGAGATGACAAATAAACAAGCATTCGAAATTCAGCTCTCTGAAAATATTCAAAGGAAATCGATGGATCCTATCGAAGAGGCAGAAGCATTTAGAAGATATGTAATTGATTTTGGGTGGGGCGGTATGAGTGACCTTGCTAAGAAGATTGGAAAAAGTGAGGAATATGTATCTCATCGAATTCAGCTTCTCAAGCTTTCTGAAGAAGTACAGAAAAAAATCACTTCAAATATGTTAAACGTTAGTAAAGCTATTGAGATATCAACTATTCCAATTGAAAAGCAATCACAGATAGTTGGAGAAATAATAGAAAATAATCTTTCTGTAAAAAGAATTAGAGAATTAAAAATGATTTTAAGAGACAATGTTTCTGAAGATTATAGTAATATAGGTTTGACCAATGGTAACAATTATCTATCAAAATCCTTAAAGATTACTAAAAAGGCATCCTTATCTCTCAAAGTTACTTTGGCAAGAATAGATAACTTAATAGAAGAATCTCAAATTTCAATCGAACCAGAACAGAGAACGGAAATCATCAATTTTTTAATGGAACTAAGAATAAGAATTCATGAATTGATAGATGATACTATAAAATTCAAAACTTATAATAAAAAAATATTCAGAGGTAAAAAAAATACCAATAACTAAATTAGTTTTTCTTTTTGGACATAATTAGCAAGCAATGTCATTCTCTAAACAACAATGCATAGAGTTTTCTCTAATAATTGCCTGCTTATATTTCATATCTAAAAAGTCAATTTTTACTCCAAGTGTTACAATGTAAAATCGAAATTTAGAATACAATGATTACTTCATTATAAAGAACTGTTAGCAATATATGTGAAGAACATTCAAAAAGTAGGAAAGTTGGATTTCATATAAAATGTTATTTAGTTACATTCCATAAAACATATTAGAAGTATAATATAGGTTTGATGGGGAATTTACTATAAATTTTTAGCCATCAAATGGGCATAATACAAAATAAATAAATAAATAAATAAATAATGAATAATATTTATTTTGCTGATATTCCTCCATCGATATCGATCTCTGCTCCTGTTATCCATTTGGATTTATCAGAACAAAGAAATAAAATAGCATTGGATATATCAGAGGGTTCACCAATTCTACGTAGAGGAAAAGACGATTCTAGAGTTTTCTTTGCATTTTCATCTCGCATAAAAGGTTCGAGAAAGGGAGTTCTAATAGTAGAGGGTACTATACAATTACATCTAATGCCATAAGACCCATATTCTACAGCAATATGTTTAGTAAATGAAATTATACCACCTTTAGTAAGCCCATAAATTGCTAATGGTACTCCAGGAATTGCTCTTGTTCCCAAAGTAGAAGAAATATTAATAATACAACCATCCCTATTTTCAACCATAAGTGGTAGGACTGCTTTTGTCATTTGAAGGGCACCTATAATATGAACATTGATTAGATTCATCCATTCATCATGGGTTGTTAGATGAAAAGATTTAGGATCATTTATGACACCAGCATTATTTACTAAAATGTCAATTTTATTATAATTATTTGATATTTGTTCTATCATATTTAAAACATCTCCTTCCTTCGCTATGTCTCCTGGAAGAATTAAGATGTCCTTTTTATTCCCTATTTCCTTCGAAAGACTATTTAGTTTTTTAGCATCACGTCCATTTATAACAACTTTACAACCTTCAGAAATGAGAGATTTTGTAATATCTCTGCCTACTGTGCCACCGGCTCCAGTTATAATAGCAACTTTATTTGTTAAATTCATATACATCTATGTTATAATAATTACATCATTTTAAATCGATCTCTTTCTATCCCTTTTTTACTTTTATTAATACTGAAATAGGCCAAATGGTTATGTTAGCTACGAGATTAAAAAAATTCTTATTTGTTTATTATATATATTAACTATTGCGATATTTAATAGATTATTTGAAGAAACTGACGTTTATCTTCATTTTTAGTCTATCTTTATTTATATTTATACAACAAGAATATTTCACTATCATATATGCTGAAGAAATCATAACTATCATTCCAGGATCAAGTGATGAAAACAGAGAAAGATTCTATGATATCATTTATTATCCAATAAAGCCAGGAAAAATAATAAAATGGAGTAATGCAGACAATATTCCCCATGAAATAGAAATACTAAGTGAAGATAATGTTACCATTAAAAATTATAGAATCAATCCTAAAGATACTTTTTCATTTAAATTTGAAAATATTGGCAAATATACATTTCAATCTCCTCAATATCAGTGGATGAAAGGAATTGTTGATGTTACAAAAAATCTTGAAACTAAAAAAACTGAACTAAAAGATATAGATGTAGAAATTACATGGTCGCCTTCTAAGCCTAGAAATGAACTCACTCATTTTAAAATTATTTTTACAGATAAAGACAAAAATAATATAGAACATGTAGATTATATTTTCGCTATAAAAGACAAAATGGGTAACTTAATTGTTCAAAATACTCCTAGTCATTCAGGATGGGGAATGGAAATGACTCAATCCAAAATTGATTATTTACAAAATTTGTTTTTAGAATTAACAATAACTGGTTTATCATTTCAGCCGATAGATCCACAAAAAGTAAAAGTTGTATTTGAATAATAATAAATGATAAAAATCACAAATAATTACTTTAACAAGATTAATAGAATTATAATATATATCTAAAGAGTGTTATATCACCTAGATAGTTAATATGAATTCTATAGAACTAATGAAAAAAGAAATTGAACAGCAAAGAGATAAATTAAAACAAATTAGTGTCCTTGAACAAAATAAAAATATTTCTGAATATCTTTTTGTAGGTTCAGGTGATTCTTTTGTTTCTGGTTTAATAGCAAGTTATGAATCAAATTTTAATTGTTTATGTATTGATCCTGTTGAATTAATAATTAATCCCACTTTGAGTAAGAATAAAAAAGTATGTTTTATTTCAATTTCTGGACAAACAAAGGAAAATATTTTAGCAGCAAAAAAAGTAAGGAAATATTGTAAAGAAACAACAGCTATTACTGCTAATCCTACTAGTGACCTTGCAAAAAATTGTATGAGAATAATTAATTTAGATTATCGAAAACCACCATTCCCTACTGCAGGGACTTTAGGCTTTATGTTAACTACCATTACGGTATTAGCATTAGCAAAGAAATCAATAAAACCAGTTAATAATATCCAAATAATTTATGAGAAAGCTGAGCAATTTGCAAATGATACAATTGATAAAATTAAAGAATATTCTTCTTTAAATAAAGACACATCCTTTTTTTTTCTAGGTTCCTCAACTTTATTTCCAATTGCTTGTTACGGTTCCTTAAAGATAAATGAAGTATTAGGGTTAAAATCGTCTGCGTTTTCAGTTGAATATTTTTGCCATTCACCACTATTTAGTTTAACACATAAAGACAGAGTAATTATTTTTTCGTCCAAAAATCGACAGATCAATGAAAAAGCTAACAAGTTAAACTATCTTTTAACAAAACAAAAATTTTATTCCGTTCTTATTGAAATACCTTTTAATACTAATATAGAGATTATATTTTTCTCATCATTCTTTGTCCAATTATTTGTATATGGGTTAGCAAAAGAAAAAAAATTAAAAAATTGTTATTTCCTAGAAAATAAAGAGCTACTTAAACTTAGCTCTGATCTTATATACTAGCTTAATTTTTATATAAATATTGGAGAGAAAGAATACCAAAATTTTGAAGAAAATGAATCTAAATAAAGAAATACCCAATCAAGTTTATTATCATTATTAATTGGATATTCATGAACACTATAGCATTTTAGGAGTAAGTCAAGATGCGACACTAGTAGATATTAAAAAGGCATATAGATTTCTAGTGAAAAAATATCATCCTGATAGAAATTCTGGAAAAGAAATTGAGTCAGAGATGATAAAGAAAATTAATAATGCTTTTGAGGTTCTTTCTGATAAAAAAAAGAGGATGGAATATGATCATTTATGTTCAAAAATTCAAACTTTAAATTTAAACCAATATAATGAAACTGATACCAAATTAAGAAATTATAATGAAGGTATAGAAAATATTATTCCCGCAACGAGAAGCAAAATTCCTACTGAAACATCTAGGTTTAAAATTATTGTTGAACCATCTTTATGTATGGCTTTTGGTAGTTGTGAAATTTTAGCGCCACATGTTTTTCATGTGGAAACTAATAAAATTATCAATCCCAAGGCAGTGGTAGTATCAGAGACTGGAGACAATTTCGAATCTATTTTAGATGCAGCACAAACATGCCCAACCAAGGCAATCATAATTATTGACAGGTATACTGGAAAACAAATCTTTCCATGATATAGAATATTTTTATATAATTTCTTACGTTAAAGTATAAAGTATTTCACACTTTTAAAAAAGTAAAGTAAAGTAAAAAAGAATGCCACGATATTTGATTTTTTCAGATATAGATAATACACTACTCCAATCATATATTATAAAGGATGGAGAAATTTATCATACTGAAGATTATGGAGAAATTAAAGAAATTGTTCAAAAATTACGTAAAAAAAATATTCCTTTGGTATTATGTTCATCAAAAACTCGAGTCGAACAGGAAAAAATAAGAAAATATCTAGAGATTGAAGATCCATTTATAGTTGAAAACGGTGGCGCAATTTATATTCCAGAGAATTATTTTCCTATAGATCTTGAAGAATTAGGTTTATCAATCAACCGTATCAATGAAAATTTAGTTATAGAACTAGGAAAATCATACAATAGAATAATAGAAACTCTCCAAGAAATAAGAGAAATATTTCACATTGAATTCATTGCTGTACATGATCTTTCATTGCAACAATTAGCTCAAAAGGTAGGCATAACAATAAATGATGCAAAACTAATGGCATCAAGGGAGTATAGCGAAACAGTACTTGAATTTAATAATATCAATGAATTAGATAAGTTAAAAAAAATATTAAATGTAAGAGGTCTTCGTATTTTACAGGGAACTAGGTATAATACAATTTCTTCTTTACATGATAAAGGCTCTGCAATTTCAATATTAAAGAAGTTATATGCAATTAAATTTGAAAATGAGAAAATTGAATCTATAGGAATAGGGGATGCAGTTAATGACATTCCAATGTTTGAAAATGTTGACAAACCATTTCTAGTAAGAAATATTCAAAATGGTTATACCCCTATGAAAATAAATAATCTTACTAGAGTAAATGGAGTGGGACAGACAGGATGGAAAGAAATAATATTAAACTATATACTCAAAAAATAGAGAAAATGAAGGAAGCAACTATTCATATAGTTCCCCATATGCACTATGATGCAGTATGGATTCTTAACAAAGAAGATTATTACTTTGTAAATATTGAATATATTCTAAAACAAGCTATCAATCTTATTAAAAAATTTGATTATAAATTCATGTTAGAACAAACTTTTTTATTAGAAAAAATAGAAAAGGATTATCCTCATATTTTTGCAGATATAAGTGACCTTATTAAGGATAATAAAATTGAGATAGCAGGAGGACAATACTTGTTGGCTGATAACATGGTTTCAAATGGCGAGGTACTAATAAGAGAAATAACCGAAGGAAAAAAATATGTAAAAGAAAAATTGAATAAAGATATAATAGTTTCATATGGGGCAGATGAATTTGGTTTTAATGTACAGTGGCCTCAAATTTTACGAAATTCTGGCTATAAATACTTGATTTTTAGAAGAGGAATCAATATTTCTACCCCATCAGAATTTTTTTGGGAAGGACTTGACGGGAGCCAAATTCTTACTCACTGGATGCCACTAGGATATCGGGCAGGACTTTTTTTAGATCAGCTACCCCTATCCTTGAAACAATTAAAAAAATATGCTTCAACTAATCAAATTTTAATGTTATCTGGAAGTGGTTCTACTCCTCCACAACCTGAATTAGTGGATGTTATAAATGAATGGAATAAAAAGGTAAATGTAAAAAAGGTAACTAAATCTAAAAATGAATATAAGATCATTATGTCATCTCCTCTTCAATATTTTAATTATTTAGAAAAACAAAATGTCACGTTCAAAGTGAGAAAAGGAGAAATGTATTCTGGAAAGTATTCTGCTGTATATCCTGATTGTACATCTACACGTATGTGGCTAAAACAAGGAATGAAAGAATTTGAGAATAGTATTCTACTCCTTGAAAGATTAGATGCTCTATCTTGGTTAATTAATATACATGACGAAAATATTTCAGATCAGCTTCACAAGTACTGGAGGAAAATACTATTTGTTGCAATGCATGATGTTTTACCAGGTACAGGAGTTGATGAAATATACAATGAAGTAAGGGATATATTTGAAAACGAGAGAAAAAGTATAAACAGGTCAATTTTTGAATATTTGAGAAAAATATCATTAATGACTAATTATGATAATGACATTTTTATTTTTAATCCTCTTTCATGGCAAGTTACAAACTGGACAGAAATAATTTTAGAATTTAATGAAGGTGAAATCAAAGGTATAAGTTGCTTAAAAAATGGAGATCAAATTGTAGAGATAGAAATTCTTGATTATTCGTTATACCAAGATAATACTATTAAAAAAATAAGTATAGGTTGTATTATTTCTGTTCCTCCATTGGGCTACAAAACTTTAGAGATAGTAAAGTCAGATACCATAGATGGCGAAACAATAATCGCTCATGATACAAGTTTTAAAAATAAAGAATACGAAATTGAAGTAAATAGAGAAAATGCAATTATTACAGTTTTTAAGTCCATAAAGAATAACAAAAAATTATACTATTGTACAGGAAATGAGATAATATTAGATGAAGAGATAGGAGATCTTTATTATCATCGGGAAAATCTAAAATTATTTAAATCAGAAACTGGTGATGGAATTAAATATGGTATATTTAAACCAGAAAAATACGAAGTAATACATAGAAAATTGAAATCCCATATAAAGTTTAAGAGCAAATATTTTGCATTAAGATGGCCGTATAGATTTACTGAAAAATTCAAACCAATGATGTTTAGACACGATTTCATCGATATAGAAAAAGAAATTATAATTTACAAGGATTTAAATAGAATAGATTTTATAACTCATATTTTTAACAAGCACCCTCACTCACGACTCAGAGTACGGTTTGATACTAAAAGCAGAGGCAAAAGTTATTGGTGTGGAACACAATTTGGTGTTGTCGAAAGAAAAACTGATCTTTATTATCAAAAAGACAGTCGCAAATGGTTTGAAAAACCATCAGGAGTATTTCCCTCACTTGAGTGGATTGATTATTCTATAAAAAATGATTCCAATAAAACTGTCGGAATTAGTCTTCTTCACCAGGGTTTCCCATCTCATGAAATCAGAGACGGATCAATATACCTTACGTTACTTCGCAGTATAGTATTATTATCTTCTGACGGTATAATGGGACCATGTATACCTACACCTGATGCAGCCGAAGTAAAACCATACACTTTTAAATATTCAATCCTGCCTCATGAGAATGATTGGAGTGAAGATCTAATATATCAGCATGGATCGGAAATAAATATGTCGTTGATACCAATTCAGATAAAGAAAAGCAATGATAGAGAGAATAACATAGCAGAGAATAATAGAAATAAGATTAAGATATTAGATAATTCAAAATCCTTTTTGGAAATCTCAGAAAGTAATGTGATATTGAGTACAATTAAGTTAAGTGATGATAAAAAGGCAATTATTTTAAGAATCTACGAAACTGAAGGGAAAAAAACAATAGCAAAGATAAAACTTGCAGCAAAAATAAAAAATACAAAGTTAATAGATTTTATGGAAAACGAAATCCAAGAAATTAAAGAGATAGATGATGACACAATTACTATTCAGATAGATCCATTTAAAATAATAACCCTAAAAATCCTTTTAAAATTATAAAGAATGCAAATAAAAAAGTTTAGAAATGCGTATAAATCCAGAAGATAGAAAAATTTAAGTTTTCAATGCAATATGATGACTTAATTCATTCTAAAATTAATGACAGCATATAAATTACTATATATAACTATATTTAAATATGGTATTTAAGTCACATTATGAAGTATTCAATAAATGGTAGGGATATAATAATAAAGGTTTAATTGTATCTCAAACTTATTGAATTAGTTTAGGAAACGATCCTTCAGCTATTATTCTTGTAGTCTTACTCTCTGGTTTTAATATTAAAAATTTTTGGTGTTCATAATATGCTATAGGTTTTTCTAAAGATAATAGTATTTTAGAATTATTAATTAAAATTTTTAGAGGTTTTATTTGTAGACCGACTGAAATTAAATATGTTTGTGTATTCTTAATCTCTTCGTTATAATATTTATTCTTTGAAAAATCCGTTACTAATACTTCTATAACTGCTGTCTTTATGGTATCTCCAGAACAAATGATATCCCCTCTTTCTATTTCTCTAGGTGAAACTCCCTTGACTGCCAACCCTACGCGTGATGGACTTGAAGACTCATCAACTGCTTCATCATGCATTTGAATAGATTTAATCAAAGCATCCTTATTGGAAGGTACAATCCTCAATTTATCATATACTTTAATTCTTCCTTGTTTAATTCCGCCCAGTAAAACGGTTCCAACACCTTTGACGTCAAAACTATGATCAATGGGCATCAAAAAATCTCCTTCTTTTGACTTTGACTGGAGATTATTTATCTCATTTTTTAATACATTCAAGTTTTCTATTTTTTTAAAATTTTCTATTGTAGTATCTTTAATCATCTGATTAAGTCTTTGTTCGTCTATGTCATAAGAATGAAGCAAAAAGCCATTTTCAATACCTAGACTATTTATAGCTATTATTTGTTCTGCAAGATATTTGTCCAATTGGGTTATATTTAAAATCACGAAATCTGCCATATTCAAAACTTGAGGTAAGGTCTGAATTTTATCTGGAAAAGAAATTGGAGCAATAAAGGTAAATATTCGATCCTTTAATTTTCTGTCATAAAGCACAATATCAGAAAGAGTACCTCGTTTTCCAAACTCGTTAAGGAATTCATTGTTGCCAAGAACAGCTATATTCAAACTTTCCAATAACAAAAAAATAATAAATAATCAATAAAATTGTTTATAAATTTGTGTGGTTAATATCATTGATTAATTGAAATGATTAAAAAAAAATTACATTCATTGTTTTTGCCATTAATAGTTTCGGGTATAGTTATATCAACTTTTGGAATTTTTTTGTTTTTCTTAGGTCAAAGTATTAGATATGGAGAAGGGTTTGAAATAGTAGGAATTAGATTCCTAATTGCAGGTATTGCAACAATAGCCCTAGGATGTTTTGCACAGTACTATACAAAAATTAGAAATTCTTTACTTATTTTTAAATATTTTTTAGGTAATATAAATAAAAAGAATCGTTCATCATCGAGATAAAATATTTATTTATTTATTTATTTATTTTAACTTATGTAATAAGCTTTGGAGAAAGGTAAGCTTTTATATATTATTTAATGTAGGAAAATCATGACAGCACTAAATAATAATAAAAAAATTCATGTAATTGTTCATGGAAATAGACAAAATTATGACAAAGTTAAAAGTATGTTAATTGAAAAGCAATTAAATGAAGAGAAAATATCAATGGCATCTTTAGAAAAAGCTGGAGAAATTGGAGAATATGTAGCTATGACCTGGCCTCCGATGGGAGCGAAAGAAGTAATAGTAAGTGAGATTGTTGGTACAAATGCAGAAGGCCAAGGAATGGGAGCATGGGGTTCAATTGAACAGAAAGAATTATTTAGATTTACATTATGATGTTATCATTATAAGAAGTCTAAATATAGCAAATATCCTAATTTACATTATCAATACAGTTTAATATCTTATTTTGATCCTCCTATTATAATTTGTAAAAGGTGAAATGTTATATCAATTGAACAAAAACAGACTGTTTTGAACCTTTACAAATCAGGTATTCCCCTTGAAGTAATTGCATTCCAAACAGATTTAGAAGTCCAAGAGGTTCAAAATATAGTAAGCCTAGAAGATCGCAAAGACTCAGAAGACAAAGTTTACAATTCGCCGTCTTTAGCAGAATTTTATCTTGATGCTATAGTAGATATTAATGAGTTAATTAAGAATGCTCAAGCAAGAACATGGTCAGCTTTACAGGCAAAGGAGTTTAATATTTCAACAGAGAATTCTAGACAAATTTTGGAAAATTTGCTTGAATCTAAGACAAGACTAGTTATTATACATGTGGATTTAGTAGGATTTACAAAACTTGCTATGAACCTTTCGGCAAACCGATTAGCTGACATAATACGAGCATTCACTCAAGAGATGTCTATTTTAATAGCATCATACGGTGGGCATATACTAAAATTTGTTGGGGATGCAGTTTTAGGATTTTTTGTAGTTAAATCATCTGAAAAAAATGACGATAAACTTCCTTGTATTAATGCAGTTAATTGTGCGCATTCAATGGTCTCTGTAATTAGACATGGAATTAATCCTATTTTGAGTCAATATGATTATCCAGAGATTCATGCCAGAATAGGAGTTGATGTAGGAGAAAATGTAGTTGTCCAATATGGATGGGAAACAAGTGTATTAAAACATGACACTGAAAAAATAATAACAAAAAAACCCATTATTGATATTTTAGGATATACAATAAGCATAGCAGTTAAAATGACAGCACTTGCAGAATCTGATCAGGTTGTAATAGGACAATTTGTATATGATTCTGTTGACAAGAATCTAAAAGAAAGATTTAAAGAATTTCCTATACATACAGAAGTATGGAATTATATATCTAGTACTACAGGTGGAATCTATAGATTATATGGAAGTACAAGAGACTACACCTACTATTAAAATTTAATATAGCTAAACCTTTTTCCAAAACAGTTTTAATTTTTAATTTAATTTGTATATTATATATTAAGACAAATTATAATCTTAACACAATGACTATTACAGGGGGAAAAATAATTATTCATAATTTTGAAAGTTCAGTATTAAAATCTAATCCTTTGAAAGATCCACATAATAGAGAAATCATAGTCTATGTTCCTCATGACTATTCACCTAGTAAATCAAAAGGTTTTCCAGCGGCTATTGGACTTTCGGGATTTAGTGGTAATGGTAGAACCTTCTTCAATTTAGATCCTCTTAGTGAAAACATTGAGCAAAGAATGAATAGATTAATTTCCGAAAAAAAATGTGGGTCTATGATTTTAGTTATTCCAAATTGTTTTACAAAATTTGGAGGAAATCAATATATAAATTCTACAGCTACAGGAAGATATGAAGACTATATCGTTCATGAAATAATCCCATTCATACAAAATAATTACAATATTTCTTCATTTGGAATATGGGGTAAATCTTCAGGTGGATATGGTTCACTTGTTTTAGGAATGCGGTACCCCGAATTATTCAAGGCCGTTGCTTGCCATTCAGGAGATTCCGCATTTGAATATTGTTATTTACCAGATTTTCCAAACGCTTATCAAAGTTTTAAGCAAACAGAAGGAATTGAAAACTGGTTTGTTCAATTCTGGGATAAACCCAATAAAAAACAAAAAAATGATTTTATAGCCTTAAACATTTTATGTATGGCAGCGCATTACTCTCCAGACCCAGCATCACAATTAGGTGTTAGAATGCCTTTTGATCTTGAAACTGGAGAACTAAATGAAGACACATGGCAAATGTGGAAGAAATGGGATCCTATTAAAATGATAAGCCAATATCAAGATAACCTCAAGAAATTGAGTTTATTGTACATAGATTGCGGCATCAAGGACGAATTCAACCTTCACATTGGGGCACGAATACTCCACCAAAAATTTGAAAATATGAATATTAAGCATCATTATGAAGAATTTGATGGTGGTCACTCTAATACAAGCTTCAGATATGACATTTCTTTTCCATTAATATACTCATCACTTTCTTAGAATTTTTAAAGTCATAGATCCTGTTAAGTTTATATTAAAACGGTGTGCATAAGAATCTATAATACTTCTATATTACTTGAATGGCAAAAATATGTCTTAATAATAATATGTATCAAATTTATCTAAACTAATTACATAATGTGTTTCAATTTACTTAATATATCATGTTTTCATCTGATGGTATACAGAAAATGAATAGAACAAATTCACTAATAATATTAACATCGATAACTTTGGGAGCCTTATTAGTGTTGAACACCTATCCT
>Ga0126311_10000119_pt1 | contig 39544 bp, 43 predicted proteins | sample Plot61_FD_92539 | JGI IMG/M metagenome (GOLD analysis project Ga0126311, IMG submission 92539) | Serpentine soil microbial communities from UC McLaughlin Reserve, CA, USA - Plot61 | ecosystem: Environmental > Terrestrial > Soil > Grasslands | place: USA: UC McLaughlin Reserve, Lake County... | reverse complement strand
CCTGCGGGCGCCGCGCGAGCGCGCGGCCCAGATCCGCGCCGAGTTGCTCGACGGGCTGACGGCGGGCGCACACGAGCTGGAGCAGAACCGCTCGGGCTACGAGACGCCGGTGCCCGTCGCGCTAGCTGCCTTCGGTGAGGCGCTGCTGGCGATAGCGCCCGTCGACCCCGCGCTGCGGGCTGACCCGAACGCCGCTAACGATCGTGCCTGGACGCTCGTCGCCGTGCTCGTCGGCGCACTCGTCGAAGGCGCCGCTGCGATGGCGGCCGGGGCCTCGCACGATCTGCAGTTGCACGCCGGCGAGTGGGAAGGCTGGCTCACGCTTGCGTTTCCCGTCTCCGCCGAAGACGTGCTCGTCGCCGTCGAGCTCGCCGCCGAGTCGTTCGAGGAGGCCATCCCTGACGTCGACCGGCTGAGAGCCCGCGCGTACGCGGTTCCGACGATCGCGCTCGGCGACGTCGGCGAGCTGCGGCATCCGATCGGGGAGCTGCACCCGCTGAGGATCGCCGAGGCCGTCGCCCGCTTCGGCGGCCGGCCGGCCGACGCGCGCTCGATCGAGCAGCACGAGGAGGCGGTCCTCACCGTGCTCGACCCGACGCGGGAGGTCGCCCGCCCGCACGAAGAGGTGGATCCGTCGCTGCGCGTCGCGCGTCGCATGCTCCAGCGCCTGATGGGAATGGGGAAGTGGGGCGGCTACCACACGGAGATCGCCCATCTCGCACGCGGTTTCGCGGGGCACGACCGTGCGCTCGCGCTGGCGATCGGCGAGCGGCTCGTGAACGTCGGCCTGCTCGTCGAGAAGCAGAGCGTCCATCAGCGGCATGTGCGCCTCAACCCGCGCCGTGTCGCCGAGATTCACGCGCTCGTCGATCGTGGCGAGCTGCCGCCGGGCCTCGAGCTGCCCTGAGGCGTCGCGCACAGCACCACCCGCGGGGCCGGTCGCGCGCTCTCACCGCCTACGTGTCACCGTGACTGGCACGTCACCGTTCTCGTTCATGCTTGGATACCGCTCCGTGCCCGGACCGACCGACCGCATCCTCCACCACGCCCGCGTCGTCAAGACACTCGTCGACGCCGGCCTGATCGCTCCGATCCGTCCCGATCGCCTCGCGAACGCCGGCCGCTCGCTGGTGCGCTGGGGGACGACATCCGCCGGCGCGGTCGCCGTCGCCGCCGCGCGAGCGCCGCACCAGCCCGCTGTGGTCGACGAACTCGGCACGCTCAGCTATGGCGAGCTGAGCCGTCGCGCAAACGCGCTCGCCAGCTCGCTCGCTGCGCACGGCATCCGCCCCGGCGACGGGGTCGCGCTGATGTGCCGCAACCACCGCGGCTTCATGGACGCCACCGTCGCCTGTTCCCGGCTCGGCGCCCACGCGCTCTACCTCAACACGATGTTCGCCGCACCGCAGCTCGCCGACGTCGTCGAACGCGAGGGCGCAAAGGCGATCATCTACGACGAGGAGTTCGCCGCGCTCGTCGACCATGCCAGAAGCGTCAGAACTCGCTTCGTCGCCTGGCATGACGGAGAGGGCGCCGCGGCCGACCCGCTGCTCGAGGACCTGATCGCCGCCGGTGACTCCGCCGGTGTCCCCGCGCCCGACGAGCCCGGCCGGGTCGTGATCCTCACGTCCGGAACGACCGGCACGCCGAAGGGCGCTCGCCGCAGCAGCGCGGGCCTCAGCTCGGCCGCCGCGCTGCTGTCGAAGATCCCGCTGAGAGCGCGCGGGACGACGATGATCGCCGCACCGCTGTTCCACTCCTGGGGGCTCGCGCACTACACGCTCGGCGTGCCGCTGTCCTCGACCTTCGTGCTGCGCCGCCGCTTTGACCCGGAGGGCACGCTGCGCGCCGTCGCCCGCCACAGAGCGACCGCACTCGTCGTCGTGCCGGTGATGCTTCAGCGGATCCTGGAGCTGCCGCAGGAGACGCTCGACCGTTACGACACGTCCGCGCTCAGAGTGATCGCCGTCAGCGGCTCCGCGCTCCCCGGCCCACTCGCGACGCGCGTGATGGACCACTTCGGCGACGTGCTCTACAACCTCTACGGCTCGACCGAGGTCGCCTGGGCGACGATCGCCACGCCCGAGGACCTGCGCGCCGCCCCCGGGTGCGCCGGCAGACCGCCGCTCGGCACGATCGTGAAGCTGTACGACAAGGAGAACCGCGAGGTCCCCGCCGGCCAGACCGGCCGCATCTTTGTCGCCAGCGGCTTCCCGTTCGAGGGCTACACCGGCGGCGATACGAAGGCGACGATCGGCGACCTGATGTCGTCCGGCGACGTCGGCCACTTCGACTCCGCCGGGCGCCTCTTCATCGACGGCCGCGACGACGACATGATCATCTCCGGCGGCGAGAACCTCTTCCCGTCCGAGGTGGAGGACCTGCTCGCCGGCCATCCCGCCGTCCGCGAGGTCGCCGTCGTCGGCGTCGACGACGAGGCCTGGGGCCAGCGCCTGAAGGCCGTCGTGGTCCTGCAGGAGGGCGAGAGCGCCTCCGAGGACGAGCTCAAGGACTACGTCAAGAAGAACCTCGCCGCCTTCAAGGTCCCGCGCGAGATCGTCTTCGTGGACGCCCTGCCGCGCAACGCGACAGGCAAAGTCCTCAAGCGACAGCTCACCTGACGGCGCCTCAGCGCCGCTCGCGGCGTCCTCGGGGTTCGACGTACGTGTGTACGCCTTCACCCCTGCGTCCTTGCGAGCGACGCCGATGCGCTCGTCAGCTGACCTGTCGCGGCGCTCGCTAATCTCGGGGCTGTGCCCCCCCGCGCCGACACGTTCGACCTTGCCCCGCTGAGGCTCACCGCCGGCGAGGGCCGCTCGATCGAGTTCGAAGTGGCGCTTGAGCCGTTCGAGCTCGGCGGCGAGCACTATGCGGTGACACCGCCGGCGATCCCGTTGCGGCTCGACGTCTCCCGCACGATGCACTCCGGCTGGGCGCTGCGGCTGCGCTTCGAGGTCGCGCTCGAGGGGCCGTGCATGCGGTGCCTGGAGCAGGCTGCACCGCGCTTCACGATCGACGCGCGCGAGTTCGACCAGCCCGGCAGCGGGGAGGAGCTGGAAAGCCCCTATGTCGTCGACCAGGAGATCGATCTCGGCGCCTGGGCCCGAGACGCGCTCGCACTCGCGCTCCCCACACAGCTGCTGTGCCGCAAGGACTGCGCGGGTCTGTGCGCCGTCTGCGGCGAGAACCTCAACACCGCCGGGCCCGACCATCAGCACGCGGCAGAGCCCGATCCGCGCTGGGCGAAGCTGCGCGAGCTGGAGCTGTAGTACGCTCCACGACCTAATGGCCGTCCCGAAGCAGAAGCAATCCCACGCGCGCACGAACAAGCGCCGCTCGCAGCACAAGATCTCGGCGCCGTCGATCCACGCGTGCCCGCAGTGCCACAGCCCGCGGATGCCGCACCGGGTCTGCCCGACGTGCGGCACGTACGCCGGGCGTGACGTGGTCGCCGCCTCCGGCGACGACGCCTGATCCCGACGCGCCCGCTCGTGCCGCCGATCACGGTCGCCGTGGACGCGAACGGCGCGGACCTCGGCCCGGCCGAGGTCGCGGCTGGTGCCGCGCTGGCCGCGGAGCAGGGGGTGCGCGTGCTGCTGTTCGGCCCGAAGGGCGCGATTGGCCCAACGCCGGGCGGCGTTGAGGTCCTCGACGCGCCCGTCTCGATCGCGAAGGCGCCCGATCCGGCGCTCGCGGTCCGCTCGACGCCTGACGCATCGATCGTGCTCGCCACCAAGGCGGTCGCCGACGGCCGCGCCGACGCGCTCGTCTCCGGCGGCTCGACCGGCGCCGCACTCGCGGCTGGTCTCTTCCACATCAAGCGAGCCCGTGGCATCCACCGTCCCGCGCTCGCGATCGCGATGCCCGTTCCGGGCGCGCGCGTTCTCTTGCTCGACGTCGGCGCGAGCGTCGAGGTGCGTCCCGAGCACCTCGTGCAGTTCGCCTACATGGGGGCGGCATTCGCGCAGGCGGTCCTGGGCGTCGAGCGTCCCCGCGTCGCGCTGCTGTCCAACGGCGAGGAGCCCGAGCGCGGCACTCCGGACGTGATCGCCGCGCATCAGCGGCTCGCAGACGCGGGCAGCCGGCTGAACTTCGTCGGCAACATCGAGGGCACGCAGATCACCGAGGGTGTCGCCGACGTCGTCGTGATGGATGGCTTCACCGGCAACATCACGATCAAGCTGATGGAGGGCGTCTCGGGCAAGCTGCTGCGGACGATCCGCGAGGTCGCGATGGCGAGTCCGCGCGGACGCGTCGGCGGGCTGCTGCTGCGCGGCCCGCTGCGCGGCCTGCGCGACGACCTCGACCCGGAACTCGCCGGCGGCGCGTACATGCTCGGACTGCGCCGCACCGGCGTCGTCGCGCACGGCCGTTTTACCCGCACCGGCTTCGCCCGCGCGATCGACGTCGCGGCGCGCGGCGTGCGCGAAGACGTCGTCGGTCGCACGCTCGCCACGCTCGAGGAGGCAGGGGCGTTGCGGCAGGCCCCGTCGTCCGGGGCGCCGGCTAGCGTGCCGGCGCAATGACCCGCGAGCAGGTCCTCGAGCGCGTGCGCGCGCACCTCGCCGATGAGCTGGCCATCGACCCGGCAGGGATCGCCGAGTCGACCCGCTTTCGCGAGGATCTCGAGGCGGACTCGCTCGATCTCTACACGCTCGTGCAGGAGTTGGAGGACCAGTACTCGGTCCAGATCTCCGACGAGCAGGCGGCGAAGATCCTCACAGTCGGCCAGGCGGTCGACTTCGTGCTCCGATCGACCGTCGAGATCGCTGCCGACGACCGCGAGCCGGGGCCCTGACCGCTGAGCGCCCTCGCGGACCTGCTCGACCGGCTGCCGGACGACCTCGCTCGGCAGGTGGTCACGCATTCGTCGTGGACGGATCGTCGCTCGGACTCGTACGAGCGGCTCGCCTTCCTCGGCGACAGCGTGCTCTCGCTCGCGGTCACGACCCATCTGTATCCGCGCCTGGAAGCGGAGCGCTTCGGCGCCGGCCGGCTCACGAAGATCCGCGCGCAGGCGGTTTCCGGCCGCTCCTGCATGACGGTCGCGGAGCGGATCGGGATGCCGGAGCGGTTGCGTGCCGCGGCGCCCGACGGCACCGGGCAGAACGCCGATGCGCTCGTGCGCACCGAGCGGGTTTTGGCATCCGTGATCGAGGCCGTGATCGGGGCCTGCTATCTCGCCTTCGGCTACGAGACGACGGCGGCTGCGGTCGTCGAGGCGTTCGCACCGCAGATCGAGGAGGCGCTCGACCATCCGGTCGACTTCAAGTCGGCGCTGCAGGAGCGGCTCGCACGCCGCGGCGAGCTGGTCGCATACACGGTGACGGAGGAGGAGGGCCCGCCGCACGACCGCATCTTCACGGTCGAGGCGCGCGTCGCCGAGGTCGCCGTCGGGCAGGGCCAGGGACGTTCGAAGAAGGACGCCGAGCAGGAGGCTGCTCGCGTCGCCCTCGAAGCCATGGGAGAGTGAAGGGCCAATGCACCTGAAGTCCCTCACCCTCAAGGGCTTCAAGTCGTTCCCTGACCGCACGAAGCTCGCCTTCGGCGACGGCGTCAGCGTGATCGTCGGTCCGAACGGCTCCGGCAAGTCCAACGTCACGGACGCGGTCCTGTGGGCGCTCGGCGAGCAGTCGCCGCTCGCCGTGCGCGGGCAGACGATGCAGGACGTCATCTTCGGCGGCGGACACGGCCGCAAGGCGAGCCAGGAGGCCGAAGTCGAGCTGATCCTCGACAACTCCGACGGAACGCTCGGACTCGACTTCACCGAGATCTCGATCCTGCGTCGGCTCGACCGCTCCGGCGACGGCGAGTACCGCCTCAACGGCGCGCGCTGTCGGCTCGTCGACGTGCTCGAGCTGTTGTCCGATACGGGCCTCGGCAAGGAGGCGCACTCCGTCGTCTCACAGGGCCGCGTCGAGGCGATCGTCACCTCCAAGCCGCGCGACCGCCGCCTGCTGATCGAGGAGGCCGCCGGCCTCGGCAAGCACCGCAAGCGGCGCCGGCGAGCGCAGCTCAAGCTCGCGCGCACGCAGGACAACCTCGACCGCGCGCTCGACGTCGAGCGCGAGGCCCGCTCGCGCCTGCGCCCGCTCAAGCGCCAGGCCGAAGCGGCCGAGCTGCACGCGCGGCTGGAACGTCAGTCGCTCGAGGCGCGCTGGGAGCTGGGTCGCGACGCGCTGCGCGCGAGCGGCATCGAGCTGGAGCAGGCGGAGGCGGCTGCCGTCGCCGCTCGCGCCCGCAGCGCCGAGGCGGAGCAGGCGCTGGCCGCCGTCGCCAGACGTCGCGAGGCTGCCGAGGAGGCGCTGCAGCAGCGCAGCGAGCAGCGTGAGCAGCTGTCCGAGCGCGCCTACGGTGCGCGCTCCGCTGGCGAGCGCGTCGGCATGCGCCTCGAAGCCGCGCGCACGACCGTCGGCTCCCTCGGCGAGCGGATCGTCCGTCACGAGGGCGAGCTCGACGCGCTGCGCGAGCAGTCCGCCGCCGACGTCCCGGACGCCGAGGCGAGTGAGCGCGTCGCTGCGCTGGAGGCCGAGCGGACCGCGCTCGAGCAAGACCAGAGAGCCGCGCTGGAGCGTGAGCTGGCCGAGCTGGAGCAGCGCCGCACCGCGGCTGTGGCGCAGGCCGAGCGGCTGCGCGGTGACGTCGACGCCGCGCGCGCCGAGCTGGCGAAGGCCGAGGAGCAGGCCGAGGCTGCGCGGGCGAGACGCCGCGAGGCGGAACGCACCGTCGAGGCGGCACGCCGCGAGGCGGCACGCGTCGGTGGCGAGTTGGCCGCTGCGAACCACTTCCTGCGCGCACACGCCGGCGCACCCGGCGGCGCGCCCGCACTTGCCGACGCGCTCGACGTCGACGGCGGCTACGAGCTCGCGATCGCCGCCGCGCTCGACGGCCGTCTCCGTGCCGCTGTGGTTGCCGACCGCGCCTCCGGCGCCGCGTTGCTGGAGCGCGCCGGTCGCGACGGCGGCGCCGCCCTCGTTACCGGCTCCACACAGGCGCCGGCGCCGTCGAAGCCGCCGACGCCTGACGCCGAGCGCCTGCTCGACCACGTCCGCGGTCCCGCCGACACGCTCGCCCTCGCGACTGCACTGCTCGCCGACACTTGGGTCGTCGGGGACGTCGCCGGCGTGCATGAGGACTTCCGCGGCACCGCGGTCACCCGGGCCGGTCGCGTCTGGATCGGCGCGTGGCGCGAGCTGCGCCAGGTCCCAGCCGGGGGCGAGGAGCGCGTGCTTGCCGAACGCAACCGCCGCGACAAGCTCATCGGCGAGAGCGAGGCTGCCGTACGCGCGGAGCATGAGGCGGCGCAGCGCGTCGAGGGGCTCGTCGCGGCCGTGACAGCCGTCGACGCCGCCCGCGATGAGGCCGAGACCTCGATGCGCGCCGCCGTCCGCGCCCACGACGAGGCGGCCGAGCAGGAGCACCGCGTCGTCCGCCTGATCGAGCAGCGCCGCAGCGCCGACGACGAAGGTCCGGGCGCCGTGCGCCGCGCCCAGATCGACGCCGAGCTGACGGCCGAGCGCCGTCTTGCCGAGCGCGCCGAGCGCGACCGCGCCGAGCGCACGGACCGCATCGCGCAGGCCGAGGCGCGGCTGGAGCGTGAGCGCGTGCTCGTCCCGGCGGCCGAGCGGCTCGTCACGGTCTTGGCCGAGGCCGCAAGCGCGATCGCCGCCCGCGTCGAGGTCTTCGACGCCGAGCTGGCCGCGCACCGCCAAGCCGGCGAGCACGTCGCCGTCGAACTGCGCGCCTGTGCACGCGAGGAGGCCGAGCTGCAGGGACGCCTCAAGCGCGACGGCGAGGCCGTCACCAGCGCCGAGGTGCGCGCGCAGCAGGCCCGCGACCGCATGGCGGAGGCCGACGCGGAACTGAGAGCGCTCGCCGAGCCGCTCGGACTCGAACCGATCCCGGCGGAGCAGCCGCTGCCAGATGAGGAGCGCGTCCAGCTCGCCGATCGCATCACGCGCCTCCAGCGTCGTCGCGAGCAGCTCGGCCCGGTCAACCCGCTCGCTCAGGACGAGTACGAGGAGGCCGTCGCACACGTCGAGGAGCTCGAGCGCCAGCGTGCCGACCTCGAAGCGGCCCTGCGCGAACTCAACACGCTCATCAGAGACACCGACCGCCAGATCCGCGAGACGTTCGAGGAGACCTTCAACGCGGCCGCGAAGAACTTCGAGGAGCTCTCCGAGCAGCTGTTCCCGGGCGGCCGCGGGCGCCTCCGGCTCGTGCGCGAGGACTCCGGCCCGCGCCCGGTCATCGGCGGCGAGAGAGTCGAGGATCCCGAGGCTGCCGCGAACGCCGAGGACGCAGACGCCGCCGCCGATGCCGAAGAGCGCGAGGAGGACGATCTGCTCGGCGTCGAGATCGAGATCACGCCCGCCGGCAAGTCGATGAAGCGCCTCTCACTGCTGTCCGGCGGCGAGAAGTCGATGACCGCGCTGGCGTTCCTCTTCTCCGTCTTCCTCGCGCGGCCCTGCCCGTTCTACATCCTCGACGAGGTCGAGGCCGCGCTCGACGACCTCAACATCGACCGCTTCCTCACGCTCCTGCGCAAGTACGCCGAGCGCGCCCAGTTCATCGTCGTCACCCACCAGAAGCGCACGATGGAGGCCGCCGACAGCCTCTACGGCGTCTCAATGGGCGGCGATGGCATCTCAAAAATCATCAGCCGTAAGCTCCCGCCGGCGCAGGCAGCGGAAGTCGAGACGGCCGAAGTCGCCTAGCTCAGCGCCTTCTCGAACCAGTGCGTGGCCGTGGCGCTGCCGTTGTAGTCGGGGATCTCCGCGTAGCCGGTCACCTCGTAGAGCCGCAGCGCCTCGGGCTGCTGGGCGTTCGTGTCCAACCGCAGGCGCCCGAGCCCGATCTCCCTCGCTGCTAGCTCCAGCGCACCGAGCAGCCGCCGCGCATGGCCCCGCCGCCGCGCCGCCGGCACCACGTACATGCGCTTGATCTCCCCAAGGCCGGGTCCGAGCGTCCGCAGCCCACCACACGCCACCGGCTCCGAGCCCTCGAACAGCAGCAGGAACGCTCCACCCGGCGGCTCCATCTCGTGCACCTCGACCCAGCTCGCGCCGGCCGCGCCCGGAGGCGGGTCGACCGGCGAGTACGGCCGGCCGCGCGCCAACAGCTCCGCGCCGTAGTCCGCCAGCAGCCGTACCGCCTCAGGCTCATCAGCGCGCGCACGACGGATCGCGATGGAGGGCGACGACACGCTGGTATCGTCGCCGATCGCGATGGCACGTGACTGGACGGATCTCTTCATCACGCGCGACGGGGGAGTAGCGACCGCGGAGGCGGACACCCCGGAGCGCCAAGAGCAGCGCCGCGGCTTCTTCAGACGCCTGCGCGAGAACATGCGCAAGACGCGCGAGGCACTCACGAGCGAGCTGCAGGCGACGCTGTTCGAGAACCTCGACGAGGAGACCTGGGAGCGGCTCGAGGAGGCGCTCATCATGGCCGACGTCGGCGCTCGCACGACCGCCGAGATCGTCGAGCAGCTCGAACGCGAGGCGCAAGAGGGCGACCTCGTCGGCGGCGAGCAGCTGAGTGCCCGCCTCGTCGAGCTGCTCGCGGACGCTGCCAGGACGGGGGAGGACCGCATCGACCTCACCCCGAGCCCGACCGTCGTGCTGATGGTCGGCGTCAACGGAACCGGCAAGACGACTTCGCTCGGCAAGCTCGCCTGGCACCTGCGCAAGGAGCTCGGCCAGACCGTCGTGCTCGGGGCGGCCGACACGTTCCGCGCCGCCGCCGTCGAGCAGCTCGAGGTGTGGGCCCGGCGCGCCGACGTCGCGTTCGTGAAAGGCGCACCCGACTCGGATCCCGGCTCCGTCGCCTACGACGCCGTCCAACAAGGCGTGCGCGATGGTGCCGACGTGGTGCTCGTCGACACCGCCGGCCGCCTGCACACACAGGACAACCTGATGGCGGAGCTCACGAAGGTCCGCCGCGTCATCTCCAAGCAGCTGCCCGACGCGCCCCACGAGATCCTCCTCACCGTCGACGCCACCACCGGCCAAAACGGTCTGCGCCAGGCCAAGCTGTTCGCCGAGGCCGTCGACGTCTCCGGCATCGTGCTCACGAAGCTCGACGGCACCGCAAAGGGCGGCATCGCGCTGGCGATCGCGCGCGAGCTGAACATCCCGGTGAAGCTGATCGGCATCGGCGAGCAGCTGGAGGACCTGCGCCCGTTCGACGCCGACGAGTTCGCCCGCGCGCTGCTGGGCTGAGAACCGCCGAGATCCTGTCCATCGCAGCGCTCACCGCCCGCCCGCGGCGGTAAGCTCGCGGGCAGATGGACGCCTGGGTTATCTGGATCCTCGTCGCCGTCGCGTTCGGCATCGGGGAGATGCTGACCACGACCTTCGTGCTCGCGCCCTTCAGCGTCGGAGCGCTCGTCGCAGCGTTCATCGCTGCGATCGGCGGCGGAGCGGTCGGCTCATGGGTCGCGTTCATCCTCGTCTCGGTGCTGACGCTGTGGGTCGTGCGCCCGATCGCGCGAGCGCACATGAGAACGCCGCCGCAGCTGCGCACCGGCACGGCCGCGCTGGTCGGACGCCGCGCAATCGTGCTCGAGCGGATCGCAAACGATGAGGGCGTCGGCTGCGTGAGAATCGACGGCGAGGTGTGGACCGCGCGCTCCTACGACGACGACAGCGTCATCGAGGCCGGCACACCCGTCCAGGTCATCGAAATCCGGGGCGCCACGGCGCTCGTGAGCGAGTAGGAGACACCTTTCATGGCCGCACTGATCGTGCTCGTCGTCGTCGCGTTCTTCGTACTGATCGTCGCGATCCGCACCGTCCGCATCATCCCGCAGGCGCGGGCCGGCGTCGTGGAGCGCCTCGGTCGCTACAGCCGCACGCTCACGCCCGGCCTGACGATCGTCGTGCCATTCATCGATCGCGTCCGTCCGCTCGTCGACCTGCGCGAGCAGGTCGTCACCTTCCAGCCGCAGCCGGTCATCACGGAGGACAACCTCGTCGTGCAGATCGACACGGTCCTCTACTTCACGATCACCGAGCCGAAGTCGGTCACCTACGAGGTCGCGAACCCGCTTCAGGCGATCGAGCAGCTGACCGTCACGACGCTGCGCAACGTGATCGGCGGCATGACGCTCGAGCAGGCGCTGACCAGCCGCGACGACATCAACTCGCAGCTGCGCGTCGTGCTCGACGAGGCGACCGGCCGGTGGGGGATTCGCATCAACCGCGTCGAGCTGAAGTCGATCGACCCGCCCGGCACGATCCAGGAGGCGATGGAGAAGCAGATGCGCGCCGAGCGCGATCGCCGCGCCGCGATCCTCACCGCCGAGGGCTTCAAGCAGTCGCAGATCCTCACCGCCGAGGGCGAGCAGCAGGCCGCGGTGCTCCGCGCGACCGGCGAGCGCCAGGCGGCGATCCTCAGAGCGGAGGGCGAGGCGAGAGCGATCCAGACGGTCTTCCAGGCGATCCACGAGGGTCGCCCCGACGCCGAGCTGCTCAGCTACCAGTACCTGCAGGCGCTGCCGAAGCTCGCGCAGGGCGAGGGCGCCACCGTCTACGTGATCCCGGCCGAGCTGACGCGCGCGCTCGACGGGCTCGGGCAGGCGTTCGGCAGAAAAGCCGCGCCCGGCGAGCCGCCGCTCCCGCCCGCGCCGCCGCATCCGTGAGCCGGACGCCGGCGCGCTCCCGCTAACCTCGTCCGACGATGTTCGACACGCTCGCCGAGAAGCTGCAGGCCACGCTCGCCGACGTCCGCGGGCGCGGCACGCTGACCGAGGACGACATCAATGCCGCGATGCGCGAGATTCGCCTCGCGCTGCTCGAGGCCGACGTCAACTTCAAGGTCGTCAAGTCGTTTACCAATGCCGTCAAGGAGCGCGCGCTCGGCAGCGACGTGATCGGCCAGCTCAACCCCGGCCAGCAGGTCGTCAAGATCGTCAACGAGGAGCTGTCGGAGCTGATGGGCGGTAGCTCGAGCGAGCTGGCGTTCTCCTCCAGCCCGCCGACGGTGATCTTGATGGCGGGCCTGCAGGGCTCCGGCAAGACGACCGCCACAGGGAAGCTCGCCCGTTATCTGCGGGAACAGCACGGGTCGTCCGTGGCGGTCGCCGCCTGCGACGTCTACCGCCCCGCCGCCGTCGATCAGCTGATCAAGGTCGCCGGCCAGGTCGGCGCCGACGTCTACGAGAGAGGCACGGACGCAAATCCCGTCGACATCGCGAAGTGGGCCCGCGAGCGCGCCGAGCGCGAGGGCAAGGACGTGCTGATCGTCGACACCAGCGGCCGCCTGCACGTCGACGAGGCGCTGATGGAGGAGCTGGCGCAGATCAAGCAGGTTACGAAGCCGACGAATGTGCTGCTCGTCGTCGACGCGATGACTGGCCAGGACGCCGTAAACGTCGCCGAGCAGTTTGCCGAGACGGCGCAGTTCGACGGCGTCGTGATGAGCAAGCTCGACGGCGACGCCCGCGGCGGCGCCGCGCTGAGCGTCAAGGCGGTCACCGGCAAGCCGATCCTGTTCGCCTCCACCGGCGAGAAGCTCGACCAGTTCGAGCGCTTCCATCCGGACCGCATGGCGCAGCGCATTCTCGGGATGGGCGACGTCATGTCGCTGATCGAGAAGGCCGAGCAGCAGTTCGACGAGGACCAGGCGAAGGAGCTCGAACGCAAGATCCGCAAGTCGGAGTTCGGCCTCGACGACTTCCTCGATCAGCTGAGGCAGATCCGCAAGCTCGGGCCGCTGCAGAACCTGCTCGGCATGCTCCCCGGCCTCGGCGGCCACCAGCTGTCGAGAATGAAGGTCGACGAGCGCGAGTTCGATCGCATCCAGGCGATCATCCTGTCGATGACCGTCGAGGAGCGGCGCAACCCCGACGTGATCAAGGGCTCCCGCCGCATCCGCATCGCCAGAGGCTCCGGCACGAACGTGCAGGCCGTGAAAGCGCTGATCAAACAGTTCGGCCAGATGCAGAAGGTCATGAAGGCCGTCTCGCAGGGCAAGACGCCGGACATCGGCGCGCTTATGCGTCAGGGTCGCTGAGCGCGTCCCGAGACCTCTAGAGTCGCCGCGTGCCGAATCTCGTCCTCGGACCGCTGCTGCGCTACGTAGATGAGGACGTGGCGACGGTATGGGTGCAGACCGACGTCGCCTGCGAGGTCGAGATCCTCGGCAGACGCGAGCGAACGTGGTGCGTCGGCGGGCTGCACTTCGCGCTTGTCGCGATAAAAGGGCTGACGCCGAGAACGGAGCACCCATATGAGGTCCGGCTCGACGGCGAGCAGGCCTGGCCGCCGGTCGACTCGCCGTTCCCCGCCAGCACAGTCCGCCTGCTCGACCCGCAGGCGCCCCAGCGGATCTCGTTCGGTTCCTGCCGCATCGCCCGGCCGCACGAGCCGCCGTTCGTTCTGCGCCGCAACGTCCACCCGGAGGGACACGGCGTCGACGCGCTGCGCGCGCTGGCACTGCGCGCGACCGACCCTGACGCACGCCCCGATCTGCTGTTGATGCTCGGCGACCAGATCTACGCGGACGAGCCCTCGCCTGCGCTTGAAGCGGCCCTTGCCGAGCGCGAGCGCCCGGCCGACGCACCTGAGGACGAGCTGGCTGACTTCGTCGACTACGCGATGTCCTACCGCGAGGCGTGGTCGGACCCGGCCATCCGCTGGCTGCTGTCGACGGTGCCGAGCGCGATGGTCTTCGACGACCACGAGATCCACGCCGAGTGGCGTACCTCGCAGGGCTGGCTGGACGAGATGAATGCCGAGCAATGGTTCGACCGCCACATCCGCGCCGGACTCGCCGCGTACTGGGTCTTCCAGCACCTCGGCAACCTGTCACCCGACGAGCTGGAGACAGGCGGGCTCTACGACGAGGTGCGGGCGCAGGACGACGCGGACGAGCTGCTCGCATCGCGCATGGACACCGAAGGGCGCCAGACCGGCCACAGTCGCTGGAGCTTCGCCCGCGAGCTGGGCGACGCGCGTCTGGTCGTGATCGATTCGCGCGCCGGTCGCGACGTGACCCCCGGCCGGCGCGAGATCGTCAGCGACGAGGAGTGGAGGTGGATCGCCGACCAGGCGCGTAAACCGGCGCGGCACCTGCTGCTTGCCAGCTCCGTTCCGATCCTGCTCGCGCCCGGCCTCCATCACGCCCAGGCTGCCGACGAGGCGCTGGCCGACGGCGCATGGGGTCGCGTCGGCGCTGCGCTCGGAGAGCGCGTGCGCCGCTTGGCGGTGATGGACCAGTGGGCCTCGTTCCAGCGCAGCTTCCGCCGGATGGCGGGACTGCTCGAGGACATCGCGCACGGCCGCACCGGGGAGGCGCCTGCATCGATCGTGCTGCTGTCCGGCGACGTCCACCACTGCTACCTGGCCGAGGTCGGCTTTCGCGCTGCCGACGGCGCGCGGAGCCCTGTGTGGCAGGTCGTCTGCTCGGCGCAGCGCAAGGAGCTCGCCCCGCACGAGCGGGCAGTGATCGGCTTCGGCCACTCAGCGATCGCGGCGCGCCTGGCGCGCCGTCTCGCCCATGCTGTCGGTGTCCCCGCGGCGCCGCTCGACTGGCGTGTGGTCGAGCGTCCGGCATACGCCAACCAGATCGCGACGCTCACGCTTGACGGCGAGCACGCCGAGGTCATGATCGAGGCGGTGGTCGACGACAGCTGGCGCAAGCCGCGATTGCAGACGGCGTTCCAGCGCACGCTCGCATGAGCGCGACGGGCCGGGTGCACCTGTGCGCCTCAGTCGCCGAACCGCTACCCTCTCTCGTCGGTCTTCACCGAAACTTCGAAAGGGAACCGTGGCAGTACGACTCCGTCTGACCCGCGTTGGCGGGCGAAAGAACCCGATTTGGCGCGTCGTCGCCGCCGATCAGCGCTCCAAGCGCGACGGCCGCGTCCTCGAGACGATCGGGCACTACAACGCCCAGACGCAGCCGTCGACGATCGTGCTCGACGAGGAGCGCGTCCGCCACTGGCTCGCCCGCGGCGCCCAGCCGTCGGAGACCGTCAGCAAGCTGCTCAAGACGCAGGGCATCACCGGCCCCGCGAGCAGCTGAGCGTCCTCTGGCTCCCATGAAGGAGCTGCTCGAGTACCTCGCCCGCGAGCTCGTTGACGAGCCCGACGAGGTCACCGTCGAGGAGTTCGAGGAGGACGACGGCACGCTCGTGCTCGAGCTGACCGTCGGCGACGACGACTACGGCAAGGTGATCGGCCGCGGCGGACGCACCGCCAACGCACTGCGCCTCGTCGTGAAGGCCGCCGCGGTGAAAGAAGACCGCCGCGTCCTCGTCGACATCATCGACTGACGCGGATCCGTGTCTGACACGGACGACGCCGAACTGCTGCACGCCGGCCGCGTCGGCAGACCGCACGGCCTCGACGGCAGCTTCCACGTCACCCAGCCGCGTGCCGCGCTGCTCGACGCCGGCCGCATCCTGCGCGTCGGCGACCGCGAGGACGAGATCGTCCGCCGCGCCGGGACCGACGCGCGCCCGATCGTGAGGCTCGCGAGCTGCACGACGCGCACGCAGGTCGAGGCCCTGCGTGGCACCGACCTGCTCGTTCCGCGCGACGAGGCGCCCGAGCTGGAAGAGGACGAGTGGTGGCCCGAGCAGCTCGAGGGCTGCACCGTCCATGACGGCGAGCGTGAGGTCGGCGTCGTTCGCGAGCTGCGCGCACTGCCGTCCTGCGAGGTCCTCCACGTCGCGCGTGACGGCCGCGAGGAGCTGCTCGTCCCGCTGATCGCCGACGCGGTGCGCTCGGTCGACGTCGAAGCCAAGCGGATCGACGTTGACCTGGAGTTCCTGGGGGAGAGATGACCCTCCTCGTCGCCAGTCGGCCGGCCGTCGCCCGCTGATGCAGATCGACGTCTTCACGCTCTTTCCGGAGGCGTTCGACTGGTTCCGCTCCCAGCGCCATGTCACGAACGCGCTGGCCGAAGGCCACGCGCTCGACTGCGTGAACTACCGCGACACGACGCCGCTCACCGGCGGCCAGGTCGACGACATGCCGTTCGGCGGCGGTGCCGGGATGGTGCTGCGCGTCGACGTCGTGGAGGCGGCGCTGCGCGCCCGCTACGGCGCCGACCCTGTCGAGCTGCGCAATCGCCGGCGCGTCATCGCCCTCGCGCCAAACGGCCGCCTGCTCGACGATGCGCTCGTCGACGAGCTCGCCGCCGAGCCCGCGCTGACGCTGCTGTGCGGCCGCTACGAGGGCTTCGACGAGCGGATCGTCGAGCATTTCGCGACCGAGTCGGTCTCGATCGGCCGCTACGTCCTGGCGGGCGGGGAGCTGGCCGCGATGGTGCTCGCGGACACGGTCCTGCGCAAACTGCCCGGCGCGCTCGGTCACGCCGAGTCGGCGCAGGAGGAGTCCTACAGCGCTGCGCTCGACGGTGCGCCCGAGTATCCGCACTACACGCGCCCGGCGGAGTGGCGCGGTTGGACGGTGCCCGAGGTGCTGCTGTCCGGACACCACGCGCGGGTGCACGAGTGGCGTCGTGAGCAGAGCCGGCAGCGTGCCGAGGCCGAGCGGCACCGTCACGACGACTCGCGCTGAGCGTCTCCGCTACCATTGCGCAGCCGGCGGCCAAGAGGCCGCCACTTCTTCGCCATGAGCACTGTTATCGAAAGCCTTGAGCGCGAGCAACTGCGCCGCATTCCGTCCTTCGACGCGGGTGACCGCGTCCGCGTTCACTTCCAGGTGATCGAGGGCACGCGTCGCCGTACGCAGGTCTTCGAGGGCGTCGTCATCAAGCGCCAGGGCCACGGAGTGCGCGAGACCTTCACGGTCCGCAAGCAGTCGTTCGGCGTTGGTGTGGAGCGCACGTTCCCGCTGCACTCGCCAAAGATCGAGAAGATCGAGGTGGCGTCTCGCGGCGAGGTGCGGCGCGCGAAGCTCTACTACCTGCGCGGCCGTGTCGGCAAGCGCGCCCGCGTCCGCGAGCGCCGTTCGATCGGCCCGGAGGAAGTCATCGAGCGCGAGCTGCTGCACGCGCCTGGCGCCGACGAGCCGGAGGCCACCGAGCTGCCGGACGCCGAGGCGCTTGCGCCCGACACGGCGACCGAGGCCCCTGAGACGCCTGCCGCCGAGACTGACGCGCCCGCCGAGACCGCCGACGCGCCTGCCGCCGAGGCTGACGCGCCCGCCGAGGCCGAGGCGTCCGACTCTCCCGACGAGTGAGAGGTAAGTCGGGCGCCAGCTCCTTGCTGGAGCTCGTGCTCGTCGTCGCCGTCGCGCTGGGCATCGCACTCGTCGTCCAGGCGTTCGTCGTCAAGCCCTACCGCATCCCGAGCGGCTCGATGGAGCCGACGCTGGCGGTCGGTGAGCGCGTGATCGTCAACCGCATCGGCAACCGTTTCGCTGCTCCCGGCGTCGGCGACATCGTCGTCTTCCATCCGCCTCACGGCGCGGACGTCAACGAATGCGGGGACCCAGGGCAGGGCCCGTTCTACGAGGGGCCGCAGAGCCGCGTGCCGTGCGACAGACCGACACCGTCACGCTCCAAGCAAAACTTCATCAAGCGCGTCGTCGGGCTGCCTGGCGACCGCATCGCGGTGCGCGACGGCCACGTCGTCCGCAACGGCAGACAGCAGCGAGAACCGTTCATCCGCGCCTGCGGCGGCGGCCCTGACTGCAACCTCGGCCCTATCACCGTTCCGCTGGACCATTTCTTCATGATGGGCGACAACCGCGGCGCGTCGGACGACAGCCGCTACTGGGGCCCCGTCCCGCGCGACTGGATCATCGGCGACGCATTCGTGTCGTACTGGCCCCCGAAGCACGTCGGACTGCTCTGAGACGCATCACGTCACGGCGCCGCCCGCGGCCGGCGGCACACGTCGTCTCCACCTCGCGGTAGAACTTTGTTCGTGAGCGCGACCGCCAGCCCTCCGCGCAGACGCAGAGCGAGAGCCCGTCCTGCGCGCAAGCTGTTCGCGTTCGACCGGGGGCTCGGCGCGCGCTTCGTCGCCGGCGCCGACGAGGCCGGCCGGGGATGCCTTGCGGGTCCGCTCGTTGCAGCGGCGGTGCTGTTCGACTACGAGCGGTTGCGCCCGGCCGACGTACGCGCGCTGGCGGCGCTCAACGACTCTAAGCAGCAGACGGAGGCACGGCGCGAGGAGTTGTATCCGCTGATCCTGCGTGCCGCCGCCGACGTCGCAGTCGTCTCGCGCTGCGCGCCGGGGATCGATCGCCGCGGCCTGCACAAGACGAACCTGGCAGCGTTGCGTGACGCGCTTGCCCGCGTCGCGCGCGACGGCTGCATCTGCCTCAGCGATGGCTTCCCGGTCGCGAGCGTCGGCCACGACCAGCGCGCCGTCGTCGGCGGAGACGCAACGAGTGCCGCGATCGCGGCTGCCTCGGTGATCGCGAAGGTCACGCGCGACCGCTACATGCGCCGGGCCGATGCGCTCCATCCAGGCTGGGAGTTCGCCGGCCACGTCGGCTACGCGACCCCGGAGCACCGTGCGGCGATCGAACGCCTCGGCGTCTCGCCGCTGCACCGCATGTCGTTTCAGAGCATCGCCTACCAGCAGCTGACGCTCCCCTGAAGCACGCCTCGTCGGCGCCTCAGGAGATCGCCAGCGCGTTTCTAGAAGGCTCCCTCGAGATGCTCCAACGCCACGAAGCGGCCGTAGGCGTCAATCGTGACGCCGATCGCGTCGAAGCGCAGCTCGGGCGTGCGCGGCCGCTCACGTCGTTCCTGCAGCCACGCGGCAGCCATGCGCCGCAGACGGCGGCACTGCGCCTCGCGCAGCCCGTCGAACGGACCGCTGGAACCCACGCGCCGGGTCTTCACCTCACAGAAGACGATGCGCCGGTCGTCCGCGGCGATCAAGTCGATCTCGCCCCAGCGAGTGCGGTGGTTGCGCTCGACGATCGTGAAGCCGCGCCGCTCGAGATGCTCGGCGGCCAGTTGCTCTCCGACGCGTCCGAGGCGGTGGCGCAGGTCGTTCGACACGTGTCGGCACGCTAGGGGGTGGCGCGCGCAAGAGCCCGCACAGTTCGCGACGATTTGCAGGCATTTCGGCGAAGACCAGGCCGATTGAGAATCGTTGCGAAGCGCGCGTGCGCTGTAACGCCGGCGCTCATAGCTTGGCGGCCGTGCTCGCCCGTGTCGTCACCTTCGCCATCGATGGCATCGATCCGCGCCCCGTGTGGGTCGAGGTCGACATCCGGCCTGGTCTGCCGACGTTCCGCGTCGTCGGACTCGCCGACGCGGCCGTGCGCGAGGCCCGCGAGCGTGTCCGTGCCGCGATCCTCAACTCCGACTTCGAGTTCCCGGCGCGGCGCATCACCGCGAACCTCGCCCCAGCCGACCTGCGCAAGATCGGGCCGGGCTTCGATGCCGCGCTCGCCGTCGGCCTGCTCGCTGCGAGCGGCCAGTGCTCGGTCGACGCGCTCGATCGGTGGGCGGTCTTTGGCGAGCTGTCGCTGACTGGCACGGTTCGGCCCTGTCGCGGCGTGCTCGCCGTCGCCGAGGGGGCGCGACGTGCCGGCGTCGCCGGTCTCGTCGTCCCGCGCGAACGGGCGGGGGAGGCCGCGCTCGTCGACGGTCTCGAGGTCGCGGGCGTCGACGACCTGCGTGGCATCGCGGCGTTGCTCAACGGCGGAGAGGTTCCGCCGCCGCCTGTGCCCGCGCCTGCGTCGCCTGCCGCAGCAGTACAGGACGCGCCCGACCTCGCCGACGTGCGCGGCCACGAGCTGCCGCTGCGCGCGCTGGAGATCGCTGCAGCGGGCGGTCATAACCTCCTGCTGGAGGGGCCGCCGGGCAGCGGCAAGACGATGCTCGCGCGACGGCTGCCGGCGCTGCTGCCGTCGCTGACGCGTGCCGAGGCGCTTGAGGTCACGCGTATCTACAGCGTCGCGGGCATCGGCCACTCGGGCGGCCTGGCGGTGAGCCGGCCGTTCCGCGCACCGCACCACACCGTCTCACCGGCCGGATTGGTGGGCGGCGGGCGCCCGCCCGCTGCTGGGGAGGCGACATTCGCCCACCACGGCGTCCTGTTCCTCGACGAGCTGTCCGAGTTCTCACGGCCGAGCCTTGAGGCGCTACGGCAGCCGATCGAGGACGGCGAGGTTGTGATCGTCCGCGGACAGCAGGCGCTGCGCTTCCCGACGCGCTTCACGCTTGTGGCCGCGACGAATCCGTGTCCATGCGGCTTCGCCGGTAGCGAGCGCGCGTGTCGCTGCGGCGAGCACGAGTTGGCCCGCCACCGTCGCCGTCTGAGCGGACCGTTGCTCGATCGCATCGACCTGCTCGTCACCGTCGCTCGGCCCAGCGCAGTCGCGCTTGCCGACCCGCCGACGACGTCGTCTGAGGCGGTTCGGCAGCGCGTGCTCGCCGCACGTGAGCGCCAGAGCGCCCGTCTTGCCGGCACCGCGGTGCACACGAATGCACAGCTCGACGCCCGCCTGCTGCGCGCGCACGTCCAGCTCGGTGCGACGGCACGGCGGACGCTTGCGCAGGCGTACGACCGCGGCGGACTCAGCGCGCGCGGCCACGACCGCGTGCTGCGCGTGGCGCGCACGATCGCCGACTTGGCCGACCGCGACGCTGTCGAGCTCGGCGACGTGCTCCAAGCCCTCGCGTTGCGTACGCGTGAGACGAACGACGACGCGGTCGCCGCATGACGCCTCTCGCAGCCGGCACGCCGACGCGGCCGTGCCGATCCTGTCTGCGCCGCTCGTGGCTGATCGCGCGACTGAGCGGGCACATTGAGCTCGCTTGGAGCGCCCGCCGGGGCAGCGCGGGACTGCTGGCGCTCGACGATCAGGCGCTGATCGTGTCGCTCGCCGGCGATCGCCTCGCTGTCGTGGCGGCGGAATACGAGCGCTTCGACGATGACGCCACCCGGAGCCGCTGCGCAACGAGCGGAGTGACCGCGCTGTGCAGCTGTGACGCGCGGTATCCAGTGCAGCTCCACGATCTGCCCGACCCGCCGGCAGTCCTCTACGTCCGCGGCGACCTGGGCCGGTTCGAGCGCGCCATTGCCGCCGACCGCGTTGCGATGGTCGGCGCGCGTCGGGCGACCGAGTACGGCCTGCAGCAGGCGCGCGGCATAGGGCGCGGGCTTGCCGCAGCCGGGCTGACGGTCGTCAGCGGCATGGCGCTCGGTGTGGATGCCGCCGCGCACGTTGGCGCGCTCGATGCCAGAGGCTTGACGATCGCCGTCTTGGCATGCGGTCCCGAGCAGGCATACCCGGCGAGCAAGCGGCACCTGCACGCGCGCATCGTCGCCAGCGGTGCCGTCATCTCAGAGTTGCCACCGGGCACGCCGGTGCGACGGTGGGCCTTTCCTGCGCGTAACCGCATTATCGCGGCGCTTGCTCAGGCAACGGTGGTGGTCGAGGCGGGTGAGCGATCCGGCTCGCTCATCACCGCCGGGCAGGCGGCCGATCTCGGTCGTGAGGTCGCGGCGGTGCCGGGACTTGTGACGGCACCGCTTGCGGCCGGCACGAACGCGCTGATCGCCGACGGCGCCCAGCTCATCCGCGGCCCACACGACGTGCTGGAGCTGCTGTTCGGTGCCGCCGCTCTGACGCTGCTGCCGGCGACACCGGACGAACGGGTTGTGGGACTCGAGCCGGATCTGCGTGCGCTGCTCGAGCGGGTCGGCGGTGGCTGTGACACCGTCGCGGCGCTCGCGAGCAGTGGGACCGACGTCGACGCCGTGCTTGCCGGGCTCGCCCAGCTCGAGCTGCGCGGCCTGGTGCGGCGGGGGCCCGGTGGGCGCTACACGGCCACCGCTTAGACCGCGTGCTCCCATCCGGCAGCACCGGCAACCGCGGCGCGGGAAGCGTCGCCGAGGTCGACGTGCCGAGGCGGGCGGGCGGGACGGCCGGGCACGCTTTAACCTGCGCGCCGTGACGACGCCCGATCCTCGCCTCCCAGCCGTGCTGTCGATCGCGGGCTCCGACTCCGGGGGCGGCGCCGGGATCCAGGCCGATCTGAAGGCGTTCGCGGCTTGCGGCGTGCACGGCATGACCGCGATTACGGCGATCACCGCGCAAAACACGGTCGGCGTGGATGCCGTGGGAGCGATCGATCCAGAACTGATCGTCGCGCAGGTGCACGCCGTGCAGCGCGACATCGGTGTCGACGCGGTCAAGATCGGGATGCTCGGGACCGTCGCGACGATTCTCGCCGTCGAGCGAGCGCTCGACGAGTTGGACCCGAACACACCGGTGGTGCTCGACCCAGTGATGGTCTCTGAGTCCGGCGCAGAGCTGCTGGCGCAGGAGGCTCGTGCGGCGCTCGTCGAGCGCCTGCTGCCGCGCGTCACGGTGGCGACGCCGAACCTGCCGGAGGCACGCGCGATCGCCGCCCAACACCATGCTGACCTCGCGTCCAATGACGCGCCCACCGACGCTGAGCGGGCGGATGCTCCGACGCTCGCCCGCGCGATCCACGTGCTGGGGCCCCGCTGCGTGGTCGTGACCGGAGGCCACCGCGAGCAGGCGGTCGACGTCTTCTTCGACGGCGAGTCAGTCGTCGAGATCTCCGGCGAGCGCTTTCCGGATGGCGCCGCGCACGGGTCCGGCTGCACGCACTCGTCCGTGCTGGCCGCGCACCTTGCGCATGGCTTTACGCCGCTGGAAGCGGCCCGCGCGGCGAAGGCGCAGGCCGCTGCGGCTGTCCGCGACGGCTTGCGCGAGATCGGAGAGGGCCCCGGCCCGGTCGATGTGCTCGGCATCCGTGCGCGCCGCCCTCGTCGCGACGCGCCGACGGCGTAGCCGCGACCGCCGCCGCGCCGGACCCCCGCTGCGGCACATAATCCTCTGCCATAATCGGCACATGAAGTTCCTGCGCATGAAGCCCGGACACGGCGAGGTGCTGATCGCCGAGGGGGACGTAGAGGTGCATCAGGACGAGGAGCGGCTGGTGGAGGAGTTCCGCCGCCAGCTCGACGCCGGCATGTGGGCCGCCGTCCCGCTCAGCGGCGGCGGCCGCCGCACCGCGCAGCTCGCGCGCAGCTTCTCGGACGTCCCGCGCGATGCCGAGCGCGTGATCTTCTTCCCGCGCGCCGCGGGCGGGCGCTGACAATGCGAGCAGCCGGGTAGGGGACCCGCCGTGCTGCTCGCGCTCACCGCCACCGCGCTCGTCGTCATCGCCCTCCTTTGGGAGGTCGTCGCGCCGCGGCTCGGCGAGGCGCTCTCCCGCCATCGCGCGCGCCGCCAGCTCGTGCCGACGCCGGACTACGACCCCGGTCGCGAGCGGCGCGCAGAGGCGCGCGCCCGCCAGCTGCTGAAGTCGTGCGTCAATGCCGAGGAATGGGCGATGTACCGCGACCTCGGCTTCATCCGCGTGTGGGGGATGCAGGCCGAGCGCCCGGGCGAGCACGCGGCGACCGCCGGCACGCCCTACGCCTACCTCGTCTATCCGCACAAGCCGGTCCTCGCCTATCTGCCGCAGACCGGGCGTCTGCTGAACGAGTACTGCGTCGCCTTCCCGGACGAGACGCGTCCGTACGGCAGTGCGCGCCTGCCGGATTCCGACGACGTGCTGGCGAAGTGGATGGCGCTCACCGGCGACGAGCGGCGGCTGATCGAGACGGCCAATCTCCACCTGCCCGGCCGCCAGCTCGACCCGCGACAGGTGAAGCGAGACCTCTGGCGCCTGCGCCAATGGGAGCGCGAGCGTGCCAAGACGGCAGCCGTCGGGACGGCGCGGGACGGTACAGTCCCCGCCCCATGAGCGAGCCGGCCGCCTTCGACGTCAAGCACCGCAGCCGCGCCCTCACCGAGGGACCCGCGCGGGCAGCCGCGCGCGCCTACCTGCATGGGATCGGCTACTCGGCCGACGACCTCGCGAAGCCGATCGTCGGCGTCGCGCACTCGTGGATCGAGACGATGCCGTGCAACTTCAACAACCGCGTGCTCGCGGCGAGAGTGAAGGAGGGCATCCGCGCGGCCGGGGGTACGCCGATGGAGCTCAACACGATCGCGATCTCGGACGGGATCACGATGGGCACCTCGGGCATGCGCGCCTCGCTCGTCTCGCGCGAGCTGATCGCCGACTCGATCGAGCTGGTCGCGAGCGCGCACCACTTCGACGCGCTCGTGGTGATCAGCGGCTGCGACAAGACGATCCCCGGCACGGTGATGGCGCTCGCGCGCCTGAACATCCCGGGCCTGATGCTCTACGGCGGCTCGATCCGCCCAGGCCACTACCAGGGCGCCGAGGTGACGATCCAGCAGGTGTTCGAGGCCGTCGGAGCGTTCGCCGCCGGGAAGATCACCGAGGACGAGCTGCACGAGCTGGAGGAGGTTGCCTCGCCCGGCGCGGGCGCGTGCGGCGGCCAGTTCACCGCCAACACGATGGCGATGGCATTCGAGGTGCTCGGAATCTCGCCAGCCGGCTCGTCGATGGTGCCGGCCGAGGACGGCAGAAAGCTCGACGTCGCGAGTGCCTGCGGCGAGCTCGTGATGGACGTGCTGCGACGCGGCCAGCGCCCGAGCGACGTGATCACGAAGCCTGCTCTCGTGAATGCGATCGCGGCGGTCGCGATGAGCGGCGGCTCGACGAACGCGGTGCTGCACCTGCTCGCCGTCGCGCAGGAGATCGGCGTTCCGTTGACGATCGACGAGTTCGACGCCATCAGCGAGCGCACGCCGCTGCTGTGCGACTTGCAGCCGGGCGGCAGATACGCCGCGACCGACCTCTACCAGGCTGGCGGCGTGCCGCTCGTGCTCAAGCGCCTCGCGGAGACCGGCGGCCTGAACCGCGACGTGATTACCGTCACGGGCCGCACGATCGGCGAGCACGCCGACGAGGCACAGGAGACGGCGGGGCAGGATGTCGTACGGCCGCTGTCCGATCCGCTGAAGGCCACCGGAGGCTTCGCGATCCTGCGCGGCAACGTCTCGCCGGACGGCTGCGTCGTCAAGCTCGCCGGCCACGAGCGGCGCCTTCACGTCGGTCCGGCGCGCGTGTTTGACGGCGAGGAGGCGGCGATGGCCGCCGTCGTCGACCACGAGATCCAGGCGGGCGACGTCGTCGTGATCCGCAACGAGGGTCCCGCAGGTGGTCCCGGAATGCGCGAGATGCTCGCGGTCACCGCGGCGATCCAGGGCGAGGGGCTGGGGGAGAGCGTCGCGCTGATCACCGACGGCCGCTTCTCGGGCGCCACCCATGGCTTCATGGCTGCACACGTCGCTCCGGAGGCCGTCAAGGGCGGGCCGATCGGCGCGCTGCGCGACGGCGACGAGATCACGATCGACGTCGATGGCCGGCGGATCGACGTCGCGCTCTCCGACGAGCAGATTGCCGCGCGCCTGAAGGACTACCGTCCGGCGCCGCGCGCCGACGAGCACGTCGACGTCGCGATCCAGAAGTACGCGAAGCTCGTCGGCAGCGCCGCAGAGGGCGCGATCACGCGCTGAGCGCGTCGCCGGCAGCAGCGGGCTCGGCAGGCGAGTCCGGCTGCGAGGGTCTCGCCTGCGGCTGCTCGCCGAGGAAGCTCTCCAGCAGCGCGTTGAAGCGCTCGGGCCGCTCGAGCATCGCGACATGTCCGGTGTCGGGCCACACCTCGACGCGCACGTCGGGGATCAGCTTGCCGAAGCGCTTCGCATCGCGGACGGGGATCACGTGGTCGTCCTCGCCCCACAGGACGAACGTGGGGCAGGCGATCTCCGGCAGCCGCTCGCTGATGCGGTGCGTCAAGACCGCCTCGAGCGCGAACACGAAGCCCGGCTTGCCGGCGCCCTGCATCAGCTCGTGCGCCAGCGGGGCCGACAGGCGATCCGGGTGGCGCGCGACGAAGCTCAACGCAATGCGGCGGGTGCCCGGACGCTTCGCAAGTGAAGCGTGGCGGGCGGCCGTGCGCGTCATGATCGCCGCGAGCACGCGGCCGCCGGTCATCACAGCGTCGCGCTGGACGAGCTCGGCCGAGATGCCGGCGGCAGATGCGAGCATCAGCCGCTCGACCCGCTGTGGCGAGGCGATCGCGAGCTCGGAGGCGATGTGCCCGCCCATCGAATTGCCGACGACCGCGGCGGCGTCGATCGACAGCGCGTCGCACACCTGCTCCATGAAGCGCGCGTAGCCGGCAATCGAGATCGGCTCGCGCGGCATCGGCGAGGCGCCGAAGCCGGGCAGGTCGACGGCGATCACGCGATGCGTGCGCGCGAAGTGAGGGATGTTCTCGAGCCAGTTCTGCCAGCAGCCGGAGAGGCCGTGGACGAGCAGCAGCGGCGGGCCGGAGCCGAGCTCGATCACGTTGGCCGGCACCCCGTCCACGTCGATCCAGCGCTGGTGCGCCGGCCAGTCGATGTCCAGCCAGGCGGACCTTCCCTGCGCGCCATAGCCGTCGTGGAAGGGTGGGACGTCCCGGGCCACGCGGCCGTCTACCCTGTGGCTCGGATGCGCATCGCGATCGACATCGATTCGACATTGCACCACTACTGGGATCTGTTCGCGCTGCTTGCACAGCGGCGTTTCGGGGTCTCGCTCGCGTACGACGAACAGGTCACGTGGGACATCGTGCAGCTGCGGCGCGAGCAGGTGGCCGCGCTCGTCGCCGAGAGCCATCGCCGCGAGCACGTGCTGGGCGCCGCGCCGTACGTCGGGGCGGTCGAGGCGGTCGCCGGCTGGCACGAGGCCGGGCATTTCATCCACATCACAAGCCATCGCTCGACGGACGCGCACGACGCGACGGCTGCCTGGCTCGAGCAGATCGCGCTGCCGTTCGACGACCTGCATTGCTCGTGGGACAAGATCTCACGCTGCACCGAGATCGACATCGACGTGCTGATCGACGACAGTCCGCAGAACATCCTGCGCGCGCAGGAGGCCGGCATCGTGCCGGCGACGCTTGCGCACCCTTGGAACCGCGAGCTGTGCCGCGAGGAGGGCGTGATTTGCGCTGCTGATTGGCCGGAGCTGGCGGAGCGGCTTCAGCCGGTGCTCGCCGCGCCGCTGCCGTCACGCTAGTTCGAACGATCGTCCGCTCGCGCGTGCCAGATCGCGTGCAACGCTTTTCTGAACGTCCGGGCCCTGCGTAGAATCGAGCAGGAGGCGCTGTGCGCAGTCGTGGACTCCTCATCGGGATGGGAATTGCGGCCGTGTTGCTCGTCGTCGCTGTCGGCGCCTGGACGTATGACCACGGCAAGCGCGACACGATCGCCGAGGGCGTCCGCGTCGGCGGCGTGGACGTCGGCGGCATGACCGCCGACCAGGCGCGTGCGAAGCTGCGCGAGCGGCTGCTCGAGCGACTTCAGCGGCCGGTCGTCGCCACCTACGAGGGCAGACGCGTCGTGTTGTCGGCCCGGCGTGCCGGCGTCGCGGTGAACGTCGAGCAGGCGGTCGACGACGCGGTCACGCGCAGCCGCAATGGCTTCTTCGTTTCGCGCGTCGCGCGCGAGGTGACGGGCGGCAGCGTGTCCGCCGACATCCAGCCGCGTGTCGTCTACTCCAGAATCGCGGTCGCCCACTTCGTGGCGCAGGTCGGCGACGGCTTCGATCGTCCGGCGCGCGACGCGAGTATCGACTTTTCGCCGACCTCGCTCGAGCCGGTCACCGGGCAGGACGGGGTCACAGTTGAGCGGCGCCCGCTGCGCCGCGCGATCGTGCGCGCGCTCACGGCGCCCGGCGCATCAAACACCGTGACGGTCCATACGCGCACCGTCAGACCAAAGGTCACGACCGCTCAGCTGGCGAAGAAGTACCCGGTCGTCATCACCGTCGACCGCAGCGGCTTCCGCCTGCGCCTGTGGAAGAACCTCAGACTTGCGAAGACCTACACGATCGCCGTTGGACAGGTGGGCCTGGAAACGCCGGCGGGGCTCTACGCGATCCAGAACAAGCAGGTCGATCCTGTCTGGAACGTGCCGAACAGCGACTGGGCAGGCGATCTCGCCGGGAAGGCGATCCCGCCGGGTCCATCCAACCCCCTCAAGGCACGTTGGATGGGCATCTACGCCGGCGCCGGCATTCATGGAACCGACTCGGTCAGCTCGCTCGGCTCGGCTGCCTCCCACGGCTGCGTCCGCATGGCGGTCCCCGACGTGATTGACCTGTACGACCGGACACCGGTCGGCACGCCCGTCTACATCGCCTGAGCCGTCGGCCCCTGCCGCAGCTCTTCGAGCGGGACCTCCTCCCAACCGCCTTGCAGCAAAGAGGCATGGTGCTCGCCATGGCGAATAGCGAGTCCACCGATGAAGATGCCGCGCTCCCGCTTCCGCAGCACCGCGTACCACATGGTGGTCGCATCGTCGCTGCCCTGGATCCGCAGCCATGGGCGCGCCGGCTCCTCGTCCGCGGGCACCAGGCCCGTCTCGATCAGCTGCCGTCGCGTCGCGACCTGACCCGTGTCGGTGTCGATGAAGAAGACGGCCACAGCGGCCCAGCGTAGCGACGAGCAGCCGCGCGAGGACGGCTGGCGCCGCGCGCTCGTGCTGCTGGAGCAGGACTTGCGGCGCCGCGGAGCCGCCGAGAAGACGCGCCATGCCTACGCCGTCGATGCACGGCAGTTCGTGCTCTGGGCGAGCGGCCAACGCCTCGCGCCGGATGCGATCACATCGCGCCTGTTGCGGCGCTACGCCGCCGGACTCACGGAGGCCGGGCAGGCACCGAGCACCGTTGCGCGCAAGCTCGCGTCGATGCGGGCGTTGTTCCGCACGCTTGTCGAACACGGACTGCTGGAGCAGAACCCAGCCGACCTGCTGTCCGCGCCGCGTCGTGGCGAACGGCTTCCACGTGTCCTGAAGGCTGCCGAGGTAGCCGCGCTGCTGGACCGCATCCCGACCGACACGGCGCTCGCATTGCGGGACCGCGCGCTGTTCGAGCTGGCCTACGCGTCCGGCCTGCGCGCGGAGGAGCTCGTGAACCTCGACCTCGGTGCGATCGACTTCGACAGCGAGCAGGTGCGGGTGGAGGGGAAGGGCGACAAGACGCGCTTCGTCCCGACCGGAGAGCCTGCGCTGCGGGCGATCCACCGCTATCTGACGCGCGGCCGACCAGCGCTGCTGACGGCTGATGCGACGCAGGCGCTGTTCATCTCGAAGTCAGGCCGGCGCCTGTCGACGTCCGACATCCGGCGTCGGTTGCGCGTGTGGGCACGCCAAGCGGCCGGCGTCGCCGGTGCCTCGCCGCACGCGCTGCGTCACTCGTTCGCGACGCACTTGCTGGACGGCGGCGCCGACCTGCGCTCGATCCAAGAGCTGCTCGGCCACGCCTCGATCTCTACGACGCAGGTCTACACTCGGGTAGAGTCCGCGCGGTTGAGATCGGCCTACGCACGCAGCCATCCGCGGGCCTAGGGAGGCGGCGCTGGAAACCAACGTCAAAGCGATCGAGCTCAAGGACCTCTGGCGCCGCTACAAAGCGAGCGGCGACGGACGGGCCCGTGAGCGGCTGGTGGTCGCCTATTCCCCCCTTGTGAAGTACGTCGCTGGCCGTATGGCCTCGGGTCTGCCTGCTCATGTCGAGGAAGCGGACCTGATCTCCTACGGCCTGATCGGCCTGATCTCGGCGATCGAGCGGTTCGACCTCGGCCGCGAGATCAAGTTCGAGACGTACGCGATTCCGCGCATTCGCGGTGCGATCATCGACGAGCTGCGCTCGCTCGACTGGGTCCCGCGCAGCGTGCGCGCTCGTGCACGCGAGATCGAGCGCGCGAACGCGAAGCTCGAACACAAGCTGCAGCGTGCGCCGACGGACGAGGAGATGGCGAACGAGCTCGACATGTCGATGGACGAGTTCCAGGACGCGCTGATCCAGATCTCGAACTCGACAATCGCCGCGCTCGACGAGCTGTGGACGGTCTCGGACGCCAGCGGCGACCAGATCTCGCTGCTCGACACGATCCACGACCCGGACGCGCCCGATCCCGAGAAGATCGTCGACGCGAGCGAGCTGAAGGACCGCGTCGCCGAGGCGATCGCACGCCTGCCCGAACGCGAGAAGCTCGTGATCGCCCTCTACTACTACGAGAACCTGACGCTGCGCGAGATCGGCGAAGTGCTCGGCGTGACCGAGTCGCGCATCTCGCAGCTGCACACGAAGGCCGTCCTGCGCCTGCGCTCGCGCCTCGGCGAGAACGGCGACTCGGACCTGCGGTAGCAATTTTTTCGCCGCGCGCAGCGGCCCGGGGTATGGTCGGATCTCCAGCTCACGAGAGGAGACCGGCATGCACACGTCCGCCGACCGGATTCGCAACGTCGCCCTCGTCGGACACCGCGGCAGCGGCAAGACGTCGCTGCACGAGGCGCTGCTCTACACGGCCGGAGCCGTCAGCCGCCTCGGACGCGTGACGGAGGGGACGACCGTCTCCGACGCGGACGCGGACGAGAAGGCGCGCCAGATGTCGATCTCGGCGGCGCTGACGTCGTTCGAGTGGCAGGAACGCAGGGTTAACCTGCTCGACACGCCCGGCGAGCCGAGCTTCGTGGCCGACGCGCTCGGCGCGCTGCGCGTGTGCGAGTCGGCAATCTTCGTCGTCAACGCCGTGATGGGCGTCGAGGTCTCGACGACGCGACTGTGGCAGCGCGCGGCCGAGCTGGACCTCGCGCGGCTGCTGTTCGTGAACATGCTCGACCGCGAGCGAGCCGACTTCTTCCGCACGCTCGAGGGCCTGAAGGCCGCCTTCGGAGCCCACGTCGTCGCGACGGAGATTCCGATCGGCTCCGAGCAGGACGTCACCGGCGTGATCGATCTCGTCGACATGAAGGCCTATGCCTATGACGGCGACGGGCGCGACAACTGCAGAGAGATCCCGATCCCAGACGAGCTCGTCGACCAGGCGCAGGAGTATCGCGAGAGACTGATGGACGAGGTCGCGGAGAACTCCGACGCCCTGATGGAGCGCTACCTGGAGGGCGAGGAGATCTCGCATGACGAGATCGTCGGCGCGCTCAAGGAGGGCACCAACCACGGGGCGCTGTTCCCCGTCACCTGCGGCGTCGCCACGCGCAACCTCGCGACGAACCGCCTGCTTGACGCGGTCGTCGAGGACCTCCCGTCGCCGGTGAAGCACGGCGGGCTGGAGATCGCGGGCATGACGCTGGAGCCGGTCGAGGACGCCGACCTCTACGCCTACGTATTCAAGACCCGCGCCGACCCGTTCGCGGGTCGGATCAACATCTTCCGCGTCTACCAAGGCACGATGCGGCACGACAGCCACGTGCTCAACACGCGCGCCCATTCGAAGGAGCGGATCGGCCAGCTGATCGCGTTCCACGGGCGCGAGACGCAGCACGTCGACGAGTTCGGGCCCGGCGACATCGGCGCGGTCGCGAAGCTGAAGGAGACACGCGCCGGCGACTGGCTCGCGGCGCGCGACGAGCCGATCGAGATGCCGTCGATCCCGCTGCCCGCGCCGGTGATGGCGTTCGCGATCGAGCCGAAGACGAAGGGCGACGAGGACAAGGTCTTCACCGCGCTGCGGCGGCTGCAGGAGGAGGATCCGACAATCGACCTGCACCGCGACGACCAGACCGGCGAGCAGATCGTCGCCGGCCTGTCGCAGATCCACGTCGAGGTCGTGATAGCACGGCTGCGCGAGCGCTTCGGGGCCGAGGTCGAGCTGCATCCGCCGCGGGTGCCTTACCAGGAGACGATTCGCGCCAGCGCGAGAGCGCACGGCCGCCACAAGAAACAGAGCGGCGGCCGGGGGCAGTTCGGCGACTGCCACATCGAGATCGAGCCGCTCGCGCCCGGCGAGGGCTTCGAGTTCGTCAACGCGATCAGAGGCGGCTCAATTCCTGGGGGCTTCATCCCGGCGGTCGAGAGAGGGGTGAAGGAGGCGATGCAGCGCGGCGCCGTCGCCGGCTACCCGGTCAAGGACGTGCGCGTGCGGCTCTACGACGGCTCGTATCACTCCGTCGACTCCTCGGAGATGGCGTTCAAGACGGCCGGCGTGCTCGCGATGCGCGATGCGATGGCGGCTGCGAGCCCGGTGCTGCTGGAGCCGATCATGCACGTCGCCGTCGCCGTGCCGGAGGATGCGGTCGGCGATGTGATCGGCGACCTCAACAGCCGCCGCGGCCGCCCGCTCGGGATGGAACCGGCCGGCGGGATGACCGAGGTGCGCGCCGAGGTGCCGATGGCGGAGATGCTCAGCTACGCGCCCGACCTGCGCGCGATCACCGGCGGACAGGGCGAATTCACGATGGAGCTGGCGCGCTACGAGGAGGTTCCGGGCCACCTCGTCGAGAAGGTCGTGGCGCAGATCCGTGGAGAAGCGGAGGCTGTCAGCGGGTAGCGCGAGCGGGGGTCGCCGGGCTGCAGGCGACTGCTAGCCTCGACGGCCCTCATGACGACGAAGGACATACGCACCTCCAACGTCCAGGTGACGTGCGACGTCTGTGGCCGCACGTTGCTGCGCGGCGAGCACGCCGACACGTATCTCGCCGGCGGCAGCCGCCGCCAGGTCTGTGAGCTGTGCAGCGCACGCGCCGTGCACGAGGGGTGGGTGCGCGAGGGCGTCGCGCTCGAACGCACGACCCGCAGCTTCGGCGGCGAACGTCGGCGCTCGCTGTTCGGTCGCCTGCGTCGGGCCGGCGTCGGGCGAGCCGCCGATGACGCGCCGCCGTCACCGCCACGCTCTAGCTCGAACGGGACAAACAACGGCTGGCACGATGGGGCCGATGAGCACGAACCGCAGCTGCCCGCCCAGCCGCGGCAGGTGCGCGCCGTGCCGACGAGCGCCGAGCAGCGCAGCATCAGCGCGATCGAGCGCTTCAACCGCAGCGAGCATCCGCGCACGGTCGCCGGGGTTGCCCGGGCCCTCGGTGCTCCGGTTGTGGTCGTGCGGCCGGCCGAGGAGCAGGGCTCCCTGATCACGATCGTCGTCTCGTGGGAGTTGTGCTGGTATCGCTACGAGGTCGAGCTGTCCGATGGGGGAGCGGCGGTGCGGCTCGCCGGGCAGGGATACGAGCTCAGCGAGATTCCTGTCGAGGACCGCGTCGAGCCGAACGCCGCCGCGGACGAGTACGGGATGCTTACGCCGGCCTGATCGCCACCCACGCGAGCGTCGGCAAGACCTACTAGCATGGCGCGCCGATGAGGGCTGGCCGTTGATCTATTGCGTGGTGCCGGCTGCGCTCGCGGACGAGCTGTACGACAAGCTCACCGCGTACTATGCCGACGATGCGAATGTGACCGTCATCGTCGATCGCCGTAAGGGCGAGCGACGGACCCGTGGCGAGACAGGCGGCGGCAAGCGCGAGGTGCGCGACCGTCGTCAGCGGTCCTACGTCAACCGCCAGCCGCAGACGCTCGCGGACGCGTGACGCGCCCGCCGCGATGAAGCTCGTCGTCCATGTCGACGGCGGGGCGCGGGGGAACCCCGGCCCTGCGGCGATCGGCGTCGTCGTCTCCGACCCCGACGGCGGCGTGGTGGAGCAGCTCGGCGAGCCGATCGGCGAGACGACGAACAACGTTGCGGAGTACCGCGCGCTGCTGCTTGGGCTCGAGCGCGCACGTGCGCTCGGGGCAGAAGAGGTCGAGATCGTGGGCGACTCCGAACTCGTCGCCAAGCAGGTCAACGGTCAGTACAGAGTCAAGCACGCCGGGCTCAAGCCGCTGCATGCCCAGGCGCTGCATGCGCTGGGTCGCTTCGATCGCTGGCGGGTGCGCACCGTCCCGCGCGCGCAGAACGCGGCGGCGGACGCGCTCGTCAACGCGGCGCTCGACGCTCGCGGCTGAGTCGCCGTCAGACGTCCCTGCTGTCGGCTTCGCGCCGTCTCCGGGTTCGCGCGATGACGCGCATCGCCCGCGCGCGCCGTGCGCCGATTCACCCGGTCCAACTACGGGGATACCCCCTCTTGCGCTCGACGAAAGGGGTGGCCGATGGCAGAGCAGCGCGGGGTGGCACAGGCAAGCCACCAGACAATTCGCCTCAGCAAGGGCAAGCATGCCTCTCCAAGCGAAGGAGCCTGCGTCATGGAGCTTGCCTCGATGCTCGCAGGCGAGCCGTTCAGCGACCGGCCGGCGATGGTCTGTCCGGTGATCGCCGGCTTCATGCGCGCCTACAACGATCGCGTCGACGACGAGCGGCGCCAGGATCTCTACCGCTACGCGGCCGACGTCGTGGGAACACGCACGACACCTGAGATCGAGCATGCCCGTGAGCGCCGCTGCCTGGAGTGGGCGGACACGATGCGCCGTCAACGTCCGCGGCCGCTGCGCTGGATAGCACGGGGCGGACCGGGCCCGGTGGACCGTCGCCTCGGACTTGACGCGGCGGGCACCTACGCGGCACGTGCGATTCGCCGGCATGGCGAGCGCACGCACACGGCTGCGCTCGCGCTCATCGACGAGTTGCTTGCAATGGGCCGCGAGCCCGTCGTCGACCGGTCGACTCCGGTCCCGGCGCCGGCAGTGTGGACCGACGCCCCCTCACTCGTCAGCCGCTAGGTCCCGTTGCCCGCCCCGACGAGGTCGTCCGCTCCGAGGGCGACCTCGTCGGGGCGGTCGGCGACGGACAGCAGCCAGTTTCCCCGGTCGTCGCGTCGCAGCAGATCGCGCTCCGCGAGTGCACCGAGCGCCGACGTGACGGACGGTCGTTGTGCGCCGACGAGCAGTGCCAGCTGGCGGTGGGTGAGTGCGAGGGGGATCATCACGCCGTCCGAGGTGACCTTGCCGAAGCGATCGGCGAGATGCCAGAAGAACGCCAACAGACGTGTGTCGACACGCTTGAGGCTGTGGATGCTGACCATCACGCCGAGGTTGTGAGCGCGCTCGGTCGCGCGTGCGACGAGTGCCGTCACGAGCGGCGGCCAGTGCGCGGCGACGCGCAGGAAGCGGCGATCGAGCAGCGCGAGCCTCGTCGGCTCGATGATCCTCCAGCCGACCTCGTGCTGCATCGGTGCGTCGGTGCCGCGGTTGTCGTTAGGGCGCAGCAGCGTCCCGGGCCCGATCAGCTCGCCGCAACGGGCGTCGGCGACGGTCACATCGCGGATCAGCAGGCCCTCGATCACGAGCAGACCGAGCTCCACGCCAGCAGCCTCGTCGGTCTCCGGATGCCAGTCGCCGGTGGGCAGTTCGAGCACGCCGGCGACCGCATGCTGGCGCGCGCGGGCACGTTCGGGCTCAGGGAGGACGCTGCGCAGTCCGGCGTCGTGATCGAGCACATAGACGAAGTGCTCGGTCGGACGGTTGTGGTCGTTCGCGGACACGCTGTCGTCCACGTACCCGTTCCGGGCGAATCGATCGCACGAGTTTTCCATCACGCCGCTTCGCGCGGGCGTCGCCGGCACTGCGGGAGGCCGGCGACGCCCCGCGACAGGCGGTGGCGCTACGGGCGGATGATCGACGGGCGAATGATGGGCCGGATGATGGTCATTGGGTGCTCACCTCCTCTCTGGGATTGCGATGGCGCGTCAGGCGGCGTGTCCCGCGACGTAGACGAGCTTCGTGTGGGCGTCCTCGTCGGCGTCCTCGTGGAGGACACCGCCGGTTGACTGCCCCAGCACGGCTCGGCACGCGAGTCCCGCTGACGTCAAGGCATGGCGGATCGTGGGCTCCGGGTGGTGGCGCTGGACATGGCGGCTGATCACGCCTCCGTCGTCGCTTGCGAGCTCGATCGCGGCGGAGCACAGCGCGCCCGCGCGGATCGGCTCTGCCGTCTCGCCGCGCCAGACGGCGGCGGCGAGCGGGCGCTCGAACGTCGCGTCGGCGGCAAAGCCGGCGCGATAGGTCGCGAGCGTGTTCGTGTCGAACAGGTAGATCCCGTCTGGCGCGAGCAGCCGCGCCACGCTCGCGAACGCGGCGATGAGGTCCTCCACGTCGAGGAGGTAGTTGACGGCGTCGTCGAGGCACGTGACCAGTTCGAACGCGCCAAGTTGGGGCAAGTCCCGCATGTCGGCGACGAGCACCCGGTCGGGGTCGATGTCAGCGCATCGTCGGGCGCGGTCGATCATCGCGGGGGAGATGTCGCACGCCCACACGTCGTAGCCGCGCTCGAGCAGCGGCGCGAAGCTCTTGCCGGTGCCGCACGCCACATCGAGCACGCGTGGTCCATTTGCCCCGTGGTTGCGGGCAATCTGCTCGAGCGCATCGATCCACGCGTCGTGGTCGTAGCCGTCGGTGAAGTCGTCGTAGACGGGCGCGAGTCGCTCGTAGGCGAGCAGCGCCGGAGTCGCGGTCATAGTCGCCATGACCACCAAGACCCGCAGAACGCTCACGAACGTTTCACATACTTCGTGAACTTCTAAGCAACCTAGGCGATGCTGCGCATGTGGCTGGAGCTGGCGAGGGGGACCGCTCGCATCCGCCGAGCGGCGATTGGAACTGGAAGCTGATGCGTGGCGTCGCGGTTCGCGAGGCCCGGCGCTACCTCGGCGCTGCCCACGACGTGGACGAAGTCGTGCAGGAGGCGCTCGTGCGTGCGTGGCGGCGTCGCAGCACCTGCCAAGGTGATGACCGCATGCCGTGGATGCGCCAAATTGCGCGCAACGAGGCGCTGCGTCTGCTCGAGCGCCGGAGACGCCGCTCAGAGTTCGAGTTCCTCGATGATGAAACGCTGTTGGCGACCGTTCCGGACGATGAGGCCCTCCAGCAGCAGGAGGGCATGTTGCTCCGCATGGAGGTCGAACAAGTCGTCGGCTGCTTGAGCGTTGCCGATCGACAGCTGCTTGCACTACGCTATGAGCGCGATCTGACCCAGCCGGAGGTGGCTCGCATGCTCGGAATCCCGGAAGGAACCGTCAAGATCCGACTTCATCGGCTTCGTGGACGGTTGCGCAAGGCATTGGACGCCCCTGTATGAAGCCTTATAGCGACATCAACGATCCGCGGCTCATCAAGGCCCTCGCGCACCCCCTGCGCGTACGGATCCTCTCGATTCTCGAGACGCGCGACATGGCAAGCCCCAACGAGATGGCCGATGAGCTCGGCGTTTCGCTCGGCGTCATGAGCTACCACGTGCGTCGCCTGCACGCGCTCGGATTCCTCGAGCTCGTCAAGCGCACCCCGCGCCGCGGCGCGATAGAGCACCACTACCGCGCGAAGGCGCGGCCGCACGTCACCGACGAGGGCTGGGCGGAGACGCCGTCGATCGTCAAGCGCGCGATGGTCGGTGCCTCGTTGCAGCAAATCACCGGATTCATCAACACGGCTGCGGCGCAGGGCGGCTTCGACCGCGGCGACGCGCACCTCAGTCGAACTGTCGTGGCGCTCGACGAGCAGGGCTGGAAGCAGCTCGCCGGCGAGCTCGCGAGATTGATGGAACGTGTTGACGAGCTGCAGGACGAGAGCCTCGAGCGCGTCAAGACGTCCGGCGAGGATGCCGACACCGTCATCAAGCGCAGTGCCGCTGTGCTCATGTTGTTCGACGCCGAGGGCGTGCCGGAGCACGACCCGGCCCGCGACGCCAAGGTCGAGGACCAGCGGCTCGGCCGCCGCTCTTCGCGGCGCCCGCGGCCGTTGCGCGCTGTCAGCGACTGATCGCACGGGCCGGCTCGTGGCGCGCCAAGCAGACGGCGGGACGAGCTATACTTCCGCCTTCACGCGGATGTAGCTCAGTTGGCTAGAGCGTCTGCTTGCCATGCAGAAGGTCGAGAGTTCGAGTCTCTTCATCCGCTTGATCCGAAGGCCCGCTCCGGCGGGCCTTCGTCGTTGTGGGGCCGGGATGGCGGGCGTATGCTCGCCCTAGTCCACGACGAGGAAGGCGAGGCGACGATGACCGCCGCTGAGACAAGACGGGGAACCGACGCCAACGCCGAGGCGATCCAGGCGTGGGACGGGCCGCTGTTCGACCGCTTCCTGCGCTTCCGGCACATCGTCACGACCGGACTCGGCGCTCACGGCGAGCGGGCGCTCGAGCTGTACCCGCCCAAGGCGGGGCAGCGCGTGCTCGACGTTGGCTGTGGCTTTGGCGACACGACCCAGCAGATCGCCGGGCGTGTCGGGGCGGAGGGCGAGGCCGTCGGCGTCGATGCGGCCGTGCGCTTCATCGAGGCGGCGAGAGCCGAGGCCGCCGAGGCCGGCGTCGCAAACGTGCGCTTCGCCGTCGCCGACATCGAGACGACGTCGTTCGAGGAGCGCTTCGACCACGCCTTCTCGCGGATGGGGACGATGTTCTTCGCCAACCCGGTGTGGGCCCTGCGCAATGTGCGCGAGGCGCTCATCCCCGGAGGCACGCTCGCGATGGTCGTATGGCGGCGCCGGATCGACAACGACTGGCTCTATCGCGCCCAGACGATCGTTGAGGGGATTGTCGAGCGGCCCGAGGAGTACGACGAGCCGACGTGTGGGCCCGGGCCGTTTTCGATGGCGGATGCGGACACGACGAGCGAGGTCCTGCTGAGCGCCGGCTTCGTCGACGTGACGCTCCACCGCTGCGACATCCCAATCCTGATCGGAAACAACATCGACGAGGCGCTTGATCTGGTCATGAGCCTGGGGCCCGCCGGCGAGATCCTGCGGCTTGCGGGGGATCGGGCGGCGCATCTGCACGGCGAGGTGAACGCTGCGCTGCGCGATGGGCTGGCCGAGTACGCAGGTCCGGACGGCACGGTCGTCGCACCTGCCTCGACGTGGATCGTCTCGGCGTCCGCGCCGGACGCCGGCTGAGCCGCATACGGCCCGCAGAGGGCCGCTGCTACCGTCGGGCCGGAGTGCCCGCGCGTCCGCTTCGTCCGCTGCCGTTCGCCGTGCTGACGGTCGGCTGCGCGATCGCGCTGATCGTCGCCTACGTCGTCTTCGTCCGTACGCACGCCGGGCAGCGGATCGATGAGGCCGCACTGCACGGCCGACTCGCCTCGTTTCGCGCGCGCGATGCGGCGAGTCAGCTGCTGACGACGATCAGCGTCGGGTCGCTTGCGCTCGTGCTTGTCTTGTTGGCTGCGCAGGCCCTGCTGCGGCGGCGCGTGGCGCTCGCCGTCGTCGCGGTCGTTGTCGTGGTCGGAGCGGTGATGCTGACTGAGGTGTTGAAGCACCTCGTGCTCGTGCGACCAGAGCTGGTGGTCTCGTCGCTCGACCGCAATAGCTTCCCCAGCGGGCACACGACGACGGCATTCGCGGTCGGGATCGCGGCGACGCTCGCGGCTCCTCCTCGCTGGCGCCGTGCGGTCGCGGCCGGCGCCCTGCTGTACGGCACGGCGATCGGGATTGCGACGATCGCGGCGGGCTGGCACCGCCCAAGCGATGTGGCCGGGGCGATGCTCGTCGTCACCGGCTGGGCGGCGGCAGTCGTGCTGACGGTGGCGCTCGTCGACCCCGACGCGTTCGGCGACGACCCCGCCGGCGATGCCGACGCCGCGCGCTCGACGTGGGTGCGTCGTCCGGACCTCGAGGGCTACGTGCTGCTCGCGGCGACGGCCTTGGCGGTGGGATGGATCCTGGCGGTCGCGATCGTCGGCGGCAGCCGGATCGGGGCGATCGAGCTGACGACGCTCAACGCAGCCTTCGTCGCGGCCTGCGCCTGTATCGCCGCGCTCGCAACGCTGCTGCTCGCGACCCTGCTCACGGTGCTGCGCGAGTCGCTGCCGGCTCGACGGGCCTAGCTGTAGTTCCTGAGCACGTTGTTCATCCGGGCCTCCTTGGAGGCTGGTGGTTCTCGAGGCCGCCAGTCCCAAGGAGGACACCGGATGAAGCTGCACGCTAACGCGAGGCTCAGCCT
>Ga0126311_10000118_pt1 | contig 39607 bp, 16 predicted proteins | sample Plot61_FD_92539 | JGI IMG/M metagenome (GOLD analysis project Ga0126311, IMG submission 92539) | Serpentine soil microbial communities from UC McLaughlin Reserve, CA, USA - Plot61 | ecosystem: Environmental > Terrestrial > Soil > Grasslands | place: USA: UC McLaughlin Reserve, Lake County... | reverse complement strand
CTGTTTGGCAGTTGAGGTTTGGGTTCAGCAGTCTAACATCTGTTGGGAAAAATACAGATGATTTGTCGGTGCCCGCCATCACAACGAGACGAGGTGATCTGATTTCCGGACAAACGCGTTCGTGACCACAGCGGTTTCATTAACTAACGCGTTGACTCCGCCTGAGGGAGATTGTCCTCCCACTTCGAGTACAACTTGTGCCCGGCCGCCAGGCTGTTATGAATTAGATTCATTTGGTGAAGAAAGTAAAAAAAAAGGCCGAGCCACCGAGGCTCGACCTTCTAGTCGGAAACCATAAAGCACAAACACCCGACAGCTTTACAACTTTTGCAGGAGTCCCAGCTGAGTCGCCAGCAGATTCAGCAGCAACGTCTCGTTTGTGTGGATAAAGAAATGATTGCCGGGAAACATGCGCAACGTGAACGTAGCGCTCGTTTGTTCCCGCCATGCTTCTACGTGTCGACGCGAGACGTCGAAATCCTGCAAGCCGCCAAAGGCAGTGATTGGACAAGGGAGCGGCGGTTCTTCCGTATACTCGTAGGTGTCGCAGATAGAAAAATCTGCGCGCAGCACCGGTAACATCAACTCCATTAGCTCAGGATGCTCGAGCACCTCGCGCGGTGTGCCATCCAGTCCCTGCAACTCAGCCAGCAACTCATCCTTGGGCAGATTGTACAGCGGCGGGTCTTCACGATTTATTTGCGGCGCCAAACGACCCGAGACGAACATGTGCCATGGCAGCGCACGCTTTTCACGTCGCAGGAACCGCGCCACTTCAAAAGAAATAAGAGCACCCATGCTGTGACCGAAGAACGCAAACGGCTCGTTAAGAAACGGTGCGAGTGCCCCGGCAACCGGCTCTACGACGTCGGTGAGTTTAGTGACCAGCGGCTCGTGCATTCGCGTGGCACGACCCGGCAGTTGAATCGCCACAACTTCCACACTGGGCGGCAGTTTTTGCGCCCAGCTTCGATAGATCAGCGCACTGCCACCGGCGTAATGAAAGCAGAACAGGCGCACACTCGCCTTCGGATTGGGTTTGAAATAATAAAGCCACGGATTGACTGTTTGCGTCATCGTGCCCGATCGACTCTGCATCTTTTCACCTAAGAAACTATTGCTTTGCTGGAAAATTGCACAGAGGCTTCAGTTAACGCTGGTACGACACGTTGATCGTCGACGATCTTTCCATAATCGAGTTTGATAACTCGATCGCCAACTTCATAGAACCGATCGTCGTGACTGATTACGAGCACCGTTTTGCCTCGTGCTTTGAGCTCCGGCAAGAGCTCGTAATAGAAGACCTGCTTGAAGAGCGGATCCTGATCCGCAGCCCACTCGTCAAAGAGATAAATCGGACGATCTTCGAGATAGGCCGTTAAGAGCGCCAGGCGTTTACGTTGCCCCTGCGAGAGTTTGGTCGTCGAGAGCACACCGTCCTTGACCTGAACCTTCTGCGTAAGCTGTAGCTGCTTCAGGTATTCCAAAGCCTGCTCATCCAATTGCTGCGATTCGATACCGAGAAAACTATCGAACAGGTAAAAGTCTGAAAAAACCACGGTGAAGATCTGACGATAATAGTCGCGGTTCTCCTCAGTGATCGGTTTGCCGTCAAGCAGGATCTCGCCCGACTCCGGTGCGTAAAGACCAACCAACAGCTTCGCTAATGTGGTCTTGCCGCTCCCGTTGCCGCCAGTAAAGAACACGAGCTCGCCCGGACGCAGCGTAAAGTCGATTGGACCAAGCATGAAGCCTTCGTCTTTTTCTTCCGTGTGGTACGTGTGCATGACCTCCCGTAATTCGAGACTCTCCCACGTCGCCGGCAGATCGTTATGCGGCGACGTGCGCTCTTCAGTCGCGAACTTAGTCAACGAAAGACCTAACTCCTCCACGCGACCCACGGCGATATTGGCGCGACTCAGATTCGGCAACGTGGTCATCACTACCTGCAATGGCGTCACCACAAAGAGCAACACAAGTACGTAGCCCGTCATTACCTGAAGACTAAACGCGTACCATAGTGGAAAGGCAAAGACGAGTAACCCGACAACGACGAAACCAAGAGCCTGGCCCCAACTGGCTGCGGCCGAAAAAACGGTCGAGGCTTTAACGATCTCGTGGCGGAAGGCTGTCGCGGAAGATTTCAAGATGTCTTCGGCGAACACTTCGCGACGACGGCGGTGCAGCTTGAGCTCTTTCGTACCTTCCGTCAGGGCGCGGAAATGCGAGAACAACGCTTCCGTGTGTTCGCGTGCAGCGTGCATGAAACGTATGGCTTTGATGACGGCCAACTGATAGGTAACAATGCCTACAGCCATAAAGCCCAGCACCAATAGCAGCACTCCCCATGAAAGCCACCCCAAATAGATCAATCCCGCAATCACCACGGCAACGTTGATGCAGATCAAGGGTATAGAAAGGAGTGCGTTGGTGATGGTCGGAATATCGTCAGTTAGCGACGACATTAAACGTGCCGCGCCGAATTCCTCGAGGTGTCGCAACGGCGTGGCCAGTATCTGACGACACAACCGCATGCGCAGCTCGAGTAGTGCTCCCTGGCCCAAACGGATCAAAAGCATTTCGGAAGCAAATCGCGCCAGCGGCAGCAGCACGCAGAACCCAACGAAGACCCATATCAATTTACGGGTGGATGGTGCCTCGCCGCGCAGCGCAGCATTAATGACGGCAAGCATGCCGGTGGTACTCGCGCCACTGATAATGCCGGCAAGGATGGCCAGAATCGCAGTGCCACGCGAGTAGCGAATAAAGAACACAAACAGTTTCATTAGATTACCTCTCTGTGTAATCTGTGGATGGCTTTAGTTAAGCACGTAATTCATCGGCGCGTGCTCGCATCTGGTTGAATACGGATTCGAATGAACTCGTCAGGTCTCCCAGGCTTTTCAGTCCCCGCTCGGTAATTCCGCCGGGAGTAACAATCTCACCTGATCCATTCTGGTCCGCGTGGCTGGTTAACAACGACTGTAGTCCCCGGAAGAAGATACGTCTCCCCATCCCGATGGCCGCTTCGTCCTGTAGTCGTTGCACGCCTGCGCGCGCGGCCGCTTCCAATGCAGCCATAACTACCGCGGCCCAGGGCGCGCCCAGTAACGACAGGTCAGCAAATATTTCTTCATCCTCCACTACATCAAGATCTCCGAAACTAGCGAGCTCTGCTTTAGCTTTCTGCCATTGCGCGGCAGGAAGATCGGAAGACCGCAGGACAAGCATCGGGATGGAGCCAGCGTCGTTAATCAGAAAAGGAGCGATACAAACAATGGTCGCCTGCGGAAACGCTCGTGCGAGCGACTCCCGCGAGAGTGACGCGGCGGCGCTAAAAACATTTCCGGTGAACTGCTTCGCTTGCTCGCTGGTTTCTGCCAGCTCGAGTAACGGTTTCCCAGGCATGGCGATCACAATTGATTGCGCTTCGAGGACACTCGTCCACTGCGTGAGCCAGCTTCCCTCAGCAACACGAGTTTCTGTTGCATTAGCGCACCGCGGCCCACTGCGACTCCAAACCAGCATCCCTTCGCCAGTGCGCGCGCGCCAAACTCTTGCTAACGCCTGAGCAAGACGGCCTGCGCCCAACAAGCCAAGACGCACTCCTGCAACTGATTGACTTTGTATTGTCACGTTTGTCTTTGATCTTCGCCTGCTTCACAGGTTAGAGCTAGGTCCACCAGATCAACTCATTATTGTGGTTCCGACCCATGAAGCAAGTGAGTAACAGCCGGCTTCGCGACGTCGCGGCATTTCCGCGTAAGACGGCATGGATCAGATTGCCATTGGCGAGGCAGAGGTCGCCGGTCTCGACCGCAATGGTGAGCGAGGGATACTCCGCGAGCAGTTCCGCCGGATAAGGAAAGCCAACATTAGTCAAACCAAGCTCAGCGCGCGAGTCATTGTCAGGCTCGATGTTCCAGAGTTGCAGTTGGCCGGATCTCTCGGGTACGGACACATAGATGTTGACGGCCATCACCCGGTCCACCTGCTGAATCTCGAAGTCCGCTTGAATTGGATCCTTCACTTGCGCGAGATCATCGTGTGGCTCGAGCAGGAAAGGACCGACATTGTTCCAGTACACGGCTTTGCAATCACCGGCTGGAAGATTATCGAGGCCGGCAGCACGAACGGTAAGGCTCGCAGCAAGTGTGTTCCTGAATGCTGCTACAGGATTGATCGTGCCGGTATACAAACTCTCTACAGCAGCTTTGCACGCGAGCACTTCATTCAAATACATCAAAGTCGGCTTACCGTAATGAGAAGCGCCAATGAGATACGCCTCGACGCCATTTTCGCCCTCACCATAGCGCGGCACTCTTTCCGGCGACGTCCAGAAATTCGCCTCGACCCGACGGCAAACATCGGACGGTACAAAACCACGAACGAGATAAGCGGCGAGATTTCCATTCAGTACTTCGAAGACACTACTGATGTCTACGCTCCCGGTTGTCTCATGTACACGGAACGCGTCGCGCGCCAGGGACGTGCCGGTTATGCGCGATGCAAGCTTTAACATAACTTACCGTCCAGCCACTTTGGAGAATGTTTTTGTCTCTGAGGAAACTATGACGACACGCTGCCGGTGGAGTTGCTTTCGGTTGAGATGAAAGGCGCCGAGCAGCGCCGGCACTGGACTAACGATGCGCTCAACCGAATCCAGCTTGTCACCGAATTCCCGGCGAACTCTGGGCATTTGTGTCCAATGAGTCAGGGGCCGCAGGTGGTGTTCCTGATGGTAACCGTCATTGAAGGTCAGCCGGTTGTAAAGACGGCCGTAATGACTTACCGAGTTGGCGTAAGTGTTTTCGGGCAGGGCACCGTAATGCTCGTAATAGTTCTGTACGTTGACGAGCGCCAGCGAGACGAAGAAGGCGGGCAGGTAACATAGCAGGAACCATTTCCACGAGATCATCAGAAACAAACCGGTCGCGACGAAGTGGGCCATCCGATCGAGCTGAATCTGCCGCAGTTCCCTTGTTCGCCTGATCGGAGTCTTCGAGGCCAGGCCAAGCAGATCCTGCTCGTGCGCGCCAACGCGCCATAGCCGAGTTACGGACAACAGTGCGCGGCCGATGCTCAAGAGCGATTCCACGGCTCCCCAAAATGCATAACGAAACACGCCGACATGCTCGCCTGCGGATGCATCACGGAACGTCGAAGACGTATCCTTCGTCTTTCCGTCGGGACCTTTGCGGTCGTTGTTGTAGCGATGATGGTTGCGCACGTGCGTGAGTTGATACGCCTGCACTGACTGTCCTATGTTTATAGAGTTGAACATCGATACCAGTAGATTAAACTGCGGAGAGCTGAACCAGGGTGTGTGGGTGAAGAGATGTGAGACTACGATGATGTTGTAAACAGTCATCGCAGTTAAGATCATGAAACTCGCTACCCAGCCAAACGTGGACCACTCTTCCCACCGCACGGCCAGGAACAGCGTGGTGACAAACTGTACAATGCTCAAAACGAGCATCATGAAATCCCAACGACTGTACTTCCAGATTTTCATTACTCCATCCCCGATTAATCGAGCAGGTACGACTCCAGCTTTCCACGGCGACGCACGTCTAGCGTGGCGCAATGGAAAGATCCTCCGAAGCTGTTGAAATTGCGAAAATTGCACAAGATCGGCTTGAAGCCCCACTCTTTCAGCGACGCAATCATCGGCTCATCCCGACGCTCAACCACGATCCGCGTTTCGTCGAGGCTCAGAATGTTCATGTTGATCCACTTGCTGGTCATGTAGAGCGTGTGCTCATTCGGCATAATCGGTTTGGGCGCGTGAAAGACATCCCAGCCTCTGAAGATCTTCGGCACTTCAACAACGCGCTCGGCATTGATAAGCAGCTTACCGGGCGCCAGCGGCACGAGCGTCGCGTCGATGTGCATGGCATGTGGATCGTTAAACTCGAACACGTGAATCCGGTACAGGTCGCCTAAGTGACGGCGCAGCCACTCGATACCAAACTTGTTCGTGACGTTACTCTCTTGTGCGAAGATGTCGCGACCGCAGCGCATGAAGTCAGCGGCATCGAAGGTGGGCTCAAACTCGGTGATCACAAAGCGCGTCGGCTCCCCGTCCTTCGGCTCAGTCCACTCATAGTCGTACAACTCGTCCTTCAACTCCGGCGCAGGAGCCGCACTCCACTTAGCTCCCTGTTTGAAGTACTCCTTGAGCAGCGGCTTGAAACCGGCCGTGCCGTAGTGACGTGATCGCCAGGCGAGTGGACATTCGATAATGTCATCGCCAACTACCAGCAACACGTCGCGTGGCATCGCATTGTAGAGTCCCGTGCTGGTCCAACCGGGCGCGCCGTACTGCTGTTGATCTGCCGGCAAAGGCCGGCGCACTTTCACACCTTCTCCTTCGAGTATGTGGACAAGCTCTTCCAGCTCCTGCTTCGCCATTGCGATCTGCTCGGCTGGAAAAGGCTTGCCGGCGTTTGCGCGAAAGGTTGGAAGTTGATCGTGTGGCATGGTCGCTTCCAGCACGATGTGATACGGCGGGAACGCAGCGCCATCGACGACGCCGACAATCACCTCTTCAAGTAGATCCCACTCGTTATATGAGTTGACGGGACAGAGGGTGCTCCCCTCTGAAGTGACAATATTTTTTTCCATAATGAGGTGTTGGTGCTTTTCAGAAACTGGCACACTACAACGCTCGTTCAAAATACGGCGTTCGGAAACTCTTATGAGTTGTCAGGGGGTCAGAATGTTAAATCAGCGAGGTACCACAAGTCGGTGTCACATCGGACATTATCGGTATGTCGCAACCCAGACATTAGCGTCGCGGTGCTACCTGACTCTACAACTTCGATCCCTGCGCGCGTTCGCCCTTCGCTCTTCCTTCATGCGACTCTTTTCGCCTGATGCTTTGCGAAGGGGCTGCTGCGCGAGCCTGCGTAATTCAGGGTCGTCCGTTCGCTCGCCAAAACTTGTTAGTAACTGGACCGCATCGGGATGTCGACTCTTGCCAATCGCACGGACGGTCACTTCGCGCAGGGATTGTTCTTTAACCACATCAACCAGCCGGCGAAGTGCATCGAGCGCGCCCGGCGAGCGGCTCTTTCCGATACCCATAATTGCCTGCTGTCGCACCTGCAAATGCTCACGTCCGTTACCTGCAACCTCTTCGACCAGCGCCAGGTTCTGACCAAAACGTCCCAGACAGAACACCGCGCCGCCGCGCACGGCAACAAGTGGCGACGAACGCGCTAACTCAGACAACAGTTCTTCAACTTGCGGGCTTTCGTGCACCGAAATCGCCTCTACGAGTTTGCCGCCCACCATTTCAATTTTAGTCCGCCGGACCAAACTGCTGAGCAGTGTCAAACTCTCGGACGCGTCCACTTCCCCGAGCCAGTAAACCGGCCAACCTTCGTAGTCGCGCTTGCGCTCCAGGTTGTAAAGCTCGACCCGCGCCGGCTCTGTCTCACGCTGACTATAAAAAAGAAACACACCAAGCGATCGCGTCTCATGCTCGCCGACATTTCCCGTGATGACTCCAACCTGCATTTCGATCCCCATAGAATTTATGGAGACAGCATCGACTGACACGTTCGGTTGCACCGGAAACTTGTACGCCGCCCAGTAGCCATGCCGGGATGCGGCGCGCGCCTGCGTCTGTGCGGCGGTGAGCCGCGCCTGTAGATCAGCACCTTCCACGCTGATGAAGCTCTCATTTGGTTTCGACATCACGAACCTCCCTCGCCAACGGCAACAGCCCTGGCCTTACCCGTTACAAGTTGCTCCTTAATAAACTCTTCCGTGGCCACTCGAAATGAGTGTATTAACCCGAAGATCGGAATAATTTCGACCAGCTCGCCTGCTTCGAGGCAGTCAGCGACACGCTGTCGCTGTTTCTCGCCCGACCATACCGGCATGGGCCAACCGATCTCCACCTGGTTGACACCGGCATGGACCAGCGCCGCCGGAACGGAGCAAGCCGTAGTCTTCCATTTGTCAGTTGCAGGAATCTCGGCCACAACATTCCCGTTCAGACGTACTGAGATCGTTTCATTCGCGCTCACCTGCGGCACTTTCATAGTGATCGAGAAATTCAATGGCTCGGGTTCGTTACATATGAGTGGGAAGGTCGTCGTTCTGGTGGTGGCTTTGTAGAACTCGGGACGACGGTCCACTAAAAATCGTGAGTACGAATCAGTTGAGTAGAGTGGGCTCACGAGGTTCACAGGCCTGTTCTTAACGCCGTGTTCCTGGAGGAGCAGACGTTCCATATCAGATCGAGCCGGAATACCAATTTCTTCCAGCGCCTCGGCCATTGCAGTTACGAGCCTTGGGTTCAGGAAATGTCTACCCGAGTCATCGTATAAGACGATGATGGCAGGAACATGCGGCGACTCCCAGAGCTGTTCGAAGCTGCGGCACAGACTCGAAGGCGCACGCTTGATGTGGAAGTCTATAAAGAGCTGCATGATGCCGGCGATGCTGCGATCAAATTCGAGGGCCGTGCGGATATGATGGCGAACCACGTCCATCCTTTGGCCCCAGTTAGCGTTGTATATGGCAGCGAGGAAATGTGCGCCTGCACTCACATTCTTGCCGACTTTGATCTCGATTTGGGCCAGTTCTTTGGACGACTTTGCCGGATACTTCAGCAGCGGCAGCAGGGTTTCAGCAGTGAGAGCCATCGAGACCCTGATGCCCTCGAGCGTGAGATGGCAGTAATCAAGAAATAACCGGAGGTCGGCGATCTCGCCACCCAGATGTTTAGCAAACTCCCGCGGCAGATCAACGACGTGGATGCCTTGAGCAGCTGCTTCTTCGCGAATTGTCTGTTGTGTGACTGAGTAGCAGCGCGGAGTTTGCCTGCCGGGCCAGCTAATTCCGGAATCGCGAGCCTTCTCGAGAAACGTCCTTTCCGCCTGACGATCTCCTCGCTTCCGGCTAACCTCCGCCAGAATATTGAAACCTGCCGGGGTGGTGCCCTGGTCCAGTTCTATCAAGCGATGCCCCAGACCTTCGGCTTCCTCCCAGGCGTTTCCCTTGAGAAGCTGCTCAGCTTCGCTTCTCGCCTGCAGCCATGCTTCGGTTCGATCGCTGTCCAGCTGCGGTGGGCCGTCGCAGTCGGTTAGCCAGTCAGCAAGATTGAACTCCGGCAAAACAAACACGACCGGGATCCCACGCTCGCGCCCGATCTTTTCGAGCAAACGAAGTGTCTCCCTCGTGTATCTGAGCAGAAAGGCTTCACACGAGTCTTGGACGCCGCGCCATGAACCCCTGGCTCGAAACGCAGACGCCATCTCGAGCAAATGGTCCTCCGGCGCGTAGCCGAGCGGGGACCAATTGTTACCGGCGAATACGATAAGTGCGTCGGGCTCGAGGTGCAGTGACTGAGTGATCAACTCCTGCAATTGGTTGTTCAGAATATTGACACGAGCCAGATCCACGACTTCGATCTGGCCGGGTCCGCAAGCAGAGTTCATCATCTGCTGCAACACCTGCGCCGGTGCGAAGCGTGGATGATAAAGGTAACCCTTCGCCGTAGACTCTCCTATCAGCACTACGCGCCGGCGTGGACCTTTCGGCGGAATTTTCTGCACGTTGGCCCAAAGGTGCCAGGGCTCGTTTGTCTTTACCCGAACGAAAGAGCGCCCGGTGGGTTCGTCCATTGCTTCCCATGTTCCGACGCGAAGCTTCCCCGGTGTATCACCGGGTTTCTTTGGTTCTTTAGTCAAAGAGCCGACTTCCTCCGACGAACCAGACAGTTGGGTGATCAGTCTGAGGATGCGTTCGCCTTCCTCTGAGTGGAACAACTGCGCCAGCCGCCCCGTTATGTCTCTAAATTGCGGGTGATTATTTTTCATGGCGTTTTAGAAGAGCGTGTAGGTGTCGAAACTAATTGCCTTGGGGCGAGTTTCCTGCGCACCACTACGCAGCAGGACCTCGCTCGCTACGCTGAGCGCTGAACGATCGATGACGAAGTCTTCGAGCACAAGCACATCCAGGCCCGAGCGAATAAAACAAATGAGAGCATCAGCCGGACTGCATACGATAGGCTCGTAATTGAGATTGAATGAAGTATTGAGCAGGATCGGGCAACCAGTCAGGCGTTCGAAGGCGCGCAGAAGCTTGGCAAATCGCGGGTTCGCGTCACCGTCGACAGTCTGCACACGTGCCGAACCGTCAACGTGCGTGATGGCCGGCAGCTTTATGGGCGACTTCACCTGGCAAGTTTCCAGCATGTATCTGGATGGATGATCGAGATCGAAATGGATGGAAGCGCGCTCCTCGAGCACTGCCGGCGCGAAAGGCCGGAAGGATTCACGCTGCTTGATGATGGAGTTGATACGATCCTGCATGTTGTCGGCACGAGGATCGGCCAGAATCGAGCGCGCGCCGAGGGCGCGTGGACCAAACTCCATCCGGCCGTGAAACCAGCCGACAATTTTGTCCGACGCCAATCTTTGCGCGACCGCTTCGATCAGCTCAGCTTCGCGACCGCGAAAGTCCTGCGCCTTAACTCCTGTCGAATTGATGAACGAGGCCACTTCTTCACTGCTATATGCTGGTCCCAGGTAAGCATGGCGAAACGTGCTCAGGGATTCGGTCTTTCCATTCGTGAGACGCTTGTGCGCAATCGCGGCCGCACCGAGCGCGCCGCCCGAATCGCCCGCGGCAGGCTGAATAAACATGCGTTTGAAAGGTCCCTCGCGTTTGATTCTTCCATTGGCAACACAATTGAGGGCCACACCACCGGCCATACAAAGATTTTCCATCCCGGTCACTTCGTGCAGGTACTTCATTTTCTCCATCAGGATTTCTTCAAGCACGAATTGAAGACTGCGCGCGAGATCTTTATGAAAGTCGAGGATCTCAGTGCGCCGCTGTCGCGGCGGATGACCAAACAAACTCACTAGCTCGTCAGAGTACATTCGGTTGAAAGAGGTGAAGTCGAAATAACGCAGGTCGAGACGGTACTGACCGCCGGGCTGGTTGATGATCAGTTGTCTGACAAGGTCGGCGTACCGCGGCTTGCCGTATGGTGCGAGCCCCATCACTTTGTACTCACCCTCATTTACCTCGAAACCCAGGTAACCGGTGATGGTGCTGTAGAGCAGACCGAGCGAGTGTGGGAATTCAACTGTCTCCAGAATTTCGAGGTCGTCGCCACGGCCACGTCCGTAGCTCGTCGTGTCCCACTCACCCACGCCGTCGACGGTGAGAATCGCTGCTTCCTTGAAACCCGAATAATAGAAAGTGCTCGCGGCGTGAGCCTCATGATGTCCCACGTACTCGATGCGCCCGTCGTATCCCAGCACTTCCCGAATCTCGCGTTCCGGCCGGCGCGGATCGAGCCGCGCCAGGACCTTCCTTTCCGAAGGCAGGCCCGGCAACATCATCCATAGCTGGCGCGCCAACTTCTTCGCCGGTTCCTCGTAATAGACGACACAATCGATTTCATCGATCGTCAAGCGGCCTTCTTCGAGGCAGTAGTTGAACGCGCGCTTCGGAATTCCAGGATCGTGTTTGGTACGTGAGAAGCGCTCTTCCTCAACCGCCGCGACGAGCACTCCGTCTTTGAGCAGGCAGCAGGCTGCATCGTGAAAGAAACAGGAAATCCCTATGACATTGGTCGACATTTCTAAACCCCTTAATAGTTGTTGATAGTTTTCGAAGATGAGGGCAGAAGAACCAGATTTACGTCTGGTCCACTTCAGCGATTGAAGCGCCACGCCGGCGCCGCCAGCGCGCTCGGGCGCGATTGAGTCAGCATTTTTGAACCTATGAAGCTACCGCTTTGCTGGAGAATTGTACGGAGGTTTCAGTTAACGCTGGCACCGTTCTTCTCTGACATTTCACACCTCCAAACCTAATTGCGAAAGCCTGAGTTCCGCGTCTGCCGCCACTTGTTCTGACAAATATTGATAACGTTCGAGCATTCTCGTAACCGTAGCAGGGTGGAAAAGATCGGTGTTGTATTCCAAAGTGCAAATCATCCCCTGTCCCGTCTCCTGAATCCGCAGCGTCAAATCGAACGGAGCCCGGCCTGCACTGACGGCCGATAAACTCATGCGCGGGCCGCCGGCAGGTGGCTCCGCCTCGCGCGTAGAGTTATGCAGCGCAAAGCTGACTTGGACCAGCGGCGCATATGATGGGTTTGGGAATGGGATCAATTCCTCGACCAATTTTTGAAATGGCGCCTCCTGATGCGCAAAGGCTCCGAGCGCAACCTCGCGCACGCGGTGGAGCAATTCCGTAAAAGTTGGATCGCCCTCGAGGTTATTACGCATCACGAGAGTGTTGATGAAGGCTCCGATCAGAGGTTCGGTCTCGACTTGATGACGTCCCGCCACACCCGTCGCGACGCCAATATCTTTGCGTCCGGTTAGAGAGGAAAGCAGAACGTTCAAGACCGCCAGCATTGTCATGAACAGCGTCACGCCCTCGCGCCGGCTGAGTGACTGCAACGATTCGCTGAGTTCCGCTGGCAGTAGCAGCGATTCATGCGCGCCATGAAATGTCTGTACCGGCGGGCGCGGTTTGTCCGTAGGAAGCCGGAGAACGGGATCGTAGTCTTGCAACTGAGCGCGCCAATATTCCAGCTCTTCGTTCAGTCGTTCTTGTTCCGAGGGTTGTTGCTGCCACGAGGCATAATCACCGTATTGAATCGGAAGTTCCGGCAACGGCGCCGCCTTTCCTTCAACTAGGGCGCGATAAACGGTTGACATCTCTGAAATCAACACGTCGGTTGACCAGTGATCCGCAATCAGGTGCAGCAGAGTAAACGGGAGTACATGCTCTTCGTCGTCGAGGCGAAGCAGCGCCGTACGGCATAGTGGGCCACGCGCAAGATCGAAAGGACGAGCTAATTCCGCCGACAATTGTGCAACACGTTGTTCACGCTCATCAGTTGGCAGGCCTGACAAGTCTTCAAAAGCCATGTTCCATTCGCGCGGCGGATGAATGGCTTGCACAGGTTGTCCATTCTCCACGACGAGCGTGGTGCGCAGAATCTCGTGTCGCTTCACGACCTCGTCAAATGCACGGCGAAAAGCGGTAGCGTCCAGGCTGCCCGCAAGGCGTACTACAAAGTGATAGTAAGAGGGCCGTTCTTCTTTCTCGAGCGACAACCATTGCCGTTGCTGCTGGATCGACAGTGGTGCACGTTCTTTTTGTGGGCGACGCGGGATGCGGCTGGTCACGCCAACATCAGAAAAAGTGCGCCCCAATCGTTTTTCTAACAGCGCCAGTTTGGCTCCGGATAATTGATTGCTAGGCATTGGCTTCCATTTGCAGGAGTCGTTCTGCTTCTTCGTCGCTCAATTTCTCGATCTCTTTGACGAGCCCGGCTTCGATGACTATCGCCAACTCCCTGATCGTTGGCGTCTCGAAGAGCGCGCGAAGCGGCAGGTTGAACCGAAACGTCTCACGCAGCCGCCCGATGATCTGTGTGGCCAGTAATGAATGTCCGCCCAATTCGAAGAAGTTGTCATAAATGCCGATAGTCTCGATGCCCAACAACTCCTGCCAGATGCCGGCGATTGTCTGTTCGACTCGACTCGACGGCGCGACGTATATATTCGTTAATTCGGGACGTGGATGAGCTGTCGACCTCACCGGCTCCTGGATCGCGGCTTCAGCTTCCAGCGAAACCCATTGTGTAATTCTCGCTTGCAGATCACCGGTGGAAATGATGACTCGTGCAGGAGTCGACGGTGAGAGCAGTTGCCCGAAAACAGACATACCTTCGTCGGGCGTGACGCCTAACTCGGCGAAGGTCTTGACGACTGACCGCTGGTCCGGTTCACTGAAACGCCAAAAATCCCAGTCAATACTGATCCAGGGAACAGAACCGATCTGGCTCATTCGCTGCGCAAACGTATCGACCAGCGCATTGGTGGCAGTTACGGAGTAGAGGCCCAAACCGCCAAGCACCGAAGAGATCGTCGACGTCAACATACAAAAATCGAGCGGCGCGCCGCGCAGAACTTTTTCCAAAACAAACATTCCACGCGCCTTCGGATGAAAGTAGATCTCGGCTTGTTCACGATCGAGATCCGGGATCAAGTGCGTAGCGCGACCAGTACCTTTGACCGCATGAATAACGCCATGAAGCGCACCGAAACGTTCGTATGTTTGCTCGACAGCCAGGCGCATTTGCGCCTCATCAGTCACGTCAGCTTGAACGGTGAACACTTCGCCGCCAAGACGCTCCAGCTCCTCCACAGTTTGCATCCGGCTCGCCACCTGATCGGCAGGACTGCGATTGACAAGCACCAGCCGTGCGCCAACCTCGCGCGCCAGGTATTGCGCGAAGGCCGACCCGACGTGTCCCAATCCGCCGGTGATCAAATACACGCCGCCTTTGCGCAACAACGTCTGCGCGCCTGGCCCCTCGCTCCTGATCTGCTCGAAGCTTTGCACCCAACGATGATTGTCGCGATAAGCGACTTCCGCATCGGTGGCATCGCTGTTAAATTCCTGCAGGAGAAGTTCGAGCAGTTTCTCTTCTCGCCACGTGCCTGGTTCGGGCAGTGTCAAATCAATGCTCCGGCAAAGAACGTTGGGATACTCCTGCCGGACGACCTTGCACGGACCAACCGCAACCGCCTTTTCAACGCATAACTCCTCACCGCCAGTCACATCCTGAGCACTGTCTGTAAGTACTTCGATGCGCGCCGAAGCAGCCGAAGATTGTTCGGTCAACGCTTGCGTGAGATAGAGCAAACTGTAGAAGCCGGTGTTCAAGCAGTTGTCCAGGAACGATAGATCCGGAGATCGACTTTCATCACGCGTCACATTCCACGCATGCACGATTCTCTCCGGCAGTCTCTCCTCACGGCGTAACTGGCTGAATAGTGCATCGTAATCACTACGTTCAGCAGGCCTTAGCCGAAACACTCTTTCGTTAACGACCTCGAACCGCTCACTTGCGAGCACAGTAACTACGTCATGCCCCTCCCGCTCGAGACGGCGCACGATCTTCTCCGCGAATCCTCCTGCATTGCCAAACACCAGGCGCCTCGACTTGTGACTCGTTGCGAGCGCGGCAGGCAGGAGCGAGCGTTTCCAAACAGGAAGATAAAACCACTCGGGCGGCGCGGTTTTCTTATACGCAGCATCCTGCTGCTTCTCTGGTGATTGAGCGCCCCGGGTGGCCGCGGGCGGATCGATCCAGAATCGCTGACGCTCGAAGGGATAACTCGGTAAAGGAACGCGACTCGTTTCCTCGCCGGTGTGAAACGCTGACCAATCAATGTTCACGCCCGCGAGCCATAACTTTCCTAACGCATTCAGCAACACTGCTTCATCCGGCTCTTTGTCGTTGGGGTGTCGGATAGTATTGATAATTGCGCCCGCGGCGCCTGCGTCCGGGAGCTGCCTGACCAACGTGCTCAGCGCTCGTCCCGGTCCGACTTCAACCAGAATGGATCGCTTCTGCTTCAATAGTTCATGCATCCCATCTGAAAAGCGAACGGGCTGGCGCAAGTGCTGCGCCCAATACTCCGGACTGGTCGCTTGTTCGTCTGTGATCCAGGTTCCAGTGACGTTCGAGATGTAAGGGATGGTGGGGGCATTGAGTTTGATCTTCGCGACCGCCGCGGCGAACGTCTCCATGATCGGAGTCATTAGATCGGAATGAGCTGCGATTTTGACGTGCAGGCGATTCGCATCAATGCTTTTCTCAGACACCAAGCGCTCGAGCTCATCAATCTCGTGTAGCGGACCGGAAACAACGCATAGTGCTGGTCCATTGAGCGCTGCGAGTGAGCAATGTGGACCTAACAGCGGTTCTACGTCGGTCGCGCTCATCGGAAGCGACAGCATGCCGCCGGCAGCCGTACTCTGCATCAGCCGTCCTCGCAACGTAACCAGCGCCAACGCATCCTCAAACGATATGACACCAGCGATACAGGCGGCGACATATTCACCGAAGCTGTGACCGATCATCGCGTGCGGCCGGACGCCCCACGCCATGAGCAATTTCGCAAGCGCATATTCGACTACGAACAGGACTGGTGAAATGAAGCCCACGTCTTTGAAAAGGCTCATTGCTGCTTCGAGCTTATCCTCAGACGGAAAGAGCACTTCGCGCGGATCGTATCCGAGCAGCGGCTCGATGACTGTGAAGCCGCGATGGATTTCTTCTCGGAACAGAGGCTCGGTCCGGTAGAGCTCGTGCGTCATGTTCACATACTGTGTGCCCATGCCGGGCAACATGAAGACCACCCTGCGGTCTTCGCCGGCCTCGGAGATCTTCGCCTGAAAGATGCGTTGCGGGTCTAACGACTCCAAAGCTACAGCCGCGTCTTCACCATCACGTGCAACAACGAAGCGACGATGCGCGAATGTCCTGCGGCCGACGTTGAGCGTGTACGCGACATCGCTGAAGCTCAATTCCGGATGCTGTCGTAGATGGTGCGCGAGGTTGGCGGTAGTCGTCTCCAGCGCCGTCGCCGTGCGCGCTGAGAGACACAACAGTTGCAGGGGCCGGCGCGCGACCGCCGGTTCGTACGCCGGAGCCTCTTCGAGGATCACGTGAGCGTTGGTGCCGCCAATGCCGAAAGAACTGACGCCTGCGCGGCGCGGTGCGCCATTCGTTTTCCACGGCGCCAGACTCGCGTTCACATAAAAAGCACTATTCGCGAAGTCGATCGTCGGATTCGGTTCCGAGAAGTGCAGACTCGGCGGCAGCATTTTGTTTTTGAGCGCGAGGATGGTTTTTATCAGGCCTGTGATGCCCGCGGCAGCGTCGAGATGGCCCATATTCGACTTGACTGAACCAACGCCGCAGAAATTCTTCTTCTCGGTCGAGGCGCTGAAAGCTTTCGTCAACGCCGCAATCTCAATTGGATCTCCGAGCGGTGTGGCTGTTCCATGCGCTTCGACGTAAGCAATAGTCTCGGCGTCCACGCCGGCCACTGTGAGTGCTTCCTTGATTACCTGTGCCTGGCCGTCAACACTGGGCGCAGTGAACCCGACCTTCACGGATCCGTCGTTGTTTATCGCGGAGCCCCTGAGAATCGCGTGGATGTAGTCACCGTCTTCGTACGCGTCGCCCAGGCGCTTGAGGACGACAAGCCCAACCCCGCTACCGGCCGGCGTACCCTGCGCGCGTGCGTCGAAGGGGCGACAGTGTCCATCCGGCGGAGTGATACCCCCCTCCTGATACACGTAGCCTGATTTGAGTGGGGTAGCGACCTTCACGCCGCCCGCCAGGGCCATATCGCATTCACCGTTGAGTAAGCTCTGGCAAGCGAGGTGAACCGCGACCAGCGAGGTCGAGCAGAACGTTTGCACATCAAAGCTTGGACCACGCAGGTTGAGTTTGTAGGAGACGTTTGTAGTCAACGTGTCCTGCCAATTCAGGAGTCCCGCCTGCCAGCCTAGAGCATCCCGCACCAGGTCGGGATGCATCATGAGATTCAAGAGATAAAGATTGAGTCCACCGCCCGCGAAGACACCGATCGGCGCGCGATACATTTCCGGATCGTAACCGGCGTTCTCGAGCGCCTCCCACGCACATTCGAGCAGGATGCGGTGCTGCGGATTCATGATCTCGCCCTCGCGCGGCGATAAACCAAAGAACGACGCGTCGAACATATCGGCGCCTTCGAGTATTCCTCGGGCCTTGACGTAATTGGGCAGGGCTAACTCTTCCTTGCTTATGCCTGCTTCGAGCAACTCTTCGTCGCTGAAGAAACTGAGCGTCTCGACGCCGTCGCGCAGTCGCTCCCAAAATTCGTCAACGTTACGCGCGCCGGGGAAGCGTCCCGCCAGACCGATTACGGCAATGCTCCCATCGCCGTCAGACTGCAACTGGTTATCTTGCTTGCTCATATGAATTCTGATTTCCGTGCGATTCGCACAAAGAATTACTGAGATGTAGCGGCTGAAGCTCTGCTCGAACGACGTCGCGCCCGGAGTTGTCGCTGTCGTTCAAATGAATCCTGCCGCGTGCTGCCGGTTTCCGGTTCCGTTGCTGGCAACGATTGTGCTTCGTCCCGGGACAGGTAACGAGCGAGGGCCTTCACAGTCGGGTATTCGAACATATTTACGATTGAGACATCACGGTGAAAAAGCTCGCGTATTTTGCTGTTGACGCGCACGATGAGGAGCGAGTGGCCGCCTAACTCGAAGAAGTTGTCAGTCACGCCGACACGTTCAACGCCCAATTCTTGCGCCCAGATCTCAGCGAGCGTCTGTTCAGCCGGCGTGCCTGGTGCGACATAGTCGCGTTTGAACTCTTCACGAGCTTCTGCGAGCGTGGGCAGAGCGCGATAGTTGATCTTTCCGTTGAGAGTCAACGGCATCTTATTGAGGTGAACAAACACGTTCGGGATTGTTTCTTTGATAAGGACAGTCGCCGAGAAATCGCGCAACTCCGTCACCGCGATCTCATGACGCGAGACGTAATAGGCCACCAGCACGTCATCGCCTCGCTGAGTCTTACTGATAACAACAACGCTGTCTCTTACAAGCGGATGCCGGTTCAATGCGCTCCGAATTTCACCCAACTCGATACGATACCCGTGGAACTTCACCTGCTCATCGCGTCGCCCGAGGAACTCGAGCTCACCGTTGGGCAACCACTTCGCCCGGTCTCCGCTGCGGTACATCTTCGTACCCGGCTGCAACGGATTATCGATAAACTTTTCGGCGGTTAGCTCGGGGCGGTTCAAGTAGCCATCTGCAAGACCATCACCCGCGATGTACAGGTCGCCGGGAATGTTCTCCGCAACTGGTTGCAAATTACTATCGAGGACGTAGAGGCTAACGTTGGCAGCGGGACGGCCGATGGGCACAAACGCACGTCGATCAAGCTCGGCGTTGAATTTGTAAATCATGCAACCGACCGTCGCTTCCGTTGGCCCGTACTCGTTATAGATCTCTATTTCTCCCCCGAAACTGTCGTGCACCTGAAGAGACAGCTCGGTTGTCAGCGCTTCGCCGCCAACAATCAATCGCTTGATGCTGCTGCCGCGATTGTCGCGCTGCTTGAGTAGCATGAGATGACTCGGCGTTAACTTCACGATACCGCTTTGGTTATCGTTCAACAGCGCCAACAGCGACGCCTCTGCATCCTTCTCGCGATAGATGAGCACTTTGTTTCCGGTAGCGAGTGGGGTGAAGATCGACGTCACAGTGAGATCGAACGCCAGCGACGAATAGAGCGGGAAATTGAGCTCCTCGCCTTGCAAGTACGCATCCCTGGCCCACCAGATGTAATTAACGAGTGAGCGATGCCTGATCTTCACTCCCTTCGGCTCTCCAGTTGAACCTGACGTATAGATCACGTATGCGAGATCTTCAGGCGAGCTTGTCTGTTCGGGATCGTCGCCGGCATAGCGCGCGATATCGTTCCAATCCGTGTCGAGACAAACTACCTGCGCAGTGCTTTGTGGCAGCCTATCCAGGATTTGACTTTGCGTGAGAATCACTGGAACAGCAGCGTCTTCGATGATGAACGAGAGCCGGGCCGAAGGATGCGCGGGCTCGAGCGGAACATAGGCAGCGCCGGCCTTGAGCACCGCGAGGAGCGCCACCACCGTCTCAATTGAATGCTCGAGGAACAATCCAACTCGCGTGTCTACGGCAACGCCAAGTTTTTTCAGATGACGACTCAACTGATTCGCGCGGTTGTTCAACTCTCCGTAGGTCAATTGCTCGTCACCGAAGACGGCCGCGATCTCATTCGGTGCGCGTTCCGTCTGCGCCTCGAATAATTGCTGTATGCACAAATGGCCCGGGTATTCAGTGCCCGTATCGTTCCGATCCACGAGCAAATTCCGGCGCACGTCTTCTCGCAAAAGCGAGAGTGACGAGAGCTGCGCGTCGGGATTCGCGGCCAACAATTCCAGCACACGCTGGAAATGTTCCAGCATCGTGATGATCGTCGATCTATCGAAAAGATCACTGTTGTATTCCAGTCCTCCGACGAATCGGCCGTTCTGCTCGGTCATATTCATCGTCATATCAAACTTCGCCGTCCGCACTTCCGACTCGACTGAATACCAGCTCACCTCTGGCAGTTCGAGCACTTCAGTCGGAACGTTCTGCATCGAGAAGATGACCTGAAACAGCGGCGTATGACTGAGGTTCCGTTCCGGTCGTAACTCCTCGACCAACATTTCAAACGGCATGTCCTGATGTGAGTAAGCGCCGAGCGCGACCTCGCGCACACGTAACAACAGCTCGCGGAAGCTCGGATCGCCCGTTAGGTCAGTTCGCAGTACGAGCGTATTGACGAAAAACCCGACCAGCTTTTCCGTTTCGACATGGCGGCGACCTGCTATCGGAGTGCCGACACTGATGCTGGTCTGGTCTGAATAGAAGCGGAGCAACACCTTGAACGCGGCGAGCAACATCATGAAGAGTGTGACTTCCTCCGTGCGACTCAGGGCGTGCAAAGCGGCGGTCAGCTCCGGTGTCAGTTGGAAGAATTCGTACGCACCGTTCGTGGTCTGGACCGTCGGGCGCGCGTGGTCAACCGGCAGTGTTAAGGTCACTGAGTCGGCCAACTGCTCGCGCCAGTAAGAAAGGTGCGATTCGAGGAATTCGCCTTGCAGCAACTCCTGTTGCCAGTGTGCATAATCAGCATATTGAATCTCGAGCTCAGGCAACGGTGACGGCTGTTGATGCAGGAAGGATTGGTAGAGAGTGGCCACCTCTCGCACGAGCACACCCATCGACCAGGCGTCGCTGACGATGTGGTGCATCGTGAACAACACCATGAAATCTTCTTCGCCTAACCGCAAAGCGCTCGTGTGCCAGAGTGGTCCGTGGGCCAGATCGAAGCGGCGTTCGGCCGCTTCAGTCGCGAGCTGATGCGCACGCGTTTCCCGCTCGGCTTCAGGCAAATTCGTGAGGTCTGTTACGGTTAACGTGAGTGGCGCCGGCTCCTGGATGACTTGTACCGGCCGTCCTTCGACGAGGGCGAAAGTTGTCCGCAGCACCTCATGCCGTCGCTGGATCTCGCTCAGCGTCTTCTCTAACACCGGCACATTCAGACGGCCGATGAAACGGAAAGTACGTGGGATGTTGTAAGCAGTGCTGTCCGGGTTCAACTGATCGAGAAACCAGAGACGCTGTTGCGCGAACGAGGGCGCCAGGTGATCCGTGCGCGGCACGCGCGTTAGCGGTGGCTCTGCCTCGCCCGTGCCTTCTATAAGAGCCTGCTCGACGGCCTCGGCGAGTTCTGCAATCGTCTGGTGGTCAAAGATGCTTCGTAGCGGTAAGTCGATCTTGAACGCAGCCCGCGCGCGCGTAACGATCTGCGTTACCAGCAACGAGTGTCCGCCCAGCTCAAAGAAGTTGTCGTTAACGCCGATACTCTCGATGTTCAGCACCTGCGACCAGATCCCCGCCAGCAATTCTTCGACTGGTGTGCGTGGAGCAACAAACTCCTGCTCGAGCTCAGGGCGAACAGCTTCGGGCTCGGGCAACGCCTGGCGATCCACTTTGCCATTCGGCAGCAACGGTAGCGCTTTCAACATCACGAACATCGCCGGGATCATGTAATCGGGCAGTGTCCCTTTTAAATAACGGTGCAAGGCGCTGACCGACAAGCGATCCTCCTCGCCGGCTTGCTGCGGTACGACGTAAGCCACCAGACGTTGCTCGCCGGGTTCGTCGTTACGCACGATCACGACTGCCGCATTCACGAGTTCGTGCTGTGTCAGCACGGCTTCGATCTCGCTGAGCTCGATGCGATTGCCTCTGATCTTAACTTGATGGTCGAGCCGCCCCATAAACTCGATGTCGCCTTCGGACGCGTGACGCGCGAGGTCGCCGGTGCGGTACAGTCGCGCCCCACACTCGCGGCTGAAGGGGTCCGGGATAAATTTCTCGGCGGTCAAGTCGGGCCGGTTCAAGTAACCATGGGCCAACCCTACGCCTCCAATACACAGCTCTCCGGTGACGTTGATCGGAACAGGACGCAGTTTTTCATCTGTCACATAGACAGAGACGTTTGCTAACGGTTTGCCGATTGGTACTGTCACGCGGGTCTGTAACGCACTAAGTGCAGCGCGACTGCAAGCGTAGTGGGTTGCGTCGATTGACGACTCGGTTGGACCATAGAGATTGACGAGGTCGGCGCGGAAACGATTGTAGAAGCGGTTCGCTAACGCAGTGGGCAACGCCTCGCCGCCGCAGAATAGGCGGCGCAGGCTGTGCAATTCCTCCAAACCCTCTTCTTCGAGCAGCAGCGCCAGCATTGAAGGGACGAGTTGAAGGATCGTGACCTCGTGCTCCGCAATCGCTTGCACCAGATAGGAAACATCGTGCTCTCTCCCGTCTTCGGCCAGCACAATTCGCGCTCCGGCTAATAGAGGAACGAAAATCTCCCAGACCGAAGCATCGAAACTGAAGACTGTTTTTTGCAGCAACGTGTCTTGCGGTGTGAGCGGATACTCGGCTTGCAGCCAGAGCAGGCGATTACAGATAGCACGGTGTGAGATCACGACGCCCTTGGGCCGGCCAGTCGAGCCTGATGTGTAAATCACATAAGCTGCGTTGGTGGCGGAGATCTGAGAGTTTGGATTGTCCGCGGGCTCGCCGGCGACGTGCGACCAATCGGAGTCGAGACAAAAGACGTTCTCCTCACTGCCCGGCAGGACATCGCGCACGTGTTGCTGCGTAAGGATCAGTTGCGGACGTGCTTCCGCGAGGATCATTTCCAATCGCTGTCGCGGCAGAGACGGATCGAGCGGCAAGTAAGCGCCGCCTGCCTTTAGTATCCCAAGCAGACCGACGATCATTTCCGGAGAACGCTCGGCGCAGACTCCTACGAGTGTCACGTTACCGGCGTTTCTCAGAAAGTGCGCCAGACGATTTGCCTTTTCATTCAACTCGCCATAGGTCAATTGTTTGCTCGCAGTCACGATCGCAACTGCGTCCGGCGTGCGTTCCGCCTGGATTTGAACCAGCTCGTGAATCAAGTTCGCGCGGCCAAAATCCACTTGCGTATCATTGAACTCGTAGAGCACTTGCCGGCGTTCGTCGTCGCTGAGAATGTCGAAATCCTCGAGCGCGCTCTCCGGTCGTTCAAGCACATTCACAAGTAGTTGTTTGAATTGCAACGCGAGGCGGCGCGCGTCTGCGGCGCCAAACAAGCTGGCGTCGTAATGCAACTCGATACCGAGCGAATCAGCCTTGCGGACACCGCACAACTTGAGCTGGAAACGATCGTGACAAACAAACTCCCGGATCAGCGCAAACGAAAGATCAGATGCCGGATAAGCCGGCGGATACGTATTGAACGCGAAAGCATAAGGCGCGTAAGGAGCGCGCGTGTCGTTGCCAGGTCGGTTCCAACTAAAACTTTCCTGCCACTGGTAGGCGTCCGCCGCAATCTCCTTTACCTGGGCCACGAAATCGACAAAGCGCGTTTGTGCGGAAACTCGACAGCGCAGCGGCAGATGTTTTGCAAACAATCCGAGCGCGTCCTCCAGTGGCCCAAGTTTCCTGAGACTAAACTCTGTGCCGACGACGATCTCTTCCTGTTTTAGATGGCGCTGGAGCAATGCGTACCAGCAAGAGAGAAAAAGGCTCTCAGGCGTCGTCGCGAGTTGTTGGGCCAGATGCATGGCGCTCTTTGCGTGCCGCGCTTCCAGCGCCACCGGCATCACCTCCGGTTCGAAGACCGCTTCCGCTGTAATGGTGCGCCCCAGGGCGAGCGCGGGCATGCTGACGGAAACCAGGTCGTGCTTGCGCCAGAACTCGCGACTCGAGGCCGTGTAGCTGGTTTCGAGCATTTCGTTCAGCAGCTCGGAAATGTCAGCGTATTGCAGCGGTTCATCCGCCGCGGCTTGATCGTGCGTGTAAGCGCGTCCGATCTCTGCCACCAGATTTTTTAATCCGCTCGAGTCCATGCTCAACGACGGCATGCTCAGGATGAGTTGGCGGCTCTCCGCGTTGAGCTTTACAAGTGACGCTTGCAGCAGTTTTCCCCGCTCGAAGTCGAAAGCTTGTTTGCCTGATTGACGGAAGATTTCGTCTGTGCGGACGACCTTCTCCGCCTCTTCCAAATGTGAAAGATCTGCTTCGCTCCAATCGATCTCGGCCTCGGCCTCGCCTATGACCTGGAGAGGAACGGTCATTTCCGGCAGGTATTTGAACGTAGTGCGGAGAATTTCATGCCGCTCCACCACGTCTTCGACAGCTTTCCGCAAAGTGTCATTATCGACGACGCCCTCGATCAGAATCGCACATTGCGCGCGGTACGCCGCGCCACCACCCTCCTGCTGCAACAGCCACAGGTGCTCCTGTTGCGGTGACAGTCGAAACCCTTCGAATATTTCCGTCGACATTCTGTTAACTCCTGCTTTTTCTTTCTTGTTCGCTGGCGGCAAGTTCAACTATTTACGCGAATGCCACGTCGTTTGGTGTGGGCCAACTTGCGGGTGAAGAGCTCTTCGTACTGTTGCTGGTTTGCCTTCTCCTGTTCGGCATCCTTGGCCGCCAGTCGCGCGAGTAACTCGCTGAGCCGCGCGGAGGGGCTCTTCACTATCTCGCTCAGCAGCAGCTCGAAACGTATGATCGTGCGCAGGATAGTTTCCCCGTCGTAAAGATCGGTGTCGTATTCAAGCATGCCTAATATTTCAGAATCGGCATCGACCAGGTTCATCGCCAGGTCGTACTGTGTCGTGCCACGACTGGTACCGATCGGAGATAACGTCAGTCCGGGCAGCGCGAACTCTGTGCGCGGGCTTTTCTGCAAAGTGAACGAAACTTGAAACAGCGGTGTGTAGCTGAGCGTGCGCTCCGGTTGTAAATCTTCAACCAGCTTCTCGAAGGGAACGTCCTGATGGGCCAGGGCGCCGAGCAAGTCGGTCTTCACGCGTTGCAGCAGCTCGGGAAAGGCGGGATCACCCGACAGGTCGCCGCGCAGTACGAGCGTGTTGATAAAGAAGCCGATGAGTGGCTCGGTCTCGGCGCGCAGGCGCCCGCTGACCGGTGTTCCGATCACGATGTCCGTCTGCTTCGTGTAGTAGCAAAGCAGGATCTCGAAGGCCGTGAGCAAACTCATGAACATTGTCGCGCCTTGTTCGTGAGTGATTCGCCTGAGCTCGCTGGTCACCTCCGCGGAAAATTTCACCGAGTAAGTCTGACCGCGAAACATACGCGGCACCGGGCGCGGACGATCGACCGGCAGCGTCAGCGTAGACGGAGCGCCGCGCAGACGTTCGCGCCAGTACGCCAGTTGCCGGTCAAATGCCGCACCTTTGAACCACTCTCGTTGCCAGCGTGCGTAGTCGGCATACTGAATTGGTAATTCGGTAAGCGGCGAGGGACGACCGGCGCTGTAAGCCTCGTAGAGCGCCTGCACTTCACTGACCAACACTCCGGTGGACCAACCGTCGCTGACGATGTGATGGAGCGTGAATGCCGCCACATATTCATCCTCGGCGAAACGCAAAAGCTTTGCTCGCAGCAACGGGCCGTGCTCGAGATCGAACGGGCGACGAGCTTCTTCGAGCCCGAACTTCTGCACTTCCGCTTCGCGCTCTTCAGCCGGCAAGTGTGCCATGTCGATCACTGGTACGCTCACGTTGTATGGGGAATGAATCACCTGCACCTGTTCATTGGCATTCACATGAAAGGTCGTGCGCAGGACTTCGTGACGACGAACAATCTCGCTCAACGTGCGTTCAAGCACGGGGACATTCAGTTTCCCGTTAAGATAAAACACGCGCGGCAGGTTGTAGGCCGGACTGTCGGGCTCGAGTTGTTGCAGGAAGAGCAGTCGCTGTTGCGCAGAAGAGAGCGGCGCCTCGCGCAGGTCCCGGCGCGGCGTGATCGTCTGCAAACGATCGAAACCCTCTCGTGCGAGTAGGTGCGCGAACAGCGCCTCCTTCTCCGTCATTAATTTTTGAGAAACCATTTTTCCTTTAGTGCCTTCTGCCGATTTTTTGAGCTTTTGTGCCTCTTTGTGGGCTAAATTTCAGCCGGCCATTCCGGCAGCTCGTTCCGCCTCTGCCTTGCGCAGCATTTCGCTGACTGCTTCAGTCGACATGCCTTCGAGTTCAGTAGTGATCGCGGCGATCCTTTCGATCTGCCCGGGTGTCGCTTCATGCCTGGTTAACGCCTGCGCCAGCTTCGCAATCGTCGGCGCCTCGAAGACGATGAGCAGCGGTAGCTCCACTTGAAAAGTCGCACGCAAACGCGAGAGCAGTTGCATCGCCATCAACGAGTGCCCGCCGAGCTCGAAGAAACTGTTGTTCACGCCAATCTCTTCGACGCCGAGTAACTCCGACCAAATGCCGGCCAGCACTCCTTCGACCGCCGTGCGTGGCGCAACGAAAAGCTCTGTGTCTTCGACTTCGGGCGCGGGCAATGCCTGTCGATCGATTTTTCCGTTTTGCGTGCGCGGCAAAGCGCTGAGCAGAACGAAGCTCGACGGGACCATGTATTCCGGCAGCCGTTCAGCCAGGTGACTGCGCAGGTCGCTGACCTGAAGCGAAGGCGCGGCAGCCGCGACGTAAGCCACCAGACGCTTCTCGCCAGGCTGGTCCTCTCGCGGAATTACGATCGCTTCGCGGACGTCCGGATGCAGCTCGAGTTGCGCCTCGATCTCACCCGGCTCGATGCGGTAACCACGAATCTTCACCTGCTGATCTTTGCGCCCGAGAAACTCGATCGCATCGTCGCTCACGAAACGAACGAGGTCGCCGGTCTTGTAAAAACGCGCGCCCGGCTCAGCACTGAAAGGATCGGGGATAAACTTTTCCGCAGTTAGATCCGGCTGGTTGAGATAGCCGCGCGTCACGTTGTGGCCGCCGACGTAAAGCTCTCCCGGCACTCCGACTGGCGCCGGCCACAAGTTCGCGTCGAGCACATATGCGCGCGTATTTCGTAGCGGACGGCCAAGCGGAAGCGTGTTGGTCCATTGCCCATCCGGCGTAAATTCCCAGGTCAGGACGCCGACCGTCGTCTCCGTTGGTCCATAATGATTGAGAATGCGCAAGTCACGATTTAGCTCCTGGACCTCCGTGGCCCCCTCGCGTGGTGAAGCCTCGCCGCCGACTACGAGCAAACGGCGCGGCAGCACGTGCGCCGGTTGCGAGCCACTCAGCAGTGCAGCGAAGTGTCCCGGCACGATCTTCAGGCAATCGATGGGATGTTCCTGAAAGTACGCGGCCACTGCCTCGGGATCGGAGACGCGTTCCGGCGACATGATGTGCAAAGTGCCGCCACTCGCGAGTGCAGGAAAGATAGCTGTGTTGCCGAGGTCGGCAGCGAAAGTTGAGACTGTCGCGTAGCTTGCACCCGCGGGAAGCTTCAACTTTTCCTGAATGGCATGCAGGTAGTTGACCAGTTGCCGGTGCTCGACTGCCACTCCTTTCGGCACGCCACTCGAGCCGGATGTGTAAATTACGTACATCAGGTTGCCGGCTGTCGTATTGACGGCAGGATTTTCGACGCTCTCGTCGTCCAAGTCCTCAGTGTCGAGATTGACTACTGGCCACTCCTGGACCACGTCCCCGAAGTTTGACTGCGTCACGACAGCGACCGGATGCGCGTTCTGCAACATCAACGAGAGACGCTCCCCCGGTTGCGCAGTGTCGAGGGGAACGTACGCTCCGCCGGCTTTGAGCACGCCAAGCATTGCGACGACCACCTCCAGCGAATGATCGAGCAGCAGCACGACGAGCGACTCTGGTCCTACGCCGAGTTTGCGGAGTCGATGGGCGAGCTGGTTCGCACGCTTATTCAAATCGCTGTAGGTCAAACGTCTGCCTTCGTAGACAAGCGCGTCCGTGGCGGGCGTGAGCACTGCCTGCGCTGCGAAGATTTCATGGAAGCAACTGTCATCTACCACGGCAGGTGAAGCAGCGTGGTTGAAATCGATCAGCAGGCGTTGTCGATCTTCCTCGCTGAGCAACGCATAACTGCTAATCGTCGCCTCCGGGTTATCGGCAGCGCTCCGCACGAGGACTGCGAAGCTGGAGGCAAGTCGCCGAATGCTTTGTTCATCAAACACTCGCGAGTCATGCCTGAACTCAACGGTGAGAGTGTCGCTTGCGGCATTACAGAAGAGCCCAACTTTGAAAGGCTCAAACAACGCCTGCAGCCCGATCGAAAAGTTTATGCCGGCCGCGGCACGTGGCGGCGGCATTTCGTTGAAGGCAAACACGCCCGAATAGGTCGGGAGCGTTGCCACATCGAAGGTGAAGTACTGCTGCCGCTCATCTGCTTCGTGTACGAGGCGTTGCATGCGTGTCACGAGTTCATTGAAACGCGTACGATCGTTAAGAGCGACACGTACCGGCAAGAAGCGCGCAAATAGTCCCACCGCGTCTTCAAGCTCACTGAAGTTTCTGCCATCGAATTCGCAACCGACCACAACCTCCGTTTCACCTGTGAGCCGCCAGAGCAACGTTTGCCAGCAGGCGAGGAAGACCATTGAACGCGAGACCTCATAGCGACGCGCGACGTCATCGATCGATCTCAACTCGGCGCTAGCGAACGCGATTGAAACGCGCGGCTCGGTTTTCGCATCCTGCGCAGGACGTTCGAAAGGAAGACTTGCGCCCGAGATACTCTCTTGCGCACGTTTGCGCCAGTAAGCCGTATTCGCTGAATTCTCTTCCCCGTCATCTTCCGCGAGCAGCTCGCTCTGCCAGGCTGCGTAGTCGGCGTACTGAAGTATTTCGCCCGTCTGGTCCAGGCTTGCCGCCGCGTAGCCGTCTACCAGCTCGTCGTAAATGATCGAGAGCGAACACCGATCGGCGCACAACGCCGGCAAGGTTGCAATCAGCACGTGCTTGTTTGGATCAAGTTCCGCGAGGCAGATTCGTAGCGCGTCACCGGTTTCGTTCCACTCTTCTGCAAGCAACTCTTCAATACTGCTTCGGGCGATGTTTATCTCTCGCCAGGTTGGAACAAAATCGTCTCGCACCACCTGAAGCGGCACGACCAGCTCGTCCGGACGCACAAACACAGTCCGCAAGATCTCATGTCGCCAAACAATGTTTTCAACTGAACGTCGCAACCGGTCTTTGTCGAGCGCTCCTTCGAGCAAGATCGCGCTCTGGGCCCGGTAATGTTTCGCATCATCCAGTTGCATCAAGCGCCAGAGACGCTCTTGTTGCGACGAAAGCGGTGAACCCGCGATATTTTGTATTGTCATGTTGAATGGTTTGACCCACTCCAGGGTGATTCATACTTTTGCGGCAAAGCTGTGCGAACACGTCCGTGCCGTTTGTATCATGTGGTGCAGGCTTTCACGCTGCATGCTGGCTTTTTGGTGCGGCGAGACGGACGCGATCTCCAGCCGCAACATCTGATGTGCCTGGGCCATCAGCTCCTTGAATGTTTCGAGCGAGAGGCCCCTGCCCAGCAGGTAAGGAATGATCCAGAAATCGAATGACCATTGAGGTAGCCAGACCGACTCTTTAACCGATAGAAACAGCCGATCGATGTGGTCCATCGCCTCGAGACTATCCATCGTCGCGTGACTCCAAACGAATCCCTCGCCCTTGATCTGAAACTTGTCGCGCTGGTTCTCGATTGGCGTACCCGCCTCGCAATACCACAACTGCGCGCGGTAATAGTCAGGCTTAGTGGCAAGGATAAACTCAATCGTCTCGTCCACGGTCTCTTCCGTTTCGCCGGGAAAGCCCAGGATGAAGGAGCCGAACGTCATGATCCCGTAACGGCGCAGCATCTCGATGCCGGTCGCATACTTCTCGATCGTGGCGGCTTTGTTCATGTTAGTCAGGATCGACGGTGAGCCGGATTCGATACCCAGAAAAACTCCACGGCAGCCGCTCTCAGCCATCAAGCTGATCGCTTCCTCGTCTGAATTGCTGCAACGAAAGTAAGAGAACCAGTTGAACGGATACTTCTTCTTGATCATCAGCCGGCAGATTTCCTTGAACCGCGGAAAAGGAACGTTGAAAGTATCGTCGATAAAGACAACATTCCTGATACTGCCGAGCTCTTGTATCGAGTCGAGTTCTTTTTCGATCATAGGAAGACTCGTCAAGGTCAACGGTCCGGCACGCAGCGGATAATTGCAGAAGGCGCACTTGAAGGCGCAACTACGAGCCGTGCGCGTTTGCACTGTCTGCCCGAGATCTTCATCGGGAAAACCACGCCAGTCGATAATGTTCTCGTCGAGTGAATTGTTTTCCGGTTGGACCCCCGTCCGGCGCAGCGTGCGATCGTCGTAATAGAGAATGTTGGGTATTTTGCTCAGGTCGCCACCTTCACCGAGACAGGTGATGATTCGCGACAGGGTCAACTCGCCTTGCCCGTCCAGCACGTAAATATCGGCGCCAATATCGTCAAGCGCTGCTTTCAGCGCATCGCCCTGATAATTGCGCTGGTGGTTCCCAATCAATGGGCCACCGACGACGATCTTCACCTCGCGATTATGTTCGCGAATAAATTTGATCATCTCGATGACTGGAAGATTGACCACGTAGAAGGTGGTGGTGATAGCAACGCAAAGAGGCTTTTCATCGAGATACGCGCAGAGTTTGTCCTTCTCGTACTGAAATAAGTTGACGTAGCGAGCCCCATGTCCTTGTTTCCTCAAAAAAGTGGTCAGGTAAACCGCCGCGAGATTGGGTACGTCTCCCGATTTAAATGCCGTCCGTTCGTCAGCGTGTTCGCTGTGCCCGGCAGACGTAAACACGTGGTTCAGAAGTCCAACGTAATCGAGTTTCGCTCCCTCAACTTCGACGAAGCTGAACTTCAAATCGCGATAGGCTTCCGAATCAGTTCCGTACTGCCGCAAGAAACTCTCGTACTCGCCGAAAGGGAGTTCGTTGTAGCCGATCACCACACAATCAAGTTTGCCGTTGTTCAAAGTGCCCTCTCTTTCAAGTGCTTCCTACACCGAGCCGTCTGCGCCCGTCATCTGCGAGCGTCGCCAAAATCCACGCGTGCATCGAGGTAGGGCCACATCGTCTCGCTGGTCACGAGGTTTCGCACTTCAGCGAGACGTTCGTTAAGCGGAAAGTCGTCGAGATACTGGCCGCCGAATTCAGATAATTTCTCGTGCAGCTCACTAATAACTCCGTTGAACTTTTCCTGTCCGATAAAGAACGACGCCTGGTAGCAGGCGGCGATCAGCACCGAGAGGATCGTGCCGACGTTTTCGCACAGTTGCAGTGATTTCCGCGCCGATATCAGCCCCATGCTCACGACATCCTGGTTCTGCCCGTTGGATGGAATTGACTTAATTGAAGAGGGAGCAGCGATGTCCAGGTTTTCAGCGGCGATGCTGGTCGCGAGGTATTGGCCTCCTTCAAAGCCGCAGACCAAACCGGCATGACCGTGGGCCAGAAACGCCGGCAAGTCTCCGTTCAAGTACGGATCAAGCAAACGATTCAACTGCCGCTCGGCGAGCACGCCAATCTCAGTCAAAGCGATATTGAGGTAGTCGGAAGCCATTGCTACGTACTGCCCGTGAAAATGACCGCCATGAAAAGTCTCTTCCGGCGTCTCGAATACGAGGGGATTGTCGTTACACGAGTTGACCTCTTCTTCGACCAGCCTGCGACTGAATTCGAGCGTATCCAGCACCGGGCCAAGAATCTGAGGAATACAACGGAGCGTGTAAGCGTGTTGCAGGAAGACGGGAACATCGACCACGTCGTCAGCGCCGGCTCTATGCTGCTTGATGGTCTGCATGATCTCCGCGTGATCGCGCGTGAGGGTGCTCTCAGCGATGGCCTTACGCAGGGCGCCGGCAATCCCTGATTGGCCCTGATGATTTTTCAAATCGTGCCCGCGTGCTTCAAATGCGCGCGTCGAGCCCCCCAGGCATTGCATCAAGTCTGATGAGGCAATGATGGCCCATTGCAAAAGTTTGTAACCACGAACGAGCGCAATGGAGGCGGCGCCGGTCATTGCAGAAGTTCCGTTGATGAGTGCCAGCGCCTCTTTGAAGCCAGGCTTAATGGGTTGCAGGTTTTGCTCTTCAAGCACTTCGGAAGCGCGACGCGTCTGCCCTTCGAAGCGCACGTAGCCATCGCCGATGAGCGGTAACGACATATGCGACAAAGGAGAGAGGTCGCCGCTTGCGCCCAGCGAGCCCTGTTGCGGTATCACCGGGTGAATGCCGCGATTGAGAAACTGCCGGAGCAGCTCGAGTGTCTGCGGATTCGCGCCCGAGTAACCCTTGACCAGGCAGTTCAAGCGCACGGCCATGATCGCCCTGACGATCTCATCCGGAAAGAGCGGGCCACTGCCGGCGGCGTGACTGCGTACGAGGTTGTATTGCAACTGGCTCTTGTACTGCGGTGGGACCATGATATGGACCAGGTCGCCAAATCCAGTATTGACGCCGTAGATGGGATATTCGGCTTCGCCCCATTGCTGGATCCGCTCGTGGGCCTTTTGCACCTTGTTGAGCTTGCTTTGATCAAGCTCCACCGTCTCCTTATGAAAGGCGATGGCATAGACGTCATTAATGGATAACTGCTCTCCGTTGAGTCTCATGATGACATTCCTTTGCTAATGATGTGGGTAAGGTCCGTCCGAAGATGGCTTGGTACTTCTTCGTGGCTGGAAGTCAGGGGGAAGTTTTTAACTCCGCAAAAAGCCAATGCGCAAAATTTCGTCTCATGCCAGGGCCTGCTTCGCAAGCTCCGCCTGCATCATGTCGCCCATCGCGACAACTATCTTTCGTGGTCCGCTATACGGGTTTCGCCCGTGGGCCGTGAGCATGTTGTCGAGCATGAGAATGTCGCCCTCCTGCCACGTGAAGGTGACAGAGGTCTGTTGATACAGGTCGCGGATTTCACTCACCACCGAGTCTTCAATCGACGTTCCATCGCCGTAACAGACGTTGCGTGGATAATCTTCTTCGCGAAACAGCGATCGGATTGATTCGTAAGTGGCCGGCGCCAGGCACGAGACGTGATGCAACTGTAGCTGGTTGAAAAAGACGTGTGCACCGGTGTGCGGATGCCGGGCGATCGCCTGGCAAACTTGCCGTGTGCGCAACTCATTCCCGGGCTTCCACTCGTAATCGATTCCCGCCGCCCGGCAATAGCTCTCTACTTCCGCGCGATCCGAAGTCCGGAAGAAGTCCTGCCAGCTCACATCGAGCGTCTCCGTGTAGTTGCGAACGTACATGAGCTGCTTGCGCGCGAATCGTTCACGCAGCACCGGATCGAGAAGCTGATAAATCTGGCGGCAGTCGACGATGGGCGTCTCACCACCTTGCGCCGGCGCCTGCGCGCAGTAAAACCAAATCTTCATCGGCCAGCGATGCATGTGCGAGCTTTCGTTGTGGAAGAGGATGGCCTGATCGGCGGGGTAAGGCGTCGAGCCATAAACATTGCCGCTCACGCTCGCGCGCGGCAAGTCGCCATACTCGCCAAACAACTCGTCGCTCATCGCCCGCGCTACCGTTTCAAAACTCTCCACCGTGCGTATGTCAAAGCCGCGCCAGAGCACAGCACCGTGACGCTGCAGCATCTCTTCCGTCGCTTGCCGGTTGCTGCTGGCCCAACCGGCGAGATTGACGTTGGGCATCTGCGGCTCGGCCACGAGAAGACTTCCTGAGCCACACGGCAATTCACGTGTCGTAACCAGATTTGCAGCCGCGACATCAAGCGTTTTTCTTTTGACGACACCGAGTTTCTTCCGCGCTCGTGCTTCTTTCTCTTTGTCTGGTGATTCTGCTTTTACTTCGGTGATCGTTTGCAACATATCTACCTGCACATCAGGCTCGGCCACGACTCGTTCGAGCGTCGTCCTGAAGTTTTTCAAAAAGCTGCTGATCGTCCGCTCGTCGAATAAATCAGTGCTGTAGTCGAGCCGTCCGATCAACCGCCCTTGCTGCTCCATCAAAAACATGATCAAGTCGAATTTAACGCTGTGGTTTTCGAGTGGCAGTGGACGCATTTCCAGATCGGAGATTTCAAGCCTTTGCGTAGGTGTGTTTTGCAATACCAGCACCGTCTGAAACACCGGGAAGCGATTGAGATCGCGCTCGAGGTTCAAAGCGGCGACAAGTTTTTCAAACGGCAAGTCCTGGTGTGCGTAAGCATCGAGTGTTACCTCGCGCACCCGCTTCAGTAATTCGCGAAACGTGGGATTGCCGGACAGGTCTGTCCGCAGCGCGAGCATGTTGACGAAGAACCCGATCAGCCGCTCAGTCTCTTCACGCGTGCGGTTTGCGATGTCGGTGCCGACCACGATGCCGGTTTGTTTCGAATAGAGATAAAGCAGCGTCTGAAATGCCGCGAGGAGTGTCATGAAAAGCGTGACATCTTCCTGCTGGCCCAAGCCCTTGAGCGAAGTGGTGAGCGCCTCGTCGATAAAAACACTCTGGCTCGCGCCACGATAACTCGTCACCGGCGGCCGCGGCCGATCGGTTGGCAAGTTCAGTTGTGGCACACCCTGCAACTGTTGCTTCCAGTAACCAAGCAGTGAGTCCAGCGTTTCTCCCTCTAACAGCTCGCGCTGCCAGAGAGCGAAGTCGGCATACTGGACCGGGAGCTCCGGAAGCGGCGAAGGACGTCCTTCAGCATAAGCACCATACAAGGCCATCACTTCTTCGACGAAGACGCCTGACGACCAGGCATCGGCGACGATGTGATGCATGGTGAACAGGATCACGTGCTCCTGCTCGCCCGTTTGCAAAAGACGAACACGGAAAACCGGACCACGAGCAAGGTCGAAGGGCCGCTGCGTTTCCTCCGTGCTCAAACGCAACACTTCTGCCTCGCGCTCTTCGTCCGGGAGTCCACGCAGATCCTCCACTGCGAGGGTCAACTCGGACGGCGGGTTGATGAGCTGCATTGGTTCATCGGCGACGAGCGTGACAGTCGTGCGCAATACTTCATGTCGCCGCACGAGCTCGCTCAAACACCGTTCGAGCACTGCCACTTGCAGCGGACCAGACACGCGCAGGGCGGTGGGGACGTTGAAGGCATGGCTGCCCGGCTGCAACTGATCGAGAAACCAGAGTCGCTGCTGTGCGAACGAGAGGGGCGCCACGTTGCCACGCGGCCGCGCCTTCAGCTCCGGACCAGCCGCACTACGCCCTTCACCCTTCTCGATACGCGCCGCCAAAGTCTCCGCCGTCGGCGCTTCGAACAGATCACGCAGAGTCACGCTGAAGGCGGTGCGCAAACGCGAGATCACGCGCGTCGCCAGCAGTGAGTGGCCACCGGTGTGGAAGAAGTGATCGCGGATGCCGATACGCTCGAGGCCAAGAACGTCCGCGAACGTTTCGCAGATGAGGGTTTCGACCGGTGTGCGCGGCGCAACGTACTCTGCGGCGGGCAATGCCGTTGCCTGCTGCGCTAGTAGTGCCAGCGCTCTGCGATCGACTTTGCCGCTCGGCGTCAGCGGAAACTCTTCCACCACGATGAAGGCCGACGGCACCATGTGCTCAGGCAGTCGTTCAGACGCATACAAACGCAACTCGCTGCCTGTCAGAGTTTCCTGCGCTTCTGTCGTGACGTAGGCCAACAGTTGCTCACCTTTAGCGACAACAATACTCTGGCGCACGCCGGGACATTGTTTGAGCGTAAACTCGATTTCGCCGATTTCAATGCGGAAGCCGCGCAGCTTCACCTGCTGGTCCACACGTCCGAGAAATTCGAGGTTACCGTCAGAGCGGAAGCGCGCCCGATCACCTGTGCGATACAGCCTCGCGTTCGCCTCAGTCCCAAACGGGTCCGGCGTAAACTTCTCCGCCGTCAATTCAGGACTGCCGATGTAGCCGCGGGCCAACCCTGCGCCGCCAACGTAGAGCTCGCCAGGCACACCAGCAGGTACCGGTCGCAGATGCTCATCAAGTACGTAAACGCGGGTATTGGCGATGGGACGACCGATGCTGACGCGTTCAGTTAATTCCGCGCCCGTAACCTCGTAACAAGTCGCGTCTGCGGCGACTTCAGAGGAGCCGTAAAGATTCAGCAGCGACACGTGAGGCATCCGTTTGCGAAACTCGCGCGCCAGCTCTCCCGTCAACTCTTCGCCGCTGCACACGCAATAGCGCAGGAGGGGAAGACGCTGCGCCAGATCGCCATCCAGCTCCAGCAGAGCACGCAGTAGAGAGGGTACGAGCACGACGCGCGTGACCGCCTTCTCAGCCAATGTCGCGACGAACAGTTCCACATCCTTAACAGTCTCGTCGTCGAAGACGACCGTCTTCACACCTTGCAGCAGCGGCCCGAACGTCTCCCAGACCGAATCAACGAAACTCATCGAAGTCTTCTGGCAACAGACTTCACTACCGGCGAAAGGATATGTTTCCCACATCCAGTTAAAGCGATTGACTATGGCTCCGTGCAGCCCTACAACTCCCTTTGGCCGTCCCGTCGATCCGGAGGTGTAAATGATGTAAGCGGCTGCATCCGCTGCGACCGGTTGCCGCGGATTACGGTCTGCTCGCTGTTCGATCTCCGGTGCGTCCTCTGGGGCATTTTCGTCCATGAGAACGACCCGTGCGCCGTGCTCCCCGTAGCTCTCTGCTAGTTGCGCCCGGGTGATAAGAATTTTGATCCCGGCATCTTCCATCATGTAAGCGAGACGCTCGCGCGGATATGCCGGATCGAGCGAAACGTAAGCCGCGCCCGCCTTGAGCACGCCGATCAGCGCCACGAATGTCCCGGCGGAGCGCTCCATGAGGATGCCGACGCGTTGCTCCGGACCGGCGCCGAGCGCCAGGAGATGATGGGCCAACTGGTTGGCGCGGCGGTTCAGCTCCGCGTAGCTCACCTCGCGTCCTGCGTCGTCGAGCGCGATGGCTTCGGGCGAACGCGCAACCTGCAGTTCGAACAACTCGTGGATACATTCTGCGTTGCCGTACTCGCGGCCCGTCTCATTCCATTCGTACAGGACCCCACGCCGCTCTGCATGGTCCATCATCCCGAGCGTCGAAAGCGGACGGTCCGGTGCGGCTACGGCGTTGCCGAGGAGGGTCTCATAGTGAGCCAGCATTCGCGTGATCGTGTTCCGCTCGAACAGGTCGGTGCTGTACGTCAGCGCCGCCGTCAGCCCGCGCGGCGTCTCGAATATCGAAAGCACCATGTCACACTGAACCGCTCTACTCTCCACCTCTTCCATGCTCAGAGTCATCTCCGAGAGTTTTAACTCCTCCCGCGGAGTGTTTTGGAGAATGAACATCACCTGAAAGAGTGGGTGACGGCTCATGTCGCGCACCGGATCAAGCTCCTCGACGAGTTTCTCGAAAGGCACGTCCTGGTGCGCATAAGCGCCCAGACACTCTTCCCGCACGCGCGCTAACAGTTGCGTGAAACTCTCCCGGCCCGTGACGCGCACGCGCAGGACCAGCAAGTTGACGAAGAGGCCGATCAGCCCTTCCAACTCCGGACGAACACGTCCCGCGACTGGCGAGCCGATAACAATGTTGTCTTCGCCGGTATAGCGCGCGAGGAGAGCTTGCCAGCCCGCCAACAACGTCATGTACAGCGTCGCATTCTCGCGCCGGCCCAGTTCTTTTAACTTCAGCGTCAGCTCCGGCCCCAACTCGATGACTTCGACGTCACCGCGGTGGCCCACCCTGCCCGGTCGCGGCCTGTCCGCCGGTAAGTTGAGCGCGAGCGGGATGTCCTCGAGGCGCGCTCTCCAGTAAGTCATCTGGCGTTCGAGCGCGTCGCCCTGCAGCCACTCGCGCTGCCACGCGGCGTAGTCCGCATATTGAATCGGCAACTCCACGAGCGGCGATTGCTCGCCTTGCGAGAACGAGTCGTAGAGGGTAGCTACTTCGCGCACGAGCACGCTCAGGGACCAACCGTCTGTTGCGATGTGGTGCATCGAAACCAGCAGCACGTGCTCCTCCGCACCCAGGCGAAGCAGGTGCGTGCGCAGCACCGGGCCTTCCTGCAAGTTGAACGGCCGCGTGGACTCTGCGGCGAGATACGCGCGTACTTCTGCCTCGCGCCGTTCCGGCATGAAGCGGCTCAGGTCTTCAACCGGCAGCGGCCAGTCTCGCGGCTCACCGATAACCTGCACGACGACGCTATCAATCTCTGCAAACGTCGTGCGTAGCACCTCATGGCGACGCACTACTTCCGACAGAGCGCGGGCCAGCGTGGCCACGTCGAGCCGGCCCCGCATACGCACTGCGAGTGGAAGGTTGAAGGCCACGCTTCCCGGTTCCAGTTGATCGAGGAACCATAAGCGCTGCTGTGCGAATGAGAGTGGCAGCGCGCCATTGCGTTCGACTCGAGAAAGGGGCAACACGTCGGGCGGCGGTGCGCCGGAGTCATCCAGCTCCTGCTGCGCGCGGTTGATGCGGCGCGCTAAAAGCGCCGGCGTTGGCGCTTCAAACAGATCGCGCAAACTCACGATCGGGCCCACCACTTCCTTCACGCGAGACATCACCCTTGTCGCCGAGAGGGAGTGGCCGCCGAGGTGAAAGAAATTGTCGGCCGCACCAATCCGCCGCAGCGCCAGTACGTCCGCGAAGATATTGCAGACGAGCTCTTCCAGCGGTGTGCCCGGGGCCTCGTATTCCGCTCGCTCCGCATTCCAGTCGCTCAGCTCCGGCAGCCGGCTGCGATCCACTTTGCCGTTCGTCGTCAGCGGCAGCTCAGCCAGCACCACGAAGGCCGCCGGCATCATGTAGTCCGGCAATTTCTCCGCGAGGTATTCGCGTAACTCGTCACTCGTCAGTCCCGTTTCCGCATCCTGTGCGACGTAGGCCACTAGCTGCTTCTCACCCTTTGCGTCCTGGTTGACCTGGACCACGGCACGCCGCACTGTGGCATGACGTTCAAGGACAAACTCGATCTCTTCCGGCTCGATGCGGAAGCCACGGATCTTCACCTGCTGATCGGCGCGACCCAGAAACTCGATCGTGCCGTCCGCAAGATAGCGCGCGAGGTCGCCCGTGCGATACAAACGTCCGCCCGGTTCGGCGCTGAAAGGATCGGGGATGAATTTCTCCGCCGTCAGCACCGGATCGCCGAGATAGTCACGTGCAAGGCCATCGCCTGCGGCAAGTAGCTCGCCCGGCACGCCGACTGGCACAAGCTGAAATCGCTGATTGACGAGATACACGCGCGTGTTGGAAATGGGACGGCCAATGGGCACGCTGGCACCCAATTCATCCCCCGCCTTCATCGTATGGCAGCAGGTGAAGGTCGTGTTTTCCGTTGGCCCGTAGCCGTTAATCACCCGGCACTCCGGAAACTCTCGCAGCACGGTGGCGATATGCACTGGCGAGAGGACATCGCCACCGGCGATCATCTGTTTGACGGAGCGGAGGCCTGCCAGGTTCTCGTCAACCATCAGGTGGAAGAAACCCGCCGTGAGCCAGAGCGTCGTGACCTCGTAACGTTGCAGCGCTTTACCCAACTCTTCCGGTGAGGCCGTGCCATCCGGCATGAGCGTCAGCCGCCCGCCATTGAGGAGACTTCCCCAGATCTCCAGAGTCGAGGCGTCGAACGTCACGGGCGCGAATTGCAGGAACGTCTGCGTACGGGAGAGGTCGGCGTAGTTAGTGTTCTTCACCAAACGCACGATGCTGCGATGCGCGACGTTGACGCCTTTGGGTCTGCCGGTCGAGCCGGAGGTGTACATCACGTACGCGCGATGCGCCGGCGTCGCATGATTCTCCAGGTTCGTGCTCGGCTCGTCGTCGAGGTTCGCAAACATTTCCGGCGTGATCATTAGCCGTAGCTGG
>Ga0126311_10000117_pt1 | contig 39652 bp, 36 predicted proteins | sample Plot61_FD_92539 | JGI IMG/M metagenome (GOLD analysis project Ga0126311, IMG submission 92539) | Serpentine soil microbial communities from UC McLaughlin Reserve, CA, USA - Plot61 | ecosystem: Environmental > Terrestrial > Soil > Grasslands | place: USA: UC McLaughlin Reserve, Lake County... | reverse complement strand
GGCGAGAATCGTGGTCGGTACAAGCACCATGACCTGCTTGCCGTCGTTGGCGGCCTTGAAGGCTGCCCGCAGCGCGACCTCCGTCTTGCCGTAGCCGACGTCGCCGCAGACAAGGCGGTCCATCGGACGAGCCGTCTCCATGTCGACCTTCACTTGCTCGATCGCCTCGCGCTGGTCGGGCGTCTCGCGATAGGGCCAGGCGTCCTCGAACTCACGCTGCCAATCGCTGTCGGGCGGGAACGCGTGGCCCTCGCGGCGGCGACGCTCGGCGTAGAGGTTGATCAGCTCGCCGGCGAGCTCCTGCGCGGCTCTGCGGGCGCGCGATTTGATCGTCTCCCAGCGCGTGCCGCCGAGCTTCGAGAGCGGCGGATGCTCGCCGCCGGCCCCGACGTAGCGGCTGATCTTCGCGAACTGGTCGACCGGCAGGAAGACCTTGTCGGTGCCGGCGTACTCGAGGTTCAGGTAGTCGCGCGTGACGCCGGCGACGGTCTTCGTGTCGAAGCCGGCGAAGCGCGCGAGGCCGTGGTCCTCGTGGACGACGATGTCGCCGGTGCGCAGATCGGTGAAGGAGCGCAGCGCGCCGCGCCGGCGGCCGCCGGCCGCCGCTCCGCCCGTGCGCGCGGCGCGCCGGCGGAACAGCCGGTGCTCCGGGATCACGGCGAGTCTGAACCCGGGGGCGATGAAGCCGTCGCGCAAGCGCGCCTCGGCGAACGCGAGGTCGGCGCCCTGGGGTGCGCTCCCGTCGACCCAGCGGACCTTCAGGCGGCCGAGGTTGTAGGCGGCGCGGTCGCCCTCGCCTCTGGCACCGAACGCGATCACGGTGCGATAGCCGGAGCGCACGAGCTTCTCCAGCTCCGGCTCGGCGTCCTTGACGCTGCGCGCGGCGACGTCGGCTGCCTGGCCGCGGAACTGGTGTGGCTGATCCTGATCGATCGCGGAGAGGCGGATCTTCGCGCGCGCTGCGAGCGCGGTCTCGATCGCGCCGGGCGCGATGTAGAGGTGGTGCGCGTCGTCGTCGTGGAAGGCGGCCGTGACGTCTTGCCAGTGGTCGACGAGCGCGGGCGCGATCTCCTCCTCGGCGGCGACCAGCACAGCGGCGTCGGGGACGAGGTCGAGCATCGCGTGGAAGTCGCCTACGGGCAGCAACTCGGCGACGTCACGCCGCTCGGCGGCGTCGTCCGCGATCGCCGCCGCCTCGGCCAGCTCGCGATGCTCGGCCGCCAGCTCGGCGGCCGGCGCGATCTCGACCTGCTCGACGTCGCCGAGCGAGCGCTGGGTGAAGGTGGAAAACCAGCGGAGCGACTCGATCTCGATATCGAACAGGTCGACGCGGATCGCATGGTCCTCGGTCGCTGGGAAGACGTCGAGCAGCCCCCCACGGATCGCGAACTGGCCGCGGTCCTCGACCTGTTCGACGCGCTCGTAGCCGGCCGCTACGAGGTCGTTCGCGCACTCGTCCAAGTCGAGCAGGTCGCCCTTCTTGAGGACAAAGCCGTGTGGGCGCAGTCTCGGGTCTGGCACCTTCTCCGACAGCGCGACGGCGGAGACGACCACGACGGGGGCGCCGTGGTCTTTGGCTGCTCCCTCGTCGAGCAGCGCATCGAGCCCCGCGACGCGCAGGCCGACGAGGTGCGGCGGCGGCGCGAGGTGCGACTCGTATGTGACGCCGCGGCTGGGGTAGAAGCGGACCGGTCGCGGGGCGAGCCAGGTCCTGAGGTCCGCGGCGAGATCGCGAGCATGGCGATCGTCGCCGGCGACGACGAGCAGCGGCTTGCCGGGGTCCTCCTGCGCGAGCGCGGCGACGACGTAGGGCTTCAGCGATTGGGAGACGAACGCGTGGCCGCCTTGGCTTGCGAGGGCGGTCGTGGCCGGGTCGTCGGCGGCGTATGCGAGGAGAGCGCTGAGCATCTGAGGGCACGCAGAACGGCCGCGCAGGGCTGCGCGGCCGGTGCTGGTTTCAGTGTAGGGCGGGGGCGTGGCGGGCGCAGGGACGGCGCCGCAACCGCTCCCCTCCCCTCGATGCCCGCCGCGGACGCCCGAGCGGAGCGCTACGCGGCGAGCGAACGGGAGCCGAGCACGATCGCCTCTGCCGCGTCGGCGGCGTCGTCGACCAGGGCGCGTACGTCCTCGACGGGCTCCCGAAAGCGACCGAGCACGTAGGCGGCAACCCGGTCAGGATCCGTCGTCGGCGGCCGATCGACCCCGATCCGCACGCGCGCGAAGTCCGCCGAGCCGAGCTCGCGCTTCAGGGACTTCAGGCCGTTGTGGCCGGCGAGCCCGCCTCCGATACGCGCGCGGATGTCGCCGAACGGCAGGTCGATCTCGTCGTGCAGCACGAGCACCCGCTCCAAGGGCACTCTCAGCGCGCCCCGCGCGGGACCGACGGAGCGGCCGGCCTCGTTCATGTACGTCTGCGGCAGCAGGACGGCGACGCGGGGCGGGTCGACGCCGACGCCAGGTGAGCCGGCGCGGCCTTCCGTCAAAAGCCCCGCGTACTTCTGCTTTGCGCGCGGCAGGCCCCAGCGCTCCGCCAGCAGGTTCGCGACCTCGAAGCCGATGTTGTGGCGCGTGCCGGCGTATTCGGAACCCGGGTTGCCGAGCCCGACGATCAACCAGTCGGCGCGCCCCGCTCCAGGCAGGCGCACAGCCGCGATGCGGCTACTCGCCGCCGTCCGAGGAGTCGCCCTCGGCAGCTTCGCCCTCGGCGCCGGCCTCGCCGACGACCTCGGTCTCGGTCTCGATCCCCTCGTCCTCCTCGGTCGAGAGGCGCGGCGGGGTGAGGGTCGCGATGACCGTCTCGGCGTCGTCGAGCAGCTCCACGCCCTCAGGGGCGGTGACCGCGTCGAGCGTGATCGTGTCGCCGATTTCGGCATTCGAGACGTCCAGCTCAATCGTGTCGGGGATCGCCGTCGGCAGCGCCTCGATGTTGAGCTCGCGCGTGACCTGCTCGAGCACGCCGCCGGACTTCACGCCGGGCGCGTCCTCGGTGCCGGTCAGCTCGAGCACAACGACGGCGCCGATTCTCTGTCTGAGGTCGACGCGCAGCAGGTCGATGTGCATCGTGTCGCCCGTGACCGGGTGACGCTGCTGATCCTTCAGCACGACCGGCGTCTCGCCTCCGCCCTCGACGGTGAGCGTGATGACGGCGCCGCCGTGGGCGAGCGCCTGGCGCAGCGTGCGCGCCTCGACCTGGAAGGCGACCGGCTCCCCTTCGCCGCCGTAGACGACGCCGGGCACGAAGCCGGTGCGGCGCAGGCGGCGGGTCGAGCGGGAGCCCTCGACGGAGCGAGGAGCGACGGTGAGTGTGGTGGTGTCGTCGGCCATGAGCGGCGAGGGAGCTTAGCGTAGGCACGCGTCTCGCTGCAGCCACAGCGTGCGTCGCCCGACGCAATCGACGCTTATTCGTGCGCAGCCGGCGCTCCCGGCGCTACGCTGATCCCATGGGAGACGAGACGCTTCTCGTCGCACTTCTGGGCGGTCTGCATCTGCTCGGCTTCGGCTTCGCCGCCGTGCTGCTGCTGCCCTTGCTGCGGGACGAACGGATCCCCCCGCTCGCCCATCGGGGCGAGGAGGAAGACGACGGTGGCGGCGGCAACGACCGCGTCGACTGGAACCCGCCGCGCGGTCCGCGGGGTGGGTGGGATCCCTCTCTCCCGCTGCCAGATGCCGTCCCCGCGCGCGTGCGCCTGCGCGAGCCTGCACGGCTCGCGGACCTGATTCCCGCACGGGGGCGCCGCGAGCATGCGCCGACGCCGACCCGCACGCCGGTCCGCGGCCGGTAGCGCTACGAGCCGCCGCGCGACGGCACGTACTGCCGCACCGTCGCCTGCCCGTCGGTGAGCGCGCCGAAGGCCGGCTTCTTCGTCCAGTCGAGCCGCACGAGACCCTTCTGGTGCAATGGGGGCGTGCCCCACGGGTTTCCGCCGCCCCAGAACGGCCGCACGCGGAACTCCTGCAGCGCCCAGTAGACGCTGCCCGTGAGCCACGGTTTCGACGCGAACACGCCGAGGTGGAAGCGCACGAAGTCGTCCTGGAACGCGTAGGTGCCCTTCTCCTCCAGCGGCCCGTCGCGGTTCGCCTCCGCGCCGTACTCGGTCACGGCCATCGCCTTCTTCGGATAGCAGCGGCGCAGATCGTCGAGGAAGCTCGACAGCTGGTCGCGGTCGGCGATGTTGCCGCCAAAGCCCGTGTACCAGCCGAAGTAGTCGTTCATCCCCAGCAGCTCGATCGGGCCGTAGGCCGCCTGACACGGAGTCTCCGGATGGCCCGCGAACGCGAGTGCGACCGGGCGCGTCGGATCGAGCTGCTTTGCGAGCGCAGCGGCTGCGGCGATGTAGGACGCCTGGTTGCGCCCGGCGACGCTCGCCATCTCGTTGCCGACCGACCAGGCCGCGACCGACGGGTGGTTGCGGTTCGCGACGATGTTCGCTCTGAGTTGATCGAATGCGACCCTGCGGAACTGCGCGCGGCCGAGGTTGGCCTCCGGCAGCTGGTAAGTCGCCGGGATCTCCGACCACAACAAGATCCCGTTCTGGTCGGCGAGGTCCTGGAAGTCGGGATCGAGCGGGTAGTGCGCGCGCAGCAGCGTCGAGTGCGACTCCTTCAGCAGCGCGACGATCCGCTGGCGCGTCGCGTGGTCCATCACAGGACCGTTCGTCAACGTGTCCTCGTGCAGCGCGACGCCGCGGAAGTGGACGACGGTGTTGCCGTTGAGCACGAGCTGGCCGTTCCTCACCGCCAGTGTGCGAATGCCGGTGCGCAGCGAGTAACCGGCCGCCGGCGTCGCTCTCCCTCTCCCCTGTGCCGCTGCCGCGGCGAGTCGCACGCCGTACAGGCTCGGCTTCGCCGGCGACCACAGCTGCGGACGTCTCACGACCAGCTGACGGGTGAAGGTGGCACTGGCGCGGGCGGAGATCGCCAGCGCGCCGAAGTCGATCGACGCTCTGCCGAAACGGCCGCGCAGCTGCACGAGCTGGGTCGCGTGCGAGAGGTTGCGCACGCTCGCGCTCGCGGTGATCGTCGCGGCGCAACGCGGGCAGGGCAGCTGCGCCTGCACTTGCACGTTCTCGATGTCGACGCGGTCGACGGCGCGCAGCGAGACCTCGCGCAGCAGTCCGCCGTAGTTCCACCAGCCGCCGGGCGGCCACGGCGTCTCCCCGGGCGCGCCGACCGGGTCGGTCGACGGCCGCCGGTTGTCGACGCGCACGACCAGGCGGTTGACGCCCCTGCGTGCCACGTTCGGCAGGTCGAGCTCGAACGGCACGTACCCGCTCACGTGGTCGCCGAGCTTGCGGCCGTTGAGCCACACGCTCGCGCGGTAGTTGGCCGACTCGAAGCGGGCGATCCAGGCGAGCGCTCTCTCACGCGACGGCAGCCGGAAGTCCTTGCGATACCAGGCGACGGAGCCGAGGAAGCTCGCCGGGCTGTCGTCACCGGCGTTCCAGGCATTGGGGACGGTCGTCGTGGTCCAGCCATCGGTGCTCGACTGCGCGTAGAGCCGCTGCGCGAGGCCCACGTCGGTCGGGTCCAGCCGCTTCAGCCAGGAGCCGTCGAGCAGATAGCGCCCGTCCTGGCCCTCGATCGCGTGCGGTCTCGCGCTCGGCGTGTCGACCGTGTAGGGCGCGGCGGTCCCGCCGGCGGCGGGCTTCGCCGCAGGGGCGAGCGCGGGGACCGCGAGCGCGAGCACGCAGGCGAGTGCGGCCGGGGGGAGGAACGGCAAGCGGCGACGACGCATCCGCCCGGCAGGGTACGGCAGCGGCGGGATGGCCGTGCGGTCAGGAGGCTGACGGGCAGGCAGCCTGGTGGCCGATCGGGCGGCTCAGCGCCCGCAGATCGACCGTCAACCCGCTGAGCACGTCGCCCCCGCGATGGACATCGACGCACTGCACGATCGTCGTGCGCGACGGGGTCTTCCAGACGACGCGCGCAACCCCGTCGTGGCCGCCGAGCGAGAAGCTGGTCGAGGCGTCGAGGCGCACGAGCACGACCTTGCCGGGCGCTTGCAGGCGGGACGCGGTCGCACGCGCGTCGGCGACGCACGACGGCCGTTGCACACAGCCGTCGATCTGGCGCACCATCTCACCGGCGTCACCGCGTGCCTGAGCCCGCAGCAGCGAGAGAATCGCATCCTGCTCCGCGCCATTCGCACTCAGCACACGCGCAAGCGCGAGACTGATCGCCAGAAAGGCCAGCAGGCCCAGCACAAGCAGGGGAATCCGCACCGGGCGCCGCATTGCGCCGGCATCATCGCCGATCGGGCCGAGGCGCGAGCTTGCGCCGAGCGGTCTCTGTTTCAGGGCCGATCGGCGCAAGGCTCGCGGCCTCGGCACCGCCAGCAACGCTCACAGCAGCGGCGGCCCAGATGCCGGAGGCGGCGGATCCTCGCCACTCAGCTCCAGGAAGCGTTCGACCGACAACTCCTGGCGCTCGAGTCGCTGCGCCAACTCGCGCGCATGCTCGGCAGCCAGCTCTGCGAACTCGGCCAAGCAACGCTCGGGATCATCAGGCAGCGGATAGATGCGCGCGAGGTCCTGCTGGGCGCACGCGATCCCCAACGGGGGCCTGCCCTCCGCCAGCGTGCGCGCACCGCACACTGGGGCCACCACCAGCTGGCGCTCCGGCGCGACGAGCGCGACGGGCAGCAGGCGGTGCGCCGGCAGCGTCGTGCGCAGCTCGAGCGAGCGCTCGACCGTCACGTCGCCGTCGGCCAGCTGTTCGAGCGGCTCGCGCCAGACGTCGAGCACGGTGTCGGCGCCCACGAGCGCGTCGCGCAGGGCGGTTGCCTGCTCGAGGTAGAGACGCGCGGCCTCCTCGCGGTCCTCCGCCTCGCCGAGGTCGAGGTCGCAGGGAACGCGCAGCAGCTCGCGCGCGGCGATCGTCTCGCCGGCGCCGCGATGCCCACGGGCGACGTAGGTCTGGATCGTGCCGAGGTCGCGGCGGCCGTGGAACACGACCGTAACGGCCTCACTGACCGGCAGGCCGCTGACGGCGAGCGAGACGGCGGCCGCGTCGGATGCGTCGAGCAGGGCTCGGCGCAGCAGCTCCTCGGCTGCGCCGTCGTCGGGGGAATGGGCTGCGTCGGTCATCCCGCCACCTGTTCGATCGAACCTGTCCTTGGAGACAGTGTGCCCGACCCGGTGGTCGCAATGCGAGCGGAACCGCTCCTGCGGGTAGGCTTGCCGCGATGAAGCTCGTCTACAAGCCGTTCGGAATCGTCGCCGGCATCCTCGGCGGCCTGCTCGCACGGCGGCTCTTCACCGTCGTGTGGGGCGCAATCGACGACCAGGAGCCGCCGGAGGCGAAGACCGAGCGCGCCAGCTGGCCGAAAGTCCTCGCAGCCGCCGCGATCCAGGGCGCAACGTTCTCCGCGACGCGTGCCGCCGTCGACCGCGCGGGCGCGAGAACGTTCGAGCACCTGTTCGGCGTCTGGCCAGGCGAGCGGGACCCCGACAAGTCGTAGCGCCTTACGCGGGGCCACCCCCGCCGCGCAGCACGAAGCCGCGCTCCGCCAGCTCCGCGAGACGATCCTCGAAGGCCGGGAAGTCCCGCTGCAAGAGCGCATCGAGCGGCCGCCCGCCGGACGGTCCGGTCGCCCGGACCCAGCGGCGCAGCACCGGCGCGCCGGCACGCTCCTCGGCCTCGGCGAGCAGGTCGAGCAGGATGCCAAGCTCGGGCCGGTGGTCGAGCTGGCCGGACAGCAGCTCGAGCGGATCGGCGGCGAGCACCATGCACAGCTCCTCCTCGGTGAGGCCGAGCAGGTCCATCAGGCGGGCGGCGCGATCGGCGGAGGACGTCATCCGCAGGCGGGTGCCGGGCGCGGCGTCAGCTCAGAAGAGCTGGTTCTCGCCGCGGAAGACCTCGGACACCGAGCCGTCGGTGAAGATCTGGCGGATCGAGCTGGTCAGCAGCTCCGCGCACGGCAGCACGGTGATGTTGTCGGGCGCGCCGTCGCGCAGCGGGATCGTGTCGGTGACGACGATCTCGTCGAAGGCGGCGGCGGCGAGGTTCTCCCACGCGTTGCCAGAGAAGACGGCGTGCGTGGCGGCGGCCAGCACGCGCGTGGCGCCCGCGTCGCGGACCGTCTGCGCGGCCGCCTTGAGGGTGCCGGCCGTGTCGATGATGTCGTCTACGAGCACGGCCGTCTTGCCCTTGACGTCGCCGATCACGTAGCCGATCTCGGCGACCTGCTGGGCCGGGCGCTCCTTGTTGAGGATCGCCAGCTCGGCGCCGATCGTGGCGGCGAACTTCTTGTTCAGCTTCACGCGGCCGGCGTCCGGCGAGACGACGACGAGGTCCTCGAGGCCCTGGTCGGCGAAGTACTTGGTGAGCATCCACATCGCGGTCATGTGGTCGCACGGCTTCTGGAAGAAGCCCTGGATCTGGCCGGAGTGGAGGTCCATCGTGAGGATCCGGTCGATCCCCGCTGTCTCCAGCATGCGCGCGACGAGGCGGGCGGAGATCGGCTCGCGCGGGGCGGACTTCTTGTCCTGACGCGAGTAGCCGTACCAGGGGCAGACGGCGATCACGCGGTGTGCGGAGCCGCCGACGGCCGCGTCGACCATCTCCAGCAGCTCCATCAGCGCGTCGTTGGCGGTGAGGCCGGTGCGCGGGTTGCCGCAGATCGGCTGGACGATGAAGACGTCGGCGCCGCGGATCGACTCCTCGAAGCGGCAGTAGACCTCGCCGTTGGAGAAGGTCTTGAGCGTCACCCCGCCGAGGCCGATGTCGAGCTTTCCGGCGATGTCCGCAGCCAGCTGCTCGTGCGCGCGGCCGCTGAACAGCATCAGCCGCTTGTCGTAGCCGATGTCGAGCTGGGTGCTCGGCTGCTCCTGCGGCTCGGCGGCACTCATCTCGGGAGCGAGTGTACGCCCGGTGGGGGACGAGACGGGGCTCATGACTCGCTGCGCTCCTTCGTCCGCTCGTCGTAGCCCTCGACGTTCGCTTGGCGTGCGCGCGCGACCCCCAGGGCGCCGGGCGGCACCTCGTCCGTGATGACCGAGCCGGCGGCGATCCAGGCGTGGTCACCGACCGTCACGGGCGCGACGAGCGACGTGTGAATGCCACCGTGGACCTGCTCGCCGATCGTCGTGCGGTGCTTTCTGCGGCCGTCGTAGTTGGCGGTGATCGTGCTCGCGCCGAGGTTCGTGCCGGCGCCGACGTCCGCGTCGCCGACGTACGAGAGGTGCGGGACCTTCGCGCCCTCGCCGATGTCGGAGTTCTTCACCTCGACGAACGTGCCGACCTTGCTGCGCTCGCGCAGGAGCGCGTTCGGGCGCAGGTAGGCGAACGGGCCGACGCTGGCGCCGTCGCGCACCTCGCACTGGATCGCGTAGGAGTGCGGGATGTGGACGTCGGCGCCGAGCGTGACGTCCGTGAGGGTGGTGAGCGGACCGACAATGCAGCCGGAGCCGATCGTGGTGGCGCCGAGCAGGCTGGTGAAGGGCGCGATCGTCGTGTCGTTGGCGATCTCCACGTCGGCGTCGATGACGGTCGAGCCGGGGTCGACGATCGTGACGCCCTGGGCCATGTGGCGGGCGTGGATGCGCTGCTGGGCGATCGCGCGGACGGCGGCGAGGTCGCCGCGGTCGTTGATGCCGAGCGCGAGCGCCGGGTCGTCGACCGTGTGCGCGGCGACGACCTTGTCCTGCGCGCGCAGGATCGGCAGCACGTCCGGGAGGTAGAGCTCGCCCTGGGCGTTGTCGGCTCTGACCTGCTGGAGCGCATCGAGCAGGTCCCCGCCGGCGAACGCGTAGACGCCGCCGTTGACCTCGCGGATATCGAGCTCGGCGGGCGTGGCGTCGCCAGCCTTCTTCGTCTCCACGACGCGCTCGACCGCGCCGTCCGGTCCGCGCACGACGCGGCCGTAGCCGGTCGGGTCGTCGAGGATCATCGTGAGCATCGTCGCGCTCGCGTGGTGCTGCGCGTGCGTCTGCGCCAGCTCGCGCAGGGCGTCGCCGGTCATCAGGGGCACGTCGCCGCAGACGACGATCACGGGTGCGTCGCGGTCGATGTGCTCGGCAGCGCTGGCGACGGCATCGGCGGTGCCCCGCGGCTCCTGCTGCACGGCGAGGACGACAGTCGGGTCATCCGCCGGAACCGCCGGCTCCAGCGCCCGATCCGGACCGCCGACGACGACGACCTTCTGCGCCCCGGCGGCGCGCGCAGCGACGATCGGCCAAGCGATCACGGGACGCCCGCAGAGCGGGTGGAGGACCTTGGGCGTCGCGGAGCGCATACGCGTTCCCTGCCCAGCGGCGAGGATGACGACGACCGGCGCGGTCACCGGCGCATCGTAGCCGTGCATGGCCCCCGCCGCCGCCCGCCCGGACGCAGCCGCCAAAGCACCTCGCCCTACCCCCTAGAATCGACCGGACCCTTTGGGGGGTCGTCTAATGGCAAGACTCCGGCCTTTGGAGCCGGCTATCCGGGTTCGAGTCCCGGCCCCCCAGTCGTTCTGGCTAGCACGTGAGCAGCCTTCGTCAGCGTCGGCGCGGCCCGTCCATGCTCGAGCTGTTGCGAATAGCCTGATAGATAAATCGCCAGCGATCCGGTGTCTGCGGTGCGTCGCCGCGGAACTGGATGCTGGCCAGCATCTCGACATCGCTGGGAGACAGTCCGTCTAGCTCGGCGAATCTTCGCAAGCTGGCCGATGGTCTTCTCGTGGGCTCAAGGATCAGCGGCCGGCCGAGCAACTCGGACATGGAGACACCGAGCGCCTTGCCGAGGGCATACAGCACGCGTGCGGAGGGCCGCTGATGGTTGCCGGCGCCGTTCTCCAGCTCGGAGAGGTAGCTACGGGAGACGTCCGCCTCTTTCGCGAGCTGCGCTGCGGTGATGCCCTTCTCAGCGCGGAACTCGCGGATACGTCTTCCAATCGCCTTGGCGTCGTCGCGTGCCATCGTCAGTGAAAGCGCAGCGGGCGGACCATCGCGAGGACGCTGTCGCCATAACGCCGGGCACTCACCAAGACAGGGCCCTGCGGGTGACTGAGCAACTCGTCAACGTTCGCGATCTCGTCCACGACTTCATGCTCCCACGCACGCGCGATCGGCGACTCGCGACTCACCGATTTGTGCGGAAGCGGATATGGCCACGTGCCTTGCCGCACACTCCAGGCGAGACGCAGCTTCGGCAGGCACGCCACGTCCTTGCCACGCTCACTCGGCTTGTTGCCGTACCGCAAGACGAGCAGCATCACCGGCTCGGTGCTCAGCGTGACAAGGCGCACGGCGGTTGCTTGGTGGCTCGCGATGTAGCGCTCCGCAAGCTGCTCGACCCCGGCCAGGCCAGCGTCCGACCGTGCTGCGTCCAACACGAACTCATTGCGCGGCAGCAGCAGCTCGGCGGCCGCGAGATCACACAGGTGCTCCTCAAGGGTCTTCGGCCCCTTGCAGCGGTGCTGGCGGGCGCGGCGGAACCCTGGCAAGAAAGTGTGTCCGCCCTCGTGGAGGACGGTGAAGCGGCGTCGCTCGAGCCCATCGTCCTCGCGGATGCGCGCGACGAGCCTTCCGTCACGCTGAAACAGCATCCCTGACCACAGCTGCCGCCCATACTCAACGTCGACGATGCCGCAGAGCGATACGAGCAGTTCCACGTCGACCGGCGGCGTGGCGCCGGCCTCGCGGAGAATCTCCTCGCAGATGGCGACCACAACGCCGTCATCACCCAACGAGGGGTCGTCGGCCCGGAACTGCTCGAAGAGGGAGAGCTGAGCGGTCGGCATGTTCGTGGAAGCGAAGACTTCGTCGTGATTGTGACACACGCGACGGCGCGTCTGATATGTTCGTTATCACGAACTAGACGACTGCTTTTGCGAAGCACTAGTCCCATTCCCCCGAGCCTGGAGCCTCCCGATGAACCACCGTCCGTCCGGCATCCTCAATCGCCCGCCCGCTCACCTGCTCGCCGCCTCTCTCGTGATGACGACCGGCGACCCAGCTTCGACACGCGCCGCACTGGAGCGGCTGCGCGAGCTGGAGCATCGCGAGCTGCGCTCCGACCTCGACGATACGAACGCCGGTCCGACAAGAACCAGCCGTCCGCAGAGACAGGCGAGCTCGGCTTCCAGGACGGCTACGACCGGTCCTTCCTCACCATCACCACGGGCTTCGGGGCACGGGTGTTCGAGCTGCTGGGCGTGCCTGCCGACCAGCGCCCCCAGGACCTCCAGCCGATTCCGTGGGACGCGCTCCATGACACGCCGGACAAGTCCGACAACGGCGACGTTCTGCTGCAGGTCTGCTCGGACAACGCCTACATCAACGAGCACGTGCTGCGGCGCGTCCAGGAGGAGCTTGCTGACACGTTCACGGTGGCGTGGGTCGTGCAGGGACACCAGCGTTACAACAGCCGCCAGGGCCGCGTGAGCCGCACCGAGGGCCGCGCGCTGATCGGCTTCCTCGACGGGACCTCAAACCTCAACCCCGGTCGTTCAGAGGACGACGCCGGCCTGATATTCGTCGACCCTGCGCGCGTCGGGGAATACCCTTTGCTCCCCCAGCCGGGGCAGCCCAACCCCTACGGGGGGCCCCAGCCGCCGCAGTTCCCGGGAGACCTTCGTCCGGCGCCCACTCACGAGCCGGAGTGGGCCTTGAACGGCACATATTGCGTCGTGCGGGCAAGTACAATCGATACCCCCCGCTGGGACAGAGAGACGCTCGATACCCAGGAGCATGTCGTCGGTCGCTTCAAGTTCTCCGGCGCCAGCCTCGACCTTGCTGACGACGACGCGCAGCTGCACGCCGACCCCGCCTTCGCCACCAACCCAGCTGATGAGCGCGTTCCGATCGGCGCCCACGTCCGCAAGGCCAACCCCCGAACTTCAGCTGACCTTGCCCATCGCATCTTCCGTCGCGGCTATCCACTCATCGAGTCGGCCGTTGATGAGCTGCGGCGCGGGCTCGTCTTCATCTGCTTCGCCCGCACGATCAGCACGCAGTTCGAGTTCATCACGCGTGCGTGGACGACCAACCCTGACTTCCCGCGCCCGGGCGCCGGGATCGATCCGCTGCGAGCATATGAACACGTGCTCTGTGGCGGGTACTTCTTCGTCCCGCCGATCAGCAGCACGAGCAAGCCGTGGAGCTGGGTTCTGCCCGAGACGGCCGTATAGGAGCACGTGCTCCTGTCATCTCCGACGGTAGACGTCGGCCCGATGCGCGACCGTGATGACCACAACGGTCCTGGTCTCGTCATCGATGCGGTAGACGATCCGATACGGGCCACGACGAGCGGACCAATGGCCCTCCAGCTCAAATCGCAGCGGCTTGCCGAGGCGACGTGGATTCGATGCGATCGCGCCGAACGTCTCGACGACGGCAGCGGCAATCGAGATCGGCAGGCGGTCGAGCTGGCGACGTGCGGGCGCCGTCAGCTGCACGTCCCATGGCCGCTCGCTCACGCTGAGGCGTCGCGCCGGCGAGCTTCGAGTTGTGCCTGAATCTCGGCGAGCGAGGTGGTCGGCTCGCCTTCCGCAAGCGACCTCTCGCTCTCGCGGATCTGCTCCATCGTGATCGGGTCCGACAAGATCGCGAGCGTCTCCTCGAGGCTTTCGAGGTCCTCGGGGCTGACCAGCACCGCGGCCGGCTTGCCGTTGCGCGTCACGACCACACGGTCGTGCTGATCCTCGACGCGGTCGACGAGCTCGGACAGATGGGCCTTGACGGAGGACAGCGGAAGCGTCTCTGACATGACCAACATTTTAGTCACGATCCCGGCTGGTCGCAAGCCGGAATTTGTGTACCCAGCGTGTACCGCAGATCGTGAACTCCTGTGCCCTCAGGTTCCCTCAAATCGCTGAGAACGCTGATTCCAAGGGACATCAGGGCACGCGAAGACATCCAGGAACTCGCCTTTGGAGCCGGCTATCCGGGGTTCGAGTCCCGGCCCCCCAGTTCTGGAATCGCCTGCTTCAGCGCCGGCAGGACCTCGCTGCCGAGCAGGTCGAGCTGCTCGTGGACGACCTGCTCCGGGACGCCGGCCAGGTCGATCGCGAGCAGTTGGCGGCGATGGTCGCCGAAGAACTCGCGGAACGCGAGGATCCGCTCGACGGCTTGCGCGGGGCTGCCGACGATCAGGCCGGTGTTCGCGATCGCCTCCTCGAAGGACGCGCTCGCGCGCCCGAACGGCGAGGCGGCGAAGTAGGGCGCGTACTCGCGACGCGCGTCCTGGGCGTTGGGGCGGACGAACGCGGCGCCGGCGGCGCCGACGATCGCCTGCTCGGGCGTGCCGTGCCCGTGCGCCGCATACCGCTCGCGATAGAACTCGACGTAGCGCTGGAAGTAGTCCGTCGTCATGAAGAGGTTGTTGACGAGGAAGCCGTCGCCGTGCAGCGCGGCCTGCTCGGCGATCTCGGGGCTGCGGACGGAGCCGTGCCAGACGAACGGCGGGACGCCGTCGAGCGGTCGCGGCGTCGCGGTGAAGCCGCGCAGCGGCGTGCGGAAGCGCCCCTCCCAGTCGACGACTTCCTCCGTCCACAGGCGGCGCAGCAGGTCGTAGTTCTCGACCGCCAAGGCGATGCCGTTGCGGACGTCCTGCCCGAACCACGGATAGACCTCCGTAGTGTTGCCGCGGCCGAGCATCAGGTCAACCCGCCCGTCGGACAGGAGCTGCAGCGTCGCGAACTCCTCCGCGATCCGCACCGGGTCGTTCGTGGTGATCAGCGTCGTCGCGGTCGACAGCACGATGCGCTCCGTGCGCGCGGCGATGTAGGCGAGGATCGCCACGTCCGAGCTGGAGACGAACGGCGGGTTGTGGTGCTCGCCGATCGCGAACACGTCGAAGCCCGCCTCCTCGGCGTGCACGGCGATCCGCGCGATCGCCTTCAGCCGCTCGTGCTCGGTGGGCATGCGCCCGCTGACCGGATCGGCGGTGACGTCGCCGATCGCGAAGATCCCTATCTCCATCGTGTCGTGCTCCTGTCGTGTGGCTCGCGGGGTCACGGCACGACGACGACGCGTCCCGCGCCGCCGCCGTCCCGCTCGACCGCCTCGTGGGCGTCGGCGATCTCCGCGAGCGCGTGGCGCGCCGCGATCGGATAGCGCAGGTCGCCGGCCTCCAGCGCCTCGGTGAGCGCCCGGGCCGCGGCGCGGTTGGCGTCCGCGGGGAAGTCGTCGTTGCTAAGGCAGCGGATCGTGACGTTCTTGAAGCCGAGCTCCCAGAACGGGAGCGACGGCCGGCGCCCGCCGTCGGTCGCGTACGTCGCGATCGTGCCGCCGAGCGCAAGGATCCGCAGGTCGGTGTCGACGTTCGCCTCGAACGCGACCTCGGCGACGCGGTCGACGCCGTCCCGCCCCGCGATCGCCTCGATCCGGGCCGCGACGTCGCCGGCGCTCGCGTCGATCGCGTGGTGCGCGCCGGCGTCCAGCGCGAGGTCGACGTGCTCGGGCCGGCGCACGCTGGCGATCACCCGCGCGCCGCCGCGCCGCGCGACTGCGACCGCGGCCCGCCCGACGGCGCCGACGGCGCCGGTCACGACGACCGTCCGGCCGTCCACCGGCCCGTCGGCGAAGATAGCCCGGTGTCCGGTGATCCCGGGGATCCCGAGGCACGCGCCCTGCTCGAACGGCACCTCCTCCGACAGCGGAACGGCGTGCTCGGCCGGCACGACGACGAGCTCTGCCGCCGTGCCGAAGGGCCGATAGGACTGCGCGAGGAAGACCCACGCGTGCTCGCCGACGCGCGTCTGCGAGACGCCCGCGCCGACCGCCTCGACCACGCCCGCGCCGTCGCCGTGCGGGATCACGCGCGGGAACGGCATCTCGGAGCTCCAGGCGCCGCCGCGCTTGCCAACGTCGCCGCGGTTGACGCCGGAGGCGGCCACCCGCACGCGCAGCTCCCCCGGCCCGGGCACCGGCAGCGGCAGCTCGCCGACGCGCAGAACCTCGCGCGCCGGGCCGCGCGCGTCATACCAGGCTGCGCGCACGTCTCAGGCCGCCTGTACCGCGGAGTCGTCGCGCGCCCGCTCGACGTCCCGGCGGTGGCGCTGTCCCCAGTCCGACAGCGCCTCCAGCGGCTCGGTCAGCGACCAGCCGAGCGGCGTCAGCTCGTACTCCACGCGCACCGGCACCTCGGCGAAGACGATTCGCTCCACGAGACCGTCGTGCTCGAGCCCGCGCAGCGCCTGTGTGAGGACCTTCTTGGAGACCGTGCCCAGCTCCGCGTACAGCTGGCCGTAACGGCGCGTGCCGCGCGCGAGCAGGTAGACGATCTCGACGCGCCACTTGGGCGCGAGCAGGTCGATCGCCACTCGCGTCGTCGAGACCATCTCGCAGTCCTGCGCGGGCGGCGGGGACGGACGGGTGCGGTGAGCGGGGACGGCGGCCATCTAACCGCGCTCCGTCGTCGCGCCGGCCGGCTCGCCGAGCGCCGCGTAGACCGCGCGCTCGAGCTCGATGGCCGTCCCGAGGATCGCCGGGTCGAAGAACGGCCGCACCTGCGTCATCACAGTCCCGGCGATCCCGCTCGCGCGGTCGATCCAGAAGTACGTGTTGAAGACGCCGGACCAGAAGCCGGTCCCGGCGCAGCGCAGCTCCGGCAGGTCCTCGAGCAGCAGCTGGAAGCCGAGCCCCCAGCCCTGTGCGAGCGGCAGCGACGGCACCTCGTGCATCAGCTCGGGCGCGAACGTCGGCACCACCTCCGGCAGCACGATCCCGCCGAGCCGGTCGGTGAAGGCGAGCTCGACCGTCTCGGGCGCCAGCACGCGCGCGCCGTCCAGCTCACCGTCGCGCAGCAGCGCGCGCAGGAAGCGGCCGTAGTCGTGCGCGGTCGACCATGCGCCATGACCGCCGGCGTCGATCTCCGGCGCCGCGGGCCAGTCGTAGACGCTCTCGACGAGCCCTCCGCCGGGCGCGCGATCCGCGAGCCGCAGTCGCTGCGCGCGCTGCTCGGCGGACGGCCGGAAGGTCGTCTGCTCCATCCCCAGCGGGGTGAAGACGCGCTCGGCCAGCTGCTCGCCGAGCGTGCGCCCGGCGACTGCCTCGATCACCTGACCGAGCCAGTCGGTGCTGATGCCGTACTCCCAGCGCGTGCCGGGATCGGCGATCAGCGGCGCGTGCAGCGCGGCGCGCTCGCTCGTCACGATGTCCGGCAGGCCGGTCAGCGCGCGATAGCGCAGCAGGTCGGCGTTCGAGAACCAGTAGCCGTGCCCGGACGTGTGCGTCAGGAGCTGCGCGACGGTCGCGGCGCTTGCTGGCGGGCGCAGCCGCGGCACGTCGCCGTCGAAGCCCTCGAGCACCTGCAGGTCGCCGAAGGCCGGCACGATCGAGGCGACCTCGTCGTCGAGCCCGAGGCGCCCCTCCTCGATCAGCTGCAGCGCCGCGACGCTCGCGAGCGCCTTCGTCATCGAGGCGATCCGCAGCGGCGTCGTGGGCGTCGCCGCCTGCTCGGCACCGACCCCCCGCAGCCCCGCCGCGCCCTCGTAGAGGACGTCGTCGCGGCCGGTCACGGCCAGCATGATGCCGGGCGCGACGTCGTGCGCGACGGCGTCCGCGAGCAGCGCGTCGAGCGTGTCATGAAGCGAAGCGGCCGTCATCGCGCGAGCAGCAGGTCGGTGGCGCGCGCGAGCGCGTCCAGGTCGATCCCGGCGCGGCGCACGCGCTCGACGGGCGCCGGATCCCCCATGTCGAACGGCAAGTCGGTGCCGAGCACGAGGCGATCGGGGCCGACGAGCTGCGCGAGGAACGCGAGCGGCCCGTCGGCGTGCAGCAGCCCGTCGATCCAGAAGCGCTCGAGGTACTCGCTCGGCGCTCTCGCGATCGAGCCCTGCAGCTCGCCGCGCACCGCGAACGCGCGGTCGAGCCGTCCCAGCTGGTACGGGAAGAAGCCACCGCCGTGCACGAGCGCGATCTTCAGCCGCGGGAAGCGGTCGAGCGTGCCGGAGACGATCAGCCGCGTCGCCGCGACGCACGTGTCGAGCGGGTTCCCGACGGTGTTCGTCATGTAGAAGTCGCCGAGCCCCGGCTTGTCGCCCGTGTAGTACGGGTGCAGCACGAGCGGGACCCCGAGCCGCTGCGCCTCCTCCAGCACAGGCGCGAGCGCGGGCGCGTCGAGCGGGACTGGACCGGCGCTCGTGCCGATCTGCGCGCCGCGCAGGCCCAGCTCCTCGACCGCGCGGCGCAGCTCGAGCGCGGCCGCGGCCGGGTCCTGCAGCGGCAGCGTTGCGAAGCCGTCGAGCGCCGCCGCGCCGCCCACCAGCTCCGCCACCGCGTCGTTCGCCTCCCGCGCCAGCTCGGCGCCCTCGGCAGCCGGCTTGTCGTAGAGGAACAGCGTCGGCGCGAGCGAGACGACCGAGCGGTCGATCCCCGTCGAGGCCATCCGCGCGAGCAACGCGTCGCGATCGTGGAAATCGGCCGTGACCGGATAGCGGAAGCCCTCCGGGTGCACGAGCCCGCCGTCCTCCCCCTTGACGCCGAACAGCCGCCCGGCCTCGGCGCGCGCCAGCAGCGGCGCGGGGATGACGTGAGTGTGGATGTCTACAACGGGCACGGCGTGGGTCCTCTCAGTCGAGCGCGTGGGAAAGAATCTCGCGGTACGTGGCGGTCGCGCCGTCGAGCGTCGCGACCATGCGCCCGAGGCACATCACGTGAATCGAGTCGGCGAACTCGAGCAGCTCCTCGAACTCCGAGCTGGCGACGACGAGGCACGCCCCGTCGCTGACGAGGTCGCTCAGCAGGCCCCAGATCTCGCGCTTGGCGTGCACGTCGATCCCCTGAGTGGGCTCCTCGACGAGCAGCACCTCGGGCCGGCTCTCGAGCGCGCGGGCGATCACGACCTTCTGCTGATTGCCGCCGCTCAGCGTGCTCGTGGCCGTCTCGGGGGAGCGCGTGCGGATCGACAGGCGCTCGATCTGCCGGCTGGCCAGCGCGCGCTCGCGCCGCGGCCAGCGCAAGCCGGCCGCCCGCGCGCGCGGGTCCATCCGCCCGCTCAGCATCAGGTTCTCGCGTACCGACATCGGGCCGACGATGCCGGCGCCGCGGCGGTCGGCGGGCACGAGCATCAGCCCGTGCTTGAAGGCGTCGCGCACCGAGCCGGGACGCAGCGTGCGGCCGTCGACGGCGGCCGTCCCGCGCTCGACCATCTGCACCCCGGCGATCGCCTGCAGCAGGCGGCCGTGGCCGGAGCCCTGCACGCCCGCGATCCCGGTGATCTCGCCGGGCCGCGCGACGAACGACACGTCGCGCACGGTCGTGCCGGCCGACAGCTGGGAGACCTCGAGCGCAGGCGGTCGCTCGCTGCGACGGCGCGTGCGGTGCACGGCGCGGGGGGCGCCGTCGGCCGCCTCGTCCTTCGCCATCAACGCGATGATCTCGTCACGCGTGATGGCAACGCGCTCGAAGCAGCCGACGCGGCGGCCATCGCGCAGGATCGTGACGCGGTCGGCCAGCTCCATCACCTCGGACAGGCGGTGGGTGACGTAGACGATCGCCTTGCCCTCGTCGCGCAGCGCGCGCAGACGCTCGAGCAGCCGGGTGCTCTCGTGCTCGGACAGGACGGCCGTCGGCTCGTCGAGCACGAGCACGTCGCCGGAGCTCATGAGCGCGCGCGCGAGCTGCGCGAGCCGCAGCTGGGGGACGCTGAGCAGGCGGGCCGGAACGTCAGGTGGGAAGTCGGCGCCGATGCGCGCGAGCGCGGCCTGCACGACCTCGCGCTCAGCGCGGCTCAGCGCACCGAGCCGCGTCGCGAAGCGCTCGCGGCCGAGCAGGATGTTGCGCCCGATCGACAGCTCGCCGGCCGTCAGAACGTCCTGCGGGACGAAGCTGATGCCGCGCGACTGCGCGTCGTGCGGGGTGGCGAAGCGCGTCGGCTGACCATCGAGCTCGAGCTCGCCCTCGTCGGCCGGCTGCACGCCGGTGAGGATCTTGACGAGCGTCGACTTGCCGGCGCCGTTCTCCCCCAGCAGCGCGTGGACCTCGCCGCGCCGCAGCTGCATGTCCACGCGGTCCAGCGCGACGACGCCGGGGAAGCGCTTGCCGATCGCGCGCAGCTCGACCGCCACGGCGGCCTGCTCGCTCACTGGTGCTTCCGTTTGCATGTGCGCGGCTCCTCTCGTCGCGACCGCCCGTGCGCGGGACGCCGACCTCGGCGTCCCGCGCGGTGGGTCGGGGCTTCGACGCTACTTCGCGACGAAGTCCTCCGGGTAGATCTGCAGCGCCGGCAGCGGATCGCCGACCGTCTGCGCCGACACCGGCGTGTTCGGCAGGCAGACCAGTCTCTGCGGGTCTCTGCCGTTGAGCTTGTCGACCGCGGCGCCGACGCCCATGTAGCCCATCGAGTGCGCCTGGTCGAGGATCGCGGCGTCCGCGGACCCGTCCTCCAGCGCCTCCTTGATCTGCGGATCGAAGCCGCCGCCGATGTAGATGGCGTCCTTGTACTGCGCCGGCACGCTGGCCGCCGGCAGCACGAGGTTGTAGACCGAGTAGACCCAGTCGACCTGCGGGTTCTTCGTCGCGGCGTTCTGGAACTTCGTCAGGCCCTCGGCCGGATCGACCATCTCGTTCGTGGTCGAGGAGATCTTCAGGTCCGGGTACTTCTCCTTCAGCTGGTCCTGGAAGCCGGCCACGCGGCGCAGCGACCAGGTCGCGTTGGAGGGACCGCCCATCACGATGCCGGTGCCGCCCTTGGGCAGCAGTCTCGCCAGCGTGTCGGCCGCCTGCTTGCCCTGCAGGTAGTCGTCCTGCTGGATCTGCCACGGCTTCGTGCTGTCGAGCAGCGTTCCGACGACGATCGTCGGCACGCCCTTCGCGTCGGCCTGGTCGACGACCGGCACCGAGCCGTTCACGTCCGCCGGGCCGAGCACGATCGCGTCGGTCCCGCGCGTCAGCACGCTCTGCACCTGCGTCACCTGCTGCGGAGCGCTGGCGAAGCCCTGACCGGCGACGACGCGCAGCTTTACACCAGCCTCGTCGGCGGCCTGCTGAGCGCCGTAGACGAGCGACTGGTAGTAGTAGCCGCCGAGGCTGACCATCATCAGCGTCACGTCATAGGGCTCGTTGGCCGTGGGGACTCTGTAGTCGAGCAGCTGCTGGTCGGTCAGCGTGCTCTCGCACGCCAGCGCCGTGTGAACCGCCGACGGTGAGCCGACGCCGCTTCCCGCGGTGAGGCCCTCGGGGGTCGTCGTGCTGTCCGTCGCGGAGCCGCCGTTCGTTCCGGAGCTCGTGTCCGAGCTCGACCCGCATGCAGCAACGCCGATGGCCGCCACCACCGCGACGAGCGCGGCGATGATTTTCTTGCGGTGCATCTTCCTCCTCCTGTCTGCCTGTTGGCACCCTCAGCCGGCGTGGGATTCGCCAGCGTCCTCCTGCTCCCTCAGCCGGCGGGGAGCGAGCCGTCGCCGGCGGCGCCACGCCGCCCGCGACGGAAGATCCCGGCGATGTCGATCCCGCGTGTGCGCGCCGCGAGGACCGCGACAATCAGCACCACGCCGGTGATCATCTGCTGGGCGAACTCGTTGAGCCCGCCGATGTCCAAGCCGTTGCGCAGCACGGTCAGCAGGACCACCCCGAGCACGACGCCGCGGAGCTTGCCGATCCCGCCGCCGATCGCGACGCCGCCGATCACCGCGGTGGCGATCGACAGCAGGTCGTAGCCCTGGCCGAGCGAGGTCACGCCGACCGACACCCGCGAGGCGAGCATGATGCCGGCCAGGCCGGCGAAGAATCCGCACGCCGTGTAGGCGAAGATCTCGTAGCGCTTGACGGCGATGCCGGACACGCGCGCCGTCTCGCGGCTGCCGCCGATGGCGAACACGTAGAGGCCGATGCGCGTGCGGGCGAGCACGATCCACGCGACGAGCAGTGTGATCGCCGCGATCCCGATCGCCGCCGGCAGCGGCCCCCAGTCGCCGCCGCCCAGCGCCTGGAAGCCGGACGGCAGGCTGGCGATCGACTGGCCCTGGCTGAGCTGGTTCCCGTAGCCGGTCAGGAACGTGAGCGTGCCGAGCGTCGCGACGAAGGGGGTGATGCCGAGGCCGGCGATCAGGATCCCGTTGACGAGCCCGATCGCGGCGCCGACGGCGAGCCCAAGCAGGACTCCGTCGACGAACGCCGTGCCGCCGGTGATGTGCATCGCGACGACGGTCGAGACGAAGCCCATGTTGGCCGCCACCGACAGGTCGAAGCCACCGACGACGAGCGCGAACATCTGGCCGATCGCGACGACGAGCAGAATGCTGCCGACGCGCCCCATGTTGAGGAAGTTGTCACTCGTGGGGAAGACCTCGGGATAGAGGAATGCCCACACGCCGATCAGCACGAGCAGCGCGACCAGCAGCTGGAACTCGGTGTTGCCCACGAGGTTGCGCCACGACCAGCGGGTCGTGGCGCTCACGGGCGCCTGGTGCGTCTGCTCGGGGGCGCCGGATTCGGACGCCGTGACCGCAACCGATGACTTCATCTCGTGACCTCGAATGGGGCGGGAACATCGATCAGTCGTACAGTACTGCTACACAGTATCGCTACACACTCACCGGAAGTCAAGTGCCGCTTCTCACCTGAAACCCATCAAAAAACTGGGCTAATGCGGCATATCCGGCACTTTCGTGGGAACCTGGAGGTTCCCACCAGCCGTTCTGGCTCACTTAACGTTCGGCAGCCGGCGGCTACCAGCTCGCCGTCTGTCCGCCGTCGACCGTGAGCACCGCGCCGCTCACGTAACCGGCCGCGGGGGAGCTGAGGAAGAGCGTCGCCGCGGCGACGTCCTCGATCGTCCCGAGCCGTCCCACGAGCGACTTCGACAGGTGCACCTCGCGCGCGGCAGCGTCCTCCTCCAGGCCGGCCGTCATCGGCGTCTGCACGGTCCCCGGGGCGACCGTGTTGACGCGGATGCGGTGCGGCGCCAGCTCGACGGCGAGCGTGCGCGCGAGCGAATGGGCGCCGCCCTTCACCGCCGCGTAGCCGGCGGCCGCGACCATCCCGGCGTCGGCCAGGTTCGAGCCGATGAACGTGACCGCGCCGCCCTCCGGCATGTGCGGAGCAGCCGCGGCGGTCAGCGCGAACGGCGCGCGCAGGTGCACGGCGTACTGCGCGTCGAGATCGGCGAGATCGGCCTCGACGCACTCGCCGCGATGGAAGATCCCGGCGTTGTGGACGAGCACGTCGACGCGTCCGAAGCGCTCGACGGCCGCCTCCACGATCCGTCGCGGGGCGTCCTCCTGCGTGAGGTCGGCCGCCAGCGTCAGCGGATCGCCGGCGGCGAGCGCCGGCAGTGCGGCGGTGCGCGCGAGACGCTGCTCGTCGCGCCCGACGAGCACGAGCGATGCGCCGGCCTTCGCGAACGCGTCCGCGATCGCGACGCCGATCCCCGACGTGGCGCCGGTCACGATCGCGACGCGGTCGCGCAGCTCCCAGTCCCACGCCCAGCGCGCGCGGCCGGCGGCGTCGGCGGTGGCTTCCTCTTCGAACATGCGTCGTGCTCCTCGTCGCGGTGTGCGGGGATTCTCAGGCGGCTGCGGCGACGCCGAGCCGCTCGCGCACCGACGCGGCGATCGCGTCGGTGCCCGGGAAGAACGCGTCCTCGAGCGGCGGGCTGTAGGGGACGGGAACGTCGAGCGTCGTGATGCGCCAGGCGTCGTCGAGGTCGCCGAGCGAACGCTCCGTCGCGCGCGCCAGCAGCTCGGCCGCCCAGCCGCCGGTGCGCGGGCCCTCCTCGACGACGAGCAGGCGGTTCGTGCGCTCGACGCTGCGCAGGATCGTGTCGGTGTCGAGCGGGCGAATCGTGCGCACGTCGATCACCTCGGCGGAGATCCCGTCGGCGGCGAGCAGCTCGGCGGCCGCGAGCGCGTCATGCACGCCGCGCATCGCGCTGACGATCGTGACGTCGTCGCCGGCGCGCAGCACACGCGCCTCGCCGATCGTCGCGACCTCCTCCCGCGGCGCCTCGCCCTTGAGCGAGTAGAGGCGCTTGTGCTCGAAGAACAGCACCGGGTTGTCGTCGCGGATCGCCGCCTTCAGCAGCGCCTTCGCGTCACCGGGCGTGGACGGCGCCACGATCTTCAGGCCCGGTACGCCGTTGAACCACGCGACCGGGCTCTGCGAGTGGATCGCGCCGAAGCGCCCGCCGCCGCCGACCGCCGAGCGCACCACGAGCGGCACCGACGCCTGCTCGTTGGAGAGGTACCAGTACTTCGCGGCCTGGTTGACGAGGCTGTCCATCGCGAGCGGCAGGAAGTCCCCGAACATGATCTCGATCACCGGGCGCAGGCCCGAGACCGCCGCGCCGAACGCGGCGCCCGTGATCGCCAGCTCGGAGATGGGCGTGTCGAAGACGCGCTCCTCGCCGTGCCCGACCAGGTCGGGCGTCGCGGCGAACACGCCGCCCGGCTTGGCGACGTCCTCGCCGAAGAAGACGACGCGCTCGTCGCGCGCGAGCTCCTCGTCGAGCGCGTCGCGGATGGCCCGCCGGAATTCCAGTGTCGACATCGATCGTCCCTTGTGGTCAGACGAGCAGCAGCGGCTCTTCGAGGTGTCGGCGGATCGTCGCCAGGAACTGCGCGGCGTCGGCGCCATAGAGGATGCGGTGGTCGGCCGTCAGCGTCAGGCGCATGCGCACGCCGGGGACGACCGCGCCGTCGGCGACGACGGGGACCTCCGCGAGCGCGCCGACGGCGAGGATCGCCGCCTGCGGCGGGTTCACGACCGCCGTGAAGGAGGCCACGCCGAACATGCCGAGGTTCGAGATCGAGAACGTGCCGCCCGACAGCTCGGCCGGGGTGATCGTGCCGGCACGCGCGCGCTCGGCCAGGTCGCGCGCCTCGGCGGCGAGCTGACGCAGCGACTTGCGGTCGGCGTCGAAGATCGTCGGCACCAGCAGCGCGTCCTGCGCGGCGACCGCGACGCCGACGTTCACGCGGCCGTGCAGCTCGAACGCTCCGTCGCGATAGCTGGCGTTGGCGCGCGGGTGCGCGCGCAGCGCGAGCGCGGTCGCGCGCACGACGAAATCGTTCAGCGACGGCGGGCGCCCGTCCGGCTCGGCGGCTTTCAGCTGCGCGCGGAACGCGACGGCGGCCACCATGTCGACGTCGGCAGCCACGGCGAACTCTGGGATCGTCGCCTTCGCCTCGGCCATCCGCCGCGCGATCGTGCGCTGCACGCTCGTGAGCTGGACGACCTCTGTCGCGCCCTTCGCGGACACCGCGGCCGCGGCCGCGGCCGCCTGCGGCGGCGCGGCGACGGCGGGAGCTGCTGGCGGGCCGCCATTCCCGCCGCCCCCGCCGTCGCCGGGGGCCGTTCCCGACGCGGCCCCGTAGCTTCGTTCGACGTCGCGCTTGACGATCCGCCCGTGCGGACCCGACCCGGTCAGGCTCGCCAGATCGACGCCGAGCCGCTCGGCGAGCCGCCGCGCGACCGGCGTGGCGCTCACGCGCGTGCCCGCCGCGACGGGCGCGGGCGCAAGCGCGGCAGCCGTCGGCGCGGGGGCGCTCGATGCCGCTACCGCGGGCTCCGTCACGCGCGCGGCGGCGGGCGCCGCCTGCGCCGTCTCCCCCGCGATCCCGATGCGCGCGATCGGCGCGCCGACGGCGACCGTGTCGCCCTCGGCAGCGACGATCGCCAAGACGCCGTCCGCCTCGGCTTCGTAGACCATCGTGGCCTTGTCCGTCTCGATCTCAACCAGCTCCTGGCCGCGTGCGACGATCGCGCCGTCGTCGCACAGCCAGCGTACGATCGCACCCTCCTCCATCGAGTCGGAGAGTCGTGGCATGCCGACGTTCGCCATCGCTACGCCTTGAACTCCGCGACCGGCGCGTCCGCGGCCGGGAAGGGAGCTGCGAGGCCCTCGGCGACGAGCCGCTCGAGCTGCTCGTCGACCGCGCGGCCGATCGCGTCGACGTCCTCCTGCGAGAGGCCGTGACGCTCGATCAGCGCCGCCGCCGCGAGCGTCAGCGGGTCGCGCGCTCTCCACGCCTCCAGCTCGCCGGGCTTGCGGTATCTGCCCGGGTCGCTGCGCGAGTGCCCGACGAAGCGGTACGTGAGCGCCTCCAGGAAGGCCGGGCCGCTGCCGCTGCGCGCGTGCGCGACGGCCTCGCGCGCGGCCGCCTGCACGGTCCACACGTCGTTGCCGTCGATCGTGCGCGCCCACAGCTCCATCGCCTCGGCGCGGGAGCGGATCTGCCCGGCGGTGACGTCCTCCCACGGCGTGAACTCGCCGTAGAGGTTGTTCTCGCAGACGAAGACGACCGGCAGGCGGCGCACCTGCGCGAAGTTCAGGCACTCGTGGAAGTAGCCCTGGTTCGTCGTGCCGTCGCCGAAGTACGCGACCGCCACGCCACCGGTGCGCCGCATGCTGAGCGCCGCCCCGGTCGCCGCGGCGATGCTGCCGCCGATGATGCCGAAGCTGCCGATCAGGCCGTGAGCGAGGTCGACGGAGTTCATCGAGCCGGCGCGGCCACCGCACACGCCGGTGGTGCGCCCGAGCATCTCGTCGAGCAGCCGCCCGGGCTCGACGCCCTTCGCGAGCGCATGCCCGTGGCCGCGGTAGGTGGCGGCGACGAGGTCGCCCTGCTCCAGCGCGCTGCTGACGCCGACGGCGACCGCCTCCTGACCGGAGTAGAGATGCGTCGTGCCGTGCACCTCGCCCTTCATGAAGAGCGACTGGATCGTGTCCTCGAAGCGTCGGATCAGCAGCATCCGCTCGTACAGCTCGCGTGCCTCGGCGGTGGCGCCCGGGGCGATCGGGTCGGCCGTGGCGGCCTTGCGGGCCACGACTCAGAGCTCCACGGGCGCGCCGGCGACGATGTCCGCGCCGCGCACGTAGGTGCGGCCGGCGACGAGCAGCTCGTCGGCCGGGAAGCGCGTCAGCAGCTGCGGGCCGTCCGGCGTGACGACGACCTCCTCCTCGATCCGCGCCGCGCCGCGTCCGCCCTTGGCCGCGCAGTAGGTCTCGAGCGCGAAGACCATGCCGACCTCCAGCTCGATCGGGTTCTCGAACGAGTGCAGGCGCGAGATCATCGGCGACTCGTAGAGGCCGACCCCGAGGCCGTGGCCGAACTGCAGCCCGAAGCAGGCCTCCTCGTTCGGGAAGCCGAGCTCCTCCGCGCTCGGCCACACGGCCGCGATGCGGTCGGTCGTCATGCCGGGGCGTACGAGGTCGATCGACGCGTCGAGCCACTCGCGGCACTGCTTGTAGGCGTCGAGCTGCGCCTGGTTGGCGCTGCCGACCGAGAACGTGCGGTAGTAGCACGTGCGGTAGCCCATGAAGGAGTGGATCACGTCGAAGAACGCCTGGTCGCCGGGGCGCAGGAGGCGATCGGAGAAGACGTGCGGGTGCGGCTGGCAGCGCTCGCCCGAGACGGCGTTGATCGCCTCGACGTGCTCGGAGCCGAGCTCGAACAGCTGCTTCTGGGCGGCGGCGACGACCTCGTGCTCGCGCACGCCGGGGCGCAGCGTGCGATAGATCGTCTCGTAGACGGCGTCGACGATCGCGGCGGCGTGGTCGAGCAGCGCGATCTCGTTCGCCGTCTTGATCGTGCGCGCCTTCAGCATCACCGGCTGCGCGTTCGCCGTCGGGATGTTGAGGCGGTGCAGCGACGCGAGCGTCTCCATGTCGGTGATGTCGAGGCCGACAGGCTCCTCGTGCAAGCCGTGCTCGCGCAGGACCTCGAAGACGTGGCCGGCGAGCAGGTCCGGCACGCCGGTCTCCTCCGGCATCGCGCCGCGCATGCTCGACACGCCGGCGCGCCAGCTCGTCTCCGGCAGCCAGGGCGCGTACAGCTGGTGGTGCCGGGCGGCGGAGCCGAAGTCCCACAGCACCGGGTCGCCGCCGCGCGGGAGCAGCACGCAGCGGGCGCTCTTGTCGCGCGCCCACTCGCCGATGTGCGTGCTCGTCACATAGCGGATGTTGTTCTGGTCGAACAGGAGGACGGCGCCGAGGTCCGATGCCTCGAGCGCCACCTTCGCGCGCCCGAGGCGCTCGCTGCGCAGGGCGGCGAAATCGACCCGCTGCTCCCAGTCGACGCCCATCGTGGCGCCGGGTGATCCAATCGACAACGTAGACCCCTAAGTCGGTTTCGTTCACCGATCTTGAACGAAACGGCTATCAGTGTCAAGCATTACTACATACTTGGGCCAGGAGCTTCCCGCATCGGCGCAAAAGTGTGTTCCGCCGCTGTACGATGGGCACTAGGAGACCGAAGACAAGGAGCCGTTCCCGTGGCAACGACGGACACCCCCGCGAGCGCCCCCACACGGGCGCGCCCCCGCTTGGAGCTCGTGCACGACGAGGTTCCCAAGCGGCTTCGCGCCGCGCGCGAAGAGCGCAAGATCGGCGTACGCGAGATGGCCCGCCGCCTCGACGTGACGGCCAGCGCCATCTCGCAGATCGAGACCGGCCGCACGCGTCCGTCCGTGTCGATGCTCTACGCGATGGTGCAGGAGCTGGGGATGTCGCTCGACGAGCTGTTCGAACAGGGCGGCAGCGGCGGCGCCTCCGCGCCGAGCGCCGCGGAGGGTGCGCCCACCCCCGCCGCCGGCGGCGGCGATGACGCGTCCGGCGTCCAGCGCGCGGACGCGCGCACCAAGCTCGTGCTCGAGACGGGCGTCCGCTGGGAGCGGCTCACGCCGTCGGCGGCGGGCGACGTCGACTTCCTCTTCGTCACCTACCCGCCCGGGAGCGCGACGAGCGTCGACGGCTCGCTGATGCGCCACGCCGGGCACGAGTACGGCCTCGTGCTGTCCGGCGAGCTGGAGGTGACGGTCGGCTTCGACCGCCACGTCCTGCAGGCCGGCGACTCGATCACCTTCGCCTCCACGACGCCCCACCTGCTGCGCAACGCGACCGACCAGCCGGTGACCGGCGTGTGGTGCGTGCTCGGCCGCCGCGGCTCCGACTGGCGCACCGAGCCGCACGGCGCGAAGCCCGCCGCCGACGTCAGCTGACGTCGAGCAGGATCCGCCCGAACGTGGCGCCGCTGCGCGCCAGCTGGAGCGCCTCGCCGAGCTGCTCCAGCGGCAGGCGCGCGCCGACGACCGGCTCGACCCGCCCGAGCGCGACGAGCTCGAGCGTGCGGCGGATCTCCTCGCGCGTCGCGTAGCGGGTCCCGGTGACGACCTGCTCCTCCAGCAGCAGCCGCACCGGATCGACTTCCAGCGTCGCGCCCGGCGTATGGCCGAGCACGGCGAGCGTGCCGCCGCGCCCGAGCGCGCGCAGACCCTCGGCGAGCGACGCCTGGGAGCCGACCGTGTCGACGACGCCCGCGATGCGGTCGCCGGCGACCGTGCGCAGCTCGTCCGCCCAGTCGGGCCGCTGCGCGTGCACGACCGCGTCCGCCAGCCCGCGCGCCTCGACCTCCGCGGCGCGCGCGGCGTCGCGCTCGACCGCGATCGGGACGCCGCCGGCGACGCGGATCAGCTGCAGGGTGTGGAGCCCGAGCGGGCCGCCGCCGCCGACGACCGCGACGCGCTCGCCCGGTGCGACGCGCAGCCGCCGCTCGACGACGTGCAGAGCCGTCGCGACCGCGTCGGCGACGATCCCCGCGTCCGCGAGCGCGACGCCCTCCGGGATCCGCACGAGGCTCGCCGTCGGCAGCACGATGTAGTCCGCGCAGGCGCCGTCGACGGCGATCCCGAGATAGCCGCCCATCCGCTCGCACAGCGTCTCGCGGCCGCCGAGGCACCAGCGGCACGACCCGCACAGCAGGTAGAAGGTGGCAGTGACCGCCTCCTCAGCCTCCCAGCCCTCGACGCCCGCGCCGAGCGCCGCGATCGTGCCCGACAGCTCGTGCCCCGGCACGACCGGGAAGGAGCCGCCGAGCTCGCCCTGGCGCGCGAGCTCGTTCGTCACGCCGATGCCGACCGCGCGCACCCGCACGAGCGCCTCGCCGGGGCCCGGCGCGGGGATCGCGCGCCGCTCCAGCGCCGGCTCGCCGCCGCGCTCGTGCAGCACCATCGCGCGCATGCCGTCGTCCCGCGGCCCGGCGCCCGCGGCGGGCGCGCCGCTCACGAAAGCACCTCGTCGACGACGTGCCAGCTGGGGATCTCGCCCTGACCGGACGGGCGCCGGATGTTCTTGACCTGGACGAACTCGCGCAGCGTGTCGATCGCGTGCTCGCGGCCGTAGCCGGACGCCTTCGTGCCGCCGAACGGCGAGCCGAGGAACGCGCGGTTGTAGTTGTTGACCATCACGAGCCCGACCTCGAGCCCGCGCGCGACCCGCTCGGCGCGCTCGGCGTCGCGCGTGTAGACGCCGGCGACCAGGCCGTACTCGGTGTCGTTCGCGATCGCCACGGCCTCCGCCTCGCCGTTGAACGTCATCACCGCGGAGACCGGCCCGAAGACCTCCTCCCGCGCAAGCGTCATCTCGGGCGTGACGCCGTCGACCAGCAGCGGCGCGACGTAGAAGCCGTCGGCGAGGCGCGGATCGTCGGGCAGCTGGGCCTGCGCGACGACCTCGCCGCCCTCGGCCAGCCCCTGCTCGATCAGTGCCTGCACGCGCTGCTGGTGCGCGCGCGTGACGAGCGGTCCGACGTGCGTGCTCGGGTCGAGCCCGTCGCCGACGCGCAGCGCCGCGACGGCCGGCGCCAGCCGCGCCACGAACTCGTCGTGGATCGGCTCCTCCACGAGCAGCCGCGAGGCGGCCGTGCAGGCCTCCCCCTGGTTGAACCAGCCGCCCTCGAGCGCGCCGCGCACGGCCGCGTCGAGGTCGCAGTCGGCGAACACGATGAAGGCGTTCTTGCCGCCCAGCTCCAGCACCGCGCTCGTGAGGTTGTCGGCCGCCAGCTTCAGCACCGCCTGGCCGGTGTGGGTGGCGCCCGTGAACGACAGCTTGCGCACGAGCGGGTGCGAGGCGAGCGCGACGCCCGCGCTCGGCCCGAGCCCCGGCACGATCTCGACGACGCCGGGCGGCAGCACCTGCTGCAGCAGCTCGACGATCCGCATGATCGTCAGCGGCCCCTGCTCCGGCGGCTTGATGACGATCGTGTTGCCGGCCGCGAGCGCGGGGGCGCTCTTGGCCGCCGTGTGGATCGGCGGCCAGTTGAACGGGATGATCCCGCCGACGACGCCGTACGGCTCATGGATCGTGTGCGCGGCGACCGGCCCGAGGTCGAAGAAGTCGCCCGGGACCTTGTCGGCGAGTCCGCCGAAGAACTCGAACGAGCCCGCGCAGACCTCGAGGTCGAACTTGCGCGACTGGTGGAACGGCTTGCCCATCTCCTGCGTCTCGAGCGCCGCCAGCTCGTCCGCGTGCGCGCGGATCAGCTCGCCGCAGCGCAGCAGCAGCCGGCCGCGCTCGCGCGCGCCGATCGCTCTCCACTGCTGGAACGCGGCGTGCGCCCGCGTGACGGCGGCCTCGACCTCCGCCGCACCGCCGCCGGCGACGACGGCGAGCTCGCGCCCGGTCGCCGGCTCCTCGATCGCGAAGCGGTCCTCGTCGCGCCCGGAGGACCATGGGCCCTCCAGCGCGGGGAGGGGGATGTCGATCGGAATGGCGGTGCTCATGCGTGCAGGGTTCCCTTTTCGTCGGAGGATTGCTTCCTAGACCATCTGGGCCGGCGCTTCGGTCGGCACGGCGTCCCACAGCTCGGGACCCGGGCCGCACGCGCGCAGGTTGTTCATCAGTTTCATGCGCATGACGATGTTGGTGCCGTCGGAGTGCAGCCAGATGGCGGCGTCGCGCAGCAGCTTCTCGATGCCGTTCTCCTTCATCACGCCGCGGCCGCCCCACACCTCCATCATCTTGCGCGCCGAGTCGAACGTGCGCTCGGAGACGACCAGCTTCGGCGTGATGCCGAGCTTGCCCTCGAACGTGTCGGCACTGCCGGCCTGCCACGCCGCGCGCCACAAGTAGGTGCGGGCGACGTCGACGTTGAGGTACATGTCGGCGAGGTAGGCGCCGACGTTCTCGTGCTCGACGATCGGCTTGCCGCCCTGCACGCGCTCGCGGCAGAACGCCATCGTGCGGTCGTAGCACTCGCGCGCCACGCCGAGCGCGCAGGCGCCCGCATAGGTGTTGGAGCCGCGCAGCAGCCGCGCGACGTCGACCATCGCGGCGCCCTCCTCGCCGAGGCGGTCCTCCTCCGCGACGAACGCGTCGCGGTAGAGCAGCTCGGCGTTGTTGGCGAGCCGCTCGCCCGTCTTGTCGTGCACTCTGCCGGTGCTGAAGCCCGGGTTGTCGGCGCCGACGAGGAACAGGCTCACCGAGCTCGTCAGCGGGCCGTCGGGATCGGTCCGCGCGAACGTCAGCACCACGTCGGCGCGGTTGCCGTTGGAGATGAAGTGCTTCATCCCGTTCAGCACGTAGCCGCCGTCGCGGCGCTCGGCGCGTGTCTGCATCCCGGCGCCGGGCGCGTCGTAGGGCAGGAAGTTGTCCGAGCCGGCGCCCGGCTCGGTGAACGCCGCCGCCATCACGGCGCGCGGGTTCTCCGCGATCCGCGTCAGCCAGCGGCGCTGCTGGTCGGGCGTGGCGATCTCGCGGATCATGTGGATGTACTTCCAGTGCTGCGCGATCACGACCGAGCTGCCGACGTCGGCGGCGGCGATCTCCTCGAGCATCACCGTGTTGGCGAGGTAGCTCGTGTCGTCGCCGCCGTACTCCGCCGGGGCGGGCGCCTGGCGCAGCCCGCGGCGGTCCGCCTCCTCGACGAGCGCCCACGACCAGGCGTCGGCCGGGTTGCGCTGCGCGTCGAGCTCGGCGGCGATCGGCCGCACGACCTCGTTCGCGAAGTCGCGCGCGACCTGACGCCATCTGGCGGTCTTTGCGTCGATGCGGAACTCCATCGCTACTCCGCCTCGCCCGTCAGCGTGCGCGGCGTGCTGACGCTGAGCGTCTCGCTGCCGTCCTCGGTCACGAGCACGACGTCCTCGATGCGCGTGCCGAGCACGCCGGGGATGATCAGGCCGGGCTCGACGGTGATGACCTCGCCGGCGCGCAGCTCGGTCGGGTCCCAGTAGTAGTCGGGCATGCCGTGGATATCCATCTCGAGGCCGTGGCCGAGCAGGTCGACCTCCTCGCGATACTCGCCCATGCCGGCGTCGCGGGCGACCTGGAGCGCGAGGTCGTGCAGCTCGACGGGGCGCACGCCCGGCTTGATCGCCTTGCGGACCTCCTCGTTCATGAGGACGCTGACGTCGTGCGCTCTGCGGTGCAGCGGGTCGACGTCCGACAGGTCGCCGGCGACGCGCATGCGCGAGATGTCGCCAGGGTAGCCCTGCCAGCGCGGCGCGAGGTCGAGCAGGAACAGCTCGCCCTTCTCCATCCGCTTCTCGCGCGAGGGCAGCGAGCTGGCCGTCGCCGTGTTGACGCCGCCGCTGGCGATGATGCTGGCGGCCGTCTCGATGTCGCCCTGCTCGCGCATCACCTGCTCGGCGATCAGCGCGACCTCGTACTCGGTGACGCCGACCTGCACCGCGTCGAGCCCGGCCTTCACGGCCGCCTCGGCGATCGTCTCGGCGTGGCGCAGGATCGCGATCTCCTCAGCTGACTTCACGCGGCGCAGCTGCGACATGAAGTTCTCGGCGACGAACTCGACGTTCGGGCACTCGCGCTGGAGCGTCAGGTAGTGCGCCGCGGGAAAGACGTACATGTTGTCGATCGCGACCCGCTTGTAGCCGCCGGCGCGGATCTCCTTGGCGAGGTCGAGGCCGAGGTCCTCGGTCCCGAGGATCTCGAACAGCGACTCCTGGCGAGCGCGCACGATGTCCCACGGCTGGTCGCTGACGAGCTTCGGCTCGCCCTCGGCCGGGAACAGGCAGCTGACCGAGCCGAACATCGCGTACGTGCCGTCCGGGCGCGTCTGCATGCCGGCGAAGCGCACGTAGTAGCGCCCGATCCAGCGCACGTTGGCCTGCAGCTTCGGGGTCGAGTAGGAGATCAGCGCGTCATAGCCGCGCGCCTTGAGCTCGTCGCGCACGAGACCGTGGCGACGGGCGTACTCCTCCGTGGTGAACGTCATCTCTCTCTCCTCTGGATACGACGGTCGATGCAGGGGTCGCGGCGAGCGGTCACTCGCAGCGGATCAGCACGCGCCCGAACGTCGCGGCCTCCCGGACCGCGTCGAACGCCTCGTTCAACTGCTCCAGCGGGAACTCCGCGCCGATCACCGGCTCGACGGCGCCGAGCGCGACGAGGTCGAGCGTGGCCGCGATCTCAGCGCGCGTCGCGTAGCGGCTCCCGGTGACCGTGAGCTCCTGCTGGAGCATCCGCGACGAGCTGGCGACGACGTCAGCGCCGACGTCGAAGCCGACGATCACGAGCGTGCCGCCGACCCCGAGCGCGTCGACGCCGGCGGCGAGCGTCGCCGCGCTGGCGACCATGTCGACGCAGGCGTCGAGGCGGTCGTCGGCCGCGTTCCGCAGCTCGGCGACCCAGTCCTCGCCCGCGGCGTCGACGATCCGCTCGGCCCAGCCGCGGCGCGCCAGCTCGGCGAGCTTCGCGGGGTCGCGCTCGACGGCGATCGGCACGCCGCCGAAGGCGCGCACCATCTGCAGCATGTGGACGCCGACGCCGCCTCCGGCGCCGATCACGGCGACGCGTTGACCGGCCGAGATGCGGGCGCGCTTCAGCGCCACGTGATAAGGCGTCGCGAGCGCGTCGGCGACGACGCCGGCCGAGTCGAGCTCGACCGCGTCGGGCACGCGCACGAGGTTGTGCGCGGGGATCGCGACGTAGTCGGCGAACGCGCCGTCCTTGACGAGTCCGAAGTAGCCCTTGTTGTCGACGCACAGCGTCTCGCGGCCCTCGGCGCAGCGATGGCAGCGGCCGCACAGCATGTAGAAGGAGGTGGTCACGCGGTCGCCGGCAGCCCAGCCCTCGACGCCGGCGCCGACCGCGGCGACCGTGCCCGCCAGCTCGTGTCCGAGCACGCGTGGGGTGCTGCCGCCGAGGAGGCCCTTGCGCGCGTGCTCGAGGCTCAGGCCCAGGCCGCAGGCGCGCACGCGCACGAGCACCTCGTCGTGGCCGGGCGCGGGAGTCGGTCGCTCGGCGAGCGTGAAGCGGCCGCCGAACTGCTCCAGCACCATCGCCCGCATGGGCGCTCCGGGCACGGCTTCGCGTGCCTCGGCGGTCGCGGTCACGTCGTTGGTCCTTCCGGCGGCGGGGGCCGCCGCGACCCAGAGGGCCGCAGCGGCAGTGTCAAGCAATACTTTACGAATTCCCCGCCGTTGGTGTCAAGTAGTGCTTTGCAGCTGACCGGCCTCGGACTCCGCGAACGTCGGGTAGTCCGTGTAGCCGGTGGCGTCCCCGCCGTAGAACGTCGCCGGGTCCGCCTCGGCCAGCGGGGCGCCCGTGCGGATGCGCTCGACGAGATCCGGGTTGGCGAGCGCGTGGCGGCCGAACGCGACGATATCGGCGCGCCCTCCCGCGACGATCGCGGCCGCGTCCTCCGGGGTCCACGGCGCCAGCCGACCGCTGTTCGCGATCACGAGGCCGTCCCAGTTGGCGCGCACGAGGTCGATCGCCGAGTAGCCGGCGTCCTCGGGCGACTCGACGACGTGGATGTAGGCGAGGCCGAGCGGCTGGAGCGCCGCGAGCAGGGCGAGGTAGAGCTCCTGCGCGTCGTCCTCGCGCACGTCGTTCTGCGGCGTGCCGGGCGACAGGCGGATGCCGACGAAGTCCTTCCCGCCCGCCTCGACGGCGGCCGCGACGGCCTCGACGACGAAGCGGATGCGGTTCTCGATCGAGCCGCCGTAGGCGTCCTCGCGCACGTTGGCGTTCGAGGACAGGAACTGCTGCAGCAGGTAGCCGTAGGCGCCGTGCAGCTCGACGGCGTCGAAGCCCGCGCGGCGCGCTCGCGTCGTCGCGTCGGCGAACTCGCGCGCCACGCCCGGAAGCTCGTCGGCGCTCAGCGCGCGCGGCGTCTCGTACGCCACCAGCCCGCTGCCGTTGAAGACCTGGCCGGCCGGCGCCACCGCCGAGGGGGCGACCGGATGGACGCCTTCCGGCAGCAGGTCCGGGTGCGAGACGCGCCCGGTGTGCATCAGCTGCAGCGAGATCGCGCTGCCGCCCGCGTGGACGGCGTCGACGACGGCCTTCCAGCCCTGCTCCTGCGCGTCGGTGTGCATGCCGGGCGTGCCCGGGTAGCCGAGTCCGCCGGCGGACGGCTGCGTCCCCTCGACGATGATCAGGCCGGCGCCCGTGCGCTGGCCGTAGTACTCGACGTTGAGCGCGACGGGGGCGTTCCCGTCGCCGGAGCGGTTGCGCGTCATCGGCGCCATCGCGATGCGGTTGCGAAGCTCGGCCGCGCCGAGGCGGGCCGGCTCGAAGAGCGTGTCGGTGGTCATGCGTCCTCGCTTGAAGGTCGGTGGGGCGGTGCCTGCCAGGGCGGTCGATGCACGTGCAACGACACAGCCGAGAGCCCACCGTAGAGCGCGTTCGGGCGATCTCCGGACACCCACAGGTGCCCTGGGGACGCGCCGGTCCCCCGGCCCGCGGCGCCGCTCGCGGATCCCGGCCCGTGACCCCGCCGCGCTTGCGCCCCATCGCGGCGTGCTGTTAAGTGCTGCTTACCATGACGAACACTCTCTCATCCCGCGACGCGCTCGCATCCGTGCCCACCGAACTGCTGATCGACGGCCGCTGGCAGCCCGCCGAGGACGACAAGCGCCTGACCGTCCTCGACCCGGCGACCGAGCTGCCGCTGTGCGAGGTCGCCGACGCCTCCCCGGCTGACGGCATGCGCGCGCTCGCCGCCGCCGACGCCGCACGGGAGGCGTGGGCCGCACACCCGCCGCGCGCCCGCGGCGAGATCCTGACGCGCACGTTCGAGGCGCTGCTGGCGCGCGAGCACGAGCTCGCGCTGCTGATGACGCTCGAGATGGGCAAGCCGCTCGCCGAGTCGCGCGGCGAGGTCCGCTACGCGGCGGAGTTCTTCCGCTGGTTCGCCGAGGAGGCGGTGCGGATCGACGGCGGCTATGCGACCGCGCCCGACGGCAGCGGGCGGATCCTCGTCGCGCGCCAGCCGGTCGGGCCGTGCCTGCTGATCACGCCGTGGAACTTCCCCTCCGCGATGGCGGCGCGCAAGATCGGGCCGGCCGTCGCGGCCGGTTGCACGATGGTGCTCAAGCCGGCCTCGAACACGCCGCTGTCGGCGCTCGCGCTGGCGGCGATCATGACCGACGCCGGCCTGCCGGACGGGGTGCTGAACGTCGTCACGACCTCGTCGTCGTCCGCGCTGATGGGGCCGCTGATCCGCGACCCCCGGGCACGCAAGCTGTCGTTCACGGGCTCGACCGCCGTCGGGCGCCAACTGATCCGCGAGTCGGCCGACCAGGTGCTGCGCGTCTCGATGGAGCTCGGCGGCAACGCCCCGTTCCTCGTCTTCGAGGATGCCGCCCTCGACGCCGCCGTCGAGGGCGCGATGCTCGCGAAGCTGCGCAACAACGGCGAGGCGTGCACGGCCGCCAACCGCTTCTACGTGCACGAGCGCGTGGCGGCCGAGTTCACCGACCGCCTCGCCAAGCGCTTCGACGCGCTGCGGCTCGGCCACGGCGCGGACGACGCGGACCTCGGGCCGCTGATCGACGCCGCCCAGCGCGACGCCGTCGTCGAGCTGGTGGACGACGCGGTCGCGTGCGGGGCGCAGGTCGCGACCGCGGCCCGCACGCTGCCCGACAGAGGCTTCTTCCACCCGCCGGTCGTGCTCACGGAGGTGCCGGACACGGCGCGGGTGATGCAGGAGGAGATCTTCGGCCCGGTCGCCCCGATCCAGGCGTTCAGCGACGAGGACGCCGCGGTCGCGGCGGCCAACCGCACGCAGGACGGCCTCGTCGGCTACGTCTTCACGCGCGACCTCGACCGCGCGCTGCGCGTCTCCGAGCGACTGCAGACGGGGATGGTCGGCCTCAACCGCGGGATCGTCTCGACGCCCGCCGCGCCGTTCGGCGGGATCAAGCACTCCGGCGTGGGCCGCGAGGGCGGCCGCGAGGGCATCGCCGAGTACCTCGAGACGAAGTACGTCGCGCTGCGCGCGTGACCCAGGACCAGCGCGGGCGCGGGCGCGCCCGCGCCCACCCGCCGATCGTGACGCCAAGCGTGTAGCGATACTTGACACGTTGCCGACGCCGGCCTACGCTCGTCGCGACTGATCCACCGTTACGCGAAAGCGAGAGAGACGTGTCCGACTCCCCCACAACCGCCGCCTCCACGACCGCCGGCCGCAGCACCCACGGCCTCGTCGACGGCGGCGGGCTCTACTTCTCGCGCCTCGTCACGGCGGGTCCGTTCGTGTTCTTCGGCGGCCCCGCTGTCGACGACCGGGGCCTGCTGACGCCCGAGGTCGCCGTCGCCCCGCCGTTCCACCTCTCCCCGCCGGCGCACATCGTCGGGCAGACGAAGTTCATCTACGACCGCCTCGCGGCCGAGCTGCCCCAGGTGGGATCGTCGATCGACGACATCCTGCAGGTCGAGCAGTTCATCCCCCACAAGATCTACGCCGACGGCTACCTCAACACGAGCCGCGGCCCGGGCGCGATGGAGCGCGGCCGGCCGGCCAGCGCCGTCGTCGCGACGGGCGACCTGATGCCGCAGGGCTGCGTCGTGGACCCGACCGGCATCGCGGTCGTCCGCGACCGCGCGAGCAAGGAGATCCTGCCCGAGACCGGCGGCTTCCACGGGTCGATCCGCCTGCCCGAGTTCGGCCACTCCTACGAGGAGGAGGGGCCCTTCAACGAGGTCGTCGCCGGCGACGCCTATGTGTTCACCATCGGTGATCAGGTGCTCGATTGGGAGACGGGCGACCTGCCGCCCGGCGTGAAGGTCGCGGACTACGTCTGGTGGGGCTCGGAGATCCGCAACGAGACCGAGTTCCTGCTCGACCGGCTCGAGCGCTATCTCGCCCGCGCCGGCTCGACGCTCGAGGACGTCGTGCACTCGACGATCTACCTCTACGACATCGCCGACTTCTGGGAGTTCGACCGCGCCTGGCGCGCACGCTTCCCGAACGACCCGCCCGCGCGCACCGTCGTCGCGGCGCGCGGCCTCGGGGTTCCGCGCAGAGAGGAGCGCCCGCTGCTGCACAGCGACAAGGGCATCCGCATCGAGCACATGACGCAGTCGATCCGCCCGGGCCACGGCGCCAAGAAGGAGATCGTCTCGATCGACGCGCCGACCGTCGGCCACGAGTCGCACGCCGTCAAGGCCGGCCCGCTGCTGTGGGCCTCGGGCCTCTACGCGGCGACCGACACCGGCGTCGCCACGGCGCCCGACGCGCGCAGCCAGCTCGAGCTGATCTTCGAGCGCCTCGGCGAGATCTGCCGCGCCGCCGGCGCGCGGCTGGAGGACCTCGTGCGCGTGCGCGCCTTCGTGCTCGACCCGGCCGACGCGTACGCCGTCCACGCCGCGGTGCGCGCTGCCGTCCCGTCGAGCCCGCCGAACGTCGACGTCACGGGCGTCCCCGCGCCGTTCCCGTATCCGGGGTGCACCGTGCTCGTCGACGCGGTCGTTCACGTCGGCGACGCCTGATGCGAAGCGCCCGCCCCGCTGCCGCTAGACCGGCAGCGTGAAGGCGGCCGTCTACCACGGCCCGCGTGACGTGCGGGTCGGGCACGTGCCCGACCCGCCTGCTCCGGCCGCCGGCGAGGTCGTCCTGCGCGTGCTGCGCGCGGCGGTCTGCGGGACCGACTGCGCGGAGTACCTGCACGGGCCGCGTCTCGTGCCGCTGCGCGAGCGCCATCCGGCCAGCGGCCACCTCGGCCCGCTCGTGCTCGGGCACGAGTTCGTCGGCGTCGTCGAG
>Ga0126311_10000116_pt1 | contig 39705 bp, 38 predicted proteins | sample Plot61_FD_92539 | JGI IMG/M metagenome (GOLD analysis project Ga0126311, IMG submission 92539) | Serpentine soil microbial communities from UC McLaughlin Reserve, CA, USA - Plot61 | ecosystem: Environmental > Terrestrial > Soil > Grasslands | place: USA: UC McLaughlin Reserve, Lake County... | reverse complement strand
TTATCGACATATTTACAGTTAGTGACATAGACGAAGCAAGAAGATTACTAAGAGAAGGTTGGGAATACAAGACGTCTTATCCAGCAACATTGTCAAATATTCCGCATTATGTATTAGTAAAAAGGGAGTAAGTTATAGAAAAATCAAGATCATTTCCTTTTGTAATAGTTAACGGAAGAAATTGAAAGTACAATAATAAAAAACTCTCTACACTTTCAAAATGTAAGAAATGAAGAAACAAATAAAAAAAATATTTAATAATTTGACGAATTTAAATTGTCATATCATTTTCTAAAGAGATATGAAGAATCATGGCTTCCATCAGTTACTTTTCTGATTCTTGTAAATCTAATGTCTCTTCCAATTTATTAATATCATTTTCAAGAGTATCACTTTCAGCATCTTTCAAAAATGGTTCATCGTGATATTTGCTCAAATCAGACGCCGAAAGTCTAAAATTTAAGACATTATCATCATAACTCTCTATTTGATCTTTAGGAAGGTAAAATGTTTCCTTATCAATTATTCCTCTTTGGACTAGTACATAGTTACCTTGAATTTCTTGAACTTCACCAAAATTAGCATCATCAATTCCTCTTTCTTCTCTTTTAATAATATTATTCCAATCTATATCATTGGGATTCATAATGTATCTTTAATTATAAAATATTTAAAAATCCGTGAACAATATTAATTGCTGATATTATTATTCTCACAGACTAAACAAACAGATATATGAATGGTATAAGATTAGAAAATTCCAGACTATGACAACGGTTTGTTTGGCTAGAAGTAGGGTTGATTGTCTATATACGTTTGGCTTTTTTAAAAGTAGTTTATTGTAGATATACTTTTACAAATCAATTTTATTAATTATTCGTCATTTCTCATTTTATGCTTTGAAAATGCAATTTTAATTGATTATGATAGTAATATAGCTATAGAAATAGATTAATATATTATCTCTTCACATTTGTGGGTTCAGAAGAAGTAAAAAGAATTTAAATACTTGTCTTTTTGAGAGTTTATATGATGACTTTAACAAAAACAAAATCTACAATCTTGTTGGCTTTATTCTCAACGACATTTATCTTGAGTATAATATCCTATGCTATACCGCAACAACAAGTCTTTGGACAAGGTATGTTTCAATCAGAAGGAAACCAATCAACACCACCCCTAATTATAGAAGAAGCAAATAATGATACAGACGTAGCAGAATCAACAACTACAACTACAACTACAACAAAAGATAACCAAAAAATTATTCTAGGTGGTATTACTATTCCAATAAATTCGAATACATCACTATCTTTAGAACTGCCAGATTCAAAAATAACAGTACAACCAAACGAGTAGTATTAACACCAAATCTTTTTCACTCTTTTATTTTCTTTTTTTCTTTTTATCATTTAGATTCTATTATATTTCATTTCTTAATGTCCCGCAATTGGAAAAACAAGGAGCAGATTTTCAAAGATCGAAGAATTACAGATATTTTTTTTCTTTTACTATTATTTTCCTGTTATAGAAACATTTTTTAGCCATATTGCGAAATCTCATTTCTAATATATAGACAATATTATTATCTACTTAAATAGATTATTGATATTTATATAAAAAATTCAAATTCTTGAAATTTATAGGAAGTTCATAATTCATATTTATTATACATTTAACATATTCAAAATAAATAGAGTTAAAACAAAATTATAAAGTTTTAACTATTGCAACAATTTCACTACTATCATCAATTTTGTATTCATTGAAAAACCTTATAAGATATAATCTTTAATTTTACACAAAAACTTTTGCATTCAAATGTTAATGATAAATGGTATAATGATCATGCTAAGAAATTAAAATTTGTACTTGTTATTACTGTTTTATTTTTAATTGTAGAAGTATTCACTGCTATTGTAACTAACAGCTTAGCATTGATTGCAAATGCAATTCATATGTTTACAGATGTTGCTGGAATTGGATTAGCCTTATTCGCAATAAACTTCTCATATAAAAGATCTGCTACACCTCAAAAAACATATGGATTTTATCGTATGGAGATTCTAGCTGCCTTAATAAATAGTACAATAATATTAATTCTTTCATTTTATATTATTCATGAGGCATATTGGCGTTTATTTGAGCACAAAGAAATTGAAGGATTATACGTTTTTGTTATTGCAGTGATAGGTTTGTTAGTAAATCTTTTAGGCATCAAAATACTTCATAAACATGCAAAAGAAAATATTAATGTTGAAGGAGCATACTTGGAAGTTTTAAAAGACATGTATGGCTCATGTGCTGTGATAGCTACAGCATTAATACTTATTTTTACAAAATTCTATATTATTGATCCTATAATTAGTATTGGTTTATCTTTATTTATATTACCTCGGACGTGGTCACTCATGAAAAGGGTTGTAAATATATTAATGGAAGGAGTTCCTTCAAATATTTCTTATGAGGAAGTTAAAAAATCAATTTTAGAAGTTAGAGGAGTAACAGGAGTATTTGATCTCCATTTATGGACTATTACCTCAGGTTTTGATGCTATGACAGCTCATGTAGTTATTAGTGATATCTCAAAATCCCAAAGCATTTTAAAAGAGATCACCTCTATTTTAGAAAAAAAATATAATATTACTCATAATACTATCCAAATAGAAACATATCATGAATAGTATTTTAATAGATTTTAGATAATCCAATTATCAAAGATAGAAATTCAATGAGATACTTTTACAATAGTTGAGAAATAGCATTTAGAATTGTTAGAAAAGTGTTATATAATAATGTTATATATTTGAAATTAAGAAATAAAATTAGATAACTTTACATATATAATGTTTCTAAAAACAAAAATATATTGAGATAACATAATTTTTATGGCATTATTTTCTTTATCTTATAAAGTTAAAAACAAGTCTTTTTTATTAAGAGAAATTCTGTCATATGCGTTTTCTGGCTTTTCAATTATTTTTATAATCCATGTTCTAATCAATATCCTTAATAATTATCCTCCGAAAATAATTGGAATTTCCCCATAACAAAAAATCTTTTTATAGAATCTTTATTTTTTCTTATCACCTTTTAATTAAAAAATCATCATTGTTAAATTATTAATATTAAATCTACAAAATGTTTAATTTGTAATAAATGTAATAACTTCTCATTTAGAATAGCATATTACTTATTCTTACAATCTTCAATTACCTTACTATATGTTGATCCATAGATATACCTTAGAATTCTATCAATATTCTTATTAACTGGTTTAGAAGTATTTATCGATATATGGTTTTGTCTAACTGGCTCATAAATCTTCTTCATCTTTAAATATATTGAAACGGTCGCATCAGAATAATCATCTTTTCTTAATAATAGCCGAGTAATAATTAAATCCTCTGGACAAATACACTCGATTATGTAAAATTGATCATTTGTTAAATTTAGTAAATCTTTTACTTCATGTCTAGACTTTTCCATATTAAAAGTTCCGTCTAAGATGCAATTAATTCCGGAAGAATGTAAATACTTTGTTAATAGAAATAATACATCATAAATTAAAGCTCTTTCCCATGGAGTATAAGTTGGTTTTGGAATTAACTCCTTTCTTATTTTATCTGTAGATAATACTGTACTATCAATATATTGGGAAAGTTTATTAGATAAAAATGTCTTTCCAGTTCCAGGTAATCCACAAATTAAAATTATCAAATCTGTAATAATCTATAAAAGAAATTATTAAATAAGTTATATTAAAAGATAAAGTGAGTATTATTTTACCTTCTTCTTGCCACTATTGTATGAGTTTTTTCAACATACCACCTTATTTTGTCTTTGAATCCAGACCACCATTCAAAAAACTTATCACTCGTTTCAGATTGAAACATTAAAAATCCATTATATTCTGTTCCCCATGCATGACTGAATTCACCAGTCAGTTCGATACTGTTAGGTAAGCTACTTTTAATATCTTCCCATTCTTGTTTAGCTATATTTTTCTCTTCAGAATCCAGAGGTCTAAATCTATAAAAGACCAGAAAAGTGGTTTCAGTACTCATATTCTTTTATCAAATAACAGATAAATAAATAGATTTAGTAAGTATTAATTACTATCAATATTAATATTGTAATGTATCATAAATAATCGAGTAACTTTGTTTATTCATAATTTATTAAAATAATTAAGCATACTGATATATGATATTTTTTTATATGGTTATAAAGTAAGAGTAGTGGAAGGTAAATTAAAAGCTCAAACAATCAATAAAAGGTATAAAATACATGAAAGAAAATTAGGTTATTGCATAACCATTTCAAACCGTATTGATATTTAAAAATATATATTTATTAAATTTTGATCTTATTAATATAATGAAATTTCAGCATATTTCACGTAATAATGTACTAATGATGGCGACCATAATGACTATTATTTTTTTAACTGCCTCAAATACGAGTTTAGCTTTCTCTCAATTAAACTCAAATTCCTTAACTTTTGAAGATCCCATTCTAGGAGTAAAGTTTCAATATACTAATGAATGGATTAAAGAAGGTTCTTTCCTACATGGTGCTAACACTGAATGTTCATCATTACCGTGTATGAGATTGCCTGAAATATCCGTGAGTGTCTCTCCAATTGTTACTGAAGACTTTTCACTTGAAAATTATACACAAGAACAAAGTTTTTTTCATAATCTTTCTGCAGGATATAAACCAATTGCCTTAAATGAGACAAAAATTGGAGATAAAAAAGCATTCCAATACGTCTACAGTACAAAATCACCTTTTCTAATGGAAGAAATTTCCAATGAAATTATGAATTATGAAATATATACTACTGAAGGCATAAATCTTTATAAAATATCTTTTACAGCTATTCTAGATGAACAACTTGACAAATATCTCCAATCATTCAAAAAGATTATAGATACTTTGGAAATAATTAGGTAAACCAATAACTTTGATTCTTAAAGAAAAGAGAATTTTGACAGATATGAACTTGGACATTATTTTAAGACTATGGCTTAAAAAGTATCACTAGTTTGGTAATTTTTAAATTAAATCATCATAATTAAAATTGATTATCATTTTCTATACTAAATTTTTTTTGCTAAATACTCTATACCTAATAATAACGCACATATTAAATAAAAAAGTTAGTATGAAAAAAAATGATTATTTATTTTTCTTTTTTATTTTTTTTGATATTTCATTGACAAGGTTATCAAAAGGATCTTCTTTATCAATCATATTGTTCACTTCTAGATAACTATCTTCTGATGCAGCAGCCATAGTTAATTCCAATATTTTTTTTCTCTTCATTCCGTTAAGTAAATAAATGAAATTATATATCTATTCGTACTTAAAAGTATAAACAAGGTACTTTACGGTCCTTGTACTTTACAAGAATTATTATATATATTATTTTAATAAAGAATATATAAAATGCAGCAATATCAACGCTAATATTTTGTATTGATAAAAAAATTAAATTATTAGAATAAGGTTACTCTACATAATGCGCAGGAAGGAGATGGTCATAGTATCGGATGGATTTAATATTAACAAATTCTAACATTCCATACCTAGACAATTCACGTCCAAATCCACTATTTTTGATTCCTCCAAATGGCACACGAGGATCTGAAGAGACCATATTATTCACAGTTACTATTCCTGACTCTATTAATTTAGAAAATTTTTCAGCTTTATGTAAGTTCCGCGTCCAAATACTAGCTCCAAGACCGAATTTCGAGTCATTTGCTATCTGGATAGCATCCATTTCATTTTCAAATATTGTTATTGGAGCAACAGGTCCAAACGTTTCTTCATATGCTATCCTCATTTTTTGATTAATGTTACCTAATATTGTCGGCTTATAATATGCTCCTTTATCTCTAATTCTTTCTCCTCCAGTGAGAATTTCCGCTCCTTTATCTACAGCATCTTGTACCATTTCCTCTATATTTTCCACTCCTTTAGCGGTCGAAAGTGGACCAATATCTGTATCATCGAACATAGGATCACCAATCTTTAAATCTTCAGTTTTTCTTATAAATTTCTCAATAAATTCATTAGCAACTTTTTTCGAAATTATGAATCTTTTTGAAGCAATACAACTTTGACCACAATTTAAAAATCTTCCTCTTACTGCTCCTGTTGTTGCTTTCTCTATATCTGCATCTTCTAATACTATGAAAGGATCGCTTCCACCTAATTCCAAAACACATTTTTTGAGCTGTGAAGTAGCTCTTTGTGCAACTTTTGCACCTATTTCAACACTACCAGTAAAAGTTACACCGTCTATATCTGAATCAATTAATGTTTCTGCTACTTTTGAATCCCCCACAAGTGTACTAAATACATTATCAGATGAGTGTATTTTTTCCATCATCTTTTCTATTTCTATACCACATTGCATAGTAGCACTAGATGGTTTAAGGACTATTGTGTTTCCAGCCATCATAGAAGGAGCAGCAAACCTTAACGCCTGCCAATAAGGAAAGTTCCAAGGCATTATACTTCCAATTATTCCAAGAGGTTGATAAGATATCATTGTTTTAATAGCATCACTATTTAGAGGTTCGCCTGAAAGATAAAGCTCTCCATTGTAGGCATAAAATTCTACTGCCCATGCACATTTGTCTATTTCCAAACGTGATTCTTTTATTGGCTTACCCATTTCCTGTGTTGCAATAGTTGCTAATTTTTCTCTATCTTTACGTAATTGTGCAGAAAGGTTATGTAAAAAAATAGATCTTTTTCCAATATCTTTTTTCCATTCTTCAAAAGCATTTTTGGATTTATGTATAATGCTTTTTATTTCTTCATTAGTCATATTATTATATTCAGCGAGAACTTGACCAGTAGCAGGATTTACAGTTCTAATTTTTTTCTCTTGTACCATAGGTATCTAATATTTCTTATCTTATAATAAGTATAATCATCATCCATCACTATTGTATTCTTTTTCAATACTTCCTAAAATATAATCTAATATACAATTATTTTAATTATGAAAAGATGCAAGAAATTAAAAATAAAAATTAATAGAAATGCAGTTCGTCTTAAGGTATTTTGTATGAATAACAAATTTTTATTTCTTCATCTTATGAATAAATAACAACTATATAAAATTATTTTTAATAATCCATCAATAATTCCATTTTTTTGTAGTTCGTAAAAATTCTCCTCTTTCTTGAGCTAAATTTAAGACATCTGTTTTGCTAACTAATCCTAATAATCGTGTCTGATCATTTACAATAAATATTCTACTCATATTTTTTCTAAATAGTTGCTTTAAAGCATCATTGACTTCTCTTTCTGCACCCATTACTATTATTTCCGATACTGGAATCATTAAATCTTCTACTTTTTTATTTTCAATTTCCATTTTTTCTTTTTTAAAAACTGCATCGGTAGTAATCATTCCCACTAGTTGATTATCGTCATTTATCACAGGAAATGCGCTTTTCCAATAGACATTAAAATAATTTGCAATTAGATCAGCTAATTTTAAATCTGGTTTGACGGCTATAAAATTTTGATTCATTATTGCCTTTAATTTAATACCTTTAAGCCTGCTTGATAATTCATTTTGTTCTAAATAAGCCTGTGCACCACTGTTAAGGAACCATCCAATTATTATCAACCAAAATCCACCTAAAAATGATCCTCTAAGGATAGCGACGAATCCCAATCCCATAATTCCAAATGATATAGCTATACCTATTTTTGAGGCTATACTAGTAGCTTGATCAAAATCTTTTTTCCATTTTGTCAATCCAGCTCGTAACATTCGTCCTCCATCTAATGGAAATGCTGGAATTAAATTGAAACTTCCAATAATCAGATTAACTATACTACCATATAACAAAATTCCCTCGATGAGAGTAAGATATTCTCCAATATTTTGAAAATTATAATCATTAATGTAGGAAATTGTAATAAAAAGAATCCAAAATAATCCCGATAAAGCATAGCTTGTTAAGGGGCCAACTACAGCTATTTTAAATTCTTTTTTAAAATCTTTTGTCTCGTCTTTTATATCAGAGATACCCCCAAAAATAAATAAGATTATCTGATGTACTCCAATACCATATCGAATTGATAAAAGTGAATGAGATAACTCATGGAGTAATATAGAAATAAACAATATTACAGCTCCAATTGATCCCATCATCCAGTATTGGGACTCATTTAAGGTTGGATAATACCTTGGCATAAAACCTGTTGCAAGAGTCCAGGATATAAGAAAAAAAACGATAATAAGGGTAAAGTGTAATCTTATGGGGATTTTTTTTATGGTGCCAATTTGTAAGGACATAGTTATATGTAGTTAGAATATCAATTAAATGTTAAATGTATTACAACTACTTTAATGATTTAAAATAACATTATAATGATATTATCAGATTTTCAATCTTATTCAGTATTAATTAGTATATTTATTCCCATATGTTAAAATGAGATTTGATTTGTATTTGTAAAAAGTATTGTATTTACAAGAATCAAGGATAAGAAATTTAGTATTTGTATTAGTAAAAAAAACTTCTTCTCTCTAATTCTGGACCTGTGGATATTTCAATCTAGAAAGTAATAGAATTGAAGAGATAAATCAAAAAAGATTCAGAAATATTATTATCTTACATTATTTGGAAATTTTGTTAGAATCTCAAAGAATTATTAATAAATTATTGTTTTTCTTATGATTGTAATGTATATTGTTCTTTCTTTTTTCCTTTCAAACGAAAGAGCCTCAGCTTTAATGCAAGATAAAAAGAATATGCAGAATATTTTCGCAACATAGAAATGGTTGATTAATATTTAATATAAAGATTTAGGATAAAAATACTGTAACATCTATGATTATTAAATAGAAAAACAAACTAATATTTAATTGAAATAATTGAATCTTTGATTGGAAAATCTGATAATTTCAATCTTTTTCTAATGCTTATAGGTCGTGAAGGCATCCTAGATCATTTATAAGATACTATCAAATAGTTGTTTTATAAATCATAGTCAAAGAAATTGATATTTCAATTTCTAGATTAAATATTCCTATAATTATACACATCCTACTCTTCTATAAGCATTTCTTCATATTTTTTCTTCAGACTACCTGTATACTATAACCCCCTTTTAAAATAAAATTTAAATATAAAATAACAAATATTTGTCTATTTTAATTTATCTTATTAATGCAGATTCAATGGTCTTGTTAATTAGAAATGATACTCTAATTTATTATTTGTAAGGTCGTTGATAATAATAATAACAAATTACTATAGGTATTATAATAGAGTTTCATTCTCTTCTTTCATAATAAGTATTATTATTTTCAATAATTAAGGTTACTCATATAATTTCATATTGTCTATTTTTTAAAAATTATATTAATTACAATATATTTTTATAATTTTCATAACATAAAGTGTTATAATACTATTATATTTTTATGCCTATATAATAATGTGCCACAAAAAAATAAAGATGGCAAAAATAAAGATGTTGATAATGACGATATATCCGATAGAACAGAAAAACAAATAGATAAACTTCCCACACATGCCCAAGAAATATTTAAAGAAGCACATAAAAATGCACTTGACCAATATAGTGACCCTAAGAAAAGACGAGGAGGCAAAAAGGAAAGTCAAGAAGAAGTTGCTCATAAAGTTGCTTGGTCAGCAGTCAAAAGAACATACAAAAAAGATGGAGATAATTGGGTGAAAAAATAGGCTTTGTTTAGCAAATAATCCAGAAATAAATTTATAAAAGTAATTTTTTTCATCAATTATTTTATTGTTAACTTCAGCTATCTCTTTGCAAATTTACCAATTTTCCTTTTGCAAAAACAAATCCTAACTAATCGAAAATTTTATATTCTCAACAACTGATTACCTAAATTAAAAAATTAGATATGGGAATACAAGATACTTATATAATGAATATATTATTTTTGATATACATCTTACAATATGATAAAAAGGACAATATTAAATTCGATTATTAAGAGATGCAACAGCAGATAATAAAAGATCTTTCAACGTATAGCAATTTAATATTAGCATTAACAAGATTAAAACAAGAGATCGATACAAATATACAAAATAATAATTTGAGTAATCAACATAGCCAATTAAATAAATTAGATAGTTTTGAAGTTATTAATAATTATAAAAATTTTGGCTCAGACAAATATTTTGTTATATGTGATAGTATTATTGGAGATGTATAGTAATATGATAAATTCTCATGATTTTATTTAGAGATTCACATTTAATTTGTATTATAGATATTCTCTCCGATTTATTTTGTGATATCCATTATATGAATATAAAATTAGGATAGATTACTACTTTTTATAAAATCTTTTTTTCTTGTTTAAAAGATTAGAAAAACAACAACAATGAATTGTTTATCATATGATTATACATATACTTATGAAATATGAATTTATAAATCTGCGTATTTTCTTTCTAGTCTCAATCTTTGAGGTTTGTCTTTCTTATTTTGTTCTTTAATAACTTTTCTTTTCATACCAGCAGACAATTCATCCATAATTGCTGGTAAATCCCAGCCTGTGCTTGCATAACTGTAAATCTCTGCTGTTGTTACTATATTTACCTGTACTTCATATCTATCCCTTTTACCACTTCTCTTAATTTTTATTCTGCACCTAGCTTCTTCTATTTCAGGAAATATTTTCTTTAATAATTGAACTACACCAATAAATTTGGTCTTTGTCATTTCTGCTTCAACTGGATCTTCCGGCAAACCCATTATATAACAAGGTAAATCATACTGTATTCTTTCTTTAAGTAAAGTAAGTATATCGCCAAAGGTAATTATTCCATGTATTTCATTAACCGATTGTAAAACTACATAAGTTGAATTTGTCTTTATAATTGTATCAATAGTTTTAAGTAATTCATCATCAATACTGGCAACAACAACATCCTTGCTCATCATACTTTTTACAGGAAAATCATGCTGAGTGCTCTTTCGATGAATTCCCATAGTACCTCTTCCAATTCTTTCTGATGGTAATCGATGTTGAATAATTTGAGAAGATGTTATCATTCCTACAAGAGAATTATTATTTTCATTAATGACAGGAACATGATCTATCCTATTTTTTATCATTATGTTTCTTGCAGATGATACACTATTATTAGAACCTATTACAAAAGGCTTAGGGGTCATAATATGTTTTCCTAATATCTGTTTAGATAAAGATGCAAATGAATTCTTATTATTATTATTATTATTATTGTTATTAATTAATGAACTTTTTGTTGCTAATTCATGGATTCGTTGAATAATTGATTTTGCATTTATTTGTCCAATTATTTTTTTATCTTTTTCAACTACAGGTAATGAACGTAATCTATAATAATTCATTATATGTGCGGCATTGGCAATTTTACTATCAGTATATAAAACAGGAGATATCTTGGCTATTGTTGAAATTTTTCGAGAGTATATATCTTTTATATTTAAAAGGTCACGGATATTGATAACAAATATTTTTTTATCAACGACTGTAAAAGATTCATAAAGATTTCTTTCCGTTAAGGTACCAATTACTTTGGAAATAGGTAAATCATTTTCTAATATTAAAGGTTCATCCATTAAACTGTTTACATTTTGTTCACTTAAATTAGATAAAGAATCATATAACTTTAAAGATAAATTTTGAATCATTTTATATATATTTAGATTACATTATTTTATATAATAATTTGCAATTAGCATAATAATCATTTTTTAAAACTTGTTTGTTCTTTATAATATAATTGAATACCACCATATTTATTAATATACAATACTATGCAATAATTTTGCATAAATTTAGCAATTAAAGCTTTTTTATCTTTTAATATAATAATAAATAGTTTTCTCGTTAACCCTTCAAATTTAGTTATACCCTTTTCTAGATCATCAAATTGTAATAAGTTTCTTATTCTTTAGGTTAAAACTCTTAATCCTTATCTTAACTTTAGTTTATCTCAAAATAATCTTAGCTTTGCTTTTAGAGATCTAATTTGATCTATCTTCCTTAACCTTCACAAATTCATCATAAATATCTAATTTTTTTGTAAAATTAAACAATAAATATATTTCTGGTATCTTGAATTATTGAAACTATAATTCTACTAGTTTAGATCTACGACATTTTAATCCACAAGTGATTATTTAAGAGCCAGCCGCTCTAATTAGCTGACCTAAACTACGAACTCTTTAATTATCTTTATCCTAAGAAAATAAATTCTTTTTCATTGCTTTATTAAAAAAAATTATGGTTTAAAAAATGCGTGACTACTCAAACGGCCAAAGATACCCCATATTATTCTGAACAAGAAATTTTTTTATTGGCTCATCACTTTTTTCAGATAAGCATCGATAATGTAACCACGATATTGTCCAAACAACATAAGTTGTAGAATAAATTTTTTCAAGAGTATTTTTTAAAATTTTTAATACTTTTTGTATTTTTATTCTATCATCAACATTTAATCTTTTTTCTTCTTTGGATAGGGAATTAAAATTTGAAAAATGTTCTCCGTGGTAATATCCAGGATTAGGGAAGGTATTAGGAAAAGTATTGGAATAAGATCTTTGATTATAATTCATTTTATCAATGTTGTTTGAAGTAATCCAAAAATTATTATTGCTATCAATATTTCTTTGCCAATAATTATAATCACCAATTTCTCGGCTTCCCTTTTCTTTTTTAGTATCATCGTAGATCTCATGAACGTCTTGTAAATGCCTATCCAAGTTCCACTGTCTACTAAAGAGTTTATTACATTTATTGCATTTCTTCTTGTGCATATTATTATTAGGTCGTGATCTTTATAAAATAAAAAAAATTAATTGCCCAAAATTACTCAAGGAGGAGTTACTCGAGTAACTCTAACTCGAGTTATGGATTGCATAATAAACATCCTAGTAAAGTTTAGGAATAAAAAACTTAAAGATGAAGGCCAATGTTGTATTCTATATTCAGTATTGAAAAATTAAAATATTGATGTTGGTTAATTTAGATAAAAGCTGTAGAAGTAGTAGTTGTTTTTTCTTTTTGGTTATCTATTATCTGTAGAATAGTCTCAGAAACTGAGCAATTCAAGCGTTCTTTTTCTTTTCGAATTTCCCTCTACGTATTTAATGTTATATACTGGAATAGAACCAGTTCCTTCAAGTAAAGCTTTAACTCCATAAAGACCATTTTCGATTCCTCTTTCTGCAATTTTCTTTAGTTTTGCCTTGCCAATAAATCCTCCTAAAGGTCCTATTAACATAATTAAAAAAATTATTATAAATAAGGAAATGTATAATTTTAAGAATGAAGTTAATTCCTATATTTTTATCTATTTCAATAATTACAACAATATTATTTTCCTTATCTCAAATAGGTAATGAAAAAAAAACAATAGTTACTCTTGCAATAGAAGATCTAGACTCTTTTCAAATATATAATAATTCAAAACTTAACTTTTCAATACAATATCCATCAAACTGGGAGATTAATGAGAGGAACTTTAATCCAGAATTAGAGAATATATCCAGTACTATAGAATTCAAATCACCCTTTGAAGGGCCCCAAGATTTAGTACAAGAACAATTCATTATCAGCTTAAACAGATTACAGGAAAATATTACATTTAATGAATATGTCCACAATGCTTTAAATCAATTCAAAAATGAATATAGAGATTTCAAGCTAATTTCAAATAATTCAACAATAATCGATAACCATAATGCAAGAAAACTAGCCTATTCATACACTGCTGGAGTTGATCCATTAAGTATTAAGTTAATAATGAATCACAATATAATTTCTGATGGAAATAAAGTTTATGTTCTTTCATTTGGTACTCCACCTGATAAATACTATAACTATATAAATATACTTCAAACAATGATAAATTCATTTAAAATTTTTAATTAATTTATAAAAAAGGAAAGAAAAGAAAAAGAAGAATACCAACATATTTTTTCATATTCTTATATACCTCTAACTATCCTTTCTTTTTTTCGCTTCCTTCCCCTTCATTTTGTTCTTTTTCTTTATATGACAAGAAAGATTTCCAGATATTGTCTAACCAGAATTTATTCATTCGTTCTGTTATTTCTGCAGATTCACGATAAAGTTGATTCATTTTTTCTATGCGTATGGCTAATTCTTTATATAAATTCCCCATTTCCTTTGTTATCTCTATAGACTCTCGATAAAGTTCATTTATTCTTTGAATATCAGTAATATATTGACTATATGTAGAGAAGAGATTTTGCCAGAAAACCATTCCTGTAGCAAAAGGGTCGATTTTATCATAATGATTTTCTTTGTCAAAGTCAGAAGGCTTATCCATTGCATATATAAATAGCATTTTAATTTTTAATCTTTCCGTAAAGAATAATTTCAAATTGAATAAAACAATAAACTATATTGATGTAAAGTGAATATACACAGTTAAATAAGAATATTGTATATACCATCTTTTATTTTTATTTTTATTATATTATTATTATTATTATTGTAAGATTATATTTGAAATAAGATTGTCATTTCAACTGTGCATACACAAAATATATATATAATATTTCTATTTAGTCGTATTACAAATATAAAAATTTTATATTACATATTTTTGAAAAATTTATTTATAGGACTTTGTTTTGATTAATGAAACTATCATTTATTTTCTCCAAAATAGTTTTTACACTATTATTAGCTAGAATTCAATATACTATCAATTGGTTCAATATTTCTTCCATTTTTTACTTTATTGCATTAGACTTTAATTTAGATATAAATTCACTCGGCTTAATTACTACAAGTTTTCTCATTGGAGTAGGATTATTTCAACTTCCTGCAGGAATATTAGTTGCAAAATATGGCCCAAAACGACTTAGCATGATTGGAATATTGTTATCTTCCATTATGGCAATTATTTCTGGATTCTCTCAAGATGAAATACAAATCACTATTGCCAGATTTTTAATAGGCATTGGAATGGCATTTTTTTTTGGTGCCAGTGTTACACTTATCTCAAACTATTTGGGTAAGGAAAATGAGGGTTTAGGTGTAGGATTACTAAACTCTGGACATGCAATTGGAGCATTATTGGGTATTTTTGGTTGGGTTGCATTAACAGAAATTACAGGTTGGAGGTTCTCAATTATTATTGGTGGAATAATTGGTGTATCAATTGTTTTAATAATGAAAATAGGACTACTAAAAGAAGACAACAAAAGAGATTTCAAAATTAGATTTAATGAATTAAAGGATGTATTATTTAATAAATCACTCATATTACTTGGAATTACATTGTTAGGCTATCAAACTGGAGCTAGTCTTACATTAACTTTCATTGTTTTATATCTAATCGAAGAAATAAATATAGAACCAATTTATGCTGGTTTATTGGGAAGTTTAAGTCTAATAATAGGAATAATTATATCACCACTATCAGGTAAATTATATGACAAATTTAAAAATGCAAAGAAACTTTTGTTTATCTCTGCAATAATATCTGCATTAAGTATTATGTCAATTTCAATTAGTTCAATCTATATAATAATAATAGCAATAATTACTTCTGGAATATTTTTATCAATTGGATTTGTTGTTGTATATGCAAGAGCAAGACAATCGCAAAAAATTATTCAAGAATATCAGACTCTTTCAGTTGGTTATGTTAACGGTATATCGCTATTTGGTTCCTTTTGGATTCCGATTATATTTTCATTTACTGTAAGTCAATTTAGTTACAAGATAGCATGGCTATGTGCTGGAATTACTATAATAATATTATCCCTTCCCATTTTAAGATTAGATTCTGAAAGTGATGATACTTAAATCCTTTATATTTGATCTACTTTTCTCAAATCATATTTTTCATATTGTTGTTATAAAATGATAATGTTTATTTTTCTTCGATTACAATAAGAAATCAATCATAATATATAAATAAAGAATATCTACGACAATGAATAAAAAATAATGGCATTAAGTATCACTCAATGTAAATTGGTCTACTATATTCCCATCATTAGTATGAAACTTATCAACTAAATTAAGTATACATACCAATATACATACCAATCTTTTTAATATATTTAAAGTTAGTTATACAATCTTTCACAATAGTTGATTAAAAGAATAGTATTTAGATTTCTAGTGAACTGTAATTTTCTTAGAATACCATTATCTTAAAATATTTACTAGTTGTAAATGTTTTCAATTAACCTTCATTCGCTTCTATTATTTGTCCACGAAGCTCACCCTTTGGATTCTCTTCAGTATGAACATTTACATATGTGTTGCCACTTTGTATTGTTGACACCAGATCGTTAATTGTTTTACCAGCCAATAGACCAGTCAAATTGGAAGATTGAACATTACCACTAGCCGAGAAAGAGCTGGATCTTTGCGTAGTTGAGGAAATATCAGAAATTTTTGGAGAAAGCTCAGGAATTTTTGATACGTCACCAAATAACTTTGCATCATTATCTTTCGATTTAAACAGTGTAACCAAAACATCACCATTTGTTCCAACTGCACCACTATGAATCTGAATTGTGGTGATTGTACCAGCATTTAATACATTAATTTGATAATTTAGAGAACTTTTTGATACTTCAAAATTTGCTACTCCTGTTCCATCAGTTTTAACTGGTGGTACTACTTCTTTTCCAGAAAGTGTTGCTGTAAATTCTGTATTTCCTTGAGCATGTGCTAAACTATAATTACCGATTGCTGAAATCATCAGAACTGAAGTAATAATGAAAATTCCCTCAATAAAAATTATTTTCTTCATATTATCATAATATACCTTATTATTTAATTAGGTTTCATAGACATTCTAATAACTTTAGAGAATTAATTTTATAATAATTATTCATATTCCTAAAGAACAGAACAAGAATTGATATTTTAATAGACAATAAAATAAAATTAAATAATTATAAAGGATTAATCTATTTCTTGAATTAATTAAAGTTTTCCTACTTCTCTAAGCCGAGATATCATTCTAGCTTCACCTTCTTTGAATCTTTGATGATCCTCTTCTGTTTCTAATAAAAGTTGAGGCACCTCCATAGATTTTCCATATTTATCTATCGAAACCATGGTAACATATGCTCTTCCTGCATGAACTCGTATGTTATAGTCAAGGTCTTCTGCAAAAATATTGACTTCAATTTCCATAGAAGAACGTTTAACATAATTTATTCTTGCTTCAAGAATCAACGAATTGCCAATAAAAATTGGCTTAATAAATGTCATTCTATCGATACTTGCAGTTACAACATTTGATTGATTAGCATGTCTTTTAGCAACTATACCAGCAGTAAGATCCACATGTTTTAAGATAACACCTCCAAAAACATTTCCTTTTGGATTAGCATCTGATGGTAACATCATGAGTGTTGTCTCAGCTTTTGACTCATTTGGGGTTTTTTTTAGATGCTTAAACGGATTTTCCAATTATAGATACCTCCAAATATACATTATTACAAACTAAGTTGCTGTTAATTATTTAAAGATAAATATAATTTGACATTATTGAAATAGAATGAAAAACCATCTAAATTCATTAGTCTTGTGATAAAATTATAATTTATGATTACTTATCTATTTGAATAACAAATCCTTTATTTAATAGTAATGTCTTATTATATCATTTGAATGCATTAGATAAAAGCAGAAGGAAACACGCTTCATGGTGTCATGAGTGCGATAAGGTTTTTGATAATAGAATTGATGCTGATATTCATAAAGAAAATGTAAATCACAAAGTTAAAACTATAGAATTTTGGACAATATCACGCTAATTGGTAGATTAAAATATTCAATACTCAATCTTTTTTTAAATTCATTGCATAATCTAAAAGTTTAAAAAAAGAAAAAACTCAGTTTTTTCTAATCCCGCTAAATTCAGCTCCTATAATTTCTTGTCTGCAGACTTTAAGCATGTTGTGAATTACTTTCTTTATATTATCAATTGTGTTACCCAGTATTCGCACTACTATTCCAGAATCATTTGGTAATATTGAATATCCTCCCACAATCTTCTCATATTGAATTAACTCTTCACTAATTCTTTCAGATAGAATACCAATATATTTAGATGGAGTTAATATGTATATATTTGATAACATATTAAATTCTTCCAGAATCCCAAATCTTTTTAGTTTATTTCTTTTGGGTTCCAACAATGCGGTATCAACAAGTTTTAATGTTCCAATAGGACTTTTGGCTACAGTCTTTAGATAGCATACATCATAATCAAAATACTCTCCCATAGCCATTCGACCTGGAACGATAGTTTCAGAATATATCATGGTTGCAGTATCATGTAAATTAATAGTTACAGATTGATAGAATCGTGAGTCTCTATAAGGTATAATTTGATCTGGAACATATTCAAAATAGCAATTACTATCTAACGTTATATTTAAAATTTGTGTTGCAAAATTTTTATTCATTCTATAAAGCCTGGTGGCTCCTTGAGTAGTTATATGAGCCATTGCATTTTTACTAAGTTTTATATCAATTCTATATCTATCTCCTTGAAGCACTCCGCCAGATGGAGAGATTATATAGATATAGGCCATAGAAGGTAGACTTTCTTCAAGATACAGAGCTCGTTGAGTAAATAAAGGAACCTTTGAAAATTGTTCCTTTATAACAGTTTTATTTACTCGCTCATTTTTTTCTAGTAATAAAAATAGAGCTCCTAATTTTCCTGCTTTTCCCACACCTAGTTGACTTAGATCTTCTTCATAAGATAGAACTTCTTGTGGAATATCATCTGGAATAAAATATTGTAGATCTTTCAAGTTAGTTGTTCAATTGAGGTTTTTGGTGGTAAATCAAATAAAACATCTTTTACTATATGTTCTGCTACTTCCTTAATCCCTTCGCCCGTTTTACAGTTTACAAAAACAAAAGGTTTACCTTTCCTTATTAATTTAGCATCTCTTTCCATTATCTTGAGATCAGCCCCAACATGTGGTGCTAGGTCAATTTTATTAATTACCAAAAGTTCACAATTTTCTATTCCAAGACCACGTTTCCTTGGGTATTTATCTCCACCGGCAACATCAATAATATATATAAAATAATCCGCAAGTGCCGGACTAAATGTAGTGGTTATATTATCTCCTCCACTTTCAATAATTATTAGATCCAATTCTTGATTATGGGTTGATTCTATTTCTTCAACTACTGACAAGTTCATTGATGGATCTTCTCTAACTGCAGTATGCGGGCATCCACCCGTAGCCAACCCAATTACTAAACTTTCAGGCATTAGTCCCCTTTCTGATGCCAAATTTCTTCTCATTCTATCAGCATCTTCTTTTGATACTACATCATTAGAAACAATCGCTGTCTGGTAACCCTTTTGACTTAATAAAGGAACAAATTGTTCTATTAACATAGTCTTACCAGAACCTACTGGGCCTCCAATACCTATTCTTGGAATTCTTTTAAATGTCATATCAAGATAATAACGGTATTTTATGTAATAAACATTTTTGAATCCATTCTTTCATGTTTCATTTGTACAAGATCTATTCCAGGGCTAAATTGCCATAAATGAGAGTGATGCCTATTAATATTGTTATTTATAACTAATGTCATAATTGGTTTTAGTTCATGAATAATTTGTTGTCCTTCCAAATGCTGTAGAATTCCAAGTCTCAATGCAGCACCTACGATACTAACTGTAAATCCATATAGCAAAATAAGGCATACTCGCTCCTTTTTTATTCCTAAACCATTCGATGCTACAGCTAGCGCAACAGGATAAACACCATGAGCCGCCTTATTTTTTATTGAAGTATAATACGAAGAAATTAAATCGTTATCTTTGACAAAACTCAATAAACAATTCAAAAGTTGTTTTCCAGATCTTGTAGAAGCATCACGAATATCTTTTATCAATTTCATTGAAAATAGCAGCTGATCTACTTCTATTATTTTAGTTAAATTTCCTCCTTTAGCAAATTCATAAGCATTGGAAAGTGCGGCACAATCGGCAGGTCCTATTTGATATTTTAAACAGACAGTTAAAAATTCAAAAATTTCTTCTTTGGTTCTAATTCTTTTTTCATAAAATAATGTTTCTAGTCCACTTGATGTAGTATACATCCCAGTAGGAAAAAATGAATCACCAAGCTGAAGCATACTGATTTCTTCTACAAGTGAAGATCCTTCTCTCTCAAAAGCAGAAGCAGTAGTAGCATCTTCGTGAATTTTAAGATTATTATCAGTATCATCCATTTTTTTACTAATTCTAGTGCTCATGGATATCGGATCCTTCATCTGGTTCAAAAATCATTGTATCTGTTTTAATGTCAATGAATTTATTAAATGATGAAAACATTTTTTTTAACATTTCCAGTTCAGTTTCAGCTTGTATTGGAAAAATTACTTGGTTTTTGATTACCTTTATAGGTCTATGTAAATTTCCAAGGTTATGTCCAATCTTAACAGAAAGATGAAAAAAATCGTTTTTATTTACTGAACTTGTGAAAGTGATTATTGCAACAAGCTCAGGCTCAAGAGTCAGCAATATCATTTTATTCTTATCAAGAAAAACTACATCATCATTTCTTAAATGAGGAGTATGTTCAAACATAAAGATAACATCAGTTTTCTTATCTGTATTTTTTCGCATTCTTAATTTTTGTGATTCTAATCTATTTATAACAACCTTTTCACAATTATTATTTTTTATCATATCTTCATATTTTTTCTTTAAATCTGAATTTATATTGATATTTCCTAAAATGTGATTTACAGTTATCATATTATTTTATTTCCTTTTTTATTCTCCATCACATTTTTTCATTACTACTATAAATGGATTTAGAGTTTCTTAATTTATTTACCTGATCTATCATACTTGTAAGATTTTTTGTATAATCCACTCTTCCATAATGCTCAAAATGAGATTTAGTTACCATAGCAAAGACAAATCCTGAATTAGTAAAAAGTAATTCAGATCCTATCTCAAATTTCTTGGCTATAATGCATTTGGTTATACGATGTAAAGAATAGTCAAAATTAAGATGAGAGGTGGGATCAATAAATCCTGCCATTTGTTTTATCTTTCCTTCTTGTACTATTACATGTCGAATTTTTCTAGGATCTTTGACGATCAAGTTGTCATCTACATTATTTTCTTCAACACAATGACGGATTTGCATATTACTTCATCTTATCTTTTTATTTCCGATACACTTTGTTGACTTAAGTCTTCTGCAGCAAGATTCCTATCGATCCTTAAGACTGAATTTGAAATTTCTCCTGCTGCTTCCAAAGCCATTAATTTTACCAATAGAGGATCAAGAATTCCCTTATCATACATATCTACCAAATCACCAGTATCAATATCTATTCCAATATTTGATTTTGATGCCTTGGCAGCCATTACTTTTTCTAAACCGTTAAATCCTGCATTAGTAAGGATCTGTCGCATTATACTTTCTAGTGCAGATGCTACTACGTCAAGGCCTACCTGTTCCAATCCTTTTAATCTTAGACTCTTCAACTTTTCAATTACATGTATTTCTGCTGCTCCTCCTCCAGCAACTATTCCTCTATTCAAAGCAGCTTCAGCAGCGTTCACACCATCTATAACCGATCTCCATCTTTCAAGAGAAGTTTCCTTAGTTGTTCCAGAAACTATAATTGTAACTATATTTTTACCTGAGCCATTTTCAATATATATAAGACCAGTATCTTCATCTTCATATATAGAATCAGCAATTCCAACTATCCCATCATTTTTGAGATCTTCCACCATTCTTACGGGTTTTGCACCAATATATCGAGATAAAAATTCTATTTCTTCAGAAGATATTCTTGTTGCAAATATATTTTTTGCAACAAGGAGATTTTCTACAACTTCATCTATCTCAGGAGAAGATATTAAAAGAGTATTAGCACCAGTGGCCATAATTTCATCTACAATTCTTTTAGATTTCAATAATCGATCATTTTCCATATTCAAAATTTCCTCATAACGATTATTTTCTTTCAACCACGATTCCTTTACTGGTTTCAAATCAAGTTTCACTATCATGATTTTTGGTTTTAATATTCGCATAGGCATTTCTAGATCCATACGTTTTCTTTCCAAAACAATACCGTTAAAAACAGTATCAGAAACATTAGTTTTTCTGATTACTTTAATAGATTTATCAAAATCAAATAAATTATTATGTATCGAATTATTTCCTACGGTCCTAATTGATTTTATTACTAACTCTGATAAGTTAATACCATCTAATTTTGAAGATAAAGAGGTTTTTATGATTTGATCCAATTCTTTATCTTCAAGAGATATTTTTTTTGCATCTTTTTCTAAAATTTTACATGCGTGTTTTACACCATTTTCTATTCCTTCAACTACTTTCGTAGGATGAACTCCTAGTTCTTTAATAAGCCTCTTACCTTCTTTTATCATTTCTGATGCCATCACTACTGCAGTTGTGGTCCCATCACCTACTAATTGTTCCTGTCTTTCTGCTATTTCTACTATCATTCGTGCAACAGGATGAATTGCCTTTAAAGAGAGAAGAATGGTTACACCATCATTTGAAACGTGCCTATTCATCGCTTGATCTATTAAGAGTTTATCTAAACCTTTTGGACCCAAAGTGGTTCTTACTGTATCTGCAACTGCCATTACTGCTTGAGAATTTGATTCTAGAGCATTAAATTCTACATTTTCAGCTATAGGTCTCCAAACTCCTTGATTATGACTAGACATAAGATATAATCTTTAGAAGGAGTAGTATATATCCTAATAATAAAAAACAAAAAAAATTGAAGATATTTTTTCTATCTACGACATAAAATATCTTTGTGCTAAAGATAGTTCCGTAGCTGGATCAACAGTTGCAATTTTTCCATCGAGTTTAACTTCGTATGTCTCTGGATCGATTGTGATTTCGGGGGTCTTGTTATTCCAGACCATATCATTTTTTCCAATATTTCTGCAATTATGTACAGGAAAGAGCGTCTTTTCTAATCCGAGTTTTTCGCCTACGTCAAGATTGACTGCTGCTTTAGATGTAAAAGTCAATGATGTTCGTTTTACCGCTTTGCCTAATGCTCCAAACATAGGTCTATAGTAAACAGGTTCTGGGGTTGGTATAGAGGCGTTGGGGTCTCCCATTATAGACCAAGCGATAAAGCCACCTTTAAATATCATTTTTGGCTTTGCACCAAAGAACGCAGTTGGATACATTACTAGATCTGCGTATTTGCCGACTTCAAGAGAACCTAAAGCATCTGCAGCTCCATGTGTAATTGCACAGTTAATAGTAGTTTTTGCAATATACCTTTTTGCTCTGATATTATCATTATCTCCTGTTTCTTCAGCTAGTTTCCCTTTCATCTTTTTCATTTTATCGGCAGTCTGCCAAGCACGAATAACTACTTCTCCGATTCTACCCATAGCTTGACTATCAGAAGAATACATGCTCAATACACCTTCATCATGTAAAACATCTTCCGCAGCAATTGTTTCTGCTCGAATCCTAGATTCCGCAAAGGCAACATCTTCAGGCACTGCCGGATTTAAGTGATGACAGAACATTAACATATCCAAATGCTCATCGACTGTGTTAACAGTATATGGTCTAGTAGGATTAGTCGAGGAAGGAAGAGCAAATTGTTCTCCTGCTATTTTCATAATATCAGGAGCATGTCCTCCGCCTGCTCCTTCTGTATGATATGTATGCACTGTTCTTCCGTCTATTGCATTTATTGTATCCTCTACATATCCACACTCATTTATAGAGTCAGTATGAATTGCTAACTGTGTATCAGTGGCATCGACAGCACGAAGTGATGCATCCAGAACAGCATTAGTAGTACCCCAATCCTCATGATCTTTTAGTCCGCAGGCTCCAGCTTCGATCTGTTCTAATAGCGTAGCAAGTGATGGATGAGAATCATTACCTTTTCCAAGAAATCCCCAATTTACCGGAATATCTTCTACACTTTCCATCATTCTGCTTATATTAAATACACCAGGAGTGCAAGTTGTTGCAGCTGTCCCATCAGCTGGACCAGTACCTCCACCTATCATGGTAGTAATGCCGTTACTAATTGCATCTACATATTGTTGAGGAGATATCATATGAACATGGGTATCCCAATGTCCTGGTGTACATATTGTATGCTCTCCAGCAGTAGCCTCTGTACAGGCAGAAACTATCATGTTTGAAGTGACGTTGTCCATAGTTAACGGATTTCCTGCTTTGCCAATTCCTGCAATTTTACCATCCTTTATACCAATATCTCCTTTAACTATTCCAACAATTGGATCAAGAACAACAGCATTTGTAATTACATAATCAAGTGCACCATTAGCATTTGTAACTCCTGATGCTTGGGCAAGCCCATCTCTAATTGTTTTTCCTCCTCCAAAGACACATTCGTCACCAGGAGAGATCAGATCTTTTTCAACTTCTATAATAATATCGGTATCTCCCAGTCTGATTTTATCTCCTTTAGAGGCACCAAAAAGATCACTATATTGTTTTCTAGTTAATTTTAGAACCATACTCTTCTCATCTTCCTAAGAATTAAACCCCTTTGAATCCAAGTTTCTTAGCTTTTTCAAGGGCAGATTGTTTTGCTATTGTCGACTTAAGTCCTCCCATAGTAAGACCATTAAATCCATACACAATTCTTTTTCCTCCAAGTTCACATAGTTCTACTTCACGAGAATCACCAGGTTCAAAGCGTATAGATGTTCCTGCTGGAATATTCAATCTATAGCCATATGCTTGCTCTCTTGGAAAATCTAAAGCCTTGTTTACTTCAAAAAAGTGAGTATGTGATCCCACTTGGCACGGTCTATCACCCGTATTATTTACAGTTATAGTTACTGTTTTTTTGTTACCATTACAAATAACTGGATCAGAAGATAAAATATATTCTCCTGGAATCATTTTAGAAGATTTCTCCTTTCATTTCTAAATTTTCTTTAATAATTTTAATCATTTTTATTTCCCTCTATTGAATTGGATCATGAACTGTAACTAATTTTGTTCCATCTGGAAAAGTTGCTTCTACTTGGACTGTATGTATCAACTCCGATATTCCATCCATAACATCATCTCTAGTTAAAACCTCTCTAGCTGATTTCATCAACTCTGCTACACTTTTTCCGTCTCTAGCACCTTCAACAACAAAATTTGCTATATACGCTATAGATTCTGGATGATTAAGTTTAACTCCTCTTTTTTTTCTACCTTCAGCAATTTGTGCTGCTGTCCATATCATCATCTTATCAATTTCACGTGGAACTAACATCAAATTTCCAATTCACCTAAAATAGTAGGGGATTTGAATTATTTTAAATTTCAAATAATTAATCTATATAAATGGATAATATTTAATGTATCTAATTAGTCTACGTCGGCTAAATCAATCTGCAAAAGAAATTTGAATCGGTAAGATAGATTTCATCCAGTATGACATTTTATAAAAATCTCCATTTTTTTTCATTGGTAAAATATATTCATATTTATTATTTGTAGTAAAAATTGTCAAATAATATTTTGAAATGAATGATCCAAACATATTATGTACTAACGAATTAGATCCTTTTTTTATAATGATTCTTGAAATATCGTTATAGGTAATAGTACATTCTAGATTGGGATCTTGCAGTATTTTTTCTATTTGTAATTTTGCTGAATCTTTAATTTTTGACTGTTGTTTTTTTTCCGACAATATCATATATGGAAATGGTCCTAAACCAGCTACAAAACCCATATCAAAAATTCTATTTATTATTTTTTTTCTTGTTACAATAACACGTTTATTTGTAAAATCAATTATAGAATTATATCCTAATCCACCTTGTTTTTCAGAATTCAATCGTAGTAAAAGTTCTTCATAATTATTGTTGTTGCACCAATTTATAAAATACAAGATGCTATCGATACCACTTTTATTATTTTTTTTATTGTAATTTGTAGAATTTAAAAATTCTTTAAAATCTGTAAATTCCATTTTTTAAAAAAATAAGAAGATGTTAGAATAAGAACTCATGGCCTTGACCATCCTAGACCTGCAGGTATATTTGTAAATCCAGATATTCCAAGTAAGAACATCCATGTGGTAAATACAAATGGTCCTGTTAATGCAGGTAAACCCCACATTCCAAAAAATCGTTGTAATGCAGGCATTACAAAGCTACATGAGACAGCAGCAAGGACTGCAATCATAAAAGCTTGAGGAGTTAATGGAAGAAAACTTGTTAATGCAATCATTACCAAAACTTGATTAAATCCATGTAATCCTGCTCGAGTTTCGGCAGTAGGAAGTTTAGTTAAGATTGCCATTGCTACACCTATTGCAGATCCGATTAGTGCCATTACACCTCCTAAATACAGAGGTGAGAATTCATTCCATTGAGCAGTAAATGCGTTAGTCCACCATGGTCTATCTTGACCCGTTAATATTGGTGCAAGCTCAAATGCTAAAGTGAGTCCTACTACCCAAAACACTCCTGTTTTCCAGTTTTCGACAAAGGTTACTTGTGATACTCCTTTCAATGTTGCTTTCATAAATTCTCCTGCAGTCCATTTAAAGTTGGGTTCTACAATTGGAGCAGGATTTCCACTAGCTTTGATCAGTTCTTCACTCTTTATTGGAGTTGGTTCTGGCCATATATCATGCCCAAATCTTTTTGTAGCGTACATTAATGCCCATGTAGTAAAGATAAATGAGGAAGTAAATCCAGGTATTGCCCATGATTCCTGTAGTCCATTAAGGATAAACATATCGCCCATAAGGTGCGCCATTGCCATCCAGACTACTGCAGTGACTGCAGCACCAAATATTGAGATGAAAAAGGTTGCTTTGTTAGATTTGACAAATGGTCCAGACCAAAAAGCCATACCAGTTAGTATAGAGTTATAACCAAACAATCCAAATGCAACTAATCCATATGGTGCTCCAAGAAGAATTGCCATTCCTGCTCCTATTAATCCAGATATTACCATCATTATACCAGCGTTTCTTGAAGCAAGAAAAACTCCTGCAAGTATCAAGATTCCAGTAACTGGTGAGCTAAACAAAGGGACTTCAGAAATTCCATTGAATAAGATATAGAAAAAGTCCATTAAGGGATTGATAGACACAAAATCTGCCACTACCATGATAATTGAAATTCATCAGGTCTTCTTTATTGATTTGTATAACAAATATGTTTATTAATAAAAAATAAATCATTCCTCTAACTCTTTTATGAACAGATATATTCTATTTTCGAATAAAATAATGGCAAATTAAGTAAATGAAGTAATAACTTTATATGTAAAGGATTTTTTTGAAGATAATTAAGATGATCGATCATACTCATTAATAGTTTCATTTCTCATCGTCATCTTATCAATTAATATTGTCTTGGAAAATTATGATCAAAGGAGAAATTATAAGAATTAAGAAATTTAGGAAATTGATTTCTTAAAGGATAGGAATTATATCTTATACATTATATTGGATATATAAAGAAAATACATTATTTCAATATCTTTAGTTTTAGATATAACAATTTGAGCGAGTCTAATAAACTATTGTTTCTTTAATTCTGTATCTGTATGTATATTTACGAAAAAACTATTATTTTTAAATATTAATACTAGGCTTAAAAAGTCATTTTATGACAAATGACTCTCTTTCTACAAGAGGATTAGCTTTAGTAGTTGGAATATTTTTTCTTTTCGTTATTTTGCTTACAACAACATCATATGCTATTACAAATCAAGAGAATACTAATAATAATAATAATAATAATAAGAATAAGAATAATGAAATTGAAGATAATAAACTAAATGTAGTCACTTCAGTCGCTCCCATAACAAATATAGTTCAAAATATTGGAGGCGGAAAAATTAATTTGATCGGACTAATTCCCGAAGGAGTAAACTCTCATACATTTGAGCTTATTCCTTCAGATCTCATAAAAATCAATAATGCCGATCTAATTATTATTGATGGTCTCAACTTGGAAGCGAATTTGGAAAAGATTGCAGAAAATGCAATTGCTAAAAATCCATCTATTCAACTTTTAAAACTTGGGGACAATATTATATCTGAAGATCAATGGATATTTGACTTTAGCTTTCCAAAAGAAAATGGTGATCCAAATCCTCATCTTTGGCTAAATGTCCAATATGCAATGAAATTTGCAAATTTAACACGAGATAAGCTAATAGAAATGGATCCTTCTAATTCACGATACTATATTCAAAATTCAAATAAATACAACAATTTACTTAAACAATTAGATTATGGAATAAAAAAATCCATTGAGACAATTCCAATAGAAAATAGAAAATTGCTCACTTACCACGACTCCTGGGCCTATTTTGCTCTTCGTTATGGTATGACAGTAATAGGAGCTATCCAAGCATCAGATTTTGGTGAGCCCAGTGCAAAAGATGTTGCAGAGTTGATAGATCAAGTTCGCATTGAACGAGCACCAGCAATATTTGCTTCTGAGGTATTTCCTACCAATATTATTAATCAGATAGCAAAAGAATCAAATGTGACTATTGTGAAAACTTTAAGTGATGATGAGTTACCTGGGCAGTTTGGTGATTTGAATCACTCATATGTAGGAATGATGTTAGAAAATATGAAAAATATGATAATACCTTTGGGTGGTAATATTGATGTCTTGAAAGATATTAATCCACAAAATATACCTAAAATTTAGCTAACCCCCTTTTTTATTTATCGAATAATAGAGAATAAAGACTAATTATCTTCAACTTAATAACAAAAGATAAACTGTAAATGAATGAAACAAACCTCACTGAAAATATTTTAACTTTGAAAAATATATCATTTGGTTACACTTACCATTTACCTGTTATTGATGGGATAACATTGGATATACCAAAAGGTAGTTTCACAGGTTTATTAGGTCCAAGTGGTTCAGGTAAATCTACTCTGTTAAAATTAATTGTAGGTCTCCATAAACCATGGGATGGAACAATAAAATTTCACATTTGTAATAACAAAAAAAATAAACATTCTAACATCATAGGATATGCGCCTCAAGTTGAAAGTATAGAATGGGATTTCCCTGTTACTGTAAAAGAATTTGTTTCAATGGGAGTTTGGAACCAATCTGGTTTTTTTCCATGGTTAAATAAGACTTCTAGAATTGAAATTGATCATTTACTTCATGAACTAGGTATAGGAGACTATTCAAATCGACAAATCAAAGAACTATCTGGAGGAGAACAAAAAAGAATATTCTTGGCAAGAGCATTAATCCATAATCCTGAAATACTTGTTTTAGACGAACCGACCTCTGGTCTAGATAAAACGAATAAAGATAGTTTCTTGCAAATATTAAGAGATTTAAACTGGAAAGGAATGACCATAATTATTACAACTCATGATATTGAGGGAGTCGCTAAAAAACTACCTTGGATAGTTTGTTTAAATAAATCCATCATTTCACAAGGAAAACCAACTTCAACTTTATCTGATAACGTTCTTTATAGAACATATGATTTAAAATGAAAGCTGAGAAATAGGATTTGTTATTGTTTATGGACATTATATTTCAACCATTTCAATATGAATTTTTTAATCGAGCTATTTTTGTTTCTATATTGGTAGGAGGAACTTGTGGATTGCTTGGTATATATATAGTATTACGAGGAATGAGCTATATAGGTCATGGAATGTCTCATGCCATATTCGGAGGAGCAGTAAGTAGCTATATTATAGGATTAAATTTTTACATAGGAGCAGCACTCTGGGGAATTTTATCAGCATTATTAATAACCCAAATAAATAAAATATACAAAATAAAAGCTGATGCAGTCATTGGTGTTGTAACAACTGCAGGATTTGCAATTGGAATTTTATTAATGAGTACAAGTCAAATGCCTATAAGAAACTTTGAATCCTTATTATTTGGAAATATCTTATCGGTTAATGATTTAGATTTTATTTTTATTACCTTCGTATCAATTATTACTATAATTTTTATCTTCTTTTTTCAAAAGAGACTATTATTTACAATATTTGATACAGATACAGCAAAAGTTTATGGAGTAAAGACAGATAGAGTGGATTTGTTATTTTCCATAGTGCTTGCTATTGTGGTAATAGCGGCAATGAATTCCATAGGGGTTACACTTCTTGCAGTAGCTATTATTGCCCCTGCAATATCGGCAAGACTAATTACAAACAATTTTTTTAAAATGTTAATCCTATCATCTATTATTGGCATAATAACTGCCTTTTTAGGAATGTTCTCCAGCTTTTTTGTCGATTCACCATCAGGAGCTACTATAGTATTATTTGGTACGGCTTCCTTTATTATTGCCATAATTTATTCACATTTTAAAAAGTCATATCATATGCATTTTCATGGAGATAAAAAACATTCACATCCCCACAGTCATACTGAAGAACATAGACATGAGCATTAGTATGAAAATTATACAAAAGATATAATATAGATTTTTGTCATTTAGAGAGATTATACTAAATTTCTAATTTTATTAGAATATTTTTGAATTAGTATAAGTAAAATCTTAAAAACTAGCTTTTGAAAAAAATTAATCAAATCATGAAATAAATATATATATATTATAAGAATTTATTTTTTTTTATAAAATAAGCAAACAAAATGAAAATAAATATAAACATACGGTTCTATTATCAAGTGTGGCATTTGTCGATACAAGTATAATAGAACAAATAGAAATGAAAATGATTCACCATTCATCATTTGCAGTACGAGACAAATTTCAAAGATATTCTGAAGATGATGAATCCTTAGTTACTAGTATTCGAGAACATGGATTAATTCAGCCTATTCTAATTAGACCATTATCTCACGGATTTGAAATAGTAGCAGGTCACCGAAGATATCAGGCATGTAAATCTTTGAGATGGAGGTTTATTCCATGTAAAATTCGGGAAATGACAGATAAACAAGCGTTTGAAATTCAGCTTTCTGAAAACATTCAAAGGAAATCTATGGATCCAATTGAAGAGGCAGAAGCATTTAGAAGATATGTTATTGATTTTGGTTGGGGTGGTGTTAGTGATCTTGCCAAGAAAATTGGAAAGAGTGAAGAATATGTGTCTCACAGAATTCAACTTCTTAAGCTTCCTGAAGAAATAAAGGAAAAAATTGCTTCGCATATGTTAAATGTTAGTAAAGCTATTGAAATTTCAAGTATTCCAATTGAAAAGCAATCGCAAATAGTAGGAGAAATAATAGAAAATAACCTTTCAGTAAAAAGAATAAGAGAATTAAAAATGATTTTAAGAGATAATGTTACTGAAGATTGTACTAATAAAGATTTCATAAATACTAAGAACTATATTTCTAAATCCTTAAAGATCACTAAAAAGGCATCACTTTCTCTCAAAGTGAATTTGGCAAGAATAGACAACTTAATAGAAGAGACTCAAATATCGATTGAACCAGAAAATCGAACAGAAATCACAAATTTCCTCATGGAACTCAGAATAAGAATACATGAACTGATTGATGATACTATAAAATTCAAAAATTACAATAAAAAAAGTCTTAGAAGTAGAAAATAATCTTAAAGTTGATTAATATTAATCCTAAAATTATTCCAAACATTTGTCTATTTTCTGCTATCTTTTCGGGATTGTATAGTACATATATCTTCCACTAACTGAACTAAATCTTCCAGCTAGTACCTTCTGCTTCATCAACATTTAATGTATCTTTGAACCGCATTATATTATAATGGATTTTTTTCATAGCAATACATGAAATGCCAATATCTTTTTTCATTAGATGTTCTGTTTCGTTCAAATAATGTAATAATTGCCATTAATTAGAAATATAATATGTATAGCTTTGCTTTTACTACTTAAATTAACTTAACGAAGCCATTTTTATAAACTTTTTACTATTCAGTATGTTATTTACTGAATTTATTTAGATCTTTTATTAAGGATCATTTACCCGATGACATTTTACAAAATAAAAATAGTAAATAGAAACATAATCTATAAGGAGATTAGTTCTCTTAGATATAATTAAAGAAATCTATAAATTAAATATTACAAATACAGAGTTTCTATAATTTTTAATCTCTATTCAAATATTCTGAATTTCATCTAATCTAGATGATTACATACTTCTGTGTTCAAAATTCTTCAAATTCTTTTTCAAGTTGGAGATAAATAAAGAAATAGTGCATAAAAGAATGGTATTTCTGGAACTTGAATAGCCCAAAAGTCGAGTTTGACAAGTTTATGAATTGAATTAATTCCTCTCTTGTTATTTCAGTATTGTCATCGTAACTGCTCATCAAACGATGTGCCCAATTCTTTTCATCAATATTTTCAAGATAAACAAATTCTTCATATAGTAGCAACTTTTGCAACCAAGAAGGAATATTTACCCTCTTATTATTTTCACTACCTTTTTCATTTTTATTATTGAATTGGTTTTGATCAAAGTTTAATTGTTGATGGAAATCTGAAGGAATCTTTATAGATTTCAAACAGAGTTTAGGTTTGGGATCTATTTTTTTATCAATAATTGAAAATATTTTGTTTATCGAGAATTCCTTGATTTTTGGATCTATAATATATTTATTTTCTTCGTTTGTTTTATGTAATAAGTTACAGTTAAAGCTACATATATGTTCATTGCTTGTTTTTATGGAATCAAATGCACTACACATAAAAGGGACATCTATAAAACAAACAGGACATTTATAGATCTTAAATAGAAAAGGATTTCCGAAATCAATATTTGAAAGAGGCTCATAATACACATTGAGAGAATTGAGATGCGAAACATTATTGTTTTGGTAAAAGTATGGATCTTGTAATAACGGTTGATTTTGAATGAAATTCTTATATGTAAGAAATTCCCTTATTGTTTTAAAAAAAGAGTTGTGGCGGGTTTCTTTTCTACTATTGGTATCTAGTATTGGTTGTGGGAGATTTTGTATGTAATTTGGATATTTTAGCCAAGCTGGAAAAATGTATGGTGTTTCTGATAATAAAGATGATTTTGTAAAATTTTTGTTAGTAGAATTCACATTATCTGGTACTTCATTTCCCGGATGTTTTCTATTGATATGCTCTTTCATGTTGTACTTCCTATTTGAAGAGGTTAGGCAATAGGGACAGGAATAGAGGCCATTCTTGGAATGAGAAATTAGATTATCAGGAATTTCGTTTGCCGGATGTTTTCTAGAGATATGTCGTTTAATGTTGTACTTCCTATTTGAAGAGGTTAGGCAATAAGGACAATTATAAAATGACATAATTTGATAAATATGGTATTATTAATAAACCTGCTGGAGTACTCCAGTCACTGATTTACTCCAGAGTTATGAATTAGTTTTTAATAATACTGAATGGTTAAGGTAAGTTTAACAAATTTCCCAGAACTTAGTGGTTCATAATTCTTATGAACAACTGAAACTTTTTAGAATATATAAAAAAGATTATTTTGCTGTTATACCTCCATCGATATCAATTTTAGCTCCTGTAATCCACTTTGCTTTATCAGAACAAAGAAACAAAATAGTATTAGAAATATCAGATGGTTCACCAATTCTTTGTAGAGGAAATGATGATTCTAAAGTTCTCTTTGCATTTTCATCGCTCAGATATGGTTCAAGAAAAGGAGTTCTAATAGTGGATGGTACTATACAATTACATCGAATACCGTATTGTCCATACTCTACAGCGAGATGTTTCGTAAATGAAATAATACCCCCCTTAGTAAGTCCATATATGGACAATGGCACTCCTGGGATTGCCTTGGTTGCCAAAGTAGAAGAAATATTAATTATGCAACCATCCCTGTTTTCGATCATAAGAGGTAAGACAGCTTTTGTCATTTGAAGTGTTCCTGTAATATGAGCATTGATAAGGGTCAACCATTCATCATGGGTTGTAAGATGAAAAGGTTTGGGATCATGGATAACTCCTGCATTATTAATTAATATATCAATTTTATTATAATTATTTGTAATTTGTTCTATCATGTTCAGGACATCCCCTTCCTTAGTTATATCACCAGGAAGAGTCAAGATATTATTTTTATTTTTATTTCCTATTTCCCTTGCCAGGCTATTGAGTTTCTTAACATCACGTCCATTTATAACTACTATGCAACCTTCAGAAATTAATGATTTTGTAATATCCCTGCCTACTGTTCCCCCTGCTCCGGTTACAATAGCAACTTTATTCTTTAAATCCATATATAGCTATATAATAATCGCATCATTTTAAATCATTGCTCATTTTGAATCGATATTTTTATACTCAAGTTTTAGTAAATGATCCAAATCAAACATCAAACACGCTACCGAATTATAAGAGTTAAATTTTCATATATTGAGGATAATAATTTATTGTTCCAATTTCTGTTTTACAATAGGATTAGATTAATAATTTCCATACTTTGTAGTTTATATTTTTACTATTCTATAACAATAAAGAAATCCACTATTGCTCAAAAGATAACTTTTTATTTAAGTTTGAAGACACAGAAAAAATACATTTCATTCACTTAGATATCCATGGATGAAGGTATTATAGATGTAATAGAAAATATAAAAACTAAGATAGAATTAAAGATTCAGTGCAGAAATAACGTAGATTTCATCTATCTCTAAAAAAAGAATTAACTCATTTGAAATTTATTTTTATCTATAAATTAATAATAGAACTGTAAAAATATGTAAATTATAATTTCTCCATAAGAGATTGAATGGGAAACTTGAATGCTCAATAATTCGCTCATTCAGTTAAATCTGAAAAAGGAACTAAATATTGTAAGGAAAAACCTTATTCAATTAAAATTATGGTGCTTAGAATTGTCTCAATTCAAAATTGGAGAAATAGAAAATTTGTATCTAAAGTTAACAAGAACTGGATTATTATTTCGCTTATTGATATACAAAAAGTAAAACTCCCTGTGAATAGTAAATGAAAAGCACGGATTCTTATAGAATCACTAATCCTAAATAATACAATTTATAGGAAAAAGGGAATAATGGTCATTGTATATTCCAATTGTTTTATGCTAAAATAATTAATAGATGATTTCAAAATATATCCCAAAAAAAATTGAAAATGTTGAAAATCCATATGCAATAGTTTTTTTAAAAATTATTCTTTTCGTTAAGTTTCCCTACACATCTCTGGTTATAGTTTTAATATGTTTAATGTTCTATATATTGACATATTCTAATAGTTCGATAATTTTGATATTAAAGAAGTAGATATATTCTAATATGTATATCTATTAGAATCCTTTCCTCAAAATGATGATTCATATTATAGCATAAAATACTCTCAATCTTCTTTTATAAAAATACGAATACTTTCTGTTAAGCAAGAAAATGTAGGATTATGATTTATTTCTATTCAATATTATAATATTTATTATCAGAGGATGACAACATATGATATTTAAATATGAATTCAATAGAATTAATGAAAAAAGAAATTGAAGAACAATTTAAAGAATTAAAAATTAAGAAATCTAAAAAAACTAAGAATTTCTATGATTACCTTTTTGTCGGTTCGGGTGATTCTTTTGTTTCTGGCCTAATAGCAAGTTATGAATCAAATTTTAATTGTTTATGTATTGATCCTGCTGAGATAATAATTAATCCACTTTTATGTAATAATAAAAGAGTATGTTTTATTTCTATTTCAGGAAAAACAAAAGAAAATATATTGGCAGCAAAAAAAGCAAAAAGATATTGCAAAGAGACAATAGCAATTACTGCTAATCCCACTAGTGATCTTGCAAAAAATTGTATGAAAGTAATTAATTTAGAATATCAAAAACCAAAGATGACTACAGCAGGTACATTAGGTTTTATTTTAACTACCATGACAGTATTATCTTTAATAAAGAAAACAAAAAAAGTTATAAAGACTCAGGCAATCCACAAAGCGGCAGAAGAATTTTCAAATACTATAATTGATAAAATCAAAAATTATTTCTCTTTAGATAAAGATCAATCAATTTTTTTTTTAGGTAACTCAACTTTATTTCCAATTTCCTGTTATGGTTCATTGAAGTTAAATGAAGTATTTGGATTAAAATCATTTGCATTTTCATTAGAACATTTTTGCCATTCACCATTATTTAGTATCTCAAATAAAGACATAGTAATTATATTCTCATCTAAAAATAAATTCATCAATAAAAAAGCTAAGAAATTGAATAATCTTTTAAATACCAAAAACTATAATTCGTTTTTTATTGAAATACCCTTTAATAGTAATATAGAAATTTTACTAATGTCAGTTTTCTTTATACAATTGTTTGTATATGGACTGGCTAGAGAAAAAAAATTAAGAAATTGTTACTTCCTTGAAAATAAAGAATTACTTAAAATGAGCTCTGAATTAATATACTAATAGCATTTTAATTTAAAAAAAAGAATTATCAAGAATAATAAACAACTATAGATCTAAAAAAAGAAATATCCTTAACTTTATTATTATCATTGTTAGTTGGACATCCATGAATACTATAGAATTTTAAAAGTAAGTGAAGATGCAACCCTTCTTGAGATTAAGACTGCATACAGGTTTCTAGTTAAAAAATATCATCCTGATAGAAATTATGAAAAAGAAAATGATTTAGAGATGATAAAAAAAATTAATATTGCTTTTGAAGTTCTTTCTGATAAAAATAAAAGGAAGGAGTATGATGATTTATGTTTAGAAATCCAAGATTTAGATTCTAATAGTCAAAAAGAAAATGAGGTCCTATTAAAAAATCGTAATGAGAATAAGGAAAAAATATCAACAACAAGTATAAGAAAAAAAATTGCTATAGAAAAATCCAGATTTAAAATTATTGTTGAACCATCATTATGCATGGCATTTGGTAGCTGTGAAATCCTTGCTCCAAATGTTTTTCATATTGAAACTAATAAAATGATAAATCCAAAGGCAGTAGTAATATCAGAAACGGCAGACAAGTTTGAGAGTATTCTAGATGCGGCCAAAACATGCCCAACAAAAGCAATCATAATAATTGACAGATATACTGATAAACAAATTTTTCCCTGATATAGAAAATTCTTATATAAATTCTTACGTCAAAGTATAAAGTAGTTCACTCTTTTAAAAAAAGTAAAAGAATGTCACAGTATTTGATTTTTTCTGATATAGATAATACACTCATTCAATCATATATTATAAAAGAAGGGGAAATTTATCATACTGAAGAATATGGAGAGATTAAAACAGTCGTTAAAAAGATTCGTGAGAACAATATTCCTTTAATATTATGTTCAACAAAAACTCGATTAGAACAGGAAAAAATAAGAAAATATTTAGAGATAGATGATCCCTTTATAGTTGAAAACGGTGGAGCAATTGTTATTCCTGAAAATTATTTTCACATAGATCTGGAAGAATTGGGTTTATCGTTTAAATATATTAATGAAAATTTAGTTATAGAATTAGGAAAATCATACAATAGAATAATAGAAGTTCTTCAAGAAATAAGAGAAATTTTTCATATTGAATTCATTGCTGTACATGATCTTTCTTTAGCAGAATTAGCTCAAAAAGTGGGAATATCAATAAATAATGCAAAACTAATGGCGTCAAGAGAGTATAGTGAAACAATACTTGAAATCAATAATAATGAATTATATAAATTAAAAAGAATACTTGAAGACAGAGGTCTTCGTATTTTAAAAGGAACTAGATATAATACAATTTCTTCCTTACATGATAAAGGCTCAGCAATTTCAATTTTGAAAAAATTATATTCAATGAAATTTGAAAAAGAAAAAATTGAGTCTATAGGAATAGGAGATGCAATTAATGACATTCCAATGTTTGAAAATGTTGACAAAGCATTCTTAGTACGAAATGTTCAAAATGATTATGCCTCTATGAAAATAGATAATCTAACTAGAGTAAATGGAATCGGACAACAAGGTTGGAAAGAAATAATATTAAATCACATAATCAAGAGGTAAAGAAAATGAAGGACGCAACTATTCACATTGTTCCACATATGCATTATGACGCTGTATGGATTCTTAATAAAGAAGACTACTACTTTGTCAATATAGAATACATTCTAAAACAAGCTCTTAATCTTATAAAAAAATCAGATTATAAATTCATGTTGGAGCAAACTTTTTTGTTAGAAAAAATAGAAAAAGATTATCCTCATATATTTTCAGAAATAAGTAACCTTATTAAAGAAAATAAAATAGAGATAGCAGGAGGTCAATATCTATTGGCAGATAACATGGTTCCAAATGGAGAAATATTAATAAAAGAAATAACTGAAGGAAAGAAATTTGTAAAAGAAAAATTAAATAACGATATAATAGTTTCATATGGAGCAGACGAATTTGGGTTTAATGCACAATGGCCTCAAATTTTAAAAAATTGTGGTTACAAATACTTTATTTTTAGAAGAGGAATACATATTTCTACTCCATCAGAATTTTTGTGGGAAGGAATTGATGGTAGTCAAATTCTTACTCATTGGATGCCACTAGGATACCGAGCAGGTCTTTTCTTAGATCAACTAACGCTTTCTTTAAAACAATTAAAAAAATATGCTTCAACAAATCAAATTTTAATGTTATCTGGAAGTGGTTCTACACCGCCTCAACCAGAATTAGTTGATGTCATAAATGAATGGAATAGAAAAATAAATGGAAAAAAAGGAAAATCTAAAAATGAATACAAAATGATCATGTCGTCTCCTCTTCAATATTTTAATTATTTAGAAAAACAGAATGTTAGATTCAAAATAAGAAAAGGAGAGATGTATTCTGGAAAGTTCTCTGCTGTTTATCCAGACTGTACATCTACCCGTATGTGGCTAAAACAAGGGATGAAAGAATTTGAAAATAGTATTTTATTACTAGAAAGATTAGATGCTATAGCATGGTTGATTAATATACATGACGAAAATATTTCAGATCAGCTTCACAAGTATTGGAAGAAAATACTATTTGTTGCAATGCATGATGTTTTACCAGGAACAGGAGTTGATGAGATCTATAATGAAGTAAGAGACATATTTGAAAATGAAAGAAAAAGTATAGGTAGATCAATTTTTGACTACTTAAAGAAAATTTCATCAATGACTAATTTTGACAATGATATTTTTATTTTTAATCCTCTTTCATGGACAGTTACAAACTGGGTAGAAATAATTTTAGAATTTAATCAAGGAGAAATCAAAGGTATAAGTTGCTTAAAAAGTGGAGATCAAATTATAGATATAGAAATTTTAGATTATTCATTACATCAAGATAATTCTATACAAAAAATAAATCTTGGCTGTATTATTTCTGTTCCTCCATTAGGATTCAAAACTTTAGATATAGTAAAATCAGACAAGATAAACGGGGAAACTATAATTGCCCATGGTACAAGTTTTAAAAATAAAGAATATGAAATTGAAGTAAATAGAGAAAATGCAATTATTACAATTTTCAAATCTATCAAAAATAATAGAAAATTACATTATTGTACCGGAAATGAAATAATTTTAGATGAAGAAATAGGCGATCTGTATTATCATAGAGAAAATCTAAAATTATTGAAATCAGAAACAGGAGATGGAATTAAATATGGCATATTCAAAC
>Ga0126311_10000115_pt1 | contig 39730 bp, 39 predicted proteins | sample Plot61_FD_92539 | JGI IMG/M metagenome (GOLD analysis project Ga0126311, IMG submission 92539) | Serpentine soil microbial communities from UC McLaughlin Reserve, CA, USA - Plot61 | ecosystem: Environmental > Terrestrial > Soil > Grasslands | place: USA: UC McLaughlin Reserve, Lake County... | reverse complement strand
GGTGATTTTGTCGGCAGGGTCACACCCGTTCCCATCCCGAACACGGAAGTTAAGCCTGCTGGAGCCGATGGTACTGCGCGGGAAACTGCGTGGGAGAGTAGGAAGTCGCCGGGATTATTTAACGCAAAAGCCCGCGAGAGCATCTTGTTCTCGCGGGCTTTCTGTGTTTTTAGTCGTCCGTTTGACTCCAGTCTATTACTGCCTGATAAGCACTCCTTGAAACGACACATGCGCAGGCAGCGTGAGCCCGTTACATGGGGTGAGGTTACTCGTGATGTGGAAAAAACCCTGGCCGGTCGCGCCAGCGTGCCCTCCCGTCCCACCGGCCACGCGAAAAGGTACCGCGTGCTCGTTCGTAGCCATGCACGTGGCGGGATTCGCTACCTGCACAAATGAATCCGCTTCAATGAAGACTTGATCGCCGCTCTGCACGTAGGTGTCAATCGCCTTCAGATCAAAGACGCGATTGGTTGCAGTGTTGGTGCATGCAGAAAAAACAGCGGTATTGTAGCCACCTTCTGTATCAATTCCGGAGCCGGTGAAACTCAGCTCAATGTTTTCCGGAAATGCTCCACAACGAGCCACGTTTGGTGCAACTCCGGCGAGGTCGAAAGTTGAGGCTCCTCTATAGTCTGTGTTGACTCTATTGTCTACGAGCGCGGCGGCCGCTGCCGAATTTCCGCCACCAACGTAGCCGGCGAATACGATGAGTCCTGCGAGCGTTATCAGCGTCAATGTGAGTTTAATTCTCATTTGTAAATTCCATCTCCTTTGGGGCTAAGTATTGGACAGTTGTTTGAGTGCTGTCTCACAACTACTAAGGCGCAAAGGTTGTCGGAAAACTATCATCGGCGTTCCAGACGAAGCCAAACACAAGTAGCTCTGGTAGAATCAGCGTAATCCGGATCGCTGAAACCCATTGTGTTTTGACACCTAAAGAGGTTGTGATCACCATGATTACACGCGTCCTGCTTTTTACCGCTCTCGTCTGTACCACCTTAGTGACTGCTACCGCGCAAGACGGAAATCAACACAGGCATGATGCGCAAGAGAAACAATCAATAAAACTCGGCCGCCTCAATTTCCGCACCTCCTGCTCGAACAAAGCGCAGCAACAATTCAATCAAGCTGTCGCCTGGCTTCATTCGTTTGAATATGAGGAAGCAGAAAAGATCTTCACTCAGGTCAGTTTGATCAATCCGCGCTGTGGCATGGCTTACTGGGGCATTGCCATGAGCAACTTCCATCCATTGTGGGTGCCGCCGACTCCAGCGGAGCTACAAAAAGGATCCGACGCTGCTGCGCAAGCGATGCGTGTCAGCGCCGCGACGCAACGAGAGCGAGACTACATTGCCGCGATCAGCACCTTCTACAAAGACGCGGACAAGGCCGATCATCGAACGCGCACGTTTGCATACAGCGACGCGATGAAAAAGCTCTACGAGAGCAATCGAACCGACGATGAAGCCGCGGTTTTTTATGCGTTGTCACTCATCACTACCGCGACCATGGCGCCCGACAAGACTTATGCGAAGGAGAAGGAAGCCGCTGAAATTCTGAATCGTATTCTCGCGCGCCAACCGCGACATCCTGGCGTCGCTCATTACTTAATCCACGGCTATGATTATCCAGCGCTCGCGCACCTCGCTCTTCCGGCTGCTCGCAGCTACGCCTCGATTGCCCCCGCCTCTGCTCACGCGCAGCACATGCCTTCACACATTTTCATACGGCTCGGTCTGTGGCAGCAGGCGATCAGCTCTAATCTGGATGCTGAAGCGGCAGCGAAGGCGTTCGCCCTAAGACATCATATGCCCGGTGCGTGGGACGAGCAGTTACACGCGATGGACTACCTCGCTTACGCCTACCTGCAAGGCGCTCAGGACAAGAAGGCGATGGGCGTTCTGCAGGACATGAACAAACTTCCCCAGGTTGATCCGCCCACTTTCAAAGTCGCCTACGCGCTGTCAGCCATTCCCGCGCGTTACGCACTCGAACGCCGGCAATGGAGTGAAGCTGCGAAGTTATCTTTGGAGCATCCGCGGATGACAACTTTTCCATGGTCCAAATTTCCATGGGCCACGGCGCATGTGCATTTTGCTCGCGCGATTGGGTCAGCTCGTTTGGGCGATGTCGTCTCAGCGCGGCAAGCGGTGGACGAGTTGACGTCTATTCAGAACTCTCTCAGCGAAGTGCGCGGTGGTTACAACTGGGCCAGGCAGGTGGACATCGAGCGGCAGATTGCATCAGCGTGGGTCAAATATGCAGAAGCCGCGCACGATGAAGCTCTGCGATTGATGCGTGCGGCTGCCGACCTGGACGACAGCACTGAGAAACACCCGGTCACACCAGGCGCAGTTCTTCCCGCGCGCGAACAACTGGGCGAGCTCCTGCTCGAATTAAAACAACCCGCGGCTGCACTGGAAGCATTTGAAACTGCGCTTCGCAACACACCTAACCGGTTCAATGCGTTATACGGTGCTGCTCGGGCCGCGGCTCTTACTGATAATCGCCAAAAAGCCGCCGATTTTTACCGTAAGCTGGTGGAGCTGGGCCGGCATGCTGACAGCGTGCGCCCTGAACTTAAAGAGGCGACCGCGTTTGTCGTCAAAGCAAGCGGATCGCGGTAGTAAACACCGGTATGCGCGTACCTAAGTGGATCAAGCGACTCGGCTTCTGGGGTTTTCTCTTCTTCCTTGTAAAGGGACTGCTCTGGCTGCTGGTTCCAGCTTTGCTGGCCTTATGGGCAAGCTCTTAGTCTTCACGAACAAAAAACCATCATTCCTCGTCATACAATGTCGCCGCTGAAACGACTAATACTCAGAACGTGCCCGACAACACGGGATGGATATTTCGGAGCTTAAAAAAGAACTCGAAGCGCTTCACCACGCCAGTTTTGGCTGGGCGCTGAACTGTTGCCGGTACAACCGCAGCGAAGCTGAGGAAGTATTACAGACGGTCTATTTAAAAATCCTGCAAGGCAAGGCTGTTTATCGAGGCGAGAGCAAGCTGCGCACATGGCTCTTTGCAGTCATTCGAAAGACGGCCGCGAGCGAGCGGCGAAAACTCGTGTTGCGCTCACTCATAACGATCAACGCCACAGACGAAAAGCCCTGCTCGCAGCCTGAGCTTGAACTCGAACGGTCGGAAATGCAGCAGCGCTTTCAACGGGCCCTGGCGGAGCTGCCGGCGCGTCAACGCGAGACGCTGCACCTGGTTTTCTATCAGGATCTGAGCGTAGCCGAAGCTGCAGAGGTCATGAATATCTCGATCGGTAGTGCGAGTCGTCATTACGAGCGTGGCAAGAAACGTTTGCGTGAATCACTGGATCGAGAGGGAGTCGATTATGGAATTCAGTGGAGACGAAAAGAGAATTCAGGCGTTGTTCTCTGAGCTGTCGCTTGAAAATCAACGCTGCACGCCACGCTTCGAGAAGCTGTGGCTGCGTGCTGAAGCGAACGGGCCAGCGACGCCACCACTCGTCACGAGATTTGTGACTGTGCTCGTCGCGGTCACGGTTATCGTCGTCATGGGTTTGGCCGCAGCGCGTTTGTGGCTTAGCTCTTCTGAGTCTCAACAAGCGACCAACATCCCGGCGCAAATCGTTCCCACAACATTGGCTCCCCTACGACAACCTGGGCAACTGTTGGCTGCTGCGTCAAAAGACGTGGTGCGCCCACGAAGATTCGCGCGGCGCCCGTCCGAGCGCACAGCAATACGCCAGGCTGCAATGATTTCAAAGTGGCAATCCCCGACGAACATTTTGCTGAATTCGCCGCCCGTGTCAGTCTTAAGCACATTACCGCAACTCAATCAGTCGGCCCGGGAGCTCGAACAGTTTTTACCGAAGAATAAGTGATAAAGGAGTCGAAGCAATGAAACTAACGATCGCTATCGTGTTTGCAACAGCACTTTTGCTGGTCCCAGTCGTCACCGCTCAACAGCCGCCGGAGCCACCGCAGTCGCCTGGTGCGCGCGGAGCCGACAATGTCCCGAACCATCCGCATCCGCCCAGTCCTCCCGATCCGTTGGCCCATCTGATGTTTCCGCCTGACATGATCATGGGTCATGCGCGCCAGCTCAATCTCACGGACGAGCAGAAAGCGTTCATGCGAACTGAGATCCAGAAGACGACGACGATGTTTCAGGAGTTACAGTGGAAACTTCAGGATCAGGCGGAGCTGCTGCACGAGACGATGAAATCAACGTCTGTGAATGAGCAGCAGGCCCTCGCGCAACTCGACAAGGTGCTCGAGATCGAGCGCGAGATTAAACGCTTGCACATCGGTCTTGCAGTGCGTCTCAAGAACCGGCTGACACCTGAGCAGCAGGAGCAACTACATAAAATGCGAATGGATCATCATGTGCCTGGAGATGTGCGCTCTCCGATTGAGTAGGCGGGTGGCCACGGAGGGCCACCCCTACAGTTGTCGCTCATGGAGCGCCTTCTGGGAATTGACTATTGCAGGGCGCCGTTCGCGAGGGCGGCGTCTTTTAGTTTTGGGTTCTTCACCCACTCTTTCGCGGAGACAAACGAGACTTTATCGTAGACCAGCACGATCGTTCCCACCGGCAGCAACCGGCTCACTTCACGTGCGGCAAACATCGGTATGCGAATACAACCATGACTCGCGGGTGTCGTCGGAACAGTGAGATAACCATGGATCGCCACCCCACCACTGATGTAATTTGCGTAATAAACTGATCCGAGATCTCCGTTCTCCCAGTCGTAAGTCTTGTCGTAAACAACGAAGCGTCCACGCGGCGTATAAGCGATACTCATCTGCCCCTGATCCAAAAACGGCTTGTCGCTACCAGTCGACACGGGAAGCACTCGCAATGCACCTTCTTCGTTAACGAGCATCAACACCTGCCGGTCCACATCCACTTCGACGTGCTGGTATCCGAAATCTCTTGGAGTTGGCGAGCTGGAGGTTTTCATCGCCTCCAGCTCTGCGCCCGTCAGCTTACTGGTAATAGATCGCCCTTCCCATTTCTGAAAGGCAATTAACGCAGACCGCGTGGCTTCATCGAAGACGCCATCAACTGTCCCAGTCCAGTATCCGAGGTCGGCGAGCCGCCGTTCCGCGGCTTTGATTTCCGCACGCGTTAATGACACGCGCTTCCGCTGTTGTGCGCTCGCAACCGAGAGCAACGAAATGAGCACTAAACAAATTGAAGAGACTACTCTCATACCCATCCAGCAGTTTCCGTTAGCCCTAATCATGTCGTCAAGTAAATGATGCCCACGCTAGATACTTCGTTGTAGTATTCAGAGATGAAGCAAACACGGCGCAAGTTCATAAGTGGCATTGCAAGCAGTGCAACTCTGTTGCTAACCCACGACAAAATCAGTTTCGGCAAATCGACTACCAAGCCCTCACGCCCGAACGTCATTTTTATTCTTGCCGACGATCTTGGCTGGGGAGATCTCAGTTGTTACGGCCGGCCTGATTACCGGACTCCGAACCTGGATCTGCTTGCTTCGCAAGGCATCAGGTTTACCGATGCGTATTCAGCCTCGGCAGTTTGCACGCCGACGCGCTGTGGATTCATTACCGGTCGCTATCCCGCCCGGCTAAAAATCGGCTTGATTGAGCCATTACCCGCCACGAACCATCAGGTTGGTCTGGATCCACAGATTCCAACTATAGCTTCACTCCTCAAAACAACTGGGTACGAGACGGCTTTGATCGGAAAGTGGCATCTCGGATTTCGTCCCGAATGGGGACCGAATGCACACGGCTTTGACGAGTTCTTTGGGATCCTGGCTGGCGCGGGTGATTATCACCTGCACAAGAACGGACTGGGCGAGCCCGACTTGTACGAAAATCTCACTCCAGTTGAACGTACTGGATATTTAACCGATCTGCTAACAAGTCGCGCGGTTGATTACATCAAGCGACGTCGATCTGCGCCGTTTTATCTAAGTCTTCATTACACGGCTCCGCATTGGCCCTGGCAGGATCGCAAAGGCGGAGAGCGAGTCGTATTTACGAACGAGACGAATGAGCCAGCGGCAATGGTTCGTGGTGGCTCACTCAAGCTCTACGCTGAAATGATGCGCAGCCTGGATGACGGTGTAGGACAGGTGATGAGAGCGTTGCAGACTGCCGGCCTGGAGAAAAACACTCTCGTGATCTTCACCAGCGATAACGGAGGCGAGCGATTCTCGTATGAGTGGCCCTTCACGGGCCAGAAAGGCGAACTATTGGAAGGTGGTATTCGCGTTCCGGCAATCGTTCGCTGGCCCGGAGTTGTTCCCGCGAAGCGCGTAACGAATCAGATGGCGATCTCTATGGACTGGACAGCTACCATTCTCGCCGCGGCTGAAGCCACAGCCGCCAAAGATCATCCACTGGATGGAATTAGTCTGTTGCCGCTCGTGAAGGGAGCCAGCCCCGTTCATGATCGTACGTTCTTCTGGCGCATTTACGATCAAGACGCCGTGCGGAAAGGAAATTGGAAATATTTTCGCGACGGCACGCAGCGCCGGCTCTTCGACTTATCGTTCGACAGCCATGAGCAAGCGGATTTCGGCGGCAAGAACCCGGAAATGCTCAAACAGCTTGCGGGTGAATTTGAACAGTGGGACCGGCAGATGCTTCCGCGAATAAAAAGATAACGGGCCATAGCGGCTTTGCACAAAGTCCTAAATCCCACCCACGGCAGTGGGTGGATTGTTAAGTTTCTATCTACAGACCCTCCTTAACTTATATTGTAATCCCACCAACGGCAGTTGGTGGATACTTCAAATCCTCTCTTAGAAGGGATTTGAACAATCCACCAACTACCGTTGGTGGGATTTATTTGCTGCTGTTGAGTCGTGGGTAGAAAGGAATTGAATGGACCACCCACTGCCGTGGGTGGGATTTAGGACCTTGTGTGCAAGCGACGCCATAACGAGTTACGTCACCGCCTTGTGACGGAACTGGCGCAGGCCCACAATGAACAACAGTGAATCAAAGATCAGCAGCGCCAGCAGCACCGCGATGATCGGAAGATGCGGGAACTGCGGCACGAGGGTTCCGCGTAGTCCCTCACTCGCGTACACGAGCGGATTGGCGAGGACGACTTTCTGAAGAATCGGGAAGTTTGCGAGCGCGCTCCACGGATAATATGTGCATCCGAAGAAGATCATCGGCGTCAGCACCATGCTGAACATCAATCCGATCTGACTCTGACCAACACTGCATCCAAGCGCCAGGCCGCCACACGCAGACAAAAGCGCGACGAGCAGCGTAACGACTGCGAATGTCAGAGGTGACTGCAGATTCAATTCCAATCCCGGACGCAACAACAACCACGCTGCCGGTATGACTCCGAGTCCAGCCACTACCGCCTGAGCAGCGCCGAACAATACTTTTTCGATCGCTATCCAGTCATTTTCAATCGGCGCCAGTAGTCGATCTTCGATCTCGTGCGTGAACTGAAACTCAGCGATCAAAGGCATGGCGACGGCCCACACACCCGTGAACATCATGCTGATGGCCATGATGCCCGGCAACAAAAGGCTTTTGTATGAGGTCGGCATGTAGCCGCTGCTGACCATGACGCGCCCGAAGATAAAAACGAACATCATCGGTTGCAGAAATGTTTGCAGCAGCAGTTGAATAAAGTTTCGCCGCGCGACGCGTGCATCACGCCACAACAGGGCCAGAAAAGTTTTCCAGTTCATTCACGCAAGCTCCGTCCGGTGTGATGCAGGAACAGGTTTTCGAGACTCGGTTCCGAAATGTGTACATCCGATAACTCGACTGACGTCGTAGCCGCGAGATTCGCGATCTCCGATACGAGTGAGCCACCACGATCGGCGTAGACGTCCGTATTACTCTCACCATCATCGTGAACGCGCACTTCTCTCACGCCCGCGAGCGTCTTGAGCTGCTCGAACAGTGCCGGCGAGTGCGTGCCGAATCGCAGTCGCAAAAGAAAACCGCCGGGAACAGACGCCTTCAGCTCCGCCGGCGTTCCGAGTGCAATGTTTCGCCCGTGATCGATGATCGCTAGTCGCTGGCACAGCGCGTCAGCCTCTTCCATGTTGTGCGTCGTCAAAAGAATTGTCTTACCACTCTGGTTGTATTCACGAATGATTTCCCAGAGCAGCAAGCGCGTTTGCGGATCGAGGCCGGCGCTCGGCTCGTCGAGGAAGAGCACTTGCGGATCGTGCATCATTGCGCGTGCGATCGACAGGCGTTGCATCATGCCGCCGGAGAACCCGCGCACGAGCTGATCAGCGCGGTCGCTTAGTTTGAAACGATCGAGCAGCTCTGTGGCGCGCGCGGTTCGTATGCGCGAGTCGATGCCGAAATAAGCACCGTGAAAAAGCAGGATTTCGCGAGCAGTGAGGGCGAAATCGAGATTCGGACGCTGCCCGACGACGCCTATCAATCGCTTCACTTCAACTTGTTGCGCCCATACATCGTAATCGCCGATCCACGCCTGACCTCTTGTCGGCCGCACGCGCGTGGTGAGAATGCCGACGGTGGTCGACTTCCCGGCGCCGTTTGGCCCAAGCAGCCCGAAGATCTCTCCACCCCTCACGTCGAGCGACAATCCGTCCAGCGCCACAACTTCGCGCGCCGGCTGGTTCTTACTTTTGCGACGTGGTCCAAACCCACCACCCGCGGCAAGTGGCGGCGTCGATGTGTAGACTTTCCGAAGCTCGTTTGTGCGAATACCGGCAATCATGGCGTGCGATTCTATATAATCCGGGTTCATCTGCGTTAATCCGCGGCCACTTTCTGGCACTTTGCGCAAAAGTAAACGATGCGCGTGCGCTCTTCTTCGTCCGCTTCTGCCTGGCTGGTCCTTTGTCTGAGTTGCCTGATCTTCTCTCCACAACGCAAGCACGGCAGGTTCGTACGACGAAAGACGAGGTGTCGCGTGCCGTACTCGCGGCCCGGCTGATAGACGAGCGACGGATCACCTGCCATCCGTTTTCGATCTTCTTCAGAGGCTGTCGCACTTCGTTCGTACGCGTCACGCGTGAGCCGAGGAATCATCTTCAATAAGCAATTTAAACTGCGTTGCGTAATCTCGCCGGCAGTTAGCCACGGGTTCAGCTTGCAGTTGAAGAGTATCTCGGCGCGCAAGTAGTTTCCGAGTCCGGCGATGATGCGCTGATTTAAGAGCGCGGCGCCAATCGTCTCATTCTTGTGTTCAGTTGAAAGTAATCGACTCAGAAATTCCTTACGATTGAATCGACCACGATAAGGCAGTGCATCTGGACCAAGCGTTCCGAGGATCTCAATCACGTCATAAGGATCACCTTCACCGACGTTGAATATTGGGGCAGAGAGCAGTATTGCCGCCGCACCTTCAACTACTACGCGAGCCCGTTCGCGTCTGTCTTTTTCCGGCAGCTCGAGTGGTTTTGATTTGCGCCGCGTTGGTCCAAACGTCTGCCAGCGACCCCACATCATCAAATGTGAGTGAAAGAAGAAGCTGCCCTCGATGTATCCGATCAGATGTTTTCCGTGTGAAACCACGCGCTCGACACGTCGTCCGATGAGGCGCGGCTCGTTTTCCTGTAGCCATTTGCGTGCTTCTTTTGTTCGCGCTTCCAACGAAACAATCGCGCGACCGCTTAACGCCGCATCGAGCGCGTCCGCATACTTTCGCACCTCCGGACCTTCTGGCATCGCTTCAGTGAATCAATCCGCGAGATCTTAGCCAACTGAGCGTGCCTCCCAGGCCAAGCATGAGGCACACTATCAACCCAGTGAGAGCAATCGTGATCGCACCCGGCGCAGCGATGACACCCCAAACGGCGCCCGCTAACACAACGATGGGACGAATAAAAGTAAACGGTCCAAATATCACCGTGCTCGTAATACTTCTGATGTCGACTGACGGAAACGCGCGAATAAGAAATGTGATCAGGAGGATGAGTGCGTAGGGCACGTAGACAGTCAACATTCGGGCGCCAACCGATTCCAACTTCGAAAACAACGCGTCGGCATCGTTTGAGCTGAAGAGCGCGACCGCGGTAATCACACCGACGATCAGAACAGCGATTTGGCCCACGAGCGCGCCTCTGATAAGCGCGCGACGGTAATAAGCTCTCTTGTCGATCAGCGCGTTGCGGCCCGCTGCTTCCCGGTAGCCGATGAACGCGGAATCAATTGTGGCAAGCAGCAAGAGGAAGACAGGAATCATTCGATCTTCCCCAGCGATGCTATGCGCGTTCCCATGTTTCTTAGAAAGGCCTCGTGATAATCCGGGCGAATGCCGACGAGCGAATGAAACACTCTTGGGATTGGCATTCGCCACAAGCGTGTGCCGTAGATGGCAGAGACAAACTCGGGCGCTGCGCTGCGCGTGACATCCAATAAGTATCTGCTCTTGTGCGCGCGCACCGCGGAGAGCACACCATCGTGCTTCGCCAGAGGCTCGCGCATACGCACGGCATGAAAGAGCCACGATCCGAGTGGCGCCATCGGCGAGCTATGAAAATCGAAGTGAACGAATGCGCACGTTTCCGCGCGGCAATGCTGTTGCAAAAGGTAGCTGAGGTTCTCGTCGCGGAAGTGATGAAGAATGCCTGTTGAGATGAAAACGGTCGCGGGCTCGCCGAGACGAAATGCGTTAGCCACCTCAAACTTGCAACGAAGGTTCTCGATCGTTGCCAGTCGCTGAGCTTCGTTGAGCAGCGCGACATTGAAATCGACGCCCATCAATTGAACATCGTTGCCAAGCGATCCGCTCGCGGCCAGCCAACGAATGACGAAGCCAGTGCCGCAGCCGATATCGACGATGCGAATCGGGTCTCCCACACCGCCGTCACGCAAAGCATTCAAGATCGGTTTCAGCAACTCGGCGACGCGTTTGCCGTGCTGAAACTCTTCCGACATGCGCTGCATTTCGCAATGCGAGGTAATCAGCATCTTATCGACTGCCGCCGGATCAAGGACGCCGTCTTGTTCTGGTATCTTCTCGATGATTCTGGCGGCTTCGTGATTGCGAAGTTCTCTGAACTGGACCATGACGTCGGCTTTTCTAACCGGCTGGCGCTGTAGCGTGTCGGGATCAAACGACACGATCGCGTCCGAGATCTCCGGGCCGCGACGTGTGATTGTAGAGAGGCTCATTCTTATTCGAACGGTATCCTTAGCTTCGCGCCTGCGACGACAACGCCGCCGCGATCGCCCGGCGTAATCGAACCAAACCGCTGTGCGTAAACTTCAGGCAGCGGACGCGCGCCCTGCGGCGCCAGCCAAAGACGCAGCAAGTGTCGCTTGCGCTCAGGTTCAGGATAATCTTCGAAGGCAGTTCGATCGTGCAGAATGGTGTGGTTGTGTACGAGCTGAATGTCGCCGGGCTGAAGTTCCATCGTTAAGTTGAGCTGCGGATCGTTTGCGAGTTGATCGAATAGATCGAGCGCCTCGACGTGGAGCGAGCTGAGTGGCTTGACGCCCGGGAAGCGGCGCGCCGACTCGATATACTGTCGCTGGTAGATCGCCGACACTAACCCCTCGTGATAATTGAAGACAGGAATGTTGAAATACGGTTTGCTGCCTTCGGGGACTTCACCACGCCGATCAGTTTCGATTGGTTGCAGTAATACGTTCAGCAGGTCCGATCTGTGCCGGCGCATCTCATTGAAGATCGTTGTTGACGATACGAGACTCGACAATCCCCCTGACTTCGCTGTTTGTAAGCATAACAGACCAACAACATCACACGAGTCAGTATGAAACGTTTGCCGCTCGCGCGTCTGGTAAATCCTCGTATTCGGATCCTCGCTCGACTTTCCCGAATCCCTCACGTGCCCGAGCAAGTGCCCCTCAGCATTCTGCATCCGTAAGTTCCCGAGATGCACCCCAATGACGAGAAACGCAATCGCCGCCTCCCTCCTGGTCCACCGCTCCACGGGCAACCTCCTGATCAGCACAAACCCCCGGCCATTCATCACTTCGTCGAGCATTACCAGCAACCTCGGCGCGAGCGTTGGCAGCGGCACATCATGAGCTTTGAGGTCACCGAATTGTTGGAAGTCCGACTCTTTTAATTTGTGAACCGCAGTTTCCACTTCAGCAATCTCGGTGTCAGTCAACTGCACCATCCAGTCAGTCTTTCGCACAACCTTAGGCCCATACCACACCGAAGCATCACGAACCTCCGGCGGCAAAGTAGAATCGGCTGACGACATCAAACTAACGTTCGAACTCAGTTCTACGGTCTTCAAGTTGGTCGAGAATCTGCGGCGCTTCTTTTAGCTCGGCGAGTGGTTGAAGCTGCTCACGAATGTAATTCCAGTCAAGCTTTCCAGTCTGACGCACTATGATGCGTTCGACATCTTACCCAATCCTGTCCACGTCCGGCGAAGGCTTTCAGCACAATCGAAGCAGTAAGACGCGGCGTTCGCGTGCAAAAGCCGCGGCATCGGAAATTCGGGCGGTGAAATGTTTGAGGAGGACATCGCAGAATTGCTGCTCATCTCCAAAACCAGCGAAGAGGGAAAGGTCTACATACCGTTTCGCGCGGCTCACTCCAACGTTGAAGCGCCAGCCCGCCTATGAAGCAAAACTGCCAGTCATGCGACTGGCAGACAGCCTGCAGCTCAGCAGCCGCTTGAATAACTTCATTCACGTCCCGCTGCCTTTTTGAACCAGCGTTGTTGTTCGATGAGGCCCGACCATGGCTTTGGCGCGTAAGGAGGTTTAGTGTAATCAGCGGACCCGCAAAGCAGAGAGATGGTTTGATAAGTATCGAGCTCTCTAATCTCCTTGCGCCTGATACGCTCCAGATCCTCTCCGGCGAGTCTCCACGTTTCTACCCACCTCTTGCCGAGCGCGATTTGTTCAGGAGTCCAACCAGTCAGGGCCGAAGACTTGTTCATGTATCGGATCTTAACACGTTTTGTTGGGTGGTGACCGGGGAAGGGGCGCAGCGAAATTCTAACTTTCGACAGCTACAAACGAACCAAATGTTCACGGAACAAAGATGGTTTGGTTGTGCCATTCCAATAACGATGGATCAGGCAAAAAGCGGCGCGGAAGCTGGGCGAATTGGTTGTCATACCGTGTAAAGAAGAATTTGTTTGCACTGAAGTGATTGACGTTGCGAGCGAGGCCGAGATGCGAACACGAAATTCCGGCGTGATGGTTATTAACCCCGCATCGAAAGCTTTATGGTGAAGGAGGTTTAGGCACAAACCATTACGTGGGTTCATTCGATTGTTCGGATCTTTGGCCCATGGCGCGATGTGACTTGCACTAAGCAACATTGGAATTGCGAGTCCCGTGATACAGCAACGAGACGCATAAGACGTTAAGACAGTGGTACGGAAGAACCGTTGGTTCACGCGGACTTTGACTATCCGTTCCCTTTCAATTCCGTCTTTCGGTAAATCGTCTTCTTTAAGTCCATTCATCTCCTCCACTGATTGCTTTGTAAGATTTGCAAGTAAACGTTCGCTCTCAAATGCTAAGGAATCCCAGTTATTATTAAACTCCTCCCACACTGTGAGTTCACCTTTGCTACCATGCGATGCGCCTTTGATACCTCGCGCCTGCAGTGCGGGATCAAGGCGCGCGAAATTAGCAAGTTTCCAGGATAGTGAGGCAGGAGTCCGACCAAGGACATCCGCGAGTGCGATAACGGCAGAATTGCGGGCATCAATCTGACCAAATGGAATCTTGCAGTACAGATTGAAGGCAATTATCAACTCGTCGCGAGTCCATAAACGATGATTGGTTGCCATGGATTGTAGCGATTGCGTTGACTACGTCGAAGCCTGAATATCTTCGATAATGCAGCTCTAGCGAATAGCATTTCGACTGGATTCTTCCGTTTGCGCAACGAGCAACACTGAACTACTCCTTCCCGGGCTGCAGGCGTTTGCGTTGCAGATTATTCTTATAACTGTCCTCCAGATACTCCACCCCGTCCGCAGTCAAATACATCCGGGCGTCGTCGGTGTTGATGAGTTTTTTCTGATTCAAAAACCAGATGGTGAACTCCAGGTGTTCGCGGGGGCGGCCGATCATGCGCTCCAGCTCGACCAGATATATGCCGGGGTTTTGAGGGTCGACGCGGCGCTTCGTGTATAGCGCTTCCAACACGGTGAGACGTACGACTTGCTCCATCTCAAAATCATTCTCGGTTTGCGCGCCCGCCGAGACCAGGCGCCAACGATCCTTCTTGCGCTTCTGGTTGGTGGCGTCGTATTGGGCCCGCTTCTCGGGGCTCGAAAGCGTCTGGTAAGCCTCGGTGATCGCGCGGAAACGAGCATCATTTCCCGTCTCGCGGTTGTCAGGGTGATATCGTTGCGCAAGCATGCGATAGACACGATTGATCGTCTCCGGCTCAGCAACATCACTCACCTGAAGCAGCTCGTAATAATCCTCGATTTCATTCGATGACATTGGGGGAAATTTTCTCCTTCACAATTGATCGACTTTCTCTCGCTCATCCGTTAACGACGCCAACAACTCCAGCAGCTTATCGTAATCAACCGGCTTTACGAGATGCCCGTTGAACCCAGCCTCTTCGGATTTGCGGCGATCGTCTTCCTGGCCCCAGCCCGTCAATGCAATCACAACGATGTCTTTGCCCCAGGGTTGCTCGCGCACGCGGCGACACACTTCATGCCCGTCCAGCCCCGGCAAACCAATATCGAGCAACATCACTTCCGGACGATACTTCTCAACCGCGTCGACTGCTTCAACACCATCATGCGCCATGTACGTCTTGTTGCCCGTGATCTGCATCAGCATCGCGAGCGAATCAGCAGAGTCGCGATTGTCGTCAACGATAAGAACGCGCCGCTGCGGTTGCGACTCTGACTCCACCTCTGGCCCATGCTGCGCTGCAACTTCTTCGGGACTGAGAACCGGCAGACGCACAATAAACTCACTGCCTTGTCCCTCACCCGCACTGCGCGCTTCGATCGATCCACCGTGCATCTCAGTCAAACGTTTTACCAACGTTAGTCCAATGCCGAGCCCGCCCTGCGATCGCTCCGACGTGCCATCCACCTGCATGAACATATCGAAAATACTATCTAACTTGTCGTGCGGGATTCCGGCGCCATTGTCCTTCACCGTCACTTCCACATCCCCGTCAACACGCTCCGCACTCAGCGATACGGTCCCTCCAGGCCTCGTGTACTTGCAACTGTTATTAAGCAAGTTGCCAAACAACTGCGCCAGTCGCGCCCGATCGGCGTAAAGGTAAATCGGCTCATCCGGTAACTCGATAATTAAATGATGTCCGGCGGAATCGACGAGCGGCCGCGCTACTTCGACAGCCTGTTGAATCACCGGCGACAACTCAACTTCACTCCGTCGCAACTCCAGACGATCGTGAGTGACACGATTCAAATCGAGAAGATCGTCTACGAGCCGGATCATCTGGCCTAGCTGGCGCTCGAGTGTCTCATGCGCACGTTTGAGCACCTCGCTGTCTCCGTCCGTACGCTTCACCACCTCAAGCATGTTGCTCATCGGCGCAAGTGGATTTCTGAGCTCGTGAGCAAGTGTGGCGAGAAACTCATTCTTGCGGCGATCGGCCTCTGAAAGATCAGAGGCTAATCTGCGCAAATCATCTGCAAGCTGTCGTCGTTCACTAACGTCCTGGCTGACAGTCGCAAAGGCGATAGGCTGGTTAGCAGCGTCCGTTAACGCCAACACCTTGTAGGCCATCCAGCGTGGGTCGCCAGTCTTGAAGTGACGAAAGCGAATCTCGATCTCACCGTGACCGTTATTCAGCACCTCCGGAAAAAACTCGTTCATGATCTTCGCCTGGTCTTCAGGAAAGAAGAATTCCTGAACCGGCGTTTGCCGAGCCTCTTCAATATCGTTCAGACCAACCAACTCAAGTCCAGCGCGATTGATAAAGAAAGGAATACCTTCAAGATCGCAGATGCCGATGAAGTCGGTGCTGTTTTCAACGAGCGTGACAAACATCTGCCGGTCGCTTTCGGCCCGCTTCTGAGCGGTAATGTCGCGCGCAATCTTCGACGCGCCGACGACGTTTCCTGACTCATCCTTTATCGGCGAGATGGTGAGCGAAACAATGATGCGCTGGCCGTCACTGCGTACTCGCTCGGTTTCGAAGTGCTCAATCCGGTTCCCCTCGCGTAAGCTGGCGATGATTTTATCCTCTTCGGCCAAACGCTCGGGCGGAATCACGAGCGAGATGTGTTGGCCCACAACCTGCTCAGACATGTAACCGAAGAGTTGTTCCGCGGCAGCGTTCCAGCTTTGAATAATGCCGTCCAGTGATTTGCCGATGATGGCATCGTTTGATGATTCGACGATCGAGGCGAGCAGTTGCGCCGTGTGAAGTTGATTGGCCTTGTTACGTTCAATGAGACGCTGCGCAGTAACGTCTCGAAAGATCAGAACGCAGCCTGAGACGTATCCTTCCTCATTGCGGATCGGTGCTGCACTGTCGTCGATGGAACACTCAGTGCCGTCTTTCTTGATGAGGATTGTGTGGTTTGCAAGTCCGACAACCACTCCTTCACGCAACGCTTTCGTGGCCGGATTCTCCACCGGCAGCCGCGTGCTTTCATTGACGATGTGAAACACGCGGTCGAGCGACTGGCCGAGCGCTTCCTGTTCTGACCAGCCTGTCAACTTCTCGCCAATGCCGTTGATGTAGGTAATGCGTCCTTCAGTGTCGGTGGTGATCACCGCGTCGCCGATGCTTCGCAGCGTGACTCGAAAAACTTCCTGTCGCTGGTGAGCGCGTGTTTGCGCGATGCGTGTCGCTTCGCCGAAAGCGATGATTAAGGAACAGGTGAAAAGGTATGCGATCACTCCGACCACGTCCGCGCGAGTTAGATCGAAAGAGCCTCGTGGCGGGATGAACAGGTAAAAACAGGCAAGATAGCCGAGCAACGAGACGGGGATCGCCAAACGATAACCGCCAAGCCACACGGCCGCCGCGACCGCGCCGAAGAGCGTGACCAGCGGCAACGCATCACCCATCAGCGGATCGAGCGACCAGCGCAACAGCACCGCCGCTGCGAGGGCGACAAATCCCAGGATGTAAATTTTCAGCGAACTGCGCACCTTGCTCCTTAGGGTTTTGAAGGGGTTAACGCGCCGAGTGACGCGAACGTGGATTTTATCGTTGAAAGATTGAGTGCGTCCAATTTATTTGCCAAACTCACCTAACTTTTCCCTCGTAACATGTCTCTATACACGTGAAGGACGTTTTTATCGAGGCTTTGATCGAGACTGGGAGTGGTGATGAGTCGGTCTGAGTCGCCTGACGAGCTGCTTGTGGTCGCGGCGATTCTGGGCAATTTCGAGGCGTTTGAAGAGCTGGTGGTGCGTTACCGGCCTGCGGTGGTGAGACTAGCCCGGACAATCGTGGGCGCCGATCACGCCGAAGACGTCGCGCAAGACTCGCTGCTGCTCGCTTTCAAGGCACTGCCAGGTATCGAGGAGCCGCGCAAGTTTGGTGCGTGGCTATCGGCGATAACACGTCATCGAGCTTTGCGCTTCAGTAAAACTGAGACGACGCACACGAACGGGCGCGTGGCTATGGACGAAGCGTTGCTCGAAAAGATCGAAGCTCTGACAAGACCGCTGGTCGATAAAGAACGTGACGAAGCGACGATCGCAGCGCTCGACAGTCTTCCCGCGGACTACGCCATGCCGTTGCGTCTGCGTTTTCTCGACGAGATGCCACTCGATCGTATCGCGGCGTTTATGGGAGTGCCACTATCGACGGTGAAGTGGAGAATTCATCACGGCAAGAAACTGTTGCGCACCAAAGTTGAGGCCATAATCGGTTAGACGGATTTTTTTTTCGAGGAGTAAAAATGGAGAGAGAGAAAGAGTTATTCAAGTTGATCAATGTGCTGCGACGCACGTCACGCATGGCGTTGCAATCGGAATGGACCGGCGGAAAAGAAGATGCGGCTGCATTTTGCACTGAGCAGTACAACCGCGTGCTCGCACGACTCAAAGAGATCGATGCGGGCGTGGGTGTGATCTTCGAGCCGCTGCCGGCGGGCAGCTCGTTAACTGTCGTGGCCATGGCTTCGCGACAGCTCGCAGCGTATTACGAAGACGAGCTCGGACCCGCGAAGGGTTTCGGACGCGGGTATGCCTTCGCGTTCGATTCGAATAAGTTCAAAGAGTTCTGGGAGAAGTCGGCGCGCGAGTTTGAAGACATGGGCGAGTTCATCCGCGAGAGCATCGACGAATGGCTGCGACACAAGAAGGAAGCAGGCCGCACGGAGACAAAGGGCGAGAAGCCTGCATAAAAAGTTCAGAGTTCAGGCTTTACCTTGCTCGCTGAAAGCCCGAGACTGCAGCCTAAAGGCTGAACTCTGAACTCAGACATTAATGTGAAGAGTAGTTGACGCGAATGTTGTTTGGGAATGCGGAGACTCCTGTGCGCGTTACTTTTGGAGAGTTGCCGACGGAGAGCTCGCGCAGGTGGGGAAGACTGGCGAGCGCTGCCAGGCCGGCATCGGTGATCCATTTGCATCCTTCAAACGACACCTCTTCAAGCGAATGCATCCGGCTCAACATCTCAAGGGTTCGATCCGTTATGCGTGTGTAGCCTGCGTGGTACTTCTTCAGGTTAGGCAATGCCTGGATGTGTTCCGTGGCAACGTCTGTCGTGTCGCGGCAGTACATGAGAATTAATGATTCGAGCTGATGACAACGCCCAACGTGCTGAAATCCGTCGTCGCTAACGTCCATTGGCATTAGTTCCCTGAGCGCTGGAAAACTCGGCAGCTTTGCGAGAGCGGCGTCGTCAACGAACTTACAACTCACAGCCAAACCTTTCAGCGCGGGCATTTCTGCAAGTGAAGCGAAGCCTGCGCCCTTGAGGTTTGGACACTCACGACCCCAGATATATTCAATCGTCTTTGACTGGCTGAGGAGTTTAAATCCTGTGTCAGTCGCCACTGTGCCCTGGGCCATCAACATGCGAAGGTTTGGAAGCGTGCTGATGTGTCGCATCGCATCGTCGTCGCAAATCTCGCCCGGGCAGCCGAAATAACCAAGATTCGGCAAAGCTGCGAGCGACTGAAGATCACTACCGCGCAAGTTTGACGTGTGACGGAAGAAGCTCAGCCCGAATAGTCCGTCGAGTCCGCTCAGCCCCGCGACACGCGTGAATGGCCCATCGATCAGGAGATTTGTGGGATCGACAGCGAAAGACATCAAGCCATATTCAACTTCGCCTCCGCACCACGTTTTGAAAGCCGGAAACTGATGCAGCATTGAGAGACCTTCGTCTGTGACATTGCGGCCAGTCTTGAATTTTCGGAGCTTTGGTTTTCCTGTGAGCGCCGCAATGGCGCCGTCGCCAGTGTGAGTGCCCAGCAGATCTACTTCCTCGAGTTGCTCGGAGTGTCGGAGATGCGAGATCCCGTTGTCGGTAATTCCGCCCTGCCAGCACATTTCAAACACCCGCAGCTCACGCAAGTGTTGCAAGGCTTCAAGTCCTCGATCAGTTATGGCGCCACCGGGATAGTGGCTCAGACGGAGCTCGTGTAGTTGCGGCATGCGCGCGAGATGCTGAATCCCTTTGTCTGTTATGAACTGCGAACCACTAAGGTTCAGCGATGTTACCTGATCGAGTTGCGAAAGCTTCTCGAGATTCTCGTCGCTCATCATGTTGTTCGAATGAACTGCGGTTAGTTTCAACTCTTTCACAACCGCGAAAAGATCTTCCCAGTCGTTGTTTGACATCGGCTGGCATGGCCCGATGCTGTTGTTTGTCCAGTCGATGTAAAAGAACGGCGGTGTGGAGCTCAAAACGATCGGAGCGGAATGCAGGTCGTGTGGCGGTTCATGGCTTGAACGTTCGAGCTCGTCCCAATCCTTAAAACCATAAAGACGCGCAAAGAGCTCTTGGGCGTCCGTGAGTGTCAACACGTCGAACGTATGTTGCTCATAGCCGGGGAGAAACATCAGCCTGTCGCGCACGAAGTGACGAATCTGCTCGGCGTTCAGAGTGCTATGGAATACCGCGTTGAGTCGCACGACGGCCTCGGCGTCGGATGAGTTGTAGGCTGCGACGAGATCTTCGGCGAGATTAGCCATAAGGTTTGGTCGATAGTTGTAGGACAAGATTTACATGATTTTACAGGATGAACAAGACGATCCTGTCAATCCTGAAGAATCTTGTAAATCCTGTCTAAACTTTCTACCAGCACGGCACCCAGTTTGCCACCAGCCTCCAGCACGGCTCGATCTGTTCCGAATGAATGCAGCCGTTACAAACTATGAGCGCTCTTGTTCCCAAAGTCACACGCGAATTGACGAAGATGAAACGCACGCTGCGCGACGTCTTCAATCTCGACAAACTACGTCCCGGTCAGGCCGAAGTCATTCGTTCCGTCCTCGAAGGCGACAACACACTTGCTATCATGCCAACCGGTGCAGGGAAGTCGCTCTGCTACCAGCTACCGACTCTGCATCTACCCGGAACGACCGTCGTCGTCTCGCCACTCATTGCGTTGATGAAAGATCAGGTCGACAAGTTAGAAGACGCCGGTCTGGAAGCTTCACAACTGAACAGCGCGCTCACCACGAGCGAGCACGAGGAAAACCTCGAACAGATCAAATCTGAGAACAGTGATTTCATCTTTGTTACGCCCGAGCGACTTACAACACCGGAGTTTCTCGATGAGTTGCGCAAGCAGACGATCAACTTCGTCGTGATTGACGAAGCTCACTGCATCTCGGAATGGGGTCACGACTTCCGTCCTGCTTACCTTTCACTCGGCTCGGCAGTGAAGACGCTCGGTTCGCCACCTGTACTCGCGTTGACTGCGACTGCGACTCCCGAAGTCACTGCAGACATCGAAAAGCAACTCGATATCGGAGCGCTTCGCATAATCAAAACGGGCATCTACCGGCCGAATCTTCACTTCGAAGTGAAGCGAGTCACAAACGAGCTTGAGAAGCACGACGCGCTCGTGCGAGTGCTGCGCGAGCATGACGGCACGGGCATCATCTATTGCGCCACCGTAAAAATGGTCGAAGCGTTAACTGAGTGGCTGAAGGATTTCGACTTCACGGTCGAGAAGTATCACGGGCGCATGAAGGCGAGCGATCGAAAGCAGATCCAGGAAGCGTTTATGTCTGGCGAGCTGCAAGCGATCGTGGCGACGAATGCGTTCGGCATGGGCATCGACAAACCTGACATTCGTTTCGTCGTTCACTACCAAATGCCCGGGTCGCTCGAAGCGTATTATCAGGAGGCGGGCCGCGCTGGTCGCGACGGTGACGAGGCGCTCTGCTCGCTCTTCTATCAACTCGAAGATCGTCGCACGCAACAGTTTTTCCTCGGTGGTAAGCATTTGTCTGAAGAGACGAAGGAGAAAAACAAAGAAAAGTTGGAGCGAATGATGCAGTACGGGCAGAGTGCGATGTGCCGCTGGCGTTTGTTGCACGACTACTTTGACGAAGAGATGGAAGAGGAGCGTTGTGGCACGTGTGACAACTGCGTTCATCCGCTGGAAGAGCAGATCCTCGTCAATCAGCGATCATCACCGGTGATACAAATCAATGGGCATACTTGACGCGCTCCAGTGGCCGGCGATGGTGGTGACCGTCATCGCCGCGTGGATGGTTGGCTCTCAGAAAAAGTTTAAGCGCAACTGGGGGTTCTGGCTATTTTTATTGAGCAACGTGCTGTGGATCGTTTGGGGTGTACACGATCACGCTTACGCCCTCATTTTCCTCCAGCTTTGCCTCGCGTTCCTCAACATCCGCGGCGCAGTCAAGAACCGAGCGCGGTAGCGCCGGGTCAACTTCTCGTTCACGACTCTCTGATGAGTTTGACCCGGCGCTACCGCGCTCGGTTCTGTGCTTGATCAGAAATTGCACGGCGACTCGAGTGCCGGCTTTTTCGGCGGCACTCGGTCGACGAATTTGATTGACTGTCGTCGCAGGTCGGCGATGACTGCTTCAACCTGTTGCGGCGTCATGCCGGCGCCGGCCTGAAAGAAAACCCAGTCGATGTCTTCCTCGTATTTGCGCAACTCTCTCGCGCTAATCATTCCATCACGGATGAACCAGAGATTGAAATTGATCGACATCGTGTCTTCCGGATAATACTCACCACCATGCTCGGCGTATAGTTTGCCGTCGATGAAATACGTGACCTTGCCACCGGTGACCTGAGTAACGAGCGTATGCCAGCCGCCCTGGTTGCCGATCGTCGTTTTGAAGACATTGTCTTTCTTCCAGTTGGGCTCAGGGCTAAAAGTCTCCCACGTTGTCGAATAGAGTGTTGGACCACTCTCGCCCCAGCCACCGTTCGGCAGGTATTCCCAATCGTTCTCGCTGTAGTCGAGATCCATCGGGGCTTTCAACGGGCTGATCGTGTAGAAACTTTGCACGAGCTGATCGCCGTCCGGTCCCGAAATCGGCGTATCAGAAAAACGAACGCGAGCAGCGTAAGTGCCTTCGAGGTACTTGCGTTCATGACAGATCTGCGTTTGTGTCGTGTTCTCGGGAGTGCCGTCTGTCGACGAGGTCATGCGCAGAATGCGGTTCTTCGCGTTACCCGGATCCTTGAGGAGCGTCACGTTCGTGTCCAGCCACTTCGCGCCGGGTACGCCGGGCCAGCCGTCGACAGTGCGAACGATCCAGCCGTTCTTTTTGAGTTGTTCTTTGTTGGCGTAGCTGAAGTCGTCGAATAGTATCTGGTTCGGCAGCCTATTGTTTTGTGCGGTGGCGCCGGTCAACCCGATCAGCAACACAATTACGCATAACGAAGCGACAAATGGTTTGTTGTTTGTGTGCATTTTGTGCCTTTTTGCGGCTAATCCTAATATAAACCTATGACTAAAAGCACTACTGTGGCGCGACAAGCCTTTCTTTTCGATCTTGATGGGACACTCGTCGACAGCGTTTATCAACACGTGCTCGCGTGGCGCGAGGCGCTGGAAGACGGCGGAATTCATCTGGCGGTGTGGCGCATTCATCGCCAGATCGGAATGAGTGGCGGTCTGTTCGTTAACGCTTTGGCGCGCGAGACTGGACACACGGTTTCAGCGGAACAGGCCGAACGAATTCATCAGGTCCACAGCGAAGCGTTCAAGCGCTATGCGTCACAGGTACGAGCGCTGCCTGGAACTCATGAGCTGTTGGCGTATCTGACTAAGGCTGGCGTGCCGTGGGCCATCGCGACGAGTGGTCGCTACGAGAGCGCGCGCTTGTCACTCGACATGCTTGGAGTCGGCGAGGATGTTGCGATTGTCACGCGCGACATGGTGCGCCATGCCAAACCCGATCCGGATCTATTTCTCGCAGCCGCTGAAAAACTCGGCGTACCGATCGAGGATTCAGTCGTGATCGGCGACAGCATCTGGGATCTGCTCGCGGCAAGACGTGCGCGCGCGCTTGGTGTTGGATTGCTGGCAGGCGGTTACGGTCGCGAGGAGTTGGAACGTGCCGGGGCTTACCGTGTTTATAACGATCCGGCGGATCTTTTGCGGCACCTGGATGAGGTTGGCGTGCGCAGTGCGGAGTAAGTTGTTAGACAGGATTACAGGATTTTTCATGATTGACAGGATTGTTCTTGTTCATCCTGGAAAATCTTGTCAATCCTGTCTAACAACTTACTTGAACGGATTGCGCGCGCCAGAGAATTTCAGGCCCGAAAGATCAAGTAAACCTGAAACAACGTGAGTTTTCTCAGTTCTCCGACTCGTGCTCAGGATTGTTGGTCATTACTTGAGCCTCTTGAATTGCTTCGAGTTCAGGCAGGGCTACTAAATCTTTTGGACGGCCAGCGGCACGCTTCGCCATGATTAACTTGCCGATATCCATCACTGCGAAGCGATAACCAAAGAGTTCAACGGTTACTGAATCCGTCACTACTGCTTCATAAGGGCCGATGCCGCGAACCTCGCCTAACAGATCGAGATCTCCGATGTCTGTAGTAAAGGTGAAATTCAGGCCACGCCTCAAGGTTTCGGCATCGAGAACGAAAGGTAATCCTTCGGGAGCATTTCGCAAGCGCGCATGAGCTGACCGTAACGCTTCGGCTAATCGCAGGAGATTAGTAGCATCTCGGGCGTAACAGACGTCAAGATCACTGGTTAGCAGCGAAGAGCCATGAATCGCAGCAGCGACGCCGCCCACGATTATGCAATCCACTTTGTGTTCGCCTAATAGCCTTAGAGGTGCCTCAATGATCCTGGTCGGCAGTGGCATCGACAGTGCCCTTTACGCGGGTTGAGTTTTTGAGTTGGGCGAGACCTTCAATAAAACTATCCAGTTTGCGTATTCGCTCCTCTGGAGTGAGTCTCAGGTTCCCTAGTGTAAGTGTGAGATCTATACCAAATTGGGCGGCACGCGCGGCCGCTGAACCAGCGGGCGGATGAAGAAAATAATCTTCGATACTGGCGCGCATAACGCGCCCAGTATAACACCGCTCATCAAATCCGCGTTTTCAATCCGCGTCATCCGCGGCTAAGATTCTGCTCCGATGAAGCAGCTCACTGACTGGCGGCCACCCGAACACTGGACTCGTGTTACCACCATTGACATGCATACTGGTGGCGAGCCGCTGCGGGTCATCATTGACGGGCTGCCGCCGATCGAAGGCCGAACCGTACTCGAAAAACGACGTTACTTTCGCGAGCACTACGATCATTTGCGCACCGGTCTGATGTGGGAGCCACGCGGTCACGCGGATATGTACGGCGCCATCGTCACTTCATCTGCTGACGCCGACTTCGACGTCTTCTTCCTGCACAACGAAGGCTACAGCACGATGTGCGGGCATGCGATCATCGCGCTCACGAAACTCGTCGTCGAAGCGCAACTGGTCGATAAACACGAGATAACGTTCAACGTGCCCGCAGGCAGGATTCTTGCACGTGCTTCTGTTTCCGGCGGCAAAGTGATCGAAGCGTCCTTTCGAAATGTTCCTTCATTTCTTTACCTGCGCGACCAACAAGTCGAGGTTGAGGGTATCGGCTCAGTCGCATTTAACGTTAGTTATGGCGGCGCGTTTTACGCCTTCGTCAATGCACACGACGTTGGACTGCAACTCACACCCGAACACGTGGATCGGATCATTGATTACGGCCGGCGCATCAAACGCGCGGTGATGAATCAGTTTCCGATCAAACATCCGTTTGAGAACGATTTGAGCTTTCTCTACGGCACCATATTCACCGCACCTGCGCACAACACTTCGCATCACAGTCGCAACGCCTGCATCTTTGCTGAGGGCGAGCTCGATCGATCCGCAACCGGCAGCGGCGTGAGCGCGCGTGCAGCTTTACACTTCGCGAAGGGCGAGCTGAGTTTGAATGAACGTTTATCGATTGAGAGTATTCTCGGCAGTACGATGTCTGTCGAGGTCGTGGAACTGACGAAGTTTGGACCTTACGACGCGGTTATTCCCGAAGTGAGCGGCACAGCCTCAATCACCGGCCGCAACGAGTTCTACTTCGATCCCGAAGATCCGTTTCGAAAAGGATTCATTTTTAGATGAGAACGAGCGACCTACAGCACAGAACCGAGCGCGGTAGCGCCGGGTCAACTTCACCCTTTAGTTCGTTTATTTGGTTGACCCGGCGCTACCGCGCTCGGTTCTGTGCTTGCAAGATCTCGTAAGCGCGGCTGCTGCGATTTGCAATGTCTTTGAAAAAGTAGAACTGCTGCAGCTTTCCATCCGCCCGAATTATCAACCGATCAAACACAAGTCCTTTTTTTAACTGAATATCTTCGATCGTGCTGCGCTCAATCTGATGATCGCGCAGGCGAAACATCCGCTTCGTCACAAACAAGAGACTATCGTCATCGATCTGAAGATAACCCACCGAGTGCCGCAGCTTCTTCACGCCTTTTCCTGCCGTGCTACGGATAAAGAATCGCCGGCCTCGTGACCCCGCCTTGTCGAGGCGATGCAAGATGTGTTCGGGAACGTCATCACTGTTTTTGTCATCAACCGCTGGATCAACCACGTCGACAGGCACACTAAACTCTGCACCCACCGCCGCCAGCCGAGGCTGACCAAAACTTTGCACGTACTGCTTTGCCAGCAAGTAGAACTTCTTCAGCAGCGCGAGCGACGCAAGATATTCAACTCTCATCAGCCGGAAGGCCTTCGGCGCGAACCAAATAAACGCGATCAGAAAAATCGCCACAATCGTGACCATGATCGCCGGATGACTCAGCGCCAGCCAACTACCAACCACGACCAAACAGTCTTCGATCAAGCTGAGTGCGATATTCGAAAACGGCTCCGGACTGTGATTCGCGAGTAGTCGTGTCCCAGCTTTGACTGAATGTCCGGAGAGCGACACGCCTGCACAGAGAGCGGCGATCACTGCTGTTTGCGGCTCAACGGCGCCGATGGCGGCCGCGCCAATCAGCGCTGCGCCGAGCGGTCGTATAAACGTGTGGATGCTGTCCCAAATGCTATCAATCCACGGAATCTTATCTGCGAAAAACTCGATCAGATAAATCACACCCGCCGCGATCAAAACGTAAGGATTCGACAGCACCGCCAAACCGGACATCTCCGGATTCAGCGTGATCAACCCGAGGCGAATTCCGAGGCCGACGGTGAGAACGGTCGCGTAGAGATTCAGCCCCGACACCAAACCGAGGCCCATTGTCGATCCGAGTATGTTGATTGCTTCCATTGCCGGTAATCTACGAACGACGTGCCCTGGAGGATGCACCGATTCAGGGCAAAACGTTAGTACGAGTTCAACATTGGCACAAGGCGAACTGCTAGAATGGCCCGGTATGCAGTGTCCGAGGTGCCATAGCGAGCGGATCCAGCGCGATTATGACGACGCCGTCTTCTTTTTGCGAATGTTTGGGCTGCACAAGCTGCTTTGCAACAATTGTGGACTCGTTTTCAAAGGCTTCGATCCTCTCAGCACCCACCAAAGAACGCCGTCCGAGAACCCGACACAGGTGCGAAACCGCCGTCGTGGCCCTCGTTATTACGCCCACCTTCCGGCCGCGATTTCGTTGATCGATGGAAACGTCAAGGTCGGAAAGGCCTCGTATTCCCAGCCATCGAGAGGTCACTGCGAAACGATCAGCAAGTTCGGTATGGGGCTTTCTCTCGTCGGCACCCGGTTTTCCGAGGCCGACTTGTCCCGGATCGGTAGACTCCTGTTCGTCCACCTCGACTTGCCTGAAGGAACAGCAGAAGGTGTCGTCAAGATAGTCACGTCAGAGCGTGCGGGCGAGGAAGGGAAGAAGAAATGGCTTCTGGGCGTGAATATTCACCAGATGTCTGACGAGGATCGCGAACGGCTCACCGCGTATCTTGAAAAACGCCGCCACGGCAAACCCGTACTCATTTCGGATTAGCCGCAAAAGGCACAAAAAGCGCAAAAACGATAGAATGCCAGTCATGCTACCAACGCTCAAACTGCGGCTTATCGTCGTGCTTGCCCTGGCGCTCTCTTGTTTACAATGCCAGCCAACTGGCAGTAACAGCAGTTCGGCCAACAAAACGACGGCGGCTCCGGTGAACGGTCCGGCGCCGAAATACGGCTATCAAATCGTCAATATCTGGCCCCATGACAGCAACGCTTTCACGCAGGGGCTAATCCTAATGGACGGCAAATTGCTCGAAAGCACTGGTCAGGAAGGCTTCTCCAGCTTGCGCCGCGTCGAGCTTGAAAGCGGCAAAGTCCTCAAGAAAGTCGACGTGCCCGAGCCTTATTTCGCGGAAGGCATCGCGCAACTGAATGGAAAGATTTACCAGCTTACGTGGCAGCACAACCTCGGCTTTATCTACGACGCCCAGACGTTTGATCGGGTGGGGCAATTCCCGTATCAAGGAGAGGGTTGGGGACTGACGACAGACGGCCAGTCGCTGATACTGAGCGACGGAACGAGTAGTATCAGGTTTATCGATCCGGCGAGTTTTCGAGTGACGAGAAGTATTACAGTGACAGATCAAAGCCGGCCCGTCAGGGAGTTGAACGAGTTGGAGTATGTGAATGGCGAGATTTACGCGAACGTGTGGCACGACGACCGGATCGCCACGATCGATCCGCAGAGTGGGCGCGTGAATTCGTGGATCGATCTGACCGGATTGATGCCGGAAGGCGAGCTACAGGATCCGGAAGCGGTATTGAATGGAATTGCGTACGACCAGGCGAACGACAAATTAATCGTCACGGGTAAACTCTGGCCGCGCGTATTTGAGATCAAAGTCAAGCGTTAACGCCGAAGGCGTTCACTAATTTTAGCCCGGGGTTGGAGCGGCCGCGACAACCCTGGGAATGGCGAGAGAGAAAAATAAACCCTGAAAGGGTTCGGCGGTTGGCTAACCCTTTCAGGGTTGATATTGATATTTATTACGATCCCAGGGTTCTCGCAGGCTCGAACCCTGGGCTTGAATTAGCGAACGCCTTCGGCGTTATCAAATATGAGTTTTGGGACGTACTTTCGGGCATTTTCTTACGCCATGATCGCGGTGGCGATGCTGGCGCTTGTCCTCGCAGGGGGATTGAGCGTCGGGCTGTCGCTCGTGTTTCTCCTCGTGATGGTTGGAAGCTGGTTGCTCGAGAAGACGAAGTGGCAGTTGCCGGAACGTTATGGCCTCGGAATCGTGCTGCTCTCGATCCCGCTGTTTTATCTCGACTGGCACTACCAGAAAGCACTCGGCGAACCGACGGAGCGCCTGGGCGTCACCGCGCTCGCACACCTGATCGTCTTTCTCTCAGCGGTAAAACTTTTACAGGTAAAGAAAGATCGGGACTGGGTCTTTCTCTACCTGATCTCATTCTTCGAAGTCCTGCTCGCGGCAGGTCTGAGTTTTAGTCCCGTGTTCCTCGGCACACTCACGCTCTACTTGTTGTGCGGCTTGTCAGCTGTCACTGCCTTTGAGATTCAAAAAGCGCGACGCTCTATCGCTCCTACAGAAACGCGGCTGCTCGTGCCACCGGATTCGCGTGTCTTTAAAAAGTCCGGCCAACGCTTCTGGCGCACCACCGAAGCAGCACGACTACCGTTTGTCGCGTTGACGTTGCTGCTTTTGATCTTCGTGCTCGCGCTGCCGTTGTTTCTGATCGCACCACGATCGGGCGCCGCGGCGCTGACACGCAGCGGTGGTCCACTCCAAAAGTTCAGCGGTTTTTCTGAAAACGTCACGCTCGGTCAGATCGGGCAACTCAAGTTGGCCGACGGCATCGTGATGCGCGTGCGCGTCGATGAGACACAACCGCTGCGCGACTTGCGCTGGCGTGGTGTCGCGCTCGACGAATTCACCGGCCTCGGCTGGAAGAAATCAGCGCAGGCGCGACAGTTAGACGTGATCATGGAACGCGGCGGATTCTTCAAAGTCGACACGACTGAAGCGCTTCACCGCCTGACAACCCAAACGTTCTTTCTCGAGCCGCTGGAATCTCCCGTGCTATTTGCGGCGCCGCGCGTAGTCGCGCTTCAGGGAGACTTGCCCTTCGTCCGCGTTGATGAAGAAGGATCGGTGCAGTCGCGCCGTCATGATTTCGAGAGGCTCATGTACAAGGCACTCTCTGACACGACGGAGCCGCGCATGGATCAACTGCGCAACGATCTGCGGCCGCTGCAGGTGCCTTACTATCGTTACCTGCAACTACCTGACCGGCTCGATCCGCGCATTGGACCACTGGCGACGACCATCATCCTGCACGCGAACGCGAATAATCGTTACGACGCCGCGAAGGCGATCGAGTCGTATCTTCAGCGCGAATACGCTTACTCGCTGGACATGAAGGCAAGTGGACCGGATCCGGTTGCCGATTTTCTTTTCAACGTGAAGGCGGGTCATTGCGAGTATTTTGCGAGCGCGATGGTCATGTTGTTGCGCACTCACGGCATCGCTTCGCGTCTCGTCAATGGTTTTACGGCCGGTGAGTACAACGACGCAGCAGATGCTTACACCGTGCGACAATTCAATGCTCACTCGTGGGTTGAGGTCTACTTTCCGGCTACACAATCATGGGTGACGTTCGATCCGACGCCGCCTGCCGGGCGCACCGAGCCGGTCCGCACAGGTTTCACGGCGCAACTGCAAAAGTACGGTGAAGCACTCGAGCTGATGTGGTTTCAGTATGTCGTCGGTTATGACAAACAGGAACAACGCTCGCTCGCTACGTCGCTACACAATCGCATCTTCGATTACGGGCGGATGGCGTCAAACTTGCTCAGCACGATGAGCCGTTATTTGACTGCCAACGTGCTTGCAGTCGTAACCGGCATTACAGCGATTGCGCTCACGCTGTTGCTCATTTTTTACGGCAAACGGCTCTGGGGCTGGACACGCAGGGGACTGGACCAGGCGACCGAGGATGGGCGCAATTATTCGAACATACAATTTTACGAGCGTTTGGTCTCGTTGATGGAGCAGCGTGGCGTCTCGCGCGACAAGCACCTGACGCCGCTCGAATTTGCAAACACGTTGAGATCAAATGACGTGATGGTGATCACGCGGGCTTACAACCGCGTGCGTTTTGGCGGGCAGAAGCTTTCGGCGATCGAGAGGAAAGAAGTCGAGCGCGCTCTGTTTGCACTGGAAGGGAACGAAAAAGTTTAGAGTTCAGCCTTTAGGCTGCTGTTTGGGATGTAAGCACAAGCTAAAGCTTGAACTCTGAACTGATGATGCAGATGAAAAAAGTCGGATTTATTAGTCTGGGCTGCCCCAAGAACCTGGTCGATAGTGAAGTGATGATGGGGCAGCTCAAGCAAAATGGTTACCAGATCACGCGCGACGCTGCGGATGCGGATACTGTCGTTATTAACACGTGTGGGTTTATCGACTCGGCTAAGAAGGAGTCGATCGACACGATCCTTGAAGCGGCCCAGCTCAAGACTAACGGACAGGCGAAACGACTGATCGTCGCCGGTTGTCTGGTTGAGCGTTACCGCGACGAGCTGAAAACAGCGATACCCGAAGTCGATGCATTCATCGGCACGAACCAGATCAACGACATACTCGTGGTTTGCGATCCAAAGACCAACACGCGCTCGCTGCCCGTCGTTACGCTCGGAAATCAGAGCGCGACTTATCTCTACGATGATTCAACCCCGCGCGTACTCGCAACGCCGTCGCACTACGCGTTTGTGAAGATCGCCGAAGGCTGCGATCGCCCGTGTGCCTTCTGCTTCATTCCGCAGATGCGTGGGCACTTTCGCAGTCGCCGCTTCGGATCGATCATCGCCGAAGCGCACCAGCTTGCTGAAGAAGGTGTCAAAGAGATCATTCTCGTGGCCCAGGATTCATCGCGCTACGGCGAAGATCTCGGCAAGCCGGATGCGCTCGCGCGTTTGTTGCGCGAGCTGTCGCACGTCGACGCTATCGAGTGGGTGCGCGTGATGTACACGTATCCGACGCACATCAGTGACGCTTTTCTCGACGTCATCGCGGAAGAGCCCAGGGCGGTGAAGTATCTCGACATGCCTTTGCAGCACGCGTCACAGAACGTGCTGAAACTGATGAAGCGTGGCGGTAATCGCGGCAGTCTGGAACGACTGATCGAGCGTGTGCGGAAGCGAGTTCCAGGGATCGCCGTGCGGACGACGTTTATCTCCGGCTTTCCCGGCGAGACTGAAAAGGATTACGAGGAGCTGCTCTCGTTCATCAAGAACGTCGAATTTGATCGCGTCGGTGTCTTTACCTACTCGGACGAGGAAGGCACGCCAGCGTTCGACTTGTCTGATAAAGTTCCGCAACGCACCGCGGCGCGACGTCGCAACAGCCTGATGAAAGAGCAGGCGAAGATCTCGCGCCGGAAGAATCGCGCGCGCGTTGGCGATGTGGTGCGAGTGTTGTTCGAAGGCGAGTCGAAAGAGAGTGAGCTGCTGTGGCAAGGAAGAATGGAGACGCAGGCGCCGGATATTGATGGATGTGTGTTGATTAACGACGTGCCTGACGGTGTGTTGCCGGAGAACGGCGTGTTTGTGAATGTCGAGATCACGGAGGGTCACGAATACGATCTGGTGGGGAGAATTATTTAGCCGCGGATAACACGGATGAAACCGACTGATTATCTGGCGTTATCGATCGCGACCTGTGGCGTTGGGTATTTGCCGCTGGCGCCAGGTACATTCGGATCGTTAGTTGGTGTGGGAATATTTTGGTTATTGTTACGTGCGAACGTAGCAACTCCGCTGGTGATCATCGTTGCGATTCTCGCTGTTACGTTCGCGGGGATATGGGCTGGCTCAAGGATCGAGCAGTTGTCGGGTCGAAAAGATCCGGGCAAAGTCGTCGTTGATGAAGTCGCCGGTCAGATGATCGCCTTGTTTCCATTAACACTTTTCGCGCAGTGGTCCACCGGCGCAGTCATCATTTCGTTTATTCTTTTCCGCTTTTTCGACATTGTTAAGCCGTATCCTGCGAACCGGTTGCAGGATCTCGACGGCGGCATGGGAATAATGTTTGACGATCTCGTGGCTGGCGTTTATGGCGCGGTGATTGTTTCGGTCATTTTAAGAATTTTTTAGGAGCGAGTTTATGGAGCGTAAAGAATCGATTGGCAAAGACGCCACCAGCAAAGAGACGTTGAAGGACCTCGAAGAGAACGAAGCTTCAGTGACAGACATGTCTGACGACGAGATGCCGAGTCCTGATGGTGAGTTTGATGATTCAGAGGAGTTGAAAGACGCGGATCCGGTGTGATCAACCTTCCGGCGTTTCCTCTTTGCGTGAGCCGCGGCCAATCCAGCCGCGCCTTTTGAAGAACAGCAACATGGCAACGGCCACGACGATCATGATTGCCCACACTCCGTAGTAGCCATACCTCGAATGCAGCTCGGGCATGTTTTCGAAGTTCATGCCGTAAATTCCCGCGATGAACGTCAACGGCAGCATGATCGCCGAGAAGATCGTGAGCACTTTCATGATCTCGTTCAGGCGGTTCGACACCACTGACAAGTAAGCTTCCAGCGAGCCGCTAATCAGATCGCGATAACTCTCCGCCAGATCAACCACACGCACGAGGTGATCGTACACGTCGCGATAAAACGGGCGCATGTCTTCCGGTATCAACGCAAACTCGCCGCGACTCATGCGATGCAGAATGTCCATCTGCTTGCCAGAGATGCGTCGCAAACGCAACACGCTGCGTTTCAGATCCATGATCTCCAACAGTATCTGATTGTTGGGCTGCCGGAGCGTGAAGATATCGTCTTCAAGTTTGTCGATGCGATCGTCGAAATCGTCGAGGACAGGCGAATAGAAGTCGACTACCTGGTCCATGATCTGGTGCAGCAGGAAAGCAGGACCGCGCTGGCAAGCCACGGGTGTGGTCCGCAGCAGTTGCTTCACGTTGTTGATGCTGCGAAACATGTCGTGATGATAGGTGATGACGTAGTTCGGTCCGAGAAATCCGTCGAGCTCGATCGTATTGAAGCGATCGGGGCTCGTGTTGGCAGTCACGCCATGAACGATGAAGTAGATGTAATCGTGAAACTCTTCGATCTTCGGGTAGTGACGATTCTCGCGACAGTCTTCTACCGTCAGTGGATGGAAATTAAAGACGTCGAGCAGCACGCGTTCGTCGGCTGTGGTGGGCGATTCCATGTCAACCCAGATCAAGGCTGACTTGTCCTTCAGCAGCTCGGGCAGATCTTCCGCAGTCTTGCCTTCGATAATCTTTGGTATGCCAGGTCGATAAACGAGAATCTCCATCAAAGTCTCCTTAGCCGCAAGAAAGCACAGAAAGAGTTAGCCACAAAAGCACAAAAGACACAAAATATACTTCATGAGTTGGCCGCTTTGGAGGTTTTTTCGCCTTTTGTTTTATGTGCCTTTTTGTGGCTAACTCTTTTGCGCCTTTTGTGGCTAATATACCGGACCATAATGACGGCAAAAATTTTCGTGGCGGATGACGTGAGCGAGAGCGGGCTAGGACCACTCCGCTCCGCCGGTTTCAGCGTCGAGAAACGACCCGGACTCGCGCCCGCCGAATTACAGGCAGCCTTGAAAGATTGTGAAGGACTCATCGTCCGCAGCGAGACGAAAGTCACTCCGGATCTGCTCGACGCGGCGCATAACCTGCGCGTGATTGGACGCGCGGGAGTCGGCGTCGACAACATCGATGTGACAGCCGCGACCATCCGCGGTGTCGTCGTGATGAACGCGCCTGACGGCAACACGATCACGACTGCCGAGCACACGATCGCGATGCTCATTGCGCTCGCCCGCTCGATTCCGCAGGCAAGCAGCAGCTTGAAGTCAGGACGTTGGGATCGCAAGAAATTCGTCGGCGTTGAGCTTCAGGGCAAGACGCTCGGAATCGTCGGTCTCGGTCGCATCGGTCGCGTAGTCGCCTCTCGTGCGCGCGCGATGGGTATGCTGATCGTTGCTTATGATCCATTCATCGCGCCGGAGCAGGCACGCGATCTCGAAATCGAGCTCGCGCCTCTCGATGAGGTCTACGCGCGTGCAGACTTTCTCACGGTCCACACCCCGCTCACGCCGGAAACACGTGGCCTCGTCGATCGCGAAGCAATCAGCAAGATGAAAAAGGGCGCGCGCATCATCAACTGCGCTCGCGGCGGCCTCGTTGATGAAGACGCGCTTTATGAAGCAATCACGAGCGGCGCCATTGCGGGTGCGGCGCTCGACGTTTTCAGCGAGGAGCCACCGCCTTCCGATCACAAGCTGCTGCAGCTCGATCAGGTGATCGTTACGCCACACCTCGGCGCCTCAACGAAAGAAGCTCAGGAGGGTGTGGCATTCACGGTGGCGGAACAGATGCGCGACTATTTGTTGACCGGCGTCCTGCGCGGCGCGGTGAACGTGCCGGCGATCGGGATCAAAGAGTTCAACCTGGTCCAACCGTACGTTGAGCTGGCGGAGAGTCTCGGGCGCTTTCAGGCGCAGCTCGTCGATAAAGCAGTGAGCGAAGTGCGCATCGAGTTTGCGGGTGAGATAGTTGACCTGGATGCGGCGCCGGTAACGCGCGCGTTTCTCGCCGGACTGCTGCGCGACGTCAGTGCTCGCGTAAACGTCGTCAACGCATTTCTCATCGCCGAAGAGCGCGGTATTAAAGTGACTACCACTTATATTCGCACCGCCGGCGACATGGCGCCCGCTATCCGCACTGAGATCAGCACGGGCCAGTCGACGCAGAGTCTCGCCGGAACGCTCTTTGGCTATGGCGGGCAACGGCGCGAAGGGCGTATAACGGAGATCGACGGCTTTCATCTTGAGGCGACGCCGCACGGCCACATGCTGGTGACGCGCAATCACGATGTTCCCGGCGTGATTGGCGGCATCGGCACGATCCTGGGCCAGGGTGGCGTCAACATCAGTCATTTTCATCTCGGGCGTCGCGAGCGCGGCGGTGAAGCGATGGCGGTGATTGAGATCGATGCGCCGTTGAGCAGAGAGACATTGCAATCGCTGCGCTCGCTCGAACAAGTCATATCAGCACAGCCGATCGATCTATGACATCGCACAGAACCGAGCGCGGTAGCGCCGGGTCCGATCGAAATAAACAGTCTTAACAGCAAAAGTGACCCGGCGCTACCGCGCTCGGTTCTGTGCGCTTCGTGTAGAAAAATCCGCAAATGATCATAAGCTCTCACGACCAAACCAGCCGGCGAATTGATTCGATTGATCTGTTACGCGGCATCGTGATGGTGATCATGATGCTGGACCACACGCGCGACTTCGTTCATAACGCGGCGCTACAGTTTGATCCGACTGATCTTTCGCGCACGAACATCGCCTTGTTCTTCACGCGCTGGATCACACACTTCTGCGCGCCCGTGTTCGTGTTTCTGGCGGGCACGGGTGCCTACTTGCAGCTTGCACGCGGCAAGACCAGGGCGGAGCTGTCGCGGTTCCTGGTGACGCGCGGACTGTGGCTGATTTTTCTTGAGCTGACACTCGTGAAGCTCGGTGTGTTCTTTAATCCCGACATTCGGTTTCTCGGGTTTCTGCAGGTAATCTGGGTCATCGGTATCTCGATGATCGTTCTCTCAGTGCTGATCTACTTGCCGAAGAGCGTGATCGCCGCGATTGGGTTGTTAATGATCGCGCTTCACAACCTCCTCGATTCCTACCGCGTTGCAGGTTGGCATGGGCCAGGCACGCCAACTCCGCCGCTCAGTGAGAAACTTTGGATACTCCTGCACCAGGCGTTTTATGCGTTTCCTGTTTTGGGCGATAACACACCGGTGATTGCCGTGATCTACCCGCTCATTCCGTGGGTGGGCGTGATGGCGGTGGGTTATGTGTTTGGCGCGCTCTACCAGCTCGACGCCCAACGAAGACGACGTTTGCTGCTGATCATCGGCGGTGTCGTGACTGCCCTTTTCGTCATGATCCGGGCGGTGGACATTTATGGCGATCCGTCGCACTGGTCACAGCAGAAGAACTTCGTGTTCACTGTGCTCTCGTTTTTGAATACGACGAAGTATCCGCCGTCGCTGTTATTCCTGTTGATGACGCTCGGGCCGTCCATCCTCGCGCTCGCGTTGTTTGAAGTGAAAGAAGGCGGAGGTGCGATACGAAATTTCTTTGTGACGTTTGGGCGCGTGCCGCTCTTCTTCTATCTGCTTCAGTGGTACACGGCGCACTTGATCTCCATACTGTTGCACTTCGCGTTTGGTAAGCCGGTGAGTTGGTTGTGGCAGTCGCCGATCAACTTCGGACAGCCGCAGCCAGGCATCGGGTTCAATCTCGTCGTTGTTTATCTCGCGTGGATCGCGGGCGTGTTGTTGCTTTATCCGTTGTGTAGGTGGTTTGCGGGTGTGAAGCAGAGGCGACGCGATTGGTGGCTGTCGTATTTATAACGCGGATTCTCTTAATTCTCGGAACAAGCGGGCGAGGTCGGCGGCTTGGTAGTTTGCGTTGAGGCCGCTCGGGTTGGGAAGAACCCAAAGTATCGTGTTGCCGAGCTGATCTTCCTGGCGGCCAACGACTGCTTTCGGTTGATTGAATGCGGTGCGATAGGCGCCGACTCCCAGTATGGCGAGAATTCGTGGGCGATAACGAAGCACTTTTGCTCGTAATTTCTCTCCGCCTGAGAGGATCTCCTCTTTCGTTAGCAAGTCAGCGGAGGCGGTCGTCCGTGAGACGACATTCGTGATCCCGTACCCGCTCTTCAGTAGCTCACGCTCTTCAAATGGCGACAACAAACGCTCCGTAAACCCCCCGGCATACAGCGCGGGCCAGAAGCGATTGCCGGGACGCGCGAAGTGATGGCCCACGGCGGCAGTGTAAAGACCCGGATTGATCCCGCAAAAGAGTACGCGCAGGTCGGGCGCGATCACGTCGCGCACCGTCTTTTCGGTCGCCGCGAGGAGTTGCTCTTTTGTCGGTTTCCAGGGCTTGGTCACTGGCGGTCAGTAGACGTCGAAATGAGTTTGTCGTGAGGTACTCTGTTTTGACACGCGATCGATAAGCGTGACGTTCAGCAAATAACGACCCGGCAACAACTCGTTCAAAGGAATCTCGGCCGCGTAAGGTATTCGTGTCAGATCGGCGATGCCGTCAGTGGTTAGTTTTCGCAAAGCGGTCGTCACCACGGGCTGATCGTCGCGAACCACCTGTACCTGCACGGCGACGTCGGGCTTTTGATCGGTCGGTGAGAGAGCGCCGTTATAGGCGAAGATTAAAAAACGCAGCATCGATTCACGGTGGAAGCGATGACTCGCGCTGAGCGCGACTGGATCAACACCGTCATTCGAGACGTTAGTCATCATCGCCTGCGTGCGCTCGCCTAAAAGCAAACTACTCATCGCGAGCTTCTTGTTGGCCAGATCGGGTATATCGATCCATGCATGAGCGCTTCCGACTTTGCCGCTCTTGTCGTCACGTGCCGCGACCCGCACCTGGTAGATCCCCGGCGGCAACTTCGCCGGATAAGTGAACATGAGATCGGTGCGATAATTCTGAGCCTTTTCGAGAGTCGGCGCGGTAGTTACGATCCGCTCCATAAAACTATCTTTGACCGTGCCCTTCTCGTCAAAATAGACTGCAGACAAATCAATGACGGCCTGGATCTTCCCATCAGGTTGTTGACCAAAGATGAGAAACTCACCGGGAATGTGAATCGCGGTCGAAAGTGCCGGACCTTTGTTCGGCACGTCGTAATAATCTGCGCTGAGCAGTATCGGCAGCCCGCGTTCGGGATACGGCGACGCGATTGCCTCGCGTAGCTTCGCGGGGACGTTTTTAGCCGGCGTCGGTTGCTCTTTCGCGACCGCCGGTGCAGGAGTCGGATCGAGATCGAAATATCCTTTCCTCACTCGCACGATCAGATCAGGATGACCGAGCAGCTTCACCTCGATTTTTCTAAACTGGCTTCCCTTTTCTGACTCGGCACCAGGCTTCCAGGCCAGCAGATAATAAGTTGACGTTTCTTTGATTGCGGGCGCGAGTCCTCGTCTCAGATCGTTTGTGTTGAAGATCGCCTTGCCGCCGGTGTCGACTGCGAGAGCATTTAGACCATCCTGAGTTGCACTGAGCTCCTGATGCTCGGAAAGACTGAGCCGCGCCATAGGATCAAACGGCTTTTCGACAGAGATGTCGTCGAGCGTCGCCACCAGACCACGTGTATCCATCGAATAGATCACAACGCCGCTCTTCGCCGCGGCATTCGTGATGTCGCGCAGTCTCTCAAGAGTATCGCTGCGCCGGTTCTCGACCAGGAATCCGCCAGAAAGAAAGAACAGGACCTTTCGTCCGGGCAGGTTCCTGGCAGACTTGATCAGGCTTTCGAGACCAGCGAACGTGTTTTGTGTGAACCGAGCCCCTTGCGACTGCGACGCTCCGGCGCGAGCACGCACGAGCCCCGCTGCCACGTCGCGAGTTATGCCCGGATTTTGCCTCAGAGTTTCGGAAACGAAGAACTCAAACACCTCACGATCGTTTCGTTCGATCAGGAACGCCTGGTATTCGCTCATCGGCGGCCGATCGCCGTCGCGCACGGAGTAGCTTTTCGATGTGAGCCGCTCCAAAGCCTTGCGCAGTATCATGCGATCGTTAGTGAGTTGCTGTAGAAAGCCGATCTGTCCGGTAGCGGAAGCAATCGCGGCCTGATCGTTTTGGCCCATCTCTTTGTCGAGGAAGTGATTGATGACTTTCCTGGCGGCGACAACACCCTGGAGGTCCATGTGAAAGTCGTCGAGATAGAAGAAGACGATGCGACCACGATCGAGTGGTACGGGACGTTTGAGATTGATCGTAGTAGCGCCACGCGCTGCGGCCAGTTGGCTCTCTTCATCACTGCCGGCGGCGATCTGTTCGAAACCCTGGATCATGCGTGGCTTGCCGTCTACACGCAATTCAAAATCTTTTGCAGTCAGGTTGTTGATAAACTTCCCCTGCTTGTCGAACACCATCACGTCAGTTTGGATTAGCTCGGTATAGACACGAACAACGTCATCCTTTGGTGTTGGTGAAGGAGTGGGAGTTTGGGCCGGTGTCGCCGACCAGGCGGTCAGGAGAAACAGGAACAGCAGCAGAAAATTGGGACGTGTCAGCATAATTGGAGCGATTAACCGAATTGCAAGGGGAAGACGTGGTGTAAATATGTATCAGGTCAGGTTCCTGTGGCAATCAAAAACCAACATTTGTTAGGCTAACGCGTAGGCGTTCGCTAATTTAGCCCAGGGTTCGAGCGCCAGCGAGAACCCTGGGGGACGATCATACAAAGGCGTTCTAACCCTGAAAGGGTTCCGCGGTTGGCGAACCCTTTCAGCGAAGAACGCGCGTAGCCGCACGTCATCAAAGGAAAGGAACTTGGCATTTGACGTCGGAGGTTGTAGAAAAAAGCCGGACACGCTGCGACAAGCTAAGACCG
>Ga0126311_10000114_pt1 | contig 40301 bp, 38 predicted proteins | sample Plot61_FD_92539 | JGI IMG/M metagenome (GOLD analysis project Ga0126311, IMG submission 92539) | Serpentine soil microbial communities from UC McLaughlin Reserve, CA, USA - Plot61 | ecosystem: Environmental > Terrestrial > Soil > Grasslands | place: USA: UC McLaughlin Reserve, Lake County... | reverse complement strand
GGTCGATCATGTGAAAGCAGGGCCCCGCGCCGAGCCGCTCCAACGCCGCCTTGAGCGACATGGTCCCTGTGCGGCCGAAGCCGACGCCGATCACCTTCACGTTGGACCTCCTTTTGGGAGCTGGGCGTGCGGGCGGGACCCTAGCGGTAGGCTGGCCGAATGGCCAGTGATCCGGTCCCGCCCGGCCCGGCGCTCGTCGGCGACCTCCACCTGCCGGCGTTCGACTACACCGACGCAGACCTCCACGGGCCGCGCTTCCACGACACGATGCGGGAGCTGCGCGCGCAGGGCTGGCTGGCGACGACACCGCTTGGCTACGTCGTGCTCGAGCGCGAGGCGGCCGGGTTCTTCCTGCGCTCGCGTTCGGCCGAGTTCCCGGGCATGAAGATCGCGGAGATCTTCGGGATCGACGACGGGCCGCTGTACGAGGAGATGCGGCGCAACATCCTGCACATCAACGGCGCCGACCACGCGCGCCTGCGCGGGCTTGTGAACCCGTCGTTCACCGCGCGAGCGGCAGAACGCTGGCGGCCCGGCGATGCGCGGGTTCATGGAGGAGCTGCTCGACGCGGCGCTTGCGCAGCCGGACGGTGCCATCGACTTCGTGAGCGCGGTCGCAAAGCCGTATCCGTCGTTGGTGATCGCGACTGTGCTGGGCGCACCGCTCGAGGACGCGCCGCGGCTGCACGAGTGGTCCAACTGGGTCCAGCGGCAGTTCGACGCGCCGACGCTGATGGCCGAGCGGCCGCGCATCGAGCGCAACGTCGTGGAGCTGTACGACTACCTCGACGAGCTGCTCGCGGCGCGGCGCGACGACCCCGGCGACGACCTCATCTCCCAGCTGCTCGCGGCGCGTGCGGAGGACGGCGATCGCCTGTCCGACGTGGAGCTGGTGAACCTCGTGCTCGACGTGCTGATCGGCGGAATCGACACGACGCAGAGCCAGCTCGCGCATGCACTGCGGCTGCTGGCCGAGCATCCCGAGCAGTGGGCGTGGCTGCGAGAGGACCCGGCGGCGCGAGCGCCGGCCGCCGTCGAGGAGGCCCTGCGCTACGAGCCGATCACGCCGTTCACGGCGCGCATCCTGATCGAGGACGTCGAGTATCGGGACGTGCTGCTGCCGCGCGACACGGTCCTGCTGATCTGCGCGCACAGCGCCAACCGCGAGCTGCCGGACGGCGACGCCTTCGACATCGCTGCCTCGCGTGACACGGGTAGACCGCTCACGTTCGGCGCCGGCATCCACTACTGCCTCGGGGCGAACCTCGCGAGAGCGGAGCTGCAGGAGGGCTTGCGCCTGATCGCCGAGCGCGTCGAGACGCTCGCGCTCGACGGCGAGCCGGTGTTCGAGGGCGTGCAGGGCGTCTACGGATTGCGTGAGTTGCCGTTGCGGCTCACGCCTGTGACTCCGTGAGGTGAGTTAAGCCGAGGCGATCATCGACCGGCACCCCGTCGACCGTGAGAGCAGTAACGTGCCCGCGCGATGCGCCTCTCGCACGTCCACGTCACCCATGATTTCCGCGCACCGGTCGAGCGCGTCTTCGCGTACCTCGCGGAGCACGAGAACCTCGCGACCCTGTTCGGCACGCGGATCGAGCGCGTGTGCGACGGCGAGACCGAGCGCAACGGCGTCGGATCGTGCCGGCGGCTGAGCTTCTACGGGCTGCTGCCATTCGAGGAGACCGTGACGGAGCTGGTCCCCAACGAGCGGATCGTCTACCGCATCACGAAGGGCAGCCCGATGCGCGACCACGAGGGCACGATGGCCTTTGCGTCGACCGGCAACGGCGGGACGCTGCTCGACTATCGCATCCGCTTCGGCTCAGTCGTCCCCGGCCTCGCCCCCGTCGTCGCGCGTGCGCTGCACGGCAACATCGCGCGCGGTCTGAGCAAGCTCGACCGCGACGTCTGAGCTACCGCTCGGCCAGCCGCGCGTCGTACTCGCGGGCGACGTCCGACAGCGACACGCCAAGGCCAGCGACGATGCGCAGCATCGTTGTCGTGTGGACGTCGCCAGTGCCGCGCTCGAGACGACCGACCTGGTTCGGATGCACGCCGGCGGCGAGCGCGACCGCCTCCTGCGACAGATCGTGTTCTCGGCGCACGCGGCGGATGGTACGCCCGAGCGCAAGCAGCTTCTCGTCGGGCGGTCTCGGCATGCGTGCGCCAGACTGCTCTACATATCCGGTGCATACCAGACCCGAATCGGTGCAACTTCTACCTCGACAGGTTTGTTTCTATAAGCTCGGCAACCACCGCTGGCGTCGAGCCGTGTCCCCGTGCGGGTCCCCCATGCGTGGGCACGCTCGGTCTCCGGCGGGCGAGCGTCGGGGCACCCCTCCCGAGTTCCCCGATGCGGAGCAGGCCGGGCGGCCCCCGAGCACCCCTCTCGCGGGGCCGCCCGCAGTCCTTACTGACGTGCGGTGTCGTAAACGCGTCCCAGCTCGGCAAGGCCGACGCCGAGCGCCTCGACGACCGCAAGCAGCGTGTCGGCCCGCACGTTCGTGCCGCGCTCAAACCGGCCCACTTGGTTTGGGTGCAAACCGGCGCGGCGCGCAAGCGCCTCCTGGGAGAGATCGAGCTCGCGACGCACCGTGCGAACCGCGCGGCCGAGCTCTTCGACATTGGTTGGCGCTCGCACCCGCAGGACCCTTCACCACAGCTGCGGTTGTTACCAGACCTTTTGGGGTGCAAAATGAACCCCATATGGGGTATATGCAGTCGGAGCACGCTTCGGGACTCCGGGTACGGGATTCGGAGCGCCCCACACGACCGGCGCTGGGCTACGGTGAGCGCGTGAGCACGCTCGCCCGGCGCAACGGGGACGTCTCCTTCTGGCTGACCGGAATCCCGACTCCCGCACAGCCACCGCCGCTGTCACGGGACCTCGACGCCGACGTGTGCATCGTCGGTGCCGGCTTCACCGGACTGTGGACTGCCTACCACCTCGCGCGTAGCCGACCCGACCTCGACGTCGTCGTACTGGAGCGCGAGCGGGTCGGCTTTGGCGCCTCGGGACGGAACGGCGGCTGGCTGACGCCTGCGTTTGCCGCACCGCGCGAGCGATTGGTGCGGACGTACGGGCCGGAGCCCCAGCGCGCGCTCGAGCGCGCGCTGCGCGAGAGCGTCGAGGACGTGCTGGCTGCGTGCCGCGAGGAGGGGATCGCATGCGATGCGCTGGCCGGCGGTGTGCTGCGGGTCGCGCGCGGGCCGGCGCAGGCGGCACGGCTGCGGGCGGCGATCGCGCGCGAGCGCGCATGGGGCGTGGGCGAGGTGGAGCTCGAGGCGCTCGACGCGGATGCGCTGTCCGTGCGCGTGCGGGTGGATGGAGCGAGCTTCGCCACGTGGAGCCCGCAAGGCGTGCGCGTCCAGCCGGCCAAGCTCGTGCGCGGATTGGCAGCGGCGGCCGAGCGGCGCGGCGTGCGGATCTTCGAGGGAACGGCGGTGCGAGAGCTGCGGCCGGCCGGGGCACGCGGCGCGACGGCCGCCGCCGTCACGGACCGCGGAACCGTGCGCGCGCCCGTCGTGCTGGCGTGCGTCGAGGGCTTCACGCCGTCGCTGCACGGGCAGCGACGTGTTCTGCTGCCGCTCAACAGCGCAATGGTTGTGACCGAGCCGCTCGACGACGCGACGTGGGCGACGATCGGCTGGGATCGCGGCGAGCTGCTCGGCGACGTCGCGCATGCGTACGTGTACGCGCAGCGGACGGCCGATGGGCGGATCGCGCTTGGGGGGCGCGGGGTGCCGTACCGCTACGGCTCGCGCACCGATCGCGGCGGGCGCACGCAGGCGCGAACGGTCGCCGGCCTGCGGCGCGCGCTCGACGCACTCTTCCCCGCCGCGGCGGGTGCGGCGATCGACCACGCCTGGTGTGGCGTGCTCGGGGTCGCGCGCGACTGGCAGCCGGCCGTGCGGCTCGACCGTGCGAGCGGGATCGGCTTCGCCGGCGGCTATGTCGGCAACGGCCTTGCCACGGCCAACCTCGCTGGCCGCACTTTGCGCGACCTCGTGCTCGACGAGGACACCGAGCTCACGCGGCTGCCGTGGGTCGGGCACACCGCGCGCCGCTGGGAGCCGGAGCCGCTGCGCTGGCTCGGCGCGCGCGCGGTGTGGGCGCTCTACCGCGCCGCCGACCGGCGCGAGGCCGCGTCGGCCAGCGCGCGCACGAGCGGGTTCGCGCGCGCGGCCGACTTGCTCGCGGGGCGCTGAAGGATTAACGGTTGCGCAGCTCGCGCTTGGCGCGGCGGACGAGCGTCATCCGGTTGAGTCGTTCGCGCATGCGCGAGGTCGGCGGCGGGGAGTCGAGCACCTCGGCGGCGGTGATCGTCAGCGTGACCGCGTGCTCGGCGATATGCGCGACCTCGGGTGCATCGACGAAGCGACGGCCTCTCTTCGTCTCGACGACGATGCCATCGAAGATGTGCTCGCGCGCGTTGTTCTGCACGCGCCTCACCCGGCCCACGTCTTTGCCGTCGCTGCCGCGCACGCGTGTGCCGCGACGCAGTGCGAGGTAGGAGATTGCCGGGCCGTCTTCGTGCACGTCGCTCATTCGCTGAATGTACCGTCGGCACGTGCCGTCTCCCGTAGGTCGCCGCTTGCGTTGACGGAGGGCGAAAACGAGATCGGTGTGTCGGCGGCGCGCGCAGCGCCGCCGACACACTCCTCCTCCCTCACCCGCCCAGCGGTGTGCGCTCGAGCGCGGCGAGTCCTTCGGAGATGCCCGCGCCGATCTCGGCGATCTGCTCCTCGGCGATCGTCAGCGGCGGCGAGACGGCGACGCCGGTCCCGAGCGTGCGGACGAGCAGCCCTTGTTCGCGGCATGCGAGCGTCAGGCGCGAGACGGCGTCGCGGTCGGCGGCGCGCGCCTCCTCGCTCAGCTCGACGGCGCCGAGCAGGCCGAATCCGGCGCGCACTTCGGAGACGAGCGGATGCGCTTCGAGTGGGCGCAGCGCGCGCTCAAGCGGACCCTCGAGCGTGCGACCGCGCTCGATCAGTCCCTCGCGTTCGTAGACGTCGAGCGTCGCGAGCGCGGCGGCGCAGCAGGTCGGATGGCCGGCGTACGTCGGGCCGTGGCGCAGCACCGGCGCGCCCGGCGCGCCGGTGAAGAACGGCGCGGCGACGTGCGGCGCGACGAGCACCGCTCCGACCGGCAGCGTGCCGCCGCTGATCCCCTTCGCGAGCGTGATCAGGTCCGGCCGCACGCCCGGCCAGCGGTCGATCCCGAGCCATGTGCCAAGCCGGCCGAACGCGTTGATGACGCAGTCGGCGACGAACAGCACGCCATAGCGCGAGCAGACGTCCGCGACCCCTTCGACGTAGCCCTCCGGCGGCAGCCGCACGCCGCCCGCGCCGATCACCGGCTCGCAGAAGAAGGCCGCGACGCGCTCGGGCCCAACCCGCTCGATCTCCGTCACGAGCGCGTCGACGCTGTCGTACGGCACTCGCGAGACCTCCGGCACGAGCGGGCCCCAGTTCGCCAGGTTCGGCGCGATCCCGCCGACGCTGGTGCCGAAGCCATGGGTGCCGTGGTAGCCGTGCTCGCGTGTGATCAGGTGGACGCGCTCGTTCTCGCCCTTGCGTTGGGAGTGGGCCCGCGCGAGCTTCGCGGCGGTGTCGATCGCATCGCCGCCGCCGGAACCGAGGAAGACGCGCGAGCCGGCTGTCGGCGCGAGCGCGGCGAGCCGATCAGCGAGCTCGAGCGCCGGCGGGTTCGCGAAGTCGCCGAACGTCGAGTAGGTATCGAGTGCGCGCAGCTGACGCTCGACCGCCTCCGCGATCTCGGGCCGGCCGTGACCGACGTTCGCACACCACAGCGAGGCGGTCGCGTCGAGGTAGCGGCGGCCGTGCTCGTCCCACACCCACACGTCCTGCGCTCTGGCGAGTAAGAACGGCGCGTCCTCGACGGCGCCCATGTCTGCGAACGGATGCCACAGCGCGTGCCCTCGGTCCGTACCCACGGAGCGAAGTCTTCCCGTCGCGCGCCCGCCGCGCCTCGTGCGCGTCGGACAAAGCCGTACGGCGTTGTTGTCCGGAAGCGCTTGCGCGCCGGCGCTATGCGGCGCGCACGACCTCGACCGGCACGCCGTGGCGCGGCACGAGCGTGATGCCGCGCATGACGACCGGGTCGGGCCGCTCGCGCAGCGGGCGCAGCTCGGCGCCGAGCACGACGGTGCGGATTACCTCGGCCATCTCCGCCTGCGCGAGCGCCGCGCCGATGCAGCGGCGGATGCCGCCGCCGAATGGGAGCCACGCGTACGACTCGGTGCGCCCGTCGAGGAAGCGCTCCGGACGGAACTGGCCGGCGTTCGGATAGAGGTCCTCGCGACGGTGGACGACGGCGATCAACGGCAGCACGGTCGTCCCGGCGGGCAGCTCCCAGCCGGCGACGACGCGCGGCCGCGTCAGCTTGCGCTGGTTCGCGTCGATGATCGGCCGCAGGCGCAGCGTCTCGGTGACGACCGCGTCGAGGTAGGTCCGGTCACCGCCCGACAGCTCGTCACGCAGCCGCGCCAGCACCGCCGGATGGCGGTACAGCAGGTCGAACGCGAACGCGAGCGCGGTCGCCGTCGTCTCGTGCCCGGCGACGAGCATCGTCACGAGCTCGTCGCGCAGCTCGCGGTCCGTCATCGGCTCGCCGTCCTCGTCGCGGGCGCGCAGCAGCAGCGACAGCACGTCGGTGCGCGCGTCGAGGTCGGGCGCCTTGCGACGCTCCGCGATCACCTCGAACAGCATGTCGTCGGCGGTGCGCAGGCGCGCCTGGAACGCGCCCCACGGGCTCCACAGCCCGAAGTCGCGCTGCATGGCCCGCGGAAGCAAGCCGACGTACTGCATGTCGATCACGGCGGTGAGTGCGCGCCGCAGCTGCTCGATGCGCGCCGACTGCTCGACGCCGAAGACGGCGCGCGCGATCACCTCGAACGTCAGCTCGCGCATCCGCTCGCGCAGCACCAGGCGGTCGCCGGGCCGCCAGCGCGCGACCTCGCGCTCGGCGACGGCGCGGATCACCGCACGGAAGGCGCCGACGGCCGAGCCCTGGAACGGCGGCAGCAGCAGCCGGCGCTGGCGCAGGTGCTCGGCGCCGTCGAGCACGAGCACCGAGCGGTCGCCGAGCATGATCCCCAGCGGCGCGTTCGCCTCGCCCGCGCGCAGGTCGGACTGGTCGCCGGTGTGAAGCGCTCTGATCGCCTGCGGGTCCGCGACGTAGACGCCCGTGCCGAAGACCGGCCAGCTGATCGTGAAGCAGTCGCCGTAGCGCGCGTGCCAGCCCAGCAGCTTCTCGAACGGGCGCTCGGCCATCTGCAGGAACTGCCACAGGGCCGGCCCGGACGGACCGGGCGGGAGCGAGCCGCGCATCGCCGCGGCCGGACGGGGCGGGGACGGGGCCTGCGCGGTGGCGCTCATGCCGAGGCCTCCTGCACGATGGCCTCCGCCGGGCGCGCGACCGCCTCGGCGCGAACCGGCACGCCGTTCAGCACCGCCATGCCGGCGAGCCGCTCGAGATCCTCGGGCTCCGAGGACATCAGCAGGTTCACGTTCACGCCCCCGCCGCGCGCGGCGGCGTTCGCCTTTCTCCAGCCGCCGGTGCCCTTGTGGCCCCAGCCATGCGGGACGGCGACGACGCCCTGCTTGAGGTCATCCGTCAGCGTGACCGGCAGCTCGATCGCACCATGGCGCGTGGCGAGCCGCACCGTCGCGCCTTCCTCGAGCCCGAGCGCCGCAGCATCCGTCGGGTGCATCCGCGCGCGCTGTCTGCGCCCGCCGCGCAGCAGCAGCGGCGCGTTGTGCATCCACGAGTTCTCGGAGCGCAGCTCGCGCATGCCGATCAGGCGCAGGGGGAACTCGCCGCCGCCGGGCGCCTCAGCGGCCGCGCGTGCCCGCAGGTCGGCGACCTCCTCGGCCATCGCCGGGTGGTCGAGCGCGACGCGGCGGTCACGGTGCAGCACGACGCGCGGCAAGGCGCCGGCGCGCAGGTTCGGATGCAGCACCTTGCCGTGCGGATGCTGCTCGTTCAGGCGCTTGAGCGTGAGCCCGCCGGGCTTGAGGCCCAGCCGATCACCGCCCTCGGCGAGCCGCACGACGAGGTCGAGCAGCAGCTGCGGTTCAAGTCGCTTGCCGATCGCTCTGAGCCCGCGCCGCACGAGCTGCAGCGCGCCGAGACCGCGTGACCGGCGCGCGAGTGCGCGCATCAGTACGTCGATCGTCTCCCACTCCTCGCGCGCCTCGCCGGCTGGCGGGACGACCGCCTCGGTCGCCTGGCGGAACGGCGTGGTGAGATAGGTCTGGAAGGGCAGCGGGAAGTCGGCGCGCTCGTACATCGTCGTCGCGGGCAGCACGTAGTCGGCGTGCGCGTTCGTCTCGTTGACGTAGAGGTCGAGCGAGACGCACAGGTCGAGCTGCGGCAGCGCGGCCTCGAGCTCGTCGCCGTTCGGGACGGACAGGACGGGGTTGCCGGCGGAGACGAACAGCGCCTTGATCTGGTCAGGGCCGGGCGTCGCGATCTCCTTCGCCATCAGCGAGGCCGGCTCGGAGCCGAGCACCTCGGGGAAGTTGCCGAGGCGGTTGCGGCGGTTGTCGTAGCCGACCGGCACGAGCTTCGGCGCGAGCTGCAGGACGAAGCGCTCGCCGGGGACGCCGAGCGTGCCGAACATCGCACCGCCCTCGCGGTCGAGGTTGCCGGCGGCGAGGTTGACTGCATCGACCAGGAAGCTGACGAGCGTGCTGTGACGTCCGAGGCAGGTGCCGGTGCGACCGTAGAGCGCGGCGCGCGGCGTGGCCGCGAGCGTGCGCGCCAGCTCGCGCACCTGCGCTGCCGGGATCCCGCTGTGCGACTCCGCCTCCTCCGGCGCGAAGGGCGCTGCGAGCGAGCGCAACGCGTCAGCGCCGGACGCCTGCTGCGTGAGCGCACCCTCGTCGGCGAGTCCCTCTGCGAACAGCACATTCAACAGCGACAGCAGCAGCCACGCGTCGCCGTCCGGCGTGATCGGAAGCCACTCGAACGCTCTCGCGGTCTCGGTGCGGCGCGGGTCGACGACGACCACGCGCCCGCCGCGGCCGACGATCCCGTGCAGCGACTCCTTGATGCGCGGGGAGGTGAGGACGCTGCCGTGCGAGACGAGCGGGTTGGCGCCGAGCACGACGAGCAGGTCGACGCGCGCGAGGTCGGGGATCGGCACGACGAGCGGGCCGCCGTAGAGCAGCTGGCTGGCGACGAAACGGCTGTTGACATCCTGCGAGCCGGCCGTGAAGAGGTGCGAGGAGCCGAGCAGCGTCATGAACGCGGCGAGCCACAGCGTGTGCGAGGCGCTGAACGCGCCCGGGTTGCCCCAGTACCAGCCGATCGCCTGTGGGCCATGCGCGTCGTGGATCGCGCGCAGTCTGGTGACGATGTCGGCCATCGCGTCTTCCCAGCTGACGCGCGCGAAGCTGCCGTCGGACCGGCGCTTGAGCGGGTGCAGCACGCGGTCCGGGTCGTTGTGGATCTGCTCGAACGCGATGCCCTTCGGACACGCGAAGCCCTGCGAGAGCGGATGGTCGGAGTCGGGGCGCAGCTGCAGCAACCGCCCGTCCTCGACCGTCGCGACCATCCCGCACAGCGGCTCGCAGATACGGCAGTAGGTCGCCTTCTCCTCAACCATGTGCGCTCCGATCTGTCGCTCGGTCGTTCGGCCGATGCTAGGGATCCGCCAGCGGGGTGGCGCCGTATCCCTTTCGGAACTCTGAAGGACGTTCGGACAGATACGTGGGGCATGGGAGGCTTGGCTTCGACCAGGCGGCCGCCGAGGGGGTCGGAGGCCGTCTTCGATCTGCTGTACCGCCGCTACGCCAATTCGGTGTATCGCTTCTGCCTGCGCCGAACGAGGGACGCGGACATGGCCGAAGACGCGCTCGCGATCGTCTTCCTCGAAGCGTGGCGCCGGCGCGGCGAAGTCGACCTGACGTCGCGGCCCGCAGAGCCGTGGCTCTACGGCGTGGCGCGCAACGTGCTGCGCAACCAGCAGCGCACCCTGCGCCGTCGCAATGCCTCGCTGCGCGACCTCGGCCGCACGGCCGCCTCGTGCGCGCCCGACGACGTCAGCGAGCGCGTCGAGCACCGCCAGGCGCTCGAGCTACTGCTGCACGCGCTGCACGCGCTGCCGCCCGCGCAGCGCGCGGTCGTCGGCCTGTGCGTGCTCGAAGACCGCAGCTACGAGGCGGCGGCCGGCGCGCTGCAGATCCCGATCGGAACGGTCCGCTCGCGCCTCTCCCGCGCCCGTCTGCACCTGGCGCTCGCCGTCAGCGCCGCCGACGGAAACCACTCACCGCAACCAAATACGACGACCTGAGGGGGTCGATGCCAGATGGCAGACGAAGGAAACGTCACGCTGTTCAAGCAGCTCTACAGCAAGCTCGCGGAGGCGCTGTCAGTCGGCACGCCGAACGCGGCGCCCGGGCAGAACTACATCGCGCTCTGCAACCCCGGCATATTGCTCGACCCGAGACTGAACGTCGCCAGAGAAGCGCCTGCGCAACAGATCTGGGCGTCGCTGCTCGACAACGTGCCATACGCGAATTGGGTCTACACGCCGACGAACATGTCGGTCGCGAGGGTCTACGAACAGATCCTCGCGGACAAGGAAGTGCCGCTGATCGAACTGTCGAAGGCGCAGCAGGAACTGCTCGCCAGAGAACGCGCGGTGATCATGGAAGAAGAAGGCGAACCGACGAGAAGATTCCTCGCTTACCGCAGATACCAGGCGCTGTATCTGAGAGCGCTCACCGCCTTCGCGACGGCACAGACGACGATGGCCAACACCGGCACGCCGATCCCGCCGGAAGCGACCGAAGCGCTCAACGAAGCGCGCGAAGATTGGAACACGTTCGGTTTCAAGGGCCAGGTCGAAGCGGCGCAGGCGACGGTCGCCAACCTCGAAGCGCTCAATCCCAACACGTGGTGGAGAGCGCTCAGAAACCAATACGAAAACACCAGGGGGACGCTCCCCTTCGAGCCGACGACGACGTACCCGGACTACTCGTGGTTCATCGGCGAAGAAGGCTGGACGAGGTTCACGTTCACGCAGGAAGACGTCGTCAGACAGTCCACCTCGTCAGCCGTCGGGGGCGGCGGGGGCGTGTCGGCGAACTGGGGCCTGTGGCGCGTCTCCGGCTCGGCCGAATACAGCAGAGAAACGAAAGCGAGCTCGTCCGACACGACCGGCATATCGATCTCGCTCGACCTGATGCGCGCGACGATCACGCGCAACTGGCTCGACCCGCTCGTGTTCCGCGCGCACACCTGGCGCATCGCGAGAGGCACCAGCCTCGACGGCAGACTGATCTCCAGAGGCACCTTCATCCCCGGCGAAGAAGGCGGCGCGCTCATGCCGCTGCTGCCGACGGGCGTGATCGTGGCGCGCAATGTCGTCATCAACGCGCAGTTCTCACACGAAGATCAGACGATAGTCCAGGAAGCGCTGAGAACCGAAGCGTCGGTCGGTTGGGGGCCGTTCGCGATCAGCGGGCACTACAACCAGTCGAGCAGATCAGACGTCTCGCACGGCAACGTGAGCGCCACCGGGATCAGCAACCCGAGCCCGCAGATCCTCGGCTTCTTCTGCGACGTGCTGCCGCTGTGCCCGAGCCCGCTGCCCGAACTGCCTTGGCCTGCGACGTTCGAGGAGGCGGCGGCATGACCCTGCTCCAGAACTTAAGAACGGTGATCGTCGAACTCGGCGAAGAAGTGCTGAACGTGCAGAACCTGGTCGCCGTCGCCGTCTACATATACGTCGACTGGCAGCTCCCGAACGGGCAGTGGAGCGCGATCAGCGGCGAGGTGAGACTGGAAGCCGGCGCGGTCTATGCCAGAACGGCGGCCGAACTCGGCCACGAAAGAGTGCGCGTGGGCGTGCGGGTCATCAGAGGCGAAGTCCCCGGGAACCTCGTCGAAGTCAACCCCTAGCGACGCGGCGCCACGCGAGCGGGGCCCGAGCGCGCGCCCGGGCCCCGCGTCGCCGTTGGTTCTGGCTACGGCCGCAGCTCGATCACCACGCCCGCGTGGTCCGACGGCCACAGGCGGCCGATCGGCGTATCGGGGGTGCGCTCGTTCGGGTCCTTGCCGGTGACCCAGCCGTGCAGCACCGGCATCGCCGAGCCGTCTGCGCGGCGGCCGAAGACCATGTCGATGCGGTGGTCGAAGCGCGCGGCCGCCTCTTCCGGCGTGTCGTTGACGAGCTCGCTCAGGCCCGACGTGAAGCCGGTTTCGGCGGGTGCGAACTGCAGCCACTCGTCCGTGAAGCCGCTGCCGGTGATCAGCAGATACGGATCTCGGTGGGCTCTCGTCTGGCCGGGCTTGACTGACGCGTTCAACGGGTCGGAGTTGCAGTCGCAGGCGATGATCGTCGGCATCCCGTTCGGCGCGGCAGGCCCGGCGAGCAGCTCAGCGGCCTGCGCATACGCGACGTCGGAGGACTCCGACTCGAGGTGCGTGTTGATGAAGCGCACCGTCTGCCCGCCCGCGCGGACGTCGACCCGGTTGTAGCCGCGGATGAACTCGAGCGTCTGGCCGGCAATCGTCAGCGGGATGCGCGTGACGTAGTTGGCGCCGCTCGCGCTCGTGACGTGCACGCCGTTATGGACGCGCTCCAGTACGACGTCGCGCATCGTCAGGCGCACGTTCTGGAGTGAGCCGCCGAGGAACGCCGGGCCGGCGACGTCGGACTCCTGTTGCACCTGTGCGACGTGGTAGAGCTGGCCGCGCGCGGCCAGCTCGTCGAGCAGCAGCTGCAGGAAGTCGTAGTCGACGACCGTCGCGGGGCTGCCGTCGAGCGGCCCGTGGCGCCACAGCGCGACCTCTTGCAGGCCGATCAGGTCGGGCGTGCGCTGCTGCACCTCGCGTGCGAGCTGCTTCGCCCGCAGCGGGAAGTTCGTCTGGTCGACGATTGCGCGAACCGTCGTGTTCGCGGCCACAAAGGCTCTCGCCTGCTCTTCCGGCGGCAGGCCGATCACGGCGACCGCTCGCGTGAGGTCGGCGCCGAGGTAGAGGTTGCGCGTCATGACGGTGATCGGCTTGCCCTGGCGGTGGTGGCCGCGATCGCCGTGATGCTGCTTGGTGGCGTGATGGTGACCGTGGCCGTTGGCCAGTCCGTGCCCATGCGCCCCGGCTGGGACGGCAAACGCCGCGACGAGCGCGATGGCGGCAAGGACGACGGCGATCAGACGTGCGGCGCTGCGGTGACGGTTCCCCATGCGATCTCCTCCTCGATCGAGCGGCGGGCACGGTGGTGGTACCCCTGCCGGACCGCGAGGCAATCGTCCGCGAAGGCGCGCGGTCAGGCGCGCGACGTGCCGTGGCGGCATTTCGAAACCACAGCCTGGATCCGCGACGGGCGGCCGGGGCGCGTAACGCGTCGGCAAGCTTCACACCGTCTTCCAGCCGATAGTCTCACCGCATGGCAGGCGGAGCGGGATCCGCGCATGGGCCGGTTGGGCTCGTACTGGCGGGCGGCGGTGCGCGCGGGGCGTACGAGCTCGGGGCGCTGGCAGCGTTGCTGCCGGCGCTCGAGGCGCGCGGCGAGCGGCCGCGGGTGATCGTCGGCACGAGCGTCGGCGCGATCAACGCCGCGTTTCTTGCCGCGATGGCGAACCGCCCGGTCGACGAGGTCGTCGCGCGCGGCACCGAGATCTGGACGAGCCTGGGCTTCGACGACGTGCTCGCTCACCTCGGCTCGCCGAGCGCGCTGCGACGACTCGCACGCTACGTCGGCCAGTTCCTCGGTGTCCCCGGCGCGCGGCTCGACGCGCTGCTCGACCCGACGCCGCTGCGGGCGACGCTCGCGCGGATCGTCGAGTTCGATGCGATCGAGCGCAATGTCGCCGGGCCGCAGCTGCATGCCGCCGCGGTGGTGAGCACGTCCGCGCTGACGAGCCGCAGCGTCGTCTTCCATCGCGGCGGCGGCTCGCCGAAGCGCGACGACAAGCGCGGGATCGACTACGTCGACGCGGGCGCCGGCGGATTGACGGAGGAGCACGTGCGCGCGTCCGCGGCGATCCCGGGCGCGTTCCCGTCGGTGCACGTCGGGACGCCCGAGCTGGCCCGCGGCTGGTACGTCGACGGCGGCACGCGCCTCAACACGCCGATCAAGCCGGCGCTGGCGCTGGGTGCCGAGCGCGTGATCGTGATCGCGCTCAACGCGATCGGTGCCCCGGCGCAGCGCGGGAAGTCGGAGCCGCTCGCGGGGGAGCAGAGGCCGGATGCGCTGGCGGGCGCCGCGCAGCTGCTGCAGGCGGTGCTCGTCGACCCGCTCGCCAACGACGTGGCGACGCTTGCGACGATCAACCGACTCGTCGGCAGACGTGTGGCCGGAGACGACGACGCGAAGAAGCGGCACAAGCGACAGGTCCCCTACGTCTTCATCCGCCCGTCCGAGCGCGACGCGATCGGCCGGCTCGCGCAGCAGGTGTTCGACGAGCACTACGCCCACGTCGGCGACGCCGTGCGCGCCCGCGATCTCGCCTTCCTCGGCCGCGCCGTCGCCGGCGGCTCGGACCCGGCGCATGGCGAGCTGCTCAGCTACCTCTTCTTCGCACCGGAGCTCGCGTGCGAGCTGATCGCGTTGGGCAGAGCGGACGCCGAGCGCTGGCTGGCGGCGCCGCACGACGACGGGCCGTGGGAGATCGGGCCGGCGGGCGTTCAGGCCTGACGGCTCACACCGTCCGCAGCGCCCGCATCAGCGCCTGCGTGTACGCGGCGCAGAGCGCCTCGACCTCTTGCGCCGAGAGCGCCAATTGGAGTGCACGCTTCGCCATCTCGACGCCCGGTCGCCCCGCGCGCCCGAACAGCTGGTCGAGCAGTCCGATGGCCTCGCGGCTCACCGAGCCGGCAACGCGATCCGCCGTCAGACGCCCGAACGTCTCTGCGACGCTGACAGGAGCGGTGACGCGCATGAGCCGAACGACGTCGGCTGCGTCCTTGTCCGTGATGCGGTCCTGTCGCGCACCGCGCACCCGTTCGTGGATCTTGTGCGCCTTGGCGACCAGAAGCGCAGCCTCACCCGCGACCTGGACCTCGACTCTGCGCGGGTCTGCAGGGTCGAGCGCAGCGATCGTCAGGGGACCGTGGTCCACGAGCGCCGCCTCCAACCCCCGAGCGCGCCGTGCCGCGCGGTTGCCGTGGACACCGAGGCGAGCACCGCGCCGGCCCCCGGGAGGCGCGGCATCCTCCGGCACGATCAAGTCGACCGGGATGCCGACTTCCTCGCCCGCGACCGTGACGGACGCAAGCCAGATGCCCGGCTCGAGCGATCGCACGAAGCCGGCCTCGCCCATCGCCTCAGCCAGCTGCGGAATCTCCTCCAGGCGGCTGGGGTCGATCGCGAGGTCACCGTCCGTCGTATACGGCGCCACGGTCAGGTCGGCGTCGCCAGCGCGCAGATAGACGGCCTGCGCGCCGACGACAATCACCGCCTGCCCCTGGGGCGCGAGCGCGACGAGCGCGTCGATCAGCACGCGCCGAGCCGCGACGTAGCGCGGGTCGATGCCGGGTTCGGCCAGCGTCACCGGCGACCTCCCTCAGCCGCGTCAAGCGACGGCGCACGCCAGCTCGACTCGTTGTCGGCCATCCACGCGAGGAGCGCCTCGCCCTCGGCGGGCATCCGGCCGTTGCCGGTGAGGCAGTCGACGGCGACCTGCGCGTCGGCCGCGTACACCGCGCCATCCTCGCGTCGGGTGCGCTCCCATACGACCGGATCGAATGCGCTCAGCAACACGACGTTCGCACCCGTGTCGGCCGGCAGCAGATCGAGGTCGGCGGCGAGCGAGGCCGGTTCCTCGCAGTAGACGGCCAGCAGCGTGGGTGCGGCCACCGGCGCACGGCGAGCTGCCGCAAACGACCCGGTCACGGCGATCGGGCCGGGCCATCTGCGCGCGACGAGCCGATCGAATGCGGACGTGGCGCCCTGTGGTGCGACGAAAGCCGCAGCGTCGTTGCGCTTGAAGACGTCGTAGCTTTGTGCCCAGCGACGCAGCAGCTCCTCCACCCGGACCGCGCGCACGGGCCCGCGCGGCTCCCGGTCGATCAGCGTCTCGCGGTCGAGCTCGTCCAGCAGCCGCGAGACGTAGCCGGGATTGAGCCGCGTCGCGGCTGTGAGCTCCTGCAACCCGTACGGCGGTTGCACGTCGGCGAGCAGACGCACGAGACGACCGGCCTTGGCCCCGCGAAGGCGCGTCGCGCCACGCAACGTCGAGGGCGCCGGGCTGCGCTCCGCGCCCGTCGTCTGCAGGAAGAGCGCCGGGCGCTCGAGCTTGATCAGCGCGTTGCCCGTGAGATCGAGGTAGTTGACATCCGTCTCGGCGAGCCGCTCCCGCGTCCGGGGACTCAACCACGGCGCGACGATCAGCACGGGTATGTGACTGGAGAGCGCGAGCAGCTGCCCCGCCAGCCCGGAGAAGAGCTGATCGACGTCGCGCGGCGCAAGCTCGCGCCGAGCCTCCACCACCAACGTCGTGATCGTGCCACTCGGCTCGCGCAGATCGATGGCGCCGTCCAGCCTCCGCGCCTCGCTTCGCTGCTGAGACCGTGCCACGACCCAGTTCGCGGGAAGTCGCTCGACGAGCCAGTCGATCGCTTCGTCGACCAGGCGAGTGGCCTCGGCGGGGAAGTTTTCCGTCTCTGACATTTGCCAATAGTAGCACTAGTTGTCTGGAAATACATATTTGGCAAACTTGGCAAGCAGGTGTTTTTGGCAATTTGACAGACCTATGCTGCGCGCAACGCCTCCGTCGGCGACAGGCGCGTGGCGCGGATCGCCGGGTAGAGACCGGCGATCCCGCCCATCAGCAGCGAGGCAAGCAGGCCGCCGGCGACGGCGACTGCGGGCACGACGGCGCGGACGTCCTGGGCGGTCGCGTAGATCAGCGTGCCGGCTGCCCCGATCAGCACACCGAGCGCGCCGCCGAGCAGGCTCAGCAGCAGTGCCTCGCACAGGAACTGCACGCCGACGTGGCGGCGCGTCGCGCCGAGCGCGCGGCGCAGGCCGATCTCGCGGCGGCGCTCGAGCACCGCGATCACCATCACGTTCGCGATCCCGATCCCGCCGACGAGCAGCGAGACGGCGCCAAGCCCGAGCAGCAGCGCGGTCAGCGCGTCCTCGGTCGCGGCACGTGCGGCGAGCGCGTCGGATGGGCGGCTGACGGCGACCTCCTCCGGGCTCTGCGGATCGGCGGTCGCGGCGAGTAGGTCCGCGTGGCGAGGACGGCGTCGTCGTCGGTGCGGACGTAGATCGCCGAGGCGCTTCGCGTCGTCCCGCGGACCGCCCGCACCGCGGTCGTCGGCAGCGTCACGCTGTCGCTGAAGAAGCTTTGCCCGGTGTGACCGTCAGCAGGTTCGTGCCGAGCTTGGCGAGCTCGTCGAGCACGCGCGTGCGGCTCGACTCGCCGACGCCGAGCACCGCGACCATCGCCGCCACGCCGATCGCGATCCCAAGCGCCGAGAGGACGGCGCGCGCCGGCCGCGTGCGCAGGCCGTGGTCGCCGAGCCGCAGGACGTCGGCGGGCAGCAGGCGACTCGCCGGTACTGCGCCTGAGGGGACCATCAATTCAGCGGGCGGCGGGTGACGCCCCGCTCGTCGGCGCCGAACCGATCCACCACTTGCTGGCTGGCTCGCGCACTAGCCTGCACATCGCAAGTCCCACGAGACGTCGGAGGCGACGCGATGATCAGAGGACGGCTGCACCACCGCAGAGCCGGTGGCGATCCGGCGGCGACCACGACCGACGTCGAGACGATCGAGATCGATGCCGGTCAGCTGAGCGGGGTGCTGGCCGCGCCGCCGTGGCTGCGCAACGCCGGTGTGATGTCGTGGCTGGCGTCGGGCGTGCTGGTGCTGCTGCTCGGGCTCGTGTGGCTGGTCTCGTTGGCGGACGCGATCGTGATGCCGCTGATCGCCGCGACCGTCGTCGCGTCGGTCGGGGCGCCGCTGGTGAGCTGGATGGCGCGTCACCGGATCCCGCGCGCGGCCGGCACCGCGCTGCTGCTGCTCGGACTGATCGCCCTCGGCGGCGCGATCGTGCTGCTGATCGTCGGCGGCGTCACCGGCGAGGCGTCATCGGTCAGCTCCCACCTGGCCGAGGCGCAGCAGAAGGTCACCGGCTGGCTGCACGACCTCGGCGTCGATAGAAGCTCGGCCGCGCAGGCCACCCAGCAGGCGGGCGACTCGGGGACAAGCGCGTTGAAGCTGCTGATGGCCGGGCTGGCGGTCGGCATCACCGAGCTCACCTCGTTGCTCTTCTTCCTCGCGATGACCGTGCTGAGCCTCTTCTTCCTGCTGAAGGACGGGCCGCAGATCCGCAGCTGGGTCGAGCACCACGCCGGCGTCCCCGTTCCGCTCGCCCAGCTGACGATGCGGCGCATGCTGCAGTCGCTGCGCGGCTACTTCCTCGGCGTCACGATCGTGGCCTCCTACAGCGCACTGATCGTCGGGATCGGCTCGCTGATCATCGGCGTGCCGATGGCCGGGACGATCGTGATCGTGACGTTCCTCGGCGGCTTCATCCCGTACCTCGGCGCATGGAGCGCAGGAGCGTTCGCGGTGCTGCTGGCGCTGTCCGGCGGTACCGACATGGCGATCGCGATGATCGTGCTGCAGCTGCTCGCGAACGGCATCTTCCAGCAGCTCGTGCAGCCGTTCGCCTACGGCGCCGCGCTCGGCATCCACCCGCTGGCGGTGCTCGTCGTGACGATCGCAGGCGGCGCCGTCTTCGGCGGGGCGGGCCTTGTCCTCGCGGCGCCGGTCACGTCCGCGATCGTGCGGATCTCGGCCGACCTCGCCCGTGCCCGCGCGGCCACCTCGCCCACACCCGACGACGCCGGCAGCGCAGCGGTGCCGGCACCGTCGTGAGCGCCCGCCAGGGCTCCGGCCTCTGCCAGCACACCGCCACAGAGCGTGTCGCGGCCACGACACTCACGGTCGCGGGCGAGGGAGAGACTGTGGGTGCTCGACACCTCCCGTCACGCCGACAACGTCAGGAGCCAGCGCCGATGCCCACGTTCATCCAACACCACAGGTCCGTCATCTCGAAGCCGCGGCGCGGCGGCGTGGTCGCAGCCGTAGTCCTGGCCGCCATCGCCGCGCTGGCGCTGACATCCGCGGTCGCCGGCGCCGCCGCGAGCTCTGCGTGGTCGTTCGCGTCCGTGCCTGGGACGGGCCCCGCGCCGGCTGCCCACGTACTGGACGTGTCGTGTGCGTCGAGCAGCCTGTGCGTCGCGCTCGACGACGCCGGCAACGCGTTGAGCACGACCCTGCCGACCAGCACGCTCGCCAGATGGCAGACGACGCCGGTCAGCCCCGGCCTCGCGCTCAACGACGTCGCGTGCACTGCGAGCGGCTTCTGCGCGGCGGTCGGCGACAACAGCTGGATGGCGACGACGAGCCAGCCGACCGGCGCCGGCGCGGCCTGGTCGGTGAGGGACCTGCAGCTGTTCTCGGACAGCGACAGCGGGCACAGGTCGGACGAGCTGCTGGCAGTCGGGTGCGCGTCCGCGAGCCTGTGCGCGGCCGTCTCGTTCTCGAGCGCGCGCAACCTGATCGTCTCGCTCGACCCGGGCGCGAGCGCGCCCGTGTGGGATTCCCACAGCGTCGGCAGCATCCGCAGCGGAGACCTCTTCTACGCGGTCGCCTGCCCTGACCAGTCGCTGTGCGTCGCGGCCGGCAGCAACGGCAAGGTCGCGACCTCGATCGACGCCGGCGCGCACTGGAGACGCACCTACATCGAGTCGCCGCGCGCGCGCAACGGCAGTCTGACGCCGAGCATCCAGGACGTCTCGTGCCCGACGACGTCGTTCTGCGCGGCGGTCGACAACCAGCGCACCCTCATCACCAGCCGTGCCGCCGCAGCCGGCGCAAGCGCGTGGCACCGCATCCGGCTGCGCCACAGACACCGGCTCACCGCGATCTCGTGCGCGTCGGCGTCGCTGTGCGTCGCGCTCGACCGCAGAGGCCACGCGCTCGCGTCGCCCCGGCCGGCCGGCCCCGCGTCAGGCTGGAAGCCACTCCCGATCGCGCGGCCGCTCAGCCGCGTCTCGTGCGCCTCGAACCGCCTGTGCCTGTTCGTGACGCGTGCCGGCGAGCTGATCACCGGCACGCGCATGGCCTGACGTGCACGCGTGACGGCCATGAGGTCGCCGCACCCGCGTGCGGTAACGCATTGAGATTCGGGTGTGAGGCGGTACGTGGCGGCGCGTGTCGGCGCCGTGTCAGCCGCGTGTCGGCACGCACCGCACAGTGCTGTTGAGCCCGCCGATCCGGGTTTGTTATTCGGGTTTGACACCGGGTGGTGGCTGGCCACCACTCGGTCGGCCCGGGCAGCGGGTCAGAGAGCGCCGCGGTCGGCGAGCCAGCGTGTCGGCTGGCCGGTGATCTCGGCGATGCGGTCGAAGTCCTCGTCGTAGTGCAAGACCGTTAGGCCCGCTGCTTCCGCCGCAGCGGCGATGAGGAGGTCCGCGTGCTTGACCGAGCGCTGATGGGCTCCCCCCGGCGCGGCAAGCTGCTCGTAGACCCAGAGCACGCGGGCCCACTGCTCCTTGCCGACCGGGCAGTCGAGCAGCGCCGCCAACTCGTCACGAAGCTCGCCGAACTCGCGGGCGTTGCGCGCGCTGTAGAGCAGCTCGAGACGCACCGTGTCGCACGTCGCGATCTCGCCGTCGACGAGAGCGACGTCGAATGCGTGGCGAAGCTCGCCATGGCCAGACCGACGTGACCACACCCACGCGCTCGTATCGGCCAGCTCCGTCAAGCGCTGCGACCTGTCGGCCGACGCATCTGCTCCAAGGCATCGGGCGTCAGGTCGGCGAAGTCGCGTCGCGCGAGCCGCACCCGCCGTGCGCGGGCGACGACATCGCGAAGCGCCTCATGGACCGTGTCCGTCGTGCGGCGGGTGCCCAGCTCATGCGCCGCCTGCTCGACGAGATTCAGATCGAGATTGATGTTCGTGCGCTTGATCACGACAACAGCATACACCTAACGCGGTCGTATCGGTACACATCCACCAATCCGCGACGCCGATCTGCGCACGCTCTTGCTCGAAGCGATCCAGGCAGCGGCCGGGAACCAGGACGACGACCAAACGCGTCGCCGCGAGCTGCACGGCCAGGTCGACCGCCTCAAGGACCTCTACGTCATGGGCGACCGAAGCAAGGACCAGTACGTGATCCGCCGCGAGGCCGACGCGCTGCTCGACGACTTCGCTCGCTTCTGGGAGGCCGAGGATAAGCCCGCCGAGCGCCACAAGCTGCTCGGCCAGCTCTTCGACCGCATCTGACAGGACGGCGGCCAGATCGTCGCCGTGACACCGCGCAAGCCGTTCGTTCGTTACTTCCAAGCCGCAGACGACGCGGGGTGTCTAAAGCGGGAGCGACGGGGTTCGACCCACCTGCGGCACCGCATTGAGATTCGGGCTTGAAGGGCGGTGCTGCCGTGCGTGTCAGCGGCGTGTCGGCCGCGTGTCACCGCATACAACGCATGTGCTGTTGAGCGGCCAGCGCAGGCGCGCAACACTCGAACCATGTCGCAGTCGCGACCCGATCGCGACGACTTCGAGCGCTGGCTCGACTCGCGTCCCGAGGACGACGAGCCGCTCACGGACGAGGAGCGCGAAGTGCTGGCCGAGAGAGCGCCGCGGACATCGCCGCAGGCCGTACCGTCTCCTTCGAAGAGATCAAGGCGATCAACCAGGCGACTGCCGGCCTCCCGCCCGACCATGCGTTCACAGACGCGGCCGCGGCCGCATTGGCCGTGGACGACCTCGCCGGCTCCGAGCAACGGCACTGCCGTGTCAGTCCAAGCCAGGCTCTCCGAGACCGGCCATAGGTGGAACAACACAGGTGCTGTTGAGCCATCGAGGGAGACGCGCAACACTCGGCCTCATGCCACGATCCGCCATCGGCTCAGCCCTCGCACGGGATGACGCGCGCCGTCGACCGCGCTACCTTGACCCGGTGACCGTCAAGGAGCGACTGCACCATGCCGTCGAGGCGATGACCGACGAGGAGGCGCGCGCCGCCCTGCGCACGCTCGCCGACGCGTCCGGCGACCCCGTCGCGTGGATGCTCGACCACGCCCCGCTCGACGACGAGCCCGAGACCGACGAGGAGCGCCAGGCGGTCGCCGAGGCGCGCGCCGATCGCGAGCGTGGCATCAAGCCCGTTCCGCTCGAAGACGTCCTCGCCGAGTTCGACGCAGAGTGACCAAGCCACATTGGCGCGTCGTCTTCGACGAGCGCGCCCGCAAAGACGTCCGGCGCATCGACCCGCCGACCCGCAGACGCATCCTCGCCGCGATCAGACGCCTCGGCCAGAGCGCCGAGCTGACCGGCGACGTGAAGCGCCTGACAGGCTCCAGCGAATACCGCCTCCGAGTCGGCGACTGGCGCGTTCGCTTCATGCGCGACGGTCAGCAACTCATCATCACTGTCGTGCGCGTACTGCCGCGGGGGCGTGCCTACGACCGCTGACGCCCAAACTGGACCAACGCACTCGAGGGGCAAGTAGGCTCGGAGCGTGGTCAACCGATGCACCAGAGAACCTCCGTGGCCTCTGACCGGGTAGTCCCCGCGCAGCTTCGGCAAGCCATTGCCGAAGCGCTCGCAAACAATGTGAAGGCGTACTCGCTGGAGGATGCTTGCGTCGCACTCGGGCTCCCGCCTGCACGCGACGGCGAGAATCCGTTCGACAGCAAACGCGTCTATGTCAACACTCGCCTTGAGGGCCGTGCGATGCCCTCCCTCGTGGAGATCGCTCGCGGCGTTGTGGAGCAGTACGGCGACGAGACGTTGGAAAGTCTCCTCTCGAGAGTTGGTCCGCACGGTGTTGACGGCGAACTCAAGAACCTGATCTTTGCTGCCAACGGCCCGAAGCCACGGATCGTGCTCCGAGACTCTCTGAACAACGTGATCGAGATCGTCCAGAACCAGGAGTACTGCCTCGTCTATGACGACGCTCTCATCGCCTGGACTTACATGGAGGGATCTCGTCCGGTGGGTGGAATCGCGTCGCACCGGTCTACGGCTGCGAGAGAGGAGCTCGCGCCCTCTACAAGCGCTTGGCGGAGTCGCTTGCGAATGATCCCGAGCGGTTGTTGTTCCGAACGTACTGCGAGCGCTATGCCGATGGGAACGTAGATCTCCCGGCGCTCATTCCTCAGGTCTACCTGCACTACGACCCATACACCATCAAGGAGTTGGCGATCACGTCGGGCAGCGTTCTGAAACGCCAGCGGATGGACTTCCTCCTTCTCATGTCGAGTCGTGCTCGCGCGGTCATCGAGATCGACGGCAAGCAGCACTACTCGTCGGCAAACAAGGCGGATCCCAGACGCTACGCCGAGATGGTTGGAGAAGACCGGCGGCTTCGTCTGTCCGGGTACGAGGTCTATCGCTTTGGCGGCCAGGAGTTCGTCGACCAGGAAGCGGCGAGAGCGATGCTCGCCGAGTTCTTCAACAAGCTGCTGGACCGGCATGCCGTAGTGGCATAGGAGCACCGCGCGACACCACAGCACCACGCCAAGTGCTACTGCTCCCGACGGCAGTGCCGCGGTGCCATCAGACCGAAATCCTGCTTCGAGTCTTTCGCCAGGCGACCTGACGCATAGACTGATCGCTCGTGGACTTGTTCGCGATCGACGACTCTCGACAACGCAAGCCCACTCGCGATGGCATGGGCCCGCTGGTCGCAGTGGGGGGAATACACGTTCCTGGTGACCAAGTACGGCAGCTTGAGCTTGCGCTGGACGCCCTTTGCGAAGCCACCGGCTTTCCTCCCGGCGAAGAGTTCAAGTGGTCGCCCGACAAGCGCTCATGGCAGTACAGCAACCTGAAGTGGGACGAGCGCGACGAGTTCAACCTTACGGCACTCAGAACGGCGCGAGAGGCAGGCGCGACCGGAATTGTCGTCATGGCCGATACGACGAAAGCGCAGGCAGACAGCACCGCGCGGTCCCATGAGGAAGACGTGACCCGAATGTTCCTCGAGCGAGCCCAGAACCATCTGCCCCACGCGACTACGGCGATCGTGGTTGCTGACCGCCCAGGTGGCGGGCGGCAGGCCGAGAGCGACTTTCTCGCCGCATCGCTCGCCGCCCTGCGAACTGGCACGACGTACACGCAGCTTGACCGCTTGGCGCTGGCCCTTTCCACCGACTCCAAAATCTCGCGCCTTCTTCAGCTCGCTGACGTACTCACCGCTTGTGCCACGGGTTTCGTCGCCGGCGAGTCGAAGTATGCGCCGCGGATCTTCACCGACGGCGTCCTGCCAATACTCCGATCCGACTACGGATGCATCGGAGGACGAGGGCTGAAGATTCATCCCGATCTGCGCTACGGAAACCTCTACCACTGGCTTTTCGGCGACGAGATGTTCGTGCGCTACCAGAACGGAATCCCTCTGCCGCACACACGCTTTACGGCGTACCAGCAGTCGGGCGACGTCGCCTAGCTCGGCCGCAGCCCACTTGAGATCCGCCGGCGATGATGCTGTCGTCGTCCGTCGACCAATGCAAATGTGGCCCGGGCGGCGCTGGTAACGCCCCCGGGCCTGGCATCGAAGGAGCAAGCCTTCGATGCGGGAGAAACCGTATCTGTCTGGAGCGGCCGGCTGGCCGCTGATGATCAGGGCGTGCGCTTCTCGGTGCCTGGACCGAGGAGGCGGACATGGGATCCGGGAAGAACGCCCGGTCGGCGAAGTACCGCGCGTTCGGACGCGCGGTGCGTGAGGCTCGCGCTCGGCGTGGCCTGAGCCAGGAGACGCTCGGCTTCGCGGCCGGGCTGCACCGCAACTACGTCGGCGCGGTCGAGCGCGGCGAGATCAACCCGACGTTGCGGATCATCTTCAAGCTCGCGCACGGGCTCGTGATGCCGCCGTCCGAGCTGCTCGCGCTCGCCGAGCAGCACCATGGCGCGCTGGAGGACGGTGGTCGCGATGCGCGCTGATCGTGCCCCGTTCGAGGGTGATGCGTTCTCTGATGCGCTCGGTGATGCGTTCTGTGATGCGCTTAGACCGCATCACCCCTCGCGCGCTGATCGCCTGCAAATCGCCGCTTCTTCCGCGTGCGAAGAAGTCCGACAAATAGGGATCTTCGACATCTCCTCCTCTGCGACCGCACGACGGAGCAGGCGGCGCTGTAGCCCTGGTCCGGTCTGTGATCCGCTCTGTGGCCCGATCTGTGAGCCGTCTGGAACGGATCACCCGTTCCGGATGAAATCGCCGCAAACCAGGATCTTTCAGCGCCCCGAAAAAACCCGACAAAGGGTGGTTCTGGGAAGTTCACGGCGTGCTCGTGGCGTGTCGTGCGGGACGTGCAGCGGTAGCCGAATGCAGCCGCGCTGTACCTCAGCGGGGGCAGAAGGCGCCTTTCTGTCATGGAATGGCTCCGGCTCGCCCTACAGCTCGCAAGGCGTCAGGCGCGCAGCAGCGCGGCCCCACACGCGCTCCCCGTGGCGACGCCTGCGCAACAGCAGCACTGGCAGGTGGTCGCGATGACCGCGCGCTCGACGCCGCTGCGCAGCAGCTCGACTTCGCGCGCTGGTTCGCGGACTGGTGGCTCCGTCGCGGGCGCCAGCTCGCCGCCGAGGCGCAACGGCACGCCGATGACTGACGCAACGCCTCCAGCGGCCCGCGCAGCCGCCTACGTGCGCGAGTCCACCGAGGAGCAAGGTCAAGGCTTCTCGCCCGACGCGCAGCGCCAGGCCGTCGTGAAGTTCGCCGCCGAGAACGACCTGACGATCGTCGGCGAGTACTGCGACTTCCACTCCGGCTGGCGCAAGGCCGACGGCCGGCCCGAGTTCCAGCGGCTGATGGCCGATGCCGCCGAGCGGCGCTTCGACGTGGTGCTCGTCTTCCACACTTCGCGCTTCGCACGCAACCAGGTCGAGGCGCGCCGCTACAAGGCGCTCCTGCGCGAGCGGCTCGGCATCCGCGTCGTCTCCGTCACGCAGCCGATGGGCGACGATCCGAGCGACCCGTCCTTGTTCCTCGCCGAGTCGATCCACGAGATGTTCGACGAGTACTACTCCGTCTCGCTCTCCTTCTGGACACGCGCCGGCCTGGCCGAGAAGGCGCGCCAGGGACATCTCGTGGGCCAGCTCCCGTGGGGCTACGTGCGTGACCCGGACACAAGCGAGGCGGTGCCGGACCCGGACCGTGCGCCGCTCGTGCTCGGCATGTTCGAGCGCTACGCCACTGGCCACGAGTCCGATCGCGCGATCGCAGCTTGGCTCAACGCCAAGGGCGCCCGCACCGCACGCGGTCGCGCGTTCGGCAAGGACACCGTGCGCGAGATGCTCGTCAACGCCTCCTACTGCGGCTACGTCACCGGCCTGCGCGATCAGTCGCGCGAGATTCGCGGGCGGCACGAGCCGATCGTGCTCGAGGCGCTGTTCGACCGCGTGCAGGAAGTCCGCTCGTGGCGCACCCGTGTCCTCAAGCCCGGCCCGCCCTCCGACGAGTACCTGCTGCGCAAGCTCCTCTACTGCGAGCGCTGTGGTGCCCGCATGCATGGCACGCGCGGATCACGACCGCCTGTGCGGCGCTACGTTTGTTCCACCCGCCGGTACGGCGACCCGTGCGGCGAGCCGATCGTGAAGGCCGAGCCGCTGGAGGCGCAGCTCGTGGACTGGCTGCGCACCTTCCAGCCCGACGACGAACTGCGCGAACGCGTGCTCGCGGCGATCCGCGAGGCGACACGACGAGGACGCGGATGGAGCTCGCCGCCGCGACCTCGCCGCCCAGCTCGCACGCCTCCAAGACCTCTACGTCATGGGCGACATCACCAAGCCGCAGTACGTCCTGCGCCGCCAAGCGCTGGAGCAAGAGCTGGAGCGACTCGGGCCGCCAACCGACCCGCAGCTCGACGAGGCCGCCGCGCTCCTGGCCGACTTCGGCCGCTTCTGGGAGATCGAGCCATCGCCCGCCGAGCGACGCAAGCTCATCGCCTCGCTCTTCGAGCGCATCTGGGAGCACGGCGGCGCGATCGTCGCCGTCAGACCGCGCGCCGCCTTCGCGCCGTACTTCGAGGCCGTCCACAAACAACAACGGCACCGCACGAGCAAGTGCGGTGCCGAAGGCGGGAGCGACGGGACTCGAACCCGCGACCTCCGGCGTGACAGGCCGGCGCTCTAACCAACTGAGCTACGCCCCCACAAGGGGGCGTGAAGTATGGCATGCGCGGCCGCGCGGCGACGGAGCGCCGCGCGGCCCCTGACGCATCGCCTATGAGCAGCCCTCGACCCTGAGGTTTCTGGCCGCAGCCTCGAGTCTTCGCGCGGCCGCTTCGGCCGCGGGCTGCACAGCTCTCACCATTCTCTGGATGTCCGCTCTGTCAGCCGACGCCACTCTTTCGACCGCATCGACCCGCGCCTGCATGCCATCCTTGAACGCTTCGAAGTCGGCCTTGTCCGCGCCGGTGGCGTCGACGTTGTCGAGCTCGTCCAGGGTCGTCTTCTGACCGGCGAGAAGCGCCGCGAGGAACGTCGCCTGGTCTGCGGGAGCTCTCGCATCTCTTGTCGCCTTGGCCGCCTCCCTCTGCCCGTCCCTGCAGGCGGTCTCCATCCGTCTGACGAGCGCCGCTCCCGTGAGCGTCTCAGTTTCGCTTCCTCCGCAGCTCGCGACGGCGAGTGCGAGCGCGGCGACGAGCGCAACCGCGACCTTGCGATGCATGGTTCCCCCTCATGCGGTGAATACGTTGCGGCCCACACTACCTTCTGGTCGAGTCGCGCGTGACCGCTGAGCGCCACCGTACTGGCTGCCCAGCCAGTACGCTGTGCGGCATGAGCGTCGTCGCACCCGAGCCACTGTCGAGCAGCGCCTTCCGCCGGATCTTTGTCGACCTCGCCAACGAGCGCTCGGCGCCGGTCCCGTATCCCCCGGGGCCGAACGACTTCAACGTCGAGCGCACGTTCCGCTTCGTGCGCGATCCGCTGCCGATCCTGCTGCCGCTCTACCGCGAGCACGGCTCGATCTTCAGCATGCGCGTCTTCCACGGCCGCGTCGTGTTCATGCTCGGCCCCGAGGCGAACCACTTCATGACGGTCTCCAACGCCGACAAGTTCCACTGGCGCACGGGCAGCATGGGGGACCTGGTCCCGCTGCTGGGCGACGGCCTGCTGACGGTCGACGGCGCCTACCACCGGCGCGCGCGACGGATCATGCTGCCGGCGTTCCACCGGGAGAAGATCGCCGCCTCGTACGCCACGATGGTCGAGGAGACCGAGCAGGCGCTCGCGAGCTGGCGTGAGCGCGAGACGCTCGACGTCTACCACTGGGCGCGCCGGCTGACACTGCGCGTCGCGATGCGCGCGCTGTTCGGGCTCGATCCCGACGAGCGCGGCAAGGGCGCCCAGGCGGCAATCGAATTCGAGCGCGCGCTCTCCTTTTACGGGACCGACTTCGCCGTGCGGATCATGCGCGGCCCGCGCACCCCCTGGAGCCGCATGCTGGCGGCGCGCAAGGCGCTCGACCGCATCGTCTTCGCCGAGATCGAACGCCGCCGCCGTCAGCCGGATCCGGAGCGCACCGACGTGCTGTCGATGCTGATCGAGGCGACCGACGCGGAGGACGGCTCGCGCCTGAGCGACCGCGAGGTGCGCGATCAGGTGATGACGCTGCTGTTCGCCGGGCACGACACGTCGACCTCGACGATCTCCTTCATGCTCTACGAGCTCGCGCGCCATCCCGCTGTGCTCGCGAAGCTCGTCGACGAGCAGGATCGCGTGCTCGGCGACCGCACGCCGACCGCCGCCGAGCTGATGGGCGGCGAGGCACTGCCCGAGCTGGAGATGGTGCTCGACGAGACGCTGCGCCTCTATCCGGCCGCGTGGATCGGGCCGCGCCGCGCGGTCGAGACGTTCGAGTTCGGCGGCCATCAGGTCCCCGCCAACGCCTACGTCTACTACAGCTCATGGGCGAGTCATCGCCTGCCGGACGTGTGGTCCGAGCCCGAGGCGTTCGTGCCCGAGCGCTTCGCGCCCGAGGCGAAGGCGAAGCTGCCGAAGGGCGCCTACATCCCCTTCGGCGGCGGCTCGCGCACGTGCATCGGGATGCGCTTCGGCCAGCTCGAGATCAAGACGATCGTGACGCTGTTGGTGCAGCGCTACCGACTGGAGCTCGTGCCCGGGCGCACGATGACGGTTCGCCAGATGCCGACGCTCAGCCCGCGCGAGCCGCTCGAGATGACGGTGCGCGAGCGGGGCGTGCCTGCCGGGCTCGCCGCGTAGCGGCGGCAGACCCCTGCGATACTCGACCGATGGCTGAGCGCAAGGACTCGTTCACGACGCTCTCGGGGGAGCCGATCGAGCCGCTGTACACGGCGGCCGACCTGAGACCCCGTCCCGCCCACCTGGGTGGGGCCGATGATCCGATCGGCCGCCCGGGCGAGTACCCCTTCACCCGCGGGGTGTACGACTCGATGTACCGCGGGCGGCTGTGGACGATGCGGCAGTTCGCCGGCTTCGGCACCGCCGAGGAGACGAACGAGCGCTTCCGCTACCTGATCGACCACGGCCAGACCGGCCTCTCGACCGCGTTCGACATGCCATCGCTGATGGGCCACGACTCGGACCATCCCCGCTCGCTCGGCGAGGTCGGGCGCGAGGGGGTCGCGGTCGACTCGCTGGAGGACATGACGACGCTGTTCGGCGGGATCGACCTCGGCAAGGTGACGGTGTCGATGACGATCAACGCACCGGCCGCCATCATGCTCGCGTTCTATGTCGCCGCCGCCGAGCGTCAAGGCGTGCCGGCGGACCGCCTGGGCGGCACGATCCAGACGGACATCCTCAAGGAGTACATCGCACAGAAGGAGTGGTGCTTCCCGATCGACCCGGCGATGCGGCTCGTCGGCGACATGATCGAGTGGTGCTCGACGGCGATGCCGCGCTGGCACCCCGTCAGCATCAGCGGGTACCACATCCGCGAGGCTGGGGCGACTGCCGCGCAGGAGCTCGCGTTCACATTGAAGGACGGCTTGACCTACGTCGAACAGGCCGTCGCACGCGGGCTCGACGTCGACGACTTCGCGCCGCGCCTCAGCTTCTTCTTCAACGCGCAGATCGACTTCTTCGAGGAGATCGCGAAGTACCGCGCCGCACGCCGCATCTGGGCGCGCGAGCTGAAGGAGACGTTCGGCGCGAAGAACCCCAAGTCGTGGCTGATGCGCTTCCACACGCAGACCGCCGGCGTCTCGCTCACAGCCCAGCAGCCGCTTAACAACATCGTGCGCACCGCGATCGAGGCCTTGGCCGGCGTGCTCGGCGGGACCCAGTCGCTGCACACGAACTCCTACGACGAGGCGCTCGCGCTGCCGACCGAGGACGCGGTGCGGATCGCCCTGCGCACCCAGCAGATCATCGCCCACGAGACCGGCGTGACGAACACGATCGACCCGTTGGGCGGCAGCTACTTCGTCGAGGCGCTCACCGACAAGATGGAGGCGAAGGCGTATGAGTACTTCGCCAAGATCGACGAGCTCGGCGGGATGGTCGAGGCGGTCAAGCGCTCCTATCCCCAGCGCGAGATCGCCGACGCGAGCTTCGAACTGCAGACGGAGATCGACGAAGGCCGCCGCATCGTCGTCGGCGTCAACGCCTTCACCGAGGGCGGCGACGACCAGACCCCGTACCTGAAGATCGACCCGTCGCTGGAGCGCAAGCAGATCGACCGCGTCCAAGCCGTCCGCGCCCGCCGCGACAGCGCTGCGGTGGAGCAGGCGCTCGGCGCGATCCGCAGCGCCGCCGCACAAGACGGCGCGAATCTGATGGAGCCGCTGCTCACGGCCGCGCGCGCCGAGGCGACCGAGGGCGAGATCGTCGAGTCGCTGCAGCGCGTCTTCGGGCGCTACACCGAGGCGCCGGTCTTCTAGCTCGCAGCCGAGGCCGCCGGCGCCGCGCCGTCGCTCGAGCCCACCTCGACGGCCGGCTCGGCGAAGTCGCCCTCGTGGCGGCGCACCACCTCGAGCAGCCGCGTGATCGATTCGAGCGCCTCGTCGCTGAGCGGATCCATCGCGAAGCCCGCCTCATTGAGCACGACGGTCGCGCGCGCCGCGACGTCGCGGCCGGCGGGCGTGATCTCGATCAGCGTCGAACGGCGGTCCTCCGCGTGCGCAACGCGCGTCACGAGTCCGGCCTCCTCAAGCCGATCGGCCATGTGGGTCATGCTCGTGCGGTGGACCTGCAGGCGCTCGCCCATCTTGCCGACCGGCAGCGCACCGGTGCGGCTGAAGACGAGCACCATCAGCGTCTCGTAGCGCGGGAAGGTGAGGCCGAACGGCCGCAGCAGCTCCCCCAGCCGCGCGAGCAGGATCTGCTGGACGCGCATGATCGAGGTCACCGCCGCCATCGGGCGCGCCGGCTCCTCGCCCCAGCGGTCGACCCACTGGCTGCGCGCCTGCGCGATCGGATCGAAGGACAGCGGCTCGCTCATCGAGCGCGAAAGGGTTGCAGACTGTCGTCGCGGCTGCCGTGACGACAGCGCGCGGCCCGGATGGGCGGTGCTGGGTTCGAACCAGCGACCCCTTCCTTGTAAGGGAAGTGCTCTACCAGCTGAGCTAACCGCCCGCGGCTTGGATAGTAGCCGCGGGCAGTACCCCCAGGGGGAATCGAACCCCCGCTACCAGCGTGAAAGGCTGGCGTGCTAACCGCTACACCATGGGGGCAGGGGGACCACGGGATGCACGGGGCGTCCCTCCAGCTTAGACACCTTCCCATTCCGCCCGGACGCTCGGCGTGCGAGGATGCACGGGCGCGTCTAGCTCATCGGGTTAGAGCACCGGACTTTTAATCCGGCGGGCTGGGTTCGAGTCCCAGGGCGCGCATCGAAGCGCACGCCCTGGTCCACGAAACCTGTGCTTAGGCGCCCTTGGCGAGCTTGACGCCGCCGGAGCCTTCGGGTTCGAGAATCCCCTTGCGCTTGAGCTGGGAGATCGTCGTGTGCACCGTCGGCTTGGCGATCTTCGTGATCTCGGCGACCTCTGCCGCGGACACACCCGGGCGTTCGCGCACGACCGAGAGAATCGCCTCGCGGTTGGCACCGCGTGGAGCGCGGCGGCCCTTGCCGGCGGCGTACGGAGCCCGTCCGGCCGACGGGCGCGGCGTCGCCGTGGCACGTACGCGCGGCGCGGCGGGGGCAGCAGCGGTGCTCCCGTTCGTGAGCGCCGCCAACACGGCTTCAAGCTGCTCCTTCTCCTCGATCAGCGGCCGCAACTCCTGAAGGCGCTTCTCGATGTCGCGCTGAATTTGCCCGACGAGATCTGCCATGTACGTGACTCCTAGTAAGCCTGGGGGGTGTGTCCTAGGCTAGCAATATACGCGCCTGCATTGAACATGTGGGAGGTTCTCGTCAAGAAGCTGGCGCCCATCCGTTACAAAGTCTTTGAATGGTGAAGCAAGTCTCACGAACCGACGCAATCACGATCAAGCCGTGCCGCAAGGGGCCCTGGGTGTCCAATGTGGAAACCCTGGGCATAGTCGACACCCAATTCTCGCAACAGTTCGACTGTCGCTTCGTCGCCGACGTACTCGGCGATCGTCTTCTTCCCCAGCCCACGGGCGATGTCGACGGCCGCACGGATGAGCAGCTGGTCCGTCGTGCTGGTTGTACATGAGCGAACGAACTCGCCATCGATCTTGAGAAGGTCGAACGGAAGGTGCTTCAAGTAGTAGAAACTGCCAAAGCCTGCGCCAAAATCGTCAAGCGCAAACCGACAACCAAGCTCGGCAAGTCGCGCGGCGAACTGCTGTGCACGTGGAATGTTGGCAACGGCAGTCGTCTCCGTCACCTCCAGCACGAGGTTCACCGGGTCCACACCGGTCTCTGCCAGTGCATGCTCAATGATCGTCAGCAGCTCTGGATCGCCCGTCGAGCTGCCTGAGATGTTGACTTCGAAGACCAGATCACGGCCGGCCGCCTTCTGCTCACCCATCAGCCGGATCGCGCGTGCGACAACCCAGCGGTCGATGTCCTGCATCAGGTCGAAGCGCTCCGCGACGCCGATGAACGCAGCCGGCGGGATCACCTCGCCGCGCTCATCGATCATCCGCAGCAGCAGCTCGTGCTGGCGCACCTCGCCGTCAGACAGGTCGACGATCGGCTGGGCGTACAGCGTAAAGCGGTCCTCCTCCAGCGCTTCGCGGATCCGCTCCGCCCACGTGATGCGCGCCTTCATGCGCGATGCGCCGCGCTCCTGCGAGGAGTAGGTCGCCGAGCGGTCACGCCCCGCCTCCTTTGCGTCGTACATCGCCAGATCGGCGTTCACGAGCACGTCCTCGGCGCTCAATCGTTCCGTGTCGCTGAACAGTGCGATACCGATCGAGGCCGTAATCGGACGCCGGCGTCCGGCAGCGGTCAACACCGACTGCGCACGCACGGCGCCGAGCACCGCCTCTGCCACGCGGGCTGCCTCGGCCGCTCCGCCCCGCGGCAGCAGGATCGCGAACTCGTCGCCCCCGAGGCGCGCGAGTACGTCGCTATCGCGCAAACGGGTGCGCAGCGTCTGCGCAACCTTGACGATCAGCTCGTCGCCGACGTTGTGACCCAGCGTGTCGTTGATGTGCTTGAAGCGATCGATGTCGAGCACAAGCGCGGCGCCCTCCGGCCCATAGCGCTGCACCTGCACGATGTGCTGGTTGAGCTCGCGCTCGAACGAGCGTCGATTCAACAGACCTGTAAGTGGATCGTGATCGGCCATGTGCTGCAGCTGCGCCTCGTACCTGACCCGCTCGCTGACGTCCTGGATCTGGCCGAGAAAGTGCTGCGGGCTGCCATCGGCCGCACGCACAAGCGTCGCGTGCACCGCGACCCACACAACTTGGCCGACGACGTCGACGTAGCGCTTCTCCATCCAGTAGGTGCTCTGCTCGCCGGACAGGAGGCTGCCCATCATCTCCACTTCGCGCCCGGCGTCGGCCGGATGGCTGAGGTCGGCGAAGCCCATCTCCTCGAGCTCCTCGCGCGTGTAGCCGGTGATCGCACACAACGCGTCGTTGACCTGGATGAAGCGCCCGTCGAGGCCGGACAGCGCCATGCCGATCGGCGCCGCCTCGAACGCGGTGCGGAAGCGCTGCTCGGCGGCTGCGATGCGCTCGACGCTCTCGCGCAGCGCGGCCTCCGCGGCGACGCGCTCGCTGACGTCGCGGACGATCGCCTGCCCTTCGATCGGCACGCCGGTCTCGGCGTCGTGCACGGCGCGCACGCGCGCCTCGATCCACACGTAGTGGCCCTCGCGGTGGCGCAGGCGGCTCGTGACGGTGATCGTCCCGCCCTCCTCGTCTGCGACGCGCGAACGCGCCTGCGTGACCGCAGGGCGGTCATCGAGGTGGACGAAGTCGCGCGGCTGGCGCCCGACGATCTCCTCCGGCGGGTGACCGATCAGCTCGCTCGAGGCGGGCGATACGTAGGTGATCCGCCCGTCGGGGCCGAACGCGAGGATCGTGTCGGTCGCGTTGTCGGCCAGCAGCCGGTGGCGCAGCTCGGCCGCGCGCAACTCGGTCTCGACGCGATCGCGCTCGGCCGCCTGCTGATCGACCAGCCGCGAGACGCTCCGCTCGCGCTGGAGCGAGTGGAGCGCGAGAATCCCAAGCGCGACCGTCAGCAGCATGCCCGCGACGGGCACGCCCCAGTGGTCGACCGCAAGCATCGTCGCGACGAGCGTGGCGGTCGCAGCCAGCCCGGTCCCGAACAGGGCAGGCACGCTGCGCAGGCGCAGGTGCATCACGCGCCTTCCGGCGCGGCAGGACTCGACGATCTCGCTCCCAGCGTCACGTCGTCCCTATCGGCAGAGCGCGAGTGCGCCTGAAGCCGTGGGCGTTCAGCCGGCCCCTGAGGAGCCCTCAGTGCTTGAAGTGACGACGGCTGGTGAAGACCATCGCGACGCCGGCCGCGTCGGCCGCGGCGATCACCTCGTCGTCGCGCACCGAGCCTCCCGGCTGCACGATCGCGCTGATGCCCGCGTCGATCGCAAGCTGCGGCCCGTCCGGGAAGGGGAAGAACGCGTCGGAGGCCATCACGGCGCCCTTCACCGTCCCCTCCTGGGCCTTCTCGATCGCAATCCGCACCGAGTCGACGCGGCTCATCTGCCCGGCCCCGATGCCGACGGAAGCACCGTCTCGCGACAGCACGATCGCGTTGGAGCGCACGTGCTTGCAGACGCGCCAGGCGAACAGCAGCTCGCTCCACTCGGCGTCGGTCGGTTGGCGCTGCGTCGCGACCGTCATCTCGGCGCGCTCCTGCGTGTCGAGGTCGCGGTCCTGCACGAGCAGGCCGCCGACGACCTGCTTGAGGTCAGGATCCGCGAGGTGCAGCGCCTGCTGCTCGTCGTCCTGGAGGATCCGCAAGTTCGGTCTGTTGGCGAGCGTCGCGAGCGCCGCCTCGTCGTAGCCGGGCGCGAACATGACCTCGGCGAACTGCTGCACGAGCGCCTCGGCGAGCTCGCCGTCGACCGGGCGGTTGAGACAGATGACGCCGCCGAACGCGGACATCGGATCGCATGCGAACGCCTGCCGGTAGGCATCGAGCGGGCTGTCACCCATCGCCACGCCGCACGGGTTGTTGTGCTTGACGATCACGCACGCCGGGCCACCGAACTCGCGCGCGAGCAGGCGTGCGGCGTTGAGGTCGAGCAGGTTGTTGAACGACAGCGGCTTGCCGCCGAGCTGGCGCACGTTCGACAACAGGTGCGTCGGCGAGCCGACCTGCGCGTAGTACGCGGCGCGCTGGTGCGGGTTCTCGCCGTAGGAGAGGTCGGTGACCTTCTCGAATGCGCGCACGAACAATGGCGGGAAGTCGTCGCGCTTCTCGCTGAACCAGCGCGTGATCGCGGTGTCGTAGCGAGCGGTGTAGGCGAACGCCTCGGCCGCGAGCGACTCGCGCGTGGCAAGCGAGAGCTTTCCCGTGCCGGCGCGCAGCTCGTCGAGGATCGCGTCGTAGCTGGCAGGCGAGACGACCGGCGCGGCGAAGGCGAAGTTCTTCGCGGCGGCGCGGATCATCGTCGGGCCGCCGATGTCGATGTTTTCGATCACCTCGGCGTCGGCGACGCCGCGCTTGGCGACGGTCTGCTCGAACGGGTAGAGGTTCACGCACACGAGGTCGACGAACTCGACCTCCGCGTCGGCCGCGGCCGCGAGATGCTCCGCGTTGTCGCGCACCGCCAGCAAGCCCGCGTACAGCTTTGGGTTGAGCGTCTTGACGCGCCCGTCCATGATCTCGGGGAAACCCGTGTAGTCGGTGATCGAACGGTGCGGGATGCCCGCGTCGGCGAGCGCTCCAGCGGTCCCGCCGGTCGACACCAGCTCGACGCCGAGCTCGGCGAGCCCGCGCGCGAAGTCGACGATGCCCGTCTTGTCGGAGACGGACAGGAGCGCCCGTCGAACCTGGACCTCGCCGGGCGCCGTGAGCGGCTCCGTCTGGGCGATCTCCGTTCCTTCCGTCATGCGCGCCCGAGGATAGCTACGGCTCCAGCAGCACGCGCCGCGGGTCGGCCGGGTCGATCCGCACCGCCCCGCGCGCGATCAGGCGGATCGCCTCGGGCAGCAGCTCGTGCTCGACGGCGTGGAGGGCCTCGAAGACGTCCTCGCGCGTTCGCGCGTGCGGGAGCTCGAGCGCGCGCTGCAGCACGATCGGCCCGGTGTCGACGCCCTCGTCGACGAAGTGGACCGTGACGCCAAAGACCTTCACGCCATGCGCGAGCGCCTGCCCGACGGCGTCGAGGCCGGGGAAGGCGGGCAGCAGCGCCGGGTGCACGTTGACGACGGCGTGCGGGAAGCGGTGCAGGAACGCCGGCGTCAGCAGTTGCATGTAGCCGGCGAGCACGACCAGCTGCACGTCGTGCCCGGCGATCCACTCGGCGACCGCGGCGTCGCGCTGCTCGCGGTTCGCGAAGTCCCCGAGCGGAAACGCCCCGGTCGGCACGCCGGCGCCCTGCGCGCGGGCGAGCGCCGTCGCGTCCGGCTTGTCGGAGGCGACCGCCGCGACGACGATCCCCTCCGGGCCACCGTGGAGCGTGTCGAGGATCGCCTGGAGATTGGAGCCCGTGCCGGAGGCGAGGACGGCGAGGCGGAACTCGCTCACGCCGCCGCCAGCTTCGGGAAGCGCCCGCCGGTCGAGCGCAGGCGACCGTCGGCGAGCAGCTCGTCGACGCGTGCGAGCACGTCGTCGCGGCGCAGGTGCGCGAATGTGCCGTAGGTCGGCAACCCGTCGTAGGAGTACTTCTCGACGACCTTCGAGCGCCCGCCGCAGAGGATCTCGACGGCGCGCGTGCGGCCGACGGCGGGCTCGGCGGCTGCGACGACGGCGAAGATCGCTGTGTCGAGATCTCCGTCGACCGGCGCGACGCCTGGACGTGCGACGCGGCGTGGCGCCCCACCACGTTCGCCGGCGCCGTTCGCCGCGGCGCGCTCCGGCGCCGGGGGCGCAGCCGGCAGGAACGACGGCTCGCAGACGTCGCAGCAGGCCACGCCCGGATCGGTCTCCGGCGCCGACGCGTCACCGAAGTGGCGCAGCAGCGTTCTGCGGCGGCAGGCGCGCTGCTCGACGAATGCCCAGATCGCGCGGTACTGGCGCCAGCGCACGCGCTGCGCGTCGCCCGCCGAGGAGCGGCAGGTCAGCAGCGCCGCGCGATCCCACGCGCCGACGATCCGCCCGACGGCGCGGTCCGGCGTCGACGGCGCCGGTCTGATCATCCCCGCGCGCGCGAGGTGCCCGACGATCGCGCGGGCCTGGTCCGCGTCCCCGCCTCTGCCGGTCAGCGCCGCGAGCTCGCGCAGCTCGACGTCGTAGCGGCCCTGCTCGGTCGCCTGCTTGTGCAGCCGCTGCGCGACCGCCCCGAAGGCCGCGTCCTCGACTCTGGAGCGCTCGATGAAGAAGACGTGCAGGCCCTTGTCGCGCTGCTCGGAGAACAGCAGGCAGCGGGCAGGCGCGCCGTCGCGGCCGGCGCGACCTGCCTCCTGGTAGTAGGCCTCGACCGACTGCGGCACGGTCTCGTGGCAGACAGTCCGCACGTCGGCCTTGTCGACGCCCATCCCGAACGCGTTAGTCGCAACGACGACGCGCGCGTCGCCGCCCATGAAGGCGCGCTGCACCGCGGCGCGGCGGTCGCGGTCGAGCCCCGCGTGGTAGACGAGCACCTCCTCATCGAGCGCGTGGTGGAGCTTCATCGCCAGCTCCTCGCAGCCGTTGCGCGTGCCGGCGTAGACGATCGCCGGCAGCATCCCCGGCTCGCCGAGCGCGGCGGCGATGCGGCGGTGCTTGTCGGCCTTCGTTCTGCACGGCACGACCGCGAACGAGAGGTTCGGGCGGTCGAAGCCGGTCGTCACCAGCGCCGGCTCGTCGAGCCGCAGGCGGGCGACGATGTCGCGCGCGACCTGCGGCGTCGCCGTCGCCGTCAGCGCGACGATCGCGCGCGCTCTCAAGTAGCGCGCCGCGTCGGCGAGGCGGAAGTAGTCGGGGCGGAAGTCGTGGCCCCACTGCGAGACGCAGTGCGCCTCGTCGACGACGAACAGCCCGATGCGCACGCCCTCAACCTGCTCGATGAACGCCGGCGAGGCGAAGCGCTCCGGAGCGACGTACAGCAGCCGCAGCTCGCCGGCGGCGGCGCGCTCCATCACCGCGCGATTCTCCCCAGCGCTCTGCTGCGCGTTGACGAGCGCGACCTTGTCAGGGGCGATGCGGCGGAGCTGGTCGACCTGGTCCTGCATCAGCGAGACGAGCGGCGAAACCACGATCGTCAGGTCGCCGCGCATGAGCGCCGGCAGCTGGTAACAGAGCGACTTGCCCGAGCCGGTCGGCATCACGACGAGCGTGTCGCGGTCGGCCAGCGCGGCGTCGACCGCCTCCGCCTGGCCGGGGCGGAAGTCATCGAAGCCGAAGTGGGTGCGCAGCGCTTCGCGGGGGTCCATCAGTGGGGCCACCGGCCTCACCATAGCGCCGGGATCGGCGGGGATCGCAGCGCTTGCGCGGTGTTTGCGGACTTGTGCGCGCGACTACGCGTGTATGACCGGCAGCGCCTGCTCGAAGGCGTGCTTGGCCTGCCCGCCCGGCCCGTGCGGGAGCGGGTACTCGCCCGTGAAGCAGGCGTCGCAGTGCGTCTCGCGCGTCGCGCCGACGGCCTCGTAGACGCCCTCGAGCGAGAGGTAGTGGAGCGAGTCCGCGCCCAGCTCGGCGGCGATCTCGTCGACCTCGCGGCCGTGCGCGACCATCTCCTCGCGCGTGGACATATCGATGCCGTAATGGCAGGGATTGCGGATCGGCGGCGCGGTGATGCGGAGGTGGACCTCCTTCGCGCCGGCGTCGCGCAGCATCTGCACGATCTGCCGCGTTGTGTTGCCGCGCACGATCGAGTCGTCCACGACCACCAGCCGCTGTCCTCTGACGATCTCGGGCATCGGGTTGAACTTCAGTCTGAGGCCGTGCTTGCGCAGCTCCTGCCCGGGCTGGATGAACGTGCGCGCGACGTAGCGGTTCTTGACGAAGCCGTCGTCGTGCGGGATCCCGCTCGCGCGGGCGTAGCCGCGCGCGGCCGGGTTGCCGGAGTCGGGGACGGCGATCACGAGGTCGGCGTCGACCGCCGCCTCACGCGCGAGGATCTCCCCCATCCGCCCGCGCGCGCCCTGCAACACGGTGCCACCCATGATCGAGTCGGGCCGCGCGAAGTAGATGTACTCGAAGATGCAGAAGGCGCGACGAGCGCCTTCGACCGCCATCTTGGTGGAGATCCCGCCGGCGTCGATCGTCAGCACCTCGCCCGGCTCGATCTCGCGCAGGAATCTCGCGCCGATGATGTCGAGCGCGCACGACTCGCTCGCGACGCAGTAGCGGTCGCCGATCATGCCGAGCGCGAGCGGGCGCAGTCCGTGCGGGTCGCGGAAGGCGACGATCTTCTCGCGCGTCATCACGACGGTCGAGAAAGCGCCGTGCAGGCGCGGGAGGACGTCCACGACCGCGTCTTCGATCTGCTCGGCCGGATGCGTGGACAGCAGCGCGGCGATGATCTCCGAGTCGGACGTCGAGCGGAACGCGACGTCGCGCTCGCGCAGCTCGGCGTGCAGCTCGACGGCGTTCGTGAGGTTGCCGTTGTGCGCAAGCGCCAGCTCGCGGTCGTCGGAGCGGTAGATCGGCTGCGCGTTCTCCCACGCGGAGGAGCCCGTCGTCGAGTAGCGCACGTGGCCGAGCGCGAGGTCGCCGGGCAGCGCGCGCAGCTTCTGCTCGTCGAACACCTGGTTGACGAGGCCCTGGTCGCGCATCGCCATGATGTGGCCGCCCTGGGCGGTCGCGATGCCCGCGGACTCCTGCCCGCGGT
>Ga0126311_10000113_pt1 | contig 40466 bp, 23 predicted proteins | sample Plot61_FD_92539 | JGI IMG/M metagenome (GOLD analysis project Ga0126311, IMG submission 92539) | Serpentine soil microbial communities from UC McLaughlin Reserve, CA, USA - Plot61 | ecosystem: Environmental > Terrestrial > Soil > Grasslands | place: USA: UC McLaughlin Reserve, Lake County... | reverse complement strand
CCGGGGGCGGCGCTCACTCCGTTCGCTCTGCCCCCGGCTATTATCTTCATCCCCTCCGGGGATACTGCGCACACCTTTTGTCCGTCGCGTGCGTCGTTCTAATCGTCTGCGTGTCGGCGCTAACGGTCGAAGCGCAGCGCAGGCCCGCGAAGCCCGTCGCGCGCGTGCTGTTCGACGACTTCAGCTATTCGAGCCGCGCGCAGTTGGCGAAGAACGGGTGGATAGTCCGCACCGCCGAGGGCTGGCCCGGAGTCCCCGGCGCGGTCTGGTGGAGCGAAGGCGTGACGTTCGTCAAAGACGACGACGCTCCGCGCAACCGAGTGCTGCGCATGACCTCGACGACGGGCGGCCCCGGCACGCGCACGAACCAGACGCAGGTCTGCCACGAGCGCAAGTACCTCGAAGGCACCTACGCCGCGCGCGTGCGCTTCTACGACGCGCCGACCAAAGGCCCCGGCGGCGACCAGCTCGTCGAGAGCTTCTACACCATCAGCCCCTTAAAAGCGCCATGGGACATGGACTACAGCGAGCTTGATTTCGAGTACCTGCCCAACGGCGGCTGGGGCATCGCCGGGCCTACCCTGTACGCGACGACTTGGGAGACCTTCTACCCGGAGCCGAACTGGAAGAAGGACAACGTCTTCGACACCTGGGCCGGGAGCCGCGCGGGCTGGCACACGCTCGTGACGCAGGTCTCGAACGGCCACGTCAAATACTTCGTTGACGGCCGACAGCTCGCGAATCACTCCGAACGCTTCTACCCGGAGTCGCTCATGTCGGTCAACTTCAACCTCTGGTTCATACGCGACGGCATGACGAAAGAGCAGGGCGAGCGCAGCTACACGGAGGACATTGACTGGGTCTTCCACGAGGCCAACTCCGCGCTCTCGCCCGAAGAGGTCGAAGCGCGCGTCGCCGCTCTGCGCCGCACCAAAGTTAGCTTCCGCGACACGGTGCCGGCGCCTAGTCCCGCGCTCGCTTCGCCTTGTAATTTTTAAGGAGTGATGAGTGATGAGTGATGAGAGAAGAAGGCGCGAGTGGTTTTTCTTATCACTCATCACTTATCACTAAACAGACATGCGAGCGATACCGACACTAAAGATAAGCATCTCGGGCGTGCGCGGCGTCGTGGGCGAGTCTTTGACGCCGACTTTGCTGACGCGTTTCACGCAGGCGTTCGGGACGTTCGTGGGGCCGGGCACAATCGTCATCGGGCGCGACACGCGCACTTCGGGCGAGATGGTTCGGCAGGCGGTCGTCGCGGGGCTCCTGTCGTCGGGGTGCAGGGTTCTGGACCTGGACGTGTGCCCCGTGCCGACCGTGCAGTTGCTCGTGCGCGGGCGCGGCGCGCGCGGCGGAATCGCAATCACGGCGAGCCACAACCCGGCCGAGTGGAACGCGCTGAAGTTCATAAACTCTTCGGGACTCTTCCTCGCGGGCGCGCAGGCGCGACAGCTCTTGGACATCTACCATCAGGGCGAGTACGTGAAGGTGCTCGGCGCGCTGATGCGCTCGGTGGAGCGCGAGACGGGCGCGCTCGACGTTCACGTCAGGGCCGTGCTCGACGCGCTCGGGCCTCTGCCGTCGAACGCGCGGAAGTTGAAGGTCGTCGTTGACTGCTGCAACGGCGCGGGCTCCGTCGTCGCGCCGCGTCTTCTGGAAGCGCTCGGCGCGGAGGTCGTCGCAATCAACGCGACGCCCGACGGGACGTTCCCGCGCGGCGCGGAGCCCGTGCCGGAAAACCTCGGCGCGCTGTGCGAGGCCGTGCGCGCGTCGGGCGCGGACGTTGGCTTCGCGCAGGACATGGACGCCGACCGGCTCGCGGTCGTGGACGAGCGCGGCGAGCCCCTGGGGGAGGAGTACACGCTCGTGCTCGCGGCGCGGCAGGTGCTTTCGAAGGAGCGCGGCGCGGTCGTCGCGAATCTGGCGACGACGACCGTGCTCGACTCCGTCGCGCGCGGGTTCGAGTGTCCCATCTACCGCTCGAAGATAGGCGAGGCGAACGTGACCGAGGAGATGCGGCGCGTCCGCGCGGTCGTCGGCGGCGAGGGGAACGGCGGCGTCATATACCCGCGCATAAACTTCGCGCGCGACAGCCTCGTCGCGATGGCGCTCGTCCTCCACCTGCTCGCGGACACGGGCCGCGCCGTCTCGGAACTGATGTCGGAACTCCCGCGCTCGTACATGGTCAAGGAGAAGATAGAGTGCCGCTCCGACCGAATCCAGAAGGTCTTGAAGCGCGTGCGCGCGGCGTACGCCGACAAGCCGCAAGACCTGCGCGACGGCGTCAAGGTCTTGACCGAGTCCGGCTGGTTCCTCGTGCGCGGCTCGAACACAGAGCCGATCATACGCCTCGTCGCCGAGTCGTATGACGAGGCTGAGGCGCGCAGGTTAGTCGAAGAGTTGAGGGCGATTGTCGGCGACTGCATCGGCTGAATCGGGCGTTTACGCCGGGAGCGCGGGCATCCCTGCCCGCCTTGAGCGCCGCAGGCGCGAAGACGTAGAAACTTAAACTTCAAGGTTGAGATGAAAAGTGTGGCGGGAAGCGTTCTGGCGCACGCTTTGGCGGGCAGGGATGCCCGCGCTCCCGGCGATAGGTTGCGAGAGGAGACGAAGAGTATGGGCGACGCGTTGACGGGTGAGCACAGGGGCACGGCGGCGACGGGGCGCATGCTTTCGCTCGACGCGTTCCGCGGCATCACCATCGCGGGGATGATTCTGGTGAACAACCCCGGAAGTTGGGAGCACATATACAGCCCGCTCGAACACGCCGCGTGGCACGGGTGGACTCCGACCGACCTGGTCTTCCCGTTCTTCCTCTTCATCGTCGGCGTCTCCATCACGCTCTCGCTCGCGCGGCGTGCCGAAGACGGCGGGAGCAAGCGAGACCTGTACGTGAAGATTTCGAGGCGCACGCTCATCATCTTCGGGCTCGGGCTTGCGCTGACCGCGTTCCCTTACAACGACGCGGCGGGCTTCCGCATACCCGGCGTGCTGCAACGAATCGCCGTCTGCTACTTCTTCGCGTCCGTCATCTTCCTCAACACGCGCTGGCGCGCGCAGGCCGCGATTGCGGCGGCGCTGCTGCTCGTCTATTGGGCCGTGATGAAGCTCGTGCCCGTGCCGGGCTTCGGGGCGGGGAACCTTGAGATGGAGGGGAACCTCGCGGCGTACGTTGACCGCGCCATCCTCGGCAAGCACACGTGGAAGCCGCTGTACGACCCGGAGGGGATTCTGAGCACCGTGCCCTCGGTCGCGACTGCGCTCGCGGGAGTCTTGACGGGGCACCTTCTGCGCGCGCGTCGAGAACCGTTCGAGAAGGTCGCCGCGATGTTCGTCGCGGGAGTCGCGTGCGTCGTGGCGGGCTGGGCGTGGAACTTCTGGTTCCCCGTCAACAAGGCTCTGTGGACAAGCTCTTACGTTCTGCTGACCGCGGGGTTCGCGTTGCAGATGCTCGCCGTCTGTTATTGGTTGATAGACATCAAGGGCCACCGCGCGTGGGCGAAGCCCTTCCTCGTCTTCGGCTCGAACGCGCTCGCGGTCTACTTCCTCGCGGAGGCTTCCGTGCGCGCCGTGGACGCGCTGGCGTTCAAGACGGCCGACGGCAGGGAGACGAATCTGCTGGCGCTCGTCTACGAGAGGTTCTTCGCGCGCGCGGCGTCGCCGCTCAACGCGTCTCTGATGTTCGCCGTCTGCACCGTGCTATTCTGGCTCGGCGTGATGTGGATACTCTACCGCCGACGCGTCTTCATAAAAGTCTGAGGGCCGCCCGTAGCTTTCGGGCGTTCAAAGCGGGCGGCGGTGGGTTTATAATCGCGGCCGTCGGTCGAGGACTCCGGGAGTGTTTGGAGGTGCGCCGTGTCTCTTAAACGCGAACTCTTTTCGTTGCGGTCGGTGTCGCGCTCGCTCGCGGCCGCGTCAATACTTCTGTCGCTGCACGCGGTATGCCTCGCGCAGGGGCCGGGCGTGAGCGTCCCGCGCGTAGACCCCGCGGTCGAGCGCATACGCGACGAGCAGCAGCGGCAGATGGCCCTGCGCAGCGGCGGACACCGCGACAAGGACGCGCCCCCCGACGAGAGGGCCGTCAAGGCCGCGGCCGAACAGCTCAACGAGGACTTCAAGCGCGTGCAGGTCATACGAAACGAGCTTGCGCGCGCCGTCACGTCCGGCAACGCGCTCGACTACAGGCACGTCTCGGAAGAGGCGGCCGAAGTCAGGAAGCGCTCGCTCAGGATGCAGACCTACCTCGCCCTGCGCGAAGAAGAGGGCGACGCCGGGAAGAAGCAGCACGAGGAGGAGGAGACGGACGCGGCCGCGCAAGACGAGAAGAGTTTGAGAGGCTCGCTCGTGCGCCTCTGTCATCGTATCGACAGCTTCGTCGCCAACCCGCGTTTCAAGTCGCCCGAGGTCTTCAACGTTGACGCGAGCGCGAAGGCCGCGCGCGACCTGCGCGAGATAATCGCCCTCAGCCGCCAGATAAAGGGCGGCGCCGAACGGCTCGGCCGTAAGGATAAGTAGGCGCGAAGAGAAGCTCGCGAGTCGAAGGCGCACGAGACGAGAGGCGCGAGCTAAAGGAGCGCACGCGTCCCGCGCTTGAAAATTAGCGAAAGGTTCGAGCACGCTTGCACGCGGGATGCGTGCGTCCCTCCAGACCTTTATCAATTAGACGTTAATGCGACGTATCGACCTCAAGAGAATTCACACGGCCCACTTCGGCACGATGCGCGCCATTAACCGGCAGATCGTGCTCAACTACGTGCGCGACCGCGGGCCAATCTCGCGCGCCGAGATAGCGCGCCGCACGAAGCTTCAGCGCTCGACCATCTCGGAGATAGTGGACTCCCTGCTCGAAGAGGGGCTCGTCGAAGAGGTCGGGTCGGGGCAGTCAACGGGCGGCCGCTGCCCCACGCTCCTCGCGCTGCGCACGACGGGCGCGGCCGCCATAGGCATCGACATCGCGCCGACGCGCACCACCGTCGCCACGAGCGACCTCGCGGGCGGGCTCCTTGAGAGTGAAGAGTTCGAGACCGACCACAACTTCGAGCGCACGGTCGCGCGCGCGGTCGCCGCCGCGGGCAGGCTCAAAGAGAGGGGCGGCGGGAGCATCGAAGGCATCGGCGTGAGCCTCCCCGGCCTCGTGGACAGCTCGAAGGGGCGTCTCCTCTACGTGCCCTACTTCAAATGGCAAGACCTGGACGTGAGCGGCCCCATCGCCGCCGCCACCGGCCTGAAGGTCACGATTGACAACGACGCCAACGCCGCCGCGCTCGCGGAGCTTTGGTTCGGCCGCGCCGACGTGAGCGAGGCGCGCGACTTCATAATGGTCTTCATCGCGGAGGGCGTCGGCGCGGGGATAATCTTCGACGGGCAGGTATACCGCGGCGAGGGCGGCGCGGCGGGCGAGTTCGGCCACATGATAATCGGCGACCGCGCGCCCGTGCCCTGCTCGTGCGGCAGCTACGACTGCTGGGAGGCTTTCGCCTCGGGGCGCGCGGCCGTCGCCCGGTACGCGAAGCTCGCGGGCGCGAACGCCGCGCGCTCGATGAGCTTCGCGCAGTTGATCGACCGCGCGCTCGCGGGCGAGGCGGCCGCGCGCGAGGCTCTGGGCGAGACCGCGCGCTTCCTCGGAATCGGCATCTCGAACCTCATCGTCGGCTTCAGCCCGGAGGTCGTCATCGTCGGCGGCGCGATAACGCGCGCGTGGGATTTAGTCTCGGACCTCTTCAGCGCGACCGTCAGGCGGAGCGTCCGGCGCGACCTCCCGTTCACGCGCATAATCCCCTCTACCATAGGCGACCGCGCGAGCCTGATGGGCGCGCTCAGCCTCGTCCTCGCGGATAAATTCGCCTCGGTCGCGGCCGTCTGAACTCCCGCGCGTTAACAAAAGTTAATTCGGCCCCTCAACAAAAGTGTTGACGGATGGCCCCGCCTGTACTACTTAATATCCGTTCTTCGGCAAACACACTTCGTCCCGCATTTCCAAAACGAAGTCAGCCCTTGTTCGCGGCCCGGCCCCCCGTACGGCCGTGTGCCCTTCGGCATGACCCCGCAAAAAATGCGACGAATAGACCTTAAGAGAGTGAATGTCGCGCGGCCCACGACCATACGCGACATCAACCGCCAGATAGTACTCAACTACATACGCGAGCGCGGCCCGATCTCGCGCGCCGAGATAGCGCAGGAGACCGCGCTACAGCGCTCCACCATCTCGATAATCGTCGACGAGCTACGCTCGGGGGGCTTCGTCGAAGAGGTCTCGGGCGAGTCCACGGGCGGCCGCCCCCCCATACTCCTCTCGCTCCGCTCGGGCGACGCCGTCGCCATCGGCGTAGACCTCGGCACCATCCGAACCGTCGTCGCCACGAGCGACCTCGCCGGCCGCGTCCTCGAACAGGAGGAGTTCCAGACAGACCCGGACGCGGGCGTCACCATCTCCCACGTCATAGACTGCGCGCGCAAGCTGAACGCCAAGAGCGGCGGCACGGTCGAGGGCATAGGCATAAGCCTCCCCGGCCTCGTAGACCCCGAGTCGGGCCGCGCCGCCTTCATCCCACACTTCCGCTGGCGCGACTTAGACATCGCGCGCGAGGTTCGCGCCGCCACCGACCTCGCCGTCAGCGCCGACAACGACGCCAACGCCGCCGCGCTCGCGGAGCTTTGGTTCGGCCGACCCGAGATTCGAGAGGTTCGCGACTTCATAATGGTTCTGGTCGAGGAGGGCGTCGGCACAGGCATCGTCTTCGACGGGCAGGTCTACCGCGGCCAGAGCGGCGCGGCGGGCGAGTTCGGCCACATGACGATTGGCGAGGGCGCGCCCGTCGCGTGCGCCGCGGGCAGCCGACGCTGCTGGGAGGCGTTCGCCTCGCAGCGCGCCGCGCTCGCGCGCTACAACACTCTCAAGGGCGCGCCCGAGGACGGCGTGGGCGTGGACTTCGAGCTGCTCGTAGACCTCGCGCTCGGAGGCGACGCCGACGCCGTGGCCGCGCTCAAGGAGACCGGGCGCTTCCTCGGGCTCGGCATCGCCAACCTGACGCAGGGGCTCTCGCCCGAGGCCGTGATAGTCGGCGGCCCCATAGTCCGCGCGTGGCCGCTCATAATGTGCGAGGTTCGCGAGGCCGTGGGCGAGAGCATCTGCCGCGGCCTGCCACCCGCGCAGATAATCGCCTCGACTCTGGGCGAGCAGCCGACGCTCATGGGCGCGCTCAGCCTCGTCTTGACGACCAAGTTCACGCCCGTCTCTCTTTCCTGACATCAAAAGCCCAACAGAAAAACGTTTACTTGAACTCCGGCGGCGGACTTTGTTGGTATAGGCAACTTTGTTTGGCCCTAAATGTCTATAATAGTTTGCTTTAGCCGCATAAAAATTCTCTTGACAAGCCCGCGGATTCGTATTAAATGCTTTTGATAGAACTTGCAACAAAGTGTCCGGGCGGGTCATTCCTTCAAAGGTTTCTCAAGGCGTAGGGCGGGTAGCGCGAGTGTTTTCGAGGCTGCTTCGCCGGGTCGCGGCCGGATTTCAAGTTCGCACATAGGGTTCTCCGTACAGTAACTTCGCTCAATCAGGAATCTTTACCCGCCGGACGAGTTCGCGCGAGCGACAGGCGGGAGATGTTTTCGGCGTCTGCCGACCAAGGCCCGCTCCCCGTGCAGGCCGAGGCCAGCCGAGCGCGCGCACGACTCCGCGGGGAGGCCGGGCACGCCGCAAGCGGCCTCGCCCCCGTGAGGGACGCGGTCGAGCGTCGGGTTTCGGCGTGCGAGCCCCGGGTAAAGGCTCCCGTCGCCGGTTGAAGATCGCGGAAGCGAGGAACGTTTATGATTAGAAAGTTCGGACTGCAAGCGCTAATGCTCCTGCTGTGTCTCGGCGTGGCGGCCGCCGTACACGCGCAGGTGAGCACCACCGGCAGCATCGCCGGGACAGTGAAAGACCCCCAGGGCAGCCCCGTCCCCAAGGTCGAAGTCACCGCCAGGGATGAGGCGACGGGCCTTGAGCGCAACGCGACCGCCGACGACGGCGGCGTCTACACATTCTCCGGCCTTCCCCCCGGCCGCTACACCTTGAGCGCCGCGCCGCAGGGCTTCAAGAAGACTGTCAACAGCGGGGTGGAGTTGCACATCGGCGACAGGCTCAACCTCGACTTGCAGCTCGAAGTCGGCAACGTCAACGAGGTCGTGACGGTGACGGGCGAGACGCAGCAGGTGGAGACGCGAAGCTCGGACGTGAGCAGCCTCGTCACCTCGAAGCAGGTGACCGAGCTACCCTTGAACGGCCGCAACTACGCGCAGCTCGTCACGCTCGTCCCCGGCATCTCGCCCGTGACGACGGCGGGCGCGGGCGGCGCGTTCGGCACGGGCGGCACGGGCCTCGACTCGCACGTCGACATGTCGGTCAACGGCAACGGCTCGAACACGAACCTCTGGACGGTTGACGGCGTCAACAACATGGACGTGGGCTCGAACGCGACGCTGCTCGTCTTCCCGTCCATCGACTCGATTCAGGAGTTCCGCGTCGAGCGCAACAGCTTCAGCGCCGAGTACGGTCAGGCGCAGGGCGCGGTCATCAACCTGATCACGAAGGGCGGCGGCAACGAGTTCCACGGCACGCTCTTCGAGTTCTTCCGCAACGACGCCCTGAACGCGACCGACTTCTTCAACAACGCGGCGGGGCGCGATCCCGTCACGGGCAAGCCCAACGCGCCGAAGCCCGTGCTGCGCTACAACAACTTCGGCTTCAACTTCAACGGCCCGCTCATCCTGCCGCGCTTCGGCGAGGGCGGGAAGAGCACCTGGAACGGCAAGAACCGCGCCTTCTTCTTCTGGAATGAGGAGTGGCGCCGCGAGGTTCGCGGCCTTGTGCCGCCGCTGCGCTTCCTGGTGCCGTCGGCGCAGGAGCGCGTGGGCGACTTCAGCGGCACGCTCACCACGGCGAATCTGCCGCACAGGCTCGGCGCGGGCCCCTGCACGACGGCCGGCCCGAACCCGTCCGACCCCGACTGCTTCCCCGGCAACCGCATCCCCGCGAACCAGCTCAGCCCGGCGGGGCTCGCGATACTCAAGTTCTTCCCGCTGCCGAACACGGGGCTCAAAGACGGCATTAACTACGTGCAGTCGCCCATCGAGCCGGTCAACACGCGGCAGGACACGCTGCGCGGCGACTTCAACCTGTCCTCGAAGATGAACGTGATGGTTCGTTACATCAACGAGACGTGGGTTCACGGGAACGCCGGCGGCAACTTCTGGGGCGACACGGGCTTCCCGACCATCAGCTCCGACTGGACGCAGCCCTCGCACAGCTTCGCCGTCAAGCTGGCGACGACTCTGACCTCGACCTCGGTCAACGACTTCCAGTTCTCGGCAGCCGGAAACGAAATCCTCATCACGACGAACGAGGCCGGGCAGTCGCTCAACTCCGAGATAGCGTCGGTCTTCCCGACCGTCTTCCCGAAGCCCTCGGGCGTGGGCCTGCCGACCTTCTGGGGCGCGGACGGCTACCCGGCGCTCTGGCACGAGGCGCCGTGGCAGAACTCGGAAGACCTCTTCATCTGGAAGGACGACTTCACCAAGGTCGCCGGCTCGCACGACATAAAGATAGGCGGCCTCGTCAGCCACAACAAGAAGGTCGAGCAGAGGATAGGCGGTAACGAGTTCGCGCAGTTCTGCGGCACCAACTCGCACACGGGCAACGCCATCGCGGAACTTCTGGTGAGGGACGTGCCGCTCGGCTGCTACACCGAAAATAACACGCTCGGCCTCGGCGACGGCCGCTGGCACGACTTCGAGGCGTACGGCAACGACTCGTGGAAGATTCGCCCGCGCCTGACCGTGAACCTCGGCATGCGCTGGTCGCGCTACTCGCCCGCCTACGCCGACGACGACCGCATCAGCAACTACGTCCCCAGTCTCTACAACGGCGTCAACCCCTTGAGCGGCCTCGTGCGCGCCGACCAGGCGGAGGCGGCGGGGCTCGGGCGCTCGCTCGTAGAGCCCTACAACATGGGCTTCCAGCCGCGCGTCGGCCTCGCGTGGGACGTGTTCGGCGACGGCAAGACGGCGCTCCGGCTCGGCTTCGGCCGCTTCATGGGCCGCGCCAACGTCATCGAAGACATCCTCCGCATGCACGGCAACCCGCCGTGGACTACGACGGTCAACTCCAACTGGGGCGGCGACGCGGCCTCGCGCCTCTCCGACGACCCGACCTTCCGCAGTCTCGACACGATCAACCCCGGCCTGCGCAACGCGGTCGCGGGCGTGAGCAACAACACCGGCTTCAACGCGGTCTCGACCGACTTCCGCCCGCCCGACAGCTACCAGTGGAACCTGACCGTGTCGCGGCAGGTGATGAAGGACACGGTGCTCGAAGTCTCCTACATCGGCAACCAGGGGCATCACATCTGGCGTCGCGGCGTCAACTACAACGACGTGATTCCGACCAGAAGGGCGGCGGTGGCGACGGCCTTCTTCAACCACGACGCGAACATCAACAACATCGTGACCGCGAGCCGCAGGTTCCCGAACCTCGGCCCCATCACGATGAGCGAGTCCACGGGCAACTCGAACTACAACGGCCTACAGGTCTGGCTCAACCGGCGCTTCTCGGACAGGTTGTCCTACTCGGTGGCCTACACGTGGTCGCACACGCTCTCGGACGTGCCGCTCACGTCGTTCACTTCGGGCACGACCGACCCGTTCAACTACCACCTGGACTACGGCGACGCAGACCTCGACCGGCGGCAGACGTTCGTCGTCAACGGGGTCTACGAACTGCCGTCGCTCAAGGAGTGGGGCGGGGCGGCGCACGCCTTCCTCGGCGGCTGGCAGCTCAACACCATCATCTCGTACTACGGCGGCGTACCGCTCGACGTGTACAGCGGCGTCGGCGCGAACTTCAACGGGCTGGCGGCCAACCCCGCCAACGGCGGGCTCCGCCCCAACCTAGTGCCGGGGCAGCCCATCTACCTGGACACGAGCGACCCGACTCGCTACCTGAACCCGGCGGCCTTCGCGCTGCCCGCGCTGGGGCAGTTCGGCAACCTGAGCCGCGGGCTCGTACGCCAGCCGAGTCTGACGAACGTGGACTTCTCGCTCAACAAGAACTGGACGATGGGCGAGCGCTACCGCCTACAGTTCCGCGCGGAGTTCTTCAACCTGCTCAACCACCCGAGCTTTAACGGGTTCGCCAACACCCCGTTCAACATCAACAACCTGACGGACGAGGAAGGCGACGCCGTACCGGGGTTCGTCGTCACGCAGCGCGGGGGCTTCGGCCTGCTCACGAGCGACCGCGGCCCGCGCAACATACAGTTCGGCCTCAAGCTGAACTTCTGATATAGTACGGCCCGTGGCCGAATCACGCGGACGGGGGGCTTCCGACCATCCAGAGGCCCCCCGTCCTTAACTTTTGTCTCCCCGTCTTCAGGAATTTTCCACGCGCGCGGCGACGCGCAAAAGTTCATCCCTAAGATGTACCTACGCTCTACCCTCCTCCCCCTTCTGCTGCTCCTGCCCGTCGCCTTCAACCCGCCGCCGCAACGGCAGCCGCAGAACAACATACGCAGCCACTACGAGGCCGCGCAGGCGCGTCGGCGCGCCGGAGACCGCGCGGGCGCCGAAGCCGAGTACGGCGCGATACTCGCCGAAGCCTACGCGAAGCTCGGCAAGATTTACGCGGCGCAGAAGAACTACAAGCCCGCGGTCGAAGCCCTTGAGTCGGCCGCGCGTTTCAACGCCGACTCCGCGGACGTGCGGATAGCGCTCTCAATCGCCTACTTCGAGGCCGGACAGTACACGCAGGCTTTTGAGGCGGCGGGCACGGCCCTCGCCCTGGACGCGAACAGCGTCGGCGCGCACCAGATGCTCGGGAAGTCCGAGTTCATGCTCGGCCGCTTCGACGGGGCCGCGCGCCACCTCGAAGCCGCGCTCCGCCTCTCGCCGAAGGATTACGACATCTCGTACACGCTCGGGCTCGCGTACCTCAAGCAGCGCCAGTTCGCGCCCGCGAAAGAGATTTACGACGGGATGCTCGCGCGGCTCGGCGACCGCCCGCAGCTACGCGTAGTCTTCGGCCGCGCCTACCGCGAGACGGCGTTCCTCCCCGAGGCGATTGAAGAGTTCAAGCGCGCCGTCGCCCTCGACCCGCACTTCCCGCGCGCGCACTACTACCTCGGGCTCACGTACCTTTTGAAGGACGGCGCGACACGACTCGACGACGCGGCCGCCGAGTTCCGCGTCGAGCTTCAGACGAACCCCGGCGAGTTCTTCGCGAACTACTACCTCGGCGTCGTCTACACGATACAGCGCAAGTGGGAGCCCGCGGTCGCGCTCCTCCGGAAGGCTTCGCAGATTCAGCCCGACAACCCAGACCCCTACTTCCACCTCGGCCAGGCCCTCCAGTCGCTCGGCCGCCACGCCGAAGCAATCGAAGCTCTCAAAAAATCCATCGCGCTCAACCCGAGCTTGAGCCACAACAGCTATCAGGTGGCGACGGCGCACTTCCGCCTCGGGCAGTCGCTCATGAAGGCGGGCCGTCAGGAGGAGGGCGAGCGCGAGCTTCAAGTCGCGGCCGAGCTTAAATCCCAATCGCTCGCGCGCGACAAGGAGAAGGCCGAGACTTACCTGAGCGCGGAAGACCTGCAAAAAGACTCCGGCAAGTTCCCCGAGATGTCTTCGGCCGAGGGCGTCGTCGCCGAGTCGAGCGCGCCCGACGAGAAGACGCGCGCGGAGTTGAAGAATAGTGAGAGTTACTACACGCAGGTCGCCGCCACCGCGCACAACGACGTGGGTCTCCTGCGCGCCGAAGCGCAGGACTTCCGCGGCGCGGCCGAGCAGTTCCGGCTCGCCGCGCGCTGGAACCCGCGGCTCGAAGGCGTTGACTTCAACCTCGGCCTCGCCGCCTACAGGGCCGAGCTGTTCAAGGACGCCGTCGCCCCGCTCGAACGCGAGCTGGCCGCGCGCCCCTCGAACATGCAGGCGCGACAGCTACTCGGCATGAGCTACTTCGTGACCGCGGACTACGCGCGCGCGGCCGGGATGCTGACGCAGGTCGCAGACGCGCACCCCGAGAACGTGGGCCTCAGCTACACGCTCGCGCTCGCGCTCATCAAGCAGGGCAAGGCCGACGACGCGAACGCGCGCATCGCGCGCATGATCGAACGCGGCGGCAACAGCCCGCAGCTACACATCGTCCTGGGCCAGGCTTACTACGAGCAGGGCGAGACGGCGAAGTCGCTCGAAGAGTTAAAACAGGCGCTCGCGCTCGACCCGCGCGCGGCGCTCGCGCACTACTACACGGGCCTCATACAGCTCAAGGAAGGGAAGTTCGACGAGGCCGCGCGCGAGTTCGAGTCGGAGTTGGCGCTCAACCCCTCAGACCTACAGGCGCGCTACCACCTCGGCTTCGTCCTCCTCGCGCGGCAGGACTCCGCGCGCGGCGTAAAGCTCATGCGCGAAGTCGTCGGCCTCAAGCCCGACTTCGCGGACGCGCGCTACGAGCTGGGCAAGGCCCTGCTCCAACAGGGCGACGTTAAAGAGGCGCTCGAAAACCTCGAAGCCGCCGCAAAGCTCGCGCCCGAAAAGTCGCACATACGCTACCAACTCGGCCGCGCCCTCCTCGCCGCGGGCCGCAAGTCGGACGGCGACGCGCAGCTCGAACTCTACAGGCGGCTCAAGGAGAGGGAGCGCGCGCAGACCACCCCCTAAGCGATGAGGCTTTCCAGGACACTCGCACTCATACTCCTCTGCGCCGTCGCACACGCACAGACGACTGCGCCGTTCGTGCGCGCGCAGGCGCCCGCGGTCAGGCAGTCGCCCGCGCCCGCCGCCGTGCGATTCACGGACGCGACCGAGGCCGCGGGCGTAACGTTCCGCCACGTCGCCTCGCCCGAGAAGAAGTACATCGTCGAGTCGATGAGCGGCGGCGTCGCGATGATCGACTACGACAACGACGGCGACGTTGACCTCTACTTCGTCAACTCGCTCACGGTCGATCTGGTGAAGTCGGGCGGCAAGACCCGCAGCGCGCTCTACCGCAACGACGGCGAGGGAACCTTCACCGACGTGACCGACAAGGCCGGAGTCGCGGACATCGGCTGGGGCATGGGCGCGGTCGTCGGCGACTACGACAACGACGGCAACGACGACCTGTACGTCACGTGCCTCGGCCCGAACCGTCTTTTGAAGAACAACGGCGACGGCACCTTCGCCGACGTGACTTCGAAGGCGGGCGTGGGCGACCCGCGATGGTCTGTCGGCGCGGCCTTCTTCGACTACGACAACGACGGCCGCCTCGACCTCTTCGTCGCAAACTACGTTGACTTCGACATCAGCCACCTGCCCGAGTTCGGCAAGGGCCGCACGTGCCAGTACAAGGGCGTGCCCGTTCAGTGCGGCCCGCGCGGGCTTCCGGGCGCGGGCGACGCGCTCTACCACAACAACGGCGACGGCACGTTCACGGACGTGTCGAAGAAGGCGGGCGTCGAAGACCGCGGCGGCTACTACGGCCTCGGCGTCGTCTGCTCCGACTTCGACGACGACGGCCTCACGGACTTCTACGTCGCCAACGACTCGACCCCGAACTTCCTCTACCGCAACAACGGCGACGGCACCTTCAAGGAGACGGGCTTCGTCTCCGGCACGGCCGTCAACGAGAACGGCAGCGAGCAGGGAAGCATGGGCGTGACCGTCGGCGACTACGACCACGACGGGCATTTCGACATCTTCATCACCAACTTCGCGGACGAGTACAACACGCTCTACAAGGGCGCGCCGCGCCTCAGCTTCACGGACGTTGCATACGGGGCGAAGGTCGCCGAGGCGGCGCTACCTTTAGTCGGCTGGGGCACGAAGTTCTTCGACTACGACAACGACGGCTGGCAAGACCTCTTCGTCGCCAACGGCCACGTCTACCCGCAGCTCGAAAACTATCGACAGCGCAAGCTCTTGCACCGCAACAACCGCGACGGCACTTTCACGGAAGCCGCGGCGCAGGCGGGCCCGCCCCTCACGGAGAAGCGCGTCGGGCGCGGCGCGGCCTTCGGGGATTTGGACAACGACGGCGACGTTGACATCGTGGTCGGCGACCTCGACGGCCCGCCGCAGCTACTCCGCAACGACGGCGGAAACTTAAACAACTCGATTCTAATAAAGCTCGTCGGCGTGAAGTCGAACCGCGACGCCGTCGGCGCGCGCGTGCGCGTCGTCTCGGGCGACCTCGTGCAGTCGGACGAAGTCCGCAGCGGCACGAGCTACGCCTCGCAGAACGACCTGCGCCTCCACTTCGGCCTTGAGAAGAGGGCGAAGATAGACCTGATAGAAGTCCGCTGGCCCGGCGGCGCGACCGAGAAGATAACGGGCGCGCCCGCCAACAAAATCCTGACCGTCAAAGAGGGTCAGGGCATCGTCGCGCAGAAAGATTTGAAGACGACCGCGCGCCGTTAAGCCGGGAGCCCCCAAAGCTGGGAGCGCGGGCATCCCTGCCCGCATTGAGCGCGAAGCGCGAAGACAGTGAGACTCTTTAGCTCAAGAGGTGAAATAAAGCGGAAAGCTTAAAGCGTGCAGTCACACGCTTAGGCGGGCAGGGATGCCCGCGCTCCCAGTATTAAGATGCGTGTTAGATTAAGTTTCATGGTCGCGCTCGCCGTCGCGCTCTTCGCGTCGTCGTCGGCTCGCGCGCAGGGCGGCGAGTCGGACCTGGAGCGCGCGGCCGCGCTCATCAGCGGCAACAGGCTCGCCGAAGCAGAGCAGCAGTTAAATTCAATCCTCAAGACGAGGCCGAACGACGCGCTCGCGCTCAACCTTCTCGGCACCGTTCGCGCGCAGCAGGGGCGGCTCGAAGAGGCCGAGGCGCTGTTCACGCGCGCCGTGCGCGCGGACGCACGCTTCGTAGGCGCGCGCATGAACCTCGCGCACCTCTATACGATTAAGCGCGAGACTTCGAAGGCCGTCGCGCAGTTCACCGAAGTCCTGAAGCTCGACCCTTCGAACCCCGGAGCCGCGTACAGGCTCGCGCGCCTTTACTACGCCGAGGGGATGCTCGACGAGTGCGTGAGGGTCGCCGAAGCGGCGCGGCGCGCGGGCGCTTTGAGTCCGCCGCTCGCGGTCGTGCTCGGCGACGCGTACCTGAAGAAGGGCGACGCGGGCCGGGCCGAAGAGAGTTACCTTCGCGCGCTCGGCACGGACGCGGATAACGCCGACGCACTGCTCGGGGTCGCGTCGGTCGCGCAGGCGAAGAACGACCTGAAGACCGCGGCGCTCTACCTCGCGCGCGCGCGCGACCTCGTGGGCGACTCGCCCGAGAGCCTCTACTCTTACGCGCTCGTCGCGCTGAAGACAGGACTCTACGAGGACGCGAGGCTCGCGCTCGAACGCGCCTCCGCCCTGCGGCCGGACGAGGCCGCGTACTCGGTCGCGCTCGGCGCGGTGTGGCTGAAGAAGGCCGACCTGTTCGAGGCGGAACGCGTGTTCCGGCGCGCGCTCGCCGTGCGCGCGGACGGGCCTCAGGCGCAGATGTACCTCGGCTACACTCTGCTCAAGCAGAAGAAGTATGCGGAGGCGCGCGAGTGGCTTGAGAAGAGTGCGGCCGCCGACGCCGCTTCGCCCGAGACCTTCTACTACCTCGGCGTCGTGACGCAGGAGCAGGGCGAGGACGCGCGCGCCGCGGAGATGTTCACGCGCGCGGTGAAGCTTATGCCGTCGTTCGCGAACGCGCACGTCGCGCTCGGCTCGGTCTACTTAAAGCAGAAGGACTACGCGCGCGCGCGCGCCGAGCTTGAAGAGGGCGCGCGCCTGAACCCCGAAGACGCGAAGGCGCACTACAACCTCGCGCGCCTCTACGCGCAGCTCAAAGACCCCGCGCGCGCGCGCGCGGAGATGGAGATCGTCGAGCGCCTTAAGAACGCGGGCAAGACGCCGGACGAAGACGCGTCCGCGCCTTCGAGCCCGCGCTGACCCACCTTCATTGCGGCGGACGCGCCCGAGCGCAAATTGATATAAAAGAATGAGAACACGTCGGGCCTTCATCCTCGGGGGGAGAATCGTAGCGTCGGCACTGGCGCTCGTATTCGCGCTCGCGCGTCAGTCTCCCGCGCAGAAGGGCGCGCCCGTCACGTTCGTGGAGGTGCCCGCGAAGTCGAGCGGCATCACCTGGACTCACGACGCCGCGCGCTCCGAACTGAGGCACGCGCCCGAGACGGTCGGCGCCGGCTGCGCCTTCCTCGACTACGACAACGACGGCTGGCTCGACATATACCTCGTCAACGGCGGCGCGTCCGACTTCTTCACCCCGAAGACGCCGCTGAAGAACGCTCTGTATAAAAACAACCGCGACGGCACGTTCACAGACGTGACGGACAGGGCCGGAGTCGCCGCGGGAAACACCTACGGCATGGGCGCGGCGGCGGGCGACTTCGACGCTGACGGCTTCGCGGACATCTACGTCACCGCGTACGGCCGCAACATCCTCTACCGAAACAAAGGCGACGGCACCTTCGCGGACGTGACGGATAAGGCCGGAGTCGCAGCGCCGGGGTGGTCTACGTGCGCGACGTGGTTCGACTACGACAAGGACGGGCGGCTCGACCTCTTCGTGTCGAGCTTCATCTTCTACAACAAGACGCAGAACCTCTATTGCACGGACGAGTCGAAGCGCCGCTACTACTGCGGCCCGAGCCTGTTCAAGCCGCAGCCTTCCCACCTGTTCCGCAACAACGGCGACGGCACCTTTAAAGACGCGAGCAAAGAGTCAGGGATAGCGGGCTCGCCGGGTAAGTCGTTCGGCGCCGTCGCGACCGACGTTAACAACGACGGCTTGATAGACCTCTTCGTCGCGAACGACACCGCGCCGAACTTCCTCTTCGTCAATAAAGGCGGGGGCAAGTTCGAGGAGACGGGGCTCGCGGCGGGCGTCGCCTACGGCGAGACGGGCCAGCCGCGCTCGGGGATGGGCGTGGACGCGACGGACTTCGACGGCGACGGCTGGCAAGACCTCTTCGTCGCGAACATCGATCACGAGTTCTTCAGCCTCTACAGGAACCAGAAGGACTTGACCTTCACCGACGAGCCCGGCGAGATAGGCCCCGCGACGCACCTGCTCTCGGGCTGGGGCCTACGCTTCTTCGACTACGACGACGACGGCGACGCGGACTTGATGCTCGTCAACGGCCACCCCGACGATTTGATAGAGATGCGCGTCGCGCGCGTGAAGTACAGGGAGCCGATGCTCATGTTCGAGAACACGGGGCGCGGCTTCCGTAACGTGAGCGCGCAGTCGGGCTCGGTCTTCTCGAAGGAGGTCTCGGGGCGAGGGATGGCCGTCGGCGACTACGACAACGACGGCGACCTCGACGTGCTCGTCTCTAACAACGGCGAGCCGCCGATGCTCCTACGCAACGAGGGCGGCAACCGCGCTCACTGGCTCGGGCTTCAACTCGTCGCGACGAAGAGCAACTCGGCGTCGGTCGGCGCGGTCGTCACATGGCAGGCGGGCGGCGTGAAGCGCAGCCGCCTTAAGACGGGCGGCGGGAGCTACCTCTCTTCGCACGACCCGCGCGAGATACTCGGCCTCGGCCCCGCGTCGAAGGTTGACTCCGTCGAGATACGATGGCCGAGCGGCAAGGTTGACAGGCTCACGAACCTCCCCGCGGACACTTACGTCAAAGTCGTCGAAGGCGAAGGCCGGAAGTAAGCGTCTTAAACAATCACACACGGCTAATGCGGCACTCATTCGGGTGCGACCCTACCCTGGGAGCGCGGGCATCCCTGCCCGCATTGAGCGCTAAAGCGCGAAGACCAGGAAGCGCCTTCATTCAATCTGGAATGAAGGCGCTTCATTGCTAAGCGTGCTCGCGCACGCTTCGGCGGGCAGGGATGCCCGCGCTCCCGGCTTTAAGTCGCGTTCTAGTGAGCGCCGCTGTAAGGGCCGCACGCATGATGCGTGCGGCCCTTTCGAGTGCGGCCGCTGCGCGTCGAGCGCGCACGCTGCAACGGGCGGACTGACCTCTGCATTTAAGGCGCGCCCAAATGCAAACGGCTGTAACAGTCAAGGCAAGAGTCCGTACGTTCTCTTACCGTCCGCGCCGCAACAAAAAGACCGCAACCTTCACACAATTTCTCTACTTCGGCGGGGTATAAACTCGCGAGCTAACCCGCGAGCCTCAAATAGACTTTAGTCTAAGGAGAGTTCAAGGGGCGCATGTCATCGCAGCCCGTGCGGAAAACTGTGTGTGGCGTGTGACTGGCGCCGAGCGTGCAGAGGCGGAAAGAAAATTTGTACTTTGGCGAACAGACGACGAGCGGGGGCGGGCTGTATTATCACTCAACCCTGTTCAGAGAGAACTCAATAGGCCCGGCGGCTCGCGCGCGTGCGCGACTCTATAAGGCGCGGTCTCTTTAACGTCGCCGGCCGCGGCGAACGTCAACAAGGAAGGTTTCGACTTCGAGCGTTTAATACCATGAGCACACAGCAGAAAAAATACGAGCTTAACTTCGCGCCGCAGGTAACTGCGGGCGAGTCCACGCCCGACCTCGTCTGCCTCTCGCACCTGCGCTGGGACTTCGTATACCAGAGGCCGCAGCACCTTCTCACGCGCTGCGCCGAAGGCCGCCGGGTCTTCTTCCTCGAAGAGCCGGTGTACGACGACGGCCCGCTGCGCCTTGAAGTCAAGGAGCGCGGCCGCGTGCGCGTCGTCGTGCCGCACCTGCCGGGAGGTTTGACGAGCGACGTGGCGCGCGAGGCCGCGCTCAGAACGTCGGTCGAGCGAATGTTCGCCGACCACGGCGTGAGCGACTACGTGCTCTGGTACTACACGCCTATGGCCTTGCAGTTCACGCGCCAACTGCGCCCGCGCGCGGTCGTCTACGACTGCATGGACGAGCTGTCCGCCTTCAGGGGCGCGTCGCCGCTTCTGCGCGGCCTCGAATCCGAGCTGATGGCGCGCGCAGACCTGGTCTTCACCGGCGGGCAGAGTCTCTACGAGGCGAAGCGCGGGATGCACCCGCGCGTCTACGCGTTCCCTTCGAGCATAGACGCGGCGCACTTCGGAAGCGCGCGGGACATAACCGAAGAGCCCGCCGACCAGGCCGGGATTCCGCACCCGCGCCTCGGCTTCTTCGGCGTGATAGACGAGCGGCTCGACATCGAGCTTATAGACGAGGTCGCGCGACTCAGGCCCGAGTGGCAGCTCGTGATGATAGGCCCCGTCGTCAAGATAGACCCTGCCGACCTGCCGAGCCGCGAGAACATTCACTACCTCGGCATGAAGTCTTACGCGGAGTTGCCCGCGTACCTCTCGGGCTGGGACGTGGCGCTCTTGCCGTTCGCGCGCAACGAGTCAACGCGGTTCATAAGCCCGACGAAGACGCCCGAGTACCTGGCCGCGGGCAAGCCCGTCGTCTCGACTTCGATTCGCGACGTGGTGAGGCCGTACGGGCGGGAGGGCTTGGTACACATCGCCGACACGCCCGCAGAGTTCGTCGCGGCGTGCGAGGCCGCTCTCAACGAAGACGCTTCGGCGCGGCAGGAGAAGGTTGACGCCTTTCTGGCTGAGACATCGTGGGACGGGACTTGGGCGAGCATGGGCGGGCTTATCGACGCGGCCGTCGCCGGGCGTCGCGCGGAGAAGTTCGTGACGGCGAACGCGTCCGGCCGCGTGGCCGTCGCTTACTGAGCCGGGAGTTTCGTCGGCGCGGAGTGGCGCCTGTAAGGCTCAGGGCGGAGCAATCTTAAGGGGAAGTAGTAAACGACGGCCGTCGTTGTTACATACAGCGGCGGCCTTCGCAACCGACGGGCAAGGGGGAAGAGGATGTTCGACTATTTAATCGTGGGAGCGGGGTTCGCCGGCAGCGTACTCGCCGAGAGGCTCGCGCGCGGCTCAAACAAGAAAGTTCTAATCTGCGACAAGCGAAACCATGTCGGCGGCAACGCGTACGACCACTACGACGACGCGGGGCTACTCGTACACAAATACGGCCCGCACATTTTTCACACCAACTCGCGCGAAGTCTTCGAGTACCTTTCGCAGTTCACGGAGTGGCGCTCATACCAGCACCGCGTGATGGCGCACGTGGACGGTCAGCTCGTCCCGATGCCTATAAACCTCGACACGATAAACAAGCTCTACGGCCTGAACCTGACCTCCTTCCAGCTCGAAGAGTTCTTCGCGTCGGTCGCCGAGCCCGTCGAGCAGGTGAAGACGAGCGAGGACGTGGTCGTGAGCCGGGTCGGCCGCGAGCTGTACGAGAAGTTCTTCCGCGGCTACACGCGGAAGCAGTGGGGCTTAGACCCTTCGGAGCTGGACGCCTCGGTGACGGCGCGCGTGCCGACGCGCACGAACCGCGACGCGCGCTACTTCACGGACACCTATCAGGCGATGCCGCTGCACGGCTACACGCGCATGTTCGAACGGATGCTCGACCACCCGAACATCAAGGTCATGCTCAACTGCGACTACCGCGAGATAGAGAGCGAAATCTCCTACAAGGAGATGATCTACACGGGGCCCGTGGACGCGTTCTTCGACTACCGCTATGGCAAGCTCCCTTACAGGTCGCTTGAGTTCAAGCACGAGACGCACGACCGCGAGCAGTTCCAGCCCGCGCCCGTCGTCAACTACCCGAACGAGCACCTGTACACGCGCATCACGGAGTTCAAATACCTGACGGGTCAGGAGCACTCGAAGACGAGCGTCGTTTACGAGTTCCCGCAATCGGAGGGCGACCCGTACTACCCCGTCCCGCGCAAGGAGAACGCCGAGCTTTACTCGAAGTACAAGGCTCTGGCCGACGCGACGCCGGGCGTGCATTTCGTGGGGAGGCTCGCGACCTACCGCTACTACAACATGGATCAGATAGTCGCGCAGGCCCTGACGACCTACGCGAAGGTTCGCGGCGAGAAGCGCGCGGTCGCGGCCGTCGCCACGGCGCACGGCGCTTACCTCGGCGCGGACGGCAACGGCAAGGCGCGAGTCAACTCGAACGGCAACGGGCACGCGCACGGCAACGGTAACGGTAACGGCGGCGGCCACCACACACACTCGCCGGGACTTCTGACGAATAACACTTAAGGAGGCAGCCTCACGTGCCGACTCAGGGGGCCGAGAGGCCACGCGCCGCGCCGCCGGAGCTTTGGGGCGGGGTCGAGTGCACAGTCAACCGCGTCGGCGGCCGTTACTTCGACCAGCTCGAACTAAACGGCCACGACGCGCGCGCGGGCGACCTCGAACTCTTCGCCTCGCTCGGAATAAAGGCCATTCGCTACCCGGTACTCTGGGAGCGCACGGCCCCCGAAGGACTCGCGCGCGCGGACTGGCGTTGGCCCGACGCGCGACTCTCACGCCTGCGCGAGCTTAACCTGCGCCCCGTCGTCGGGCTCGTGCATCACGGCAGCGGCCCGCCACACACGAGCCTCGTCGATGCGGCATTCCCGGAGAAACTCGCCGCCTACGCCCGCGCCGTCGCGGAGCGTTACCCGTGGGTCGAGGACTACACGCCGGTCAACGAGCCCCTGACCACCGCGCGCTTCAGCGGGCTCTACGGCCACTGGTATCCGCACGGCCGCGACAACCAGACCTTCGCGCGCGCGCTCATGACGCAGCTTCGCGCCGTCGTCCTCTCGATGAAGGCCGCGCGCGAGGTGAACCCCTCCGCGCGTCTAGTCCAGACGGAAGACCTGGGGAAGACCTTCGGCACGCGCGCGCTCAAGGCTCAGGCCGAGTTCGAGAACGAGCGGCGCTGGCTCACCTTCGACGTGCTCTGCGGCAGGCTCGACCGCTCGCACCCGATGTGGGCCTTCCTGACGGGCGCGGGCGTGCGCGAGTCCGAACTCGAATGGTTCCTGGAAAACACGTGCCCGCCCGACCTGGTCGGCCTCAACCATTACGTGACGAGCGAGCGCTTCCTTGACGAAAGGTTGGAGCGCTACCCGCCGCACACGCACGGCGGCAACGGCGTACACGCGTACGCGGACGTGGAGGCCGTGCGCGCGCGCGCCGAAGGCTGCGCGGGGCCGCGCTCTCTGCTCGAAGAGGCTTGGGAGCGTTACGGCCTGCCGCTCGCGGTGACCGAGGCTCATCTCGGCTGCACGCGCGAAGAGCAGCTCCGCTGGTTCGCGGAGGTGTGGGAGGCCGCGCGCGCTCTCCGTGAAGGCGGCGCGGACGTGCGCGCCGTGACGGCCTGGGCGCTGCTCGGCTCGTTCGACTGGGACAGCCTCCTCACGCGCGCGCAGGGCCACTACGAGCCGGGCGTCTACGACCTGCGCGGCGGCGCGCCCCGCCCGACCGCGCTCGCGAGTTTAATAAGAGGGCTTGCGTGCGGGGCGGAGCCCGCGCACGCTGTGCTCGACGCGCCGGGCTGGTGGCGGCGTCTCGAAAGACTTCTGTACTTCCCGGAGCACAAGCGCGCGCGCGCCGAGAAATCGGACTTGAAGATGCAGGGAGTTAACAGTCGGCCGTCGAAGTGGGGAGGGAAGGCGCGCACGCTGCTCGTCACGGGCGCGACGGGCACGCTCGGCCGCGCGTTCGCGCGCGCGTGCCGCGCGAGGGCGATTCCGTTCAGACTTCTGACGCGCGCGGAGATGGACATCGCGGGCGCGTCTTCGGTCGCGGGCGTGCTCGAAGAGGCGTCGCCGTGGGCGGTCGTCAACGCGGCGGGCTACGTGCGCGTTGACGAGGCCGAGGCCGACCGCGAGCGCTGCGTGCGCGAGAACGCCGAAGGCCCGGCCCTGCTCGCCGAAGCCTGCGCCGCGCGCGGCGTCTCGCTCGTGACGTTCTCCTCCGACTTAGTGTTCGACGGCGCTTCGCCGGAGCCTTACGTCGAGAGCGACGCCGTGTCGCCGCTCAACGTCTACGGGCAAAGCAAGGCCGACGCGGAGGCGCGCGTGCTCGCGTCGCACCCGTCCGCGCTCGTCGTCCGCACGAGCGCCTTCTTCGGCCCCTGGGACGAGTACAACTTCGTCACGACGGCGCTGCGCGCGCTCGCGCGCGGCGAACGTTTCGCGTCCGCGTCCGACTCCGTCGTCTCGCCGACTTACGTCCCGGACTTGGTCAACGCGTGCCTCGACCTTCTCATCGACGGCGAGCGCGGCCTCTGGCACCTCTCGAATCGCGGGGTGCTCTCCTGGGCCGAGTTCGCGCGGCTCGCGGCGCGTGCCGCGGGGCTGGACGAAAGCCTCGTAGAAGAGAGACCGACCGCGTCTTTCAACTTCGCCGCGCGCCGCCCGGCCTTCAGCGCACTCGCGAGCGAGCACGGCGCGATACTCCCCGCGGTCGAAGACGCGCTCGCGCGCTACGTCGCCGAGTGCGACCCGGCGCTCTACGAGCCCGCGGGCCGCGCGTCGCGAACACCCGCGTCTCCCCGCGTCGGCCCTTCACTCCGCACCGCCGCCGAGTGAGTTTGCATTCGGCGCGCGCGTGGTCAATTATTGGAAGTGCGGAGTGCGGAGTGCAGAGTGATGAATTAAAGAGAGCCTGTTCTTCGATTCATTACTCCGCACTCCGCATTCTGCACTTTTATGACGAGAGGTCTTGATAGGAATTGAGTAGCGCGCGAGCGGGGGTGCCGCGGCCCGAGTACCCGAGGCCGCAGTTCGTCAGGCCGGAGTGGGAGAACCTGAACGGCGAGTGGGAGTTCGCCTTCGACGACGACGAGCGCGGGATGGAAGAGGGCTGGCAGGACGGGCGGAAGCTACCCGGCCGCATCGTCGTACCCTTCCCATACCAGAGCGGGCTCTCGGGCATCGGCGACAAGTCCGTACACGAGTGCGTCTGGTACGCGCGCTCCTTCGAGTTCGAAGACCGTTGGAAGGGCAGAGACCTTCTGCTCAACTTCGGCGCGGTGGACTACCGCACGACCGTCTGGGTCAACGGCCACGAGGTCGGGCACAACCAGGGCGGCCACGTCCCCTTCACGTTCGACATAGCGCCTTACGTCCGCGACGGCGAGAACCGCCTGACGCTGCGCGTCGTCGACCGGCAAGACCCTGACCAGCCCCGCGGCAAGCAGTCGAGCACGGGGCTCCCGCACGACATAGACTACTACTGCACGACCGGCGTCTGGCAGACGGTCTGGATAGAGCCCGTCCCGCCCGTCCGCATCGAAGAGCTTCGCATAACCTCGCTCGCTCATAAGAACCTCCTCTTCATAAGCGTATACCTGCACGCGCCCTCGTCCGACTGGCGGATAGTCGCCGAGGCTTCGGACGAGGGGCGCGTCGTCGCGCGCGCGGACGAGCGCACGGCCGTCGCCACGGGCTGGCTCACTCTGAGCATCCCCTTCGCGAAATACTGGTCGCCCGAGTCGCCGTACCTCTACGACCTGCGCGTGCAGCTCTACGACGGCGACACGCTGCTCGACGAGGTCACGTCCTACGCGGGCCTTCGGAGCATAGAGCTGCGCGAAGGGCGCGTCTTTCTAAACGGCGAGCCCGTCTATCTGAAGATGGTCTTGGATCAGGGGTACTGGCCCGACGGGCTGCTCGCGGCGCCTTCCGACGAGGCGTTGCAGTCGGACGTTGGCTGGGCGAAGGTCTTCGGCTTCAACGGCGCGCGCAAGCACCAGAAGATAGAAGACCCGCGCTGGTTGTATTGGTGCGACCGCCTGGGCCTGCTCGTCTGGGGCGAGATGCCGAACGGGCGCGAGTGGTCTTCGGGCTCGGAGGAGAGGCTCGCGGCCGAGTGGAAGCGTGCCGTGCGGCGCGACTACAACCACCCCTGCATCGTCGCTTGGGTTCCCGTCAACGAGAGCATGGGCTTCCCCGGACTGGGGACTCAACACCCCGGACAGTACGCCTTCATCGAGCGCATGGTCACGGGCACGCGCCGCATAGACCCCACCCGCCCCGTCATAGACAACGACGGCTGGGAGCACACGGACATCACGGACATCTGCGCCATACACGACTACACGCCCACGGCCGTGGGGCTCCGCGAGCGCTACAAGGCGACGTTGGAGACCGGCGAGCTGCCGCCGCAGGTGTGGCTGGCAGAGAAGCCGCTCTTCGCGCGCGGCTCGCGCTACCGGGGCCAGCCCATAGTTTTGTCGGAGGTCGGCGGCTTCCTGATGGTCCCGCGCGAGGTGCCGCCCGAAGAGCGGGACATGCTCTACCAGTTCTACGGCTCCGTGGACACTAACGAGGAGTTAGTGTCGAAATACCGCGACCTGATGGAGGGAATCGCGTCTCTGCCGTTCCTCGCGGGCTTCTGCTACACGCAGTTGACTGACATCGAGCAGGAGTCGAACGGCCTCCTGACATACGACCGGCGGGCGAAAATCGCGCCCGAGCGCATCGCCGAAATTCACCGGGAATTATTCAGGAAGTGAAAAAAACAGTGGGGCTCCCGCGCGCCGCCGCTGCCTTTCCTCTTGCAACCGGGGCCCTATCTGGTGCATCATAAGGGCGTTACTCCTTCTCTCGCGCATCAACGGTGATGCGCCCCGCGCCTCGATCTGGCGGCGGCGTTCTGGATGGTTCGAGAGCAGGCCGATATTCAACACTAGAAGCCGCTCGAATGAAGAGCACCAGGACGCAGGTCTTCGCCGTCACCGTTACTCCGAAGCCCTCCGCAAAAAAGCTTCTGTAGAACTCCCGCAGGGAGAAGGTACACAAGAGATGTCAATGAAACTTTACGTGGGGAACCTCTCGTTCCAGACTTCGAGCGAAGACCTGCAGGAGCTGTTCTCGCAGGCGGGTACCGTGGAGTCGGCCAACGTCGTTGAGGATCGCGACACGGGCCGCTCGCGCGGCTTCGGCTTCGTCGAGATGGCGACGAAGGAGGAGGGCGAGGCCGCAATCGCCCAGTTCAACGGCAAGGAGTTCGGCGGCCGTAACCTTACTGTCAACGAGGCCCGCCCGCGCGAAGACCGCGGCGGCGGCGGCGGTCGCGGCGGCTTCGGCGGCGGCGGTAACCGCGGCGGCGGTGGCGGCGGCGGCGGTCGCGGCGGCTACGGCGGCGGCGGCGGCGGCGGCGGTGGCGGCGGCGGTGGTTATGGCGGCGGCGGCGGCGGCGGCAACCGCGAGCCCCGCTGGTAATTTCTTGAGAGTAATACCCTGGACAACTGCGAAGCGCCCTCCGGCGACATTACGCTCGCCGGGGGCGCTTCGCGTCCTTTAAAGCTAAAGCGTCGAGCGGCCCCGACGAGAAGACCTCGGGCCGCGGACTGAGAACTGAATGAAATTTGATGAACTTGGACTCAAGCCCGCGTTGTTGCGCGCTTGCGAGTCCGCCGGATACGAAGTAGCAACGCCGATTCAAGAGCGCGCGATACCCGTCTTGCTGACGGGGGCCGACCTCATCGGCTGCGCGGAGACTGGCACGGGTAAGACCGCCGCCTTCCTCCTCCCGACCATACAGAGAATGAGCGAGCGCAAGCGCCCAGGCGTGCGCGTGCTCGTGCTCGCGCCCACGCGCGAGCTAGTCTCGCAGATAGACGAGAGCTACCGGCTGCTCGCGCCCAAGGGGAGCGCGCGCTGCGCGGCCGTCATAGGCGGCGCGAGCATGTCCCGGCAGACCGACGCGCTCCGAAAGGGCGCGGGCGTCGTCGTCGCCACGCCGGGCCGACTGCTCGACCACCTGGAGCGCCGCACGGTAGACCTCTCGCACGTCGAAGTCCTCGTCTTAGACGAGGCGGACCGAATGCTCGACATGGGCTTCCTCCCGCAGATTCGAAGAATCCTCGCGGAGGTTCCCACAGAGCGCCAGACGCTGCTCTTCTCGGCGACGATGTCGGAATCAATCGAACAGCTCGCGCGCTCGACGATGAAGAACCCCGAGCTGATAGAGGTGAGCCGCCGAGGCGCGGCCGCCATTACCGTCGATCAGAAGGCTTACGTGGTCGCGACCGAGTCGAAGACGGCCCTGCTTCTCGACCTGCTTGAGCGTGAGCGCGACACCTTCGAGCGCGTGCTCGTCTTCACGCGCACGCGGCGCGGGGCCGAGCGCCTCTCGCACATACTCCGCGCGCGCGAGCACGCGGCCGACGAGATACACGCAGACCGCACGCAGCCGCAGCGCGAGGCCGCGCTGCGGGGCTTCAAGGACGGGCGCACGCGCGTCCTCGTCGCCACGGACATCGCCGCGCGCGGCATAGACGTTGACTCGGTCTCGCACGTCATCAACTACGACGTGCCCGAGGCCCCCGAGGACTACGTACACCGCGTCGGCCGCACCGGCCGCGCGGGCGCGACGGGCCGGGCCATCACGCTCGTCACCCCGGTCGAGGAGCCCTCGATGCGCGCGATAGAACGCCTCACGGGTCAGACCGTCGAGCGCGTCGTCATCCCCGGCTTCGGCGGACTCGCCGCCGCGGGGGTGGGGGTCAAGAAGGGCGCGCCCTCTCTCAGGCGCACGGGCAGCGGCTCGCGCCGCTCGTTCCGGCCGCGCCGCGCGGGCAGGTAGGCGTCGGCAAGCCCGACCGCTCGGGAGGGCATCTAAAACGAAACACGCGGGGCGTCTCTTACCAAAGAGCGCCCTCTAACTTCGACAGACAGGAACTAAGGAGAAGAAATTTTTGGCTAAGGAAGAGTTGATACCGGCGATGGGCGTCATCGTTGACAAGCAGCCCAACGCCTTCTTCAAGGTGCTCATAGACAACAGCGAGCACGTCGTGCTGGCGCAGATTTCGGGCAAGATGCGCAAGAACCGCATACGCATACTCGTCGGCGACCGCGTCAGCGTCGAGATGTCGCCCTACGACATGAGCCGCGGCCGCATTACGTACCGCTACAAGTAAGCCGGCCGAGACGTTCGGCCTCTCGCGCGAGAAGGGGGCGGCCAGTGTCCGTGTCAGGGAAAGTTCGCTGGGGAGTCCTCGGCGCGGCGAAGATAGCCGTCGAGAAGGTCATACCCGCGATGCAGCGCGGCGATTGGTCTGAGGTCGTCGGCCTCGCCTCGCGCGACCGCGGCCGCGCCGAGCGATTCGCGCGCGCGCTCGAAGTGCCGAAGGTCTACGGCTCCTACGAAGAACTCCTCGCAGACCCCGACATAGAGGCCGTCTACAACCCCCTCCCGAATCACCTGCACGTCCCGCTCTCGTTGAAGGCGGCGGAGGCGGGCAAGCACGTACTCTGCGAAAAACCTGTCGGTCTGAGCGTCGCGGAGGCGAAGGAGCTGCTCGCCGCGCGCGAGCGCACGGGCGTGCTCATACAGGAAGCCTTCATGGTGCGCACGCACCCGCAGTGGCTCAAGACCGTAGAGCTTTTGCGCTCGGGGCGCGTCGGCCGACTCCGCGCCGTCAACTGCGTCTTCAGCTACTTCAACCGCGACGCCGCCAACATACGCAACCGCCCCGAGATGGGCGGCGGCGCGCTGATGGACATAGGCTGCTACCCCGTCAACCTCGCGCGCTTCGCCTTCGGCGAGGAGCCGCGCCGCGTGTCGGGTCTGGTCGAGCGCGACCCCGACTGGAACGTAGACCGGCTGACTTCAGCCGTGCTCGACTTCCCCTCGGGCCACGCGACCTTCACGTGCTCCACGCAGCTCGCGCCGTACCAGCGCATGCAGTTCTTCTGCACGCGCGGCCGCGTCGAAGTCGAGAGGCCGTTCAACTCTCCGAACGACCGCCCCACGCGCCTGCTCGTCTACGACGACTCGGACGCGTCGGGCGTCGCCGAGGTCATAGAGATTCCGACCTGTGACCAGTACACAATTCAAGGCGACCTCTTCTCGCGCGCCGTACGCGAAGGCACGGAGACGCCGCTCCCGCTCGAAGACTCCGTCAACAACATGGCCACGATAGACGCAATCTTCCGCTCGGCCGAGACGGGACGCTGGGAAGAACCTCGATAACAGAACCGGGAGCGGTAGCGACCGGTTCTGTTTTGCGTTTATAGCGGCGTGCAGATGAATGCGACTCTTAAAGCCGGGAGCGCGGGCATCCCTGCCCGCATTGAGCGCGAAGCGCGAAGACTGAGAAGCGCCGAGACTCAACACTTGAGTGTCGGCGCTTCTACTTCAAGCGTGCTTTGGCACGCTTAGGCGGGCAGGGATGCCCGCGCTCCCAGGGAGGAGTCGCGCACGTGTGAACGCCGCTGTAGGAACCCCGCGAGCGCGTAGATGAGGGGCGCGTTCCAGTTTATCGCGACCTCGTTGACGCGGTAGTTCTCGGACACGTCAACCCAGTCGGTCGCGCGCGGCCAGCCGCCGCCGACGAGGTAGCCGGGCCAGGTGTCTTTGCCGCCCGGTCTCATCGAAGGTCTGTGGTGCGGGTGTAGCGGCGGGTTGAAGCCGACGCCCGTGACGAAGGAGCGGCCGTAGTAGTTTCTCCCGAAGAGGTGTGAGACGGCGTCGAGCGCGGCTTCGACGTACTCGCGCCGAGGCTCCAGACGGTCGGCCGAGCGCAGGAGCACCACGGTGTTCGCCACGCCGCCGTTGCAGCCCCAGTAGTAACGCGTCCCCAAAGGGCGCGCGTAACCGTGCGCGTCGCGTCGTTCGACAAGCTTGTCGGCGGCATAGACCAATGCCTCGCGAACGTCTCTCAACGTCTCTTCGTCGCGGCCCTCGCGCTTCGAGAAGAGGTAGGTCAGGAGCCCGAGGTTCTTCACGTCGCTCCAGCCCCAGTCAGGGTCGAACTTCGCGCCGTTGATGTCGCCCGCGCGCTTCTCCAAGTCCGAGAGGTAGCCCGCCTCGCCCGTCGCCTCCCACAGCTCGGCCGCGGCCCAGAGTCGCTCGTCCGCATCCTGAGTCTGATACCCGCCCGTGTTGAAGCCGCGAAGGTCTGCGCGTTGGTCTCGCGGGTTCGCGCGTAGGAAGTCGTACGCGCGGCGCGCCGCGTCGAGGCACGTTCGGGCGTACGCGCGGTCGTAAGGCCGGAACGCGCGCGAGGCCGACGCGAGCATGGCCGCGAAGTCCGCGGTCGCCGCGCTGCTCCGGGGCGTGAAGTATCGCTCGGCCTTCTCGTCCTCGGGCGGAATCGCCGCGCCGAAGTCGCGCGTGGAGACTTTGTGGTAGACCGAGCCGTCCGTCGCCTGCATCTTCAGGAGCCAGTCCGTCTCCCACTTCACCTCGCCCAGGTACGCGGGCAGCCCGCCGCGCGCGTCGAGCTTCGAGCTTTGAATCTGCGCGCCGAACTGCTCCCAGGCGAGGAGCATCAGTCCGACAGTGACGCCCGCGTTGACTACGTACTTGTTGTAGTCGCCCGCATCGTGCCACCCGCCCGTCGAGTCGCGCCGCGCGTGGCCGCCGCCGACGTAGTCGAGCCACGCGTCCTCCGTGTGACAGGCGGCGTGCGCGTACGTGACGCCGTCATATGTCGCGCTCACGGCGGCGCCGCAGCGCCAGAGGTACATCGCCCGCACGGCCGCGCGGAAGGGCTCGTCGTACACGTCCTGTGCGACGCGGAAGGGAGGGGAACTGCCAACGCCCCCGACTTCGAGCTTGTATAGGCCGGGGCGCTTGAGCGCGGAGAAGTCCGCGACGTAGAGGTCTTCGTCCGTGTCCTCGTTGTGAAGCGGCCCCCGCGCGCGCCCGCGAAAGACGACGCGCGCTTTGCCGCCCACCTCGACGACGCTGAACTCTCTGAACTTTGCCGCGACCGAAGCGCGCTTCGAATACTCGGGCAGGAACCCGACCGTGTTGAGCCTCACGCGCGAGTCCGCGGCTCGCGTCGCGCACGGCGCGAGCAGGACGCACGCGAGCAGGGCGTTCAGAAGCCTACGCATCATCATGCTGAGAGAGTAGTAAGGATTAGCCACAGGGACGCGGAGACACGGAGGTTAAGATTCAGAATTTCAAATCTCAAATTCAAATCTCTGTGCCTCCGTGTCTCCGTGGCTATCTATTTGCCGAAGGCGTCCGCGAGCGTGCGGACGCGCAGCTTGGCGCGGAAGTCCGCGACCGCGGGCGGGCGCGCGGCGCGGAACTCGACGCGCGTCTCGGTGTTCGCGGGGAGGTCGAAGTAGTTCTCGGAGAAAGTCCCTTCGAGCCCCGGCGTGGAGAGGTAGACGGCGCGCGCGAGCGTGTCCGACTTGAGCGTCACGAAGAGGCGGACGCCCTCGCGCGTGACGTTCGTCGTGACGTGCGGCGCCGGGACGGAAAGCTCCTTGAAGGGCTTGAAGAAGACGTTGTTCGCGGAGACGACGCGGCCGCCCGACGCGAGTTCGCAATGAAGAAAGACCTTCGTCGCGTCCTGCCCGTTCAACAGTTCCGCGACGGGCACGCCGAGGTACGACTTGCTCGCGAGCGGCGCGACCGTCACGCTCTGCCGCTTCTCCCAGAGCGTGCGGCCGTTGAAGTCCGTGAGCGTCGCGCGCAGCTCCGAAGGCTGTGCCTGCGTGCGGTCGGAGACGACGTAAAGCTCGACGCGATTGTTCTCGACGTGCGGGCTCAACAGCACGTCGCCGTAGAAGCGTCGCGCGTAGAAGTGGAGAGCCTTCCAGCGGCCGAAGTAGTCTATGCCTGACCAGGAAGCGACGGGCCAGCAGTCGTCCAACTGCCAGTAGAGCGAGCCCATGTTGTGCGGCATGATTCGGCGCATGTGCTCGGCCCCGACCTTTATGCCCTCGGCCTGCAAGACCTGACTGACGTACAGGAACGACTCGAAGTCCTTCGGCTCGGGGTAGTCGCGCAGCATGTACTCGCGTATGAGCTGGTTGCCGCGCGGGTGCTTCTGGTGCGCGAGCATGACGGGCGACTGTATGTCGTGGTCGGCGGGGAGAGTGTAGTAGTTGACGGTCTCGATTTGCGGGAAGGACTGGAAGCCGTACTCGCTCATGAAGCGCGGGCGCTGCTTCTCGTATTCGGCGAAGGGCTTCGACGCGTGCCAGACCTCCCAGTAGTGAACGTCGCCCATGCGCTGCGAGTCGGAGTCCTCTTCAAGATTGGAGCTTGGCGAGCTGGGCCAGTACGGGCGCGTCGGGTCGAGCGCGGCGACCGTCTCGGGCAGCACGCCGTGGAAAATCTTCTTGTAGTCGTCCCAGAGCTTCGCCGGAAGGTTCTGCTTCCAGCCCCAGTGCTGCCACGCGGTCTCGACCTCGTTGTTGCCGACCCAGATGACGACGCTCGGGTGGTTTCTTAAACGCCTGACGTTGTCCTCGGCCTCGGCGCGCACGCTCGCGAGGAACTTCTCGTCGCCCGGATACATGCTGCACGCGAACATGAAGTCCTGCCAGACCATGATGCCCAGCTCGTCGCAAAGCTCATAAAAATCATCCGACTCGTAGTAGCCGCCGCCCCACACGCGCAGCATGTTCATGTTCGAGTCGCGCGCCGACTGAATGAGTTGACGGTAGCGCTCGCGCGTGACGCGCTCGGGGAAGGCGTCGGCCGGAACCCAGTTAGCGCCCTTCGCGAAGACGGGCACGCCGTTGACGACGAAGGTGAAAGTCTTGCCGTCCTTGTCCGGCTGCTGGCGTAGCTCAAGAGTGCGGAGCCCTATGCGCGTCGAGAGTTCGTCGGAAGGTCTGTTGCCCGTGAGCAGGCGCGCGCGAAGCGTGTAGAGCTTCTGCGCGCCGAGGCCGTTGGGCCACCATAGCTGCGGGTTCGGGACGGTGAGCTTGAGCGCGTAGCGGTTCGAGCCCGCGGAGAGCTTGACCGTCTGCCGCGCCGTAACCCGCTTGTCGGCGGCGTCCTCGACCACGACGACCGCGTCGCTCGCGCCGGAGGACTCGACCTCGACCTCGGCGGTCAACTGCGCGGCGTCCTTGCTCAACTGATTCTGGACGACGTGCAGGTCGACGAGTCTCGCCTCGTCCCACGCTTCGAGGCGCACGGGCTTCCACACGCCGCTCGTGACGAAGCGCGGCCCCCAGTCCCACCCGTATTGATAAGGGGCCTTGCGCGTGTGCGGCGAGGTCTTCTCGCCCTGATCGTTGACGGCCGGGAGTTCGTAGCCGAGCGTCTTCATGCGCGGGAGGATTTCGTTTACGGGCGAGCGGAAGACGACACGCAACGTGTTCGAGCCCGCGCGCAGTCCGGACTTCGCGTCCGCGCGCCACGTTCGGAACATGTTGTCGGCTTCGAGCACGGCGCGGTCGTTCAGGAAGACCGTGGCGTAGGTGTCGAGGCCGTCGAAGACCAGCTCGACGTGGCGGCGTGCGAGCGTCGCCGCGGGCACGTCGAGGGTCGTGCGGTACTCCCAGTCCGTCTTGCCTATCCACTGGAGCTTCGGCTCGTTGTCGCGGTAGAACGGGTCTTCGATGAGCCTGTTAGCGAGCAGGTCTGTGTGGACGGAGCCGGGCACCTTCGCCTTGCGCCACTCGCCCTTGCCGACTTCGCGGAACGTCCAGCCGTTGTCGAGCGCGACGCGCGCGCGCGCGTTCGTGCGCGTCGCCGTCTGCGCGTGCGCGTAAGTAGGGGCGAACGACGCGGCCAGAAGGGAAGCGCATAGAACGCGCGTCAACTTCCCACGCCTTCCAGAAGAGTCGCTTGACAGGAGGCCCGCGCAGGAACTAAAAATTTTCTTCAAAGCTCGCGACAAAGTTAGTTGTGAAGTCATAAAGATTCCCGGCACGTCTTGAGAGATGGATGGGGTCGGCGCGCGCCGCCCGTGACATTCAAAACTTCCGAAACTTTCAGAGGCGTCGAGCAAGGGGGCACGTCAATGGCGACCACTTTCGACCCGCGGGAGCACCCGCACAGGCGTCTGAACCCGCTCACGCGCGAGTGGGTGCTCGTCTCGCCGCACCGCACGCAGCGCCCCTGGCAGGGGCAGGTCGAGAAGGTCGCGCGCGCCGAACTCCCGAGTTACGACCCGACGTGTTACCTGTGCCCCGGCAACTCGCGCGCGGGCGGACACCGTAATCCGAACTACACTTCGACCTTCGTCTTCGAGAACGACTTCGCCGCGCTCAAGCCGGACGTGCCGGACGCGCGCGCCGACGAGGCGGGCATCCTCGTCGCCGAGGGCGAGCGCGGCCAGTGCCGCGTGCTCTGCTTCTCGCCCGACCACAGCCTCACGCTCGCGCGCATGGACGTTCCTTCCATCATTCCAGTCGTCGAGATGTGGGCCGAACAATACAAAGAGCTGGGCGCGCTCGACTACGTGAGCGCCGTGCAGATATTCGAGAACCGCGGCGAGATGATGGGCGCGAGCAACCCTCACCCGCACGGCCAGGTCTGGGCGAGCCGGAGTCTGCCGAACGAACTCTCAAAAGAAGACTCCGCGCAGCTCGCCTACGCGCAGGAGCGCGGCGGCTGCCTGCTCTGCGACTACCTCGCGCTTGAGCTGCGCGACGGCGCGCGCGTCGTCTGCGAGAACGAACTCTTCGCCGCGCTCGTGCCCTACTGGGCCGCTTGGCCTTTCGAGACGATGATCGTCGGCCGACGCCACGCGGGCTCAATCGACGGGCTCGACTCGCAAGAGCGCGCGGCGCTCGCCGACATTCTCAAGCGCGTGACGACTCGCTACGACAACCTCTTCGAGACTTCGTTCCCCTACACGATGGGCTTCCACCAGCGGCCGACCGACGGCCGCGAGCGCCCGCACTTCCACTTCCACGCCCACTTCTACCCGCCGCTGCTACGCTCCGCGACCGTCAGAAAGTTCATGGTCGGCTTCGAGCTACTCGGCACGCCGCAGCGCGACATCACGGCCGAGTCCGCGGCCGAGCGCCTGCGCGCGCTGTCGGAAAAACACTACCTCGAAGACTGAGCGCGCCTTAAAGCCGGGAGCGCGGGCATCCCTGCCCGCCAAAGCGTGCGACAGCACGCTTCCAACCTCCCTCTTCATCTCAACCTTGAGTTGAAGAGTTTCTTTGTCTTCGCGCTTCGCGCTCATGGCGGGCTAGTGTGCCCGCGCTCCCGGCTAACGGAGCGTGAACTTCGACGTTAAGCCCCCGGCCATGACTTCGAAGTCGCCGGGCTCGGTCAAGGGCCTGTTGTCTGCGCCGATGAACGAGAGGTCGTCGGGGCGCAGGAGGAAGTTGATGGTGCGGCTCTGCCCCGGCTCAAGATAAATCTTTGCGAAGCGGCGCACGCGCTTGCCCGGAGGCGCGAGGGACGCCGCAACGTCCCGCACGTAGAGTATGACCGTCTCGTGGCCCGCGCGCCGTCCCGCGTTCGTAACGGTCACGCTCACGGGCATCGTGCCGTTCGTCGCCATCGTTGCGCTCCCGGCGCGAAGGTCGCTGTACGCGAACGTCGTGTAGCTCAGTCCCCGCCCGAACTCGAACTGCGGCGCGGTCGCGAGGTTGCCGAATGACGTGTCCGCGTCCTCGAACGTCTTGCGGTCGTAGGCGAAGATGTTGCCCGTCGAGCGCGGGTATGTGAAGGGCAGCTTGCCGCCGGGGTTGTAGTCTCCGAAGAGCACGTCCGCGACGGCCTGCCCGCCCTCGTTCGAAGGGTTGTAGGCCATCAGAATCGCGCGCGCGCCGTCGGCGATGGGGCTGATGACGCGCGGCCTGCCTTCGACGAGCACGAGCACGACGGGCTTGCCCGCCTCCGCGACCGCGCGCGCGAGCTTGAGTTGCGGCTCGCCGAGCGTCAGGTCTGTGATGTTGCCGGGAGTCTCCGCGTAAGAGCCTTCGCCGAGACAGAGCACGACCGCGTCCGCGTCGCGCGCGGCGCGGGCGGCCGCCGCGATGTCAACCTCTTCGTCGATGAGCGTGGGCGCGTTCGGGGGCGCGCCCGAAGGACGCACGAGCCGCGTGCCCTGCACGAACGTGACGTTCGACGCGCCGACCTTCGCCTCGACGGCGCGTCGAATCGTCGGGCGGTCTTTCGGGTAGAGCGACTCGTCCGAGCCCTGCCAGACGTACGTCCAGCCGTTGTTCAGGGCGAGCAGAGAGTCGGCCGTCGGCCCCGTCACGAGCACCTTCCTGTTCTTCCCGAGCGGTAGCACGTCGCCCTCGTTCTTCAGAAGCGTCATCGACTCCTGCGCGGCCTGCAATGCCAACTGCCGCGACTCGGGCAGGCCGATGCGGGAGATGAGCGAAGCGTCGGGCATCGCGTTGTCGAACAGCCCCAACTCGTACTTGACGAGGAGTATGCGTCGCACGGCCTCGTCAATCCGCGCCTGCGGCACCGCGCCGTCGCGGACGAGGCGTACGAGTATGTCGGCGAAGCTGTAGTCCGAGGGCACCATGCTCATGTCTATGCCCGCCATGACGGCCATGCGCGTCGCCTCGCGCTCGTCCGGGGCGACGCGCCACTGCGTGACGAGCTTCTTTATGTCCTCCCAGTCGGAGACGACGAAGCCCTTAAAGCCGAGTTCGCCGCGCAGGATGTCCGTCAGCACGCGGCGGTTTACGTGGCCGGGCGTGCCGTTAATCTCGGCCGAGTTGACCATCACCGTCCGCGCGCCCGCGCGCACGGCCTCCGCGAACGAAGGCAGGAAGTATTCGCGCAGGTAGTTCTCGGGAATCCACGCAGAGGTTCTGTCGCGGCCGCTCAAGGGGAGGCTGTAGCCCATGTAGTGCTTCAGGCTCGTGGCGACGTGCGCGTCGGAGGCGAGGTCGTCGCCCTCGACGCCGCGCACGAAGGCCGCGCCCATGACCTTCGTTAAGTAAGGGTCTTCGCCGAAGGTCTCGTAGAAGCGAGGCCATAAAGGTTGACGGCCGAGGTCGAGCACGGGCGAGAAAGTCCAGGGGATGCCCGCCGCGCGAGTCTCCGACGCGGTGACTTCGGAGAGTCGGCGCATGAGTTCCGGGTTCCACGTCGCGGCCATGCCAATCTCCTGCGGGTGGAGCGTGGAGCCCTGTACGTAGTTCGCGCCGTGGATTGAGTCGATGCCGTAGAGCACCGGAATCTTGAGGCGCGTGCGCGCGGCGGCGCGCTGTATCTGGCCGATGATGTCGTGCCAGCGCTCGGCCGTCAGCGCCTGACCGCTGACGTTGAGGACGGAGCCGACGCCGTACTTGACGACGGCCTTCTCAAGCTTCGCCGGGTCGATGCGAATCGACTGGTCGCTCCCCGAAGTGACCATGCCGATCTCAAGCTGCGTCATCTGCCCGACCTTCTCTTCGAGCGTCATGCGGCGCAGAAGCGACTCGACCTCGCGCGTGTAGTCGCGCCCCTGACGCCTTCGCGTCGCGCGCTGAAGGAAGGCGTCGCTGTCCTCGGCCGCGACCGACACCGGCGCGGGCGTCGGCGCGGGCTGCGCGCGTCGCCCCTGGGTCGTGCGCCGGCCGCGCCCGCGCGTCTGCGCGAGCGCCGAGCTTTGTTGCAAGGGAAGGCAAAAGGTCTGGGCGGAGATAAGGGCCGCGAGTGCGACGGGCTTGAGTCTCATACGGAAGCTCTTCCTGTCCTTCGGGAATGTCTGGTTGGAGCGGTGCGGACACATTCTCTTTCATCCGCGCCTTTTGTTCAAGAAAAAACTTGGTGAAGCCGACGACTTCAATCTTTCCGCGCATGGGAACATTCGCCCGCGCGTTCGTGTCTATGTAGGCTGAAAATTTTCCGGGCGCGGCGACAACAGGGGCTCGGGCGGACGGCATCCGAGTGAACACGACAGACCAACCGGCCCCGACGCGCGCCGCCCTCGCGCGCGCAGAAGGGGCGAAGCCCGTAGTCTCCACGGCCCTACGCTCGGACGCCTTTGAACGTAAGGAGGAAGCCCATGCCCACACGCGCCGAAGGTCTCGGCCTTACCGTCAACTCTCCCTGCACTGCCGAATGGGACTCGATGGCCGGCAACGAGCAGGTTCGTTTCTGCACACACTGCGAGAAGAGCGTACACAACCTCTCGGCCATTACTCGCAAAGACGCCCTGCGCTTCGTGCGCGCGAACGCCGCGGGCGTCTGCGTCCGCTTCTACTCCGACCCGCGCGGCCGTACGATTCACACCAACGAACGCGCCCTCTACCGCATAACCCGCCGCGCGTCGAAGGTGGCCGCGGGCGCGTTCGGCGCGGCCGTGGCGCTCGGCGCGAGCGTGCTCGCGCAGACGCCGCAGGACAAGCGGGAGGCGGCCGCCGTGCGCATCGACACGCGCGAGGGCGCGTCTCTGACGGGGACGGTGCTCGACCCGAACGGCGCGGTCGTCGCGGGCGCGCGCGTGGTCGTCTTTAACTCGAAGACGAGCGAGGCGATGACCGCGATGACGGACGAAGGCGGCCTCTACCGCTTCGATTCGCTCACGCCCGGACGCTACATCGTCATGTTCTCGGCCGAAGGGTTCGAGTCCGAGAGGGCGGAGAAGGTCGAGCTTCAGCAGGGAGTCGAACAGCGCCGGGACTCGATGCTCATGCTCCCCGGCACGAGGCCCGCGCAAACCGAAGTGGCCGAGGAGGCGGAGGAAGAGGAAGAGGAGGAAGAGGCGGACGACAAAGCCTCTTGCCCGACCGCGGCGGGCGAAGAGTCGAAGCCCGCGGAGGAGGAGGAGGCGTCGGCGTCGGGCGAGAGTACGGAGTCGCCTTCAGCGCAGGAGGACGAGCCGCGCGTCGTGAGGGCCGTGGCGGTGATGGGCTCGATGCGGATAAGGATTCCGGAGAACCCGCTCGTCAGGGCCGTCTTCGAGGGGAATACGCGCGCGGCGAAGAATCTGATAGTGCTGGGCGCGGACGTGAACGTCCTCGACAAGGCGGCGGACATGACCGCGCTCATGCAGGCCGTCTCGCACAACGACAAGGAGTTGGTCTCCGCGCTCATAACCGCGGGCGCGAACGTGAACATGAAGGACGGCGACGGCGACACGGCGCTGACGAGACTCGGCGAGGGCGCGACCGTCGCGCTGGTGCGCGCGCTCACGGCCGCGGGCGCGAAGGTCAACCACAAAAACCAGTACGGCGTGACGCCGCTCATCAACGCGGCCGAGAACGACACGCCCGAGGTCTTGAAGGAGCTGATTGAGTCCGGCGCGAAGATAAACGCAAGGAACGAGTCGGGCCGCACGGCGCTCATGGGGGCCGCGCTGTACGGGCTCGTCGAGAACGTCAAGCTGCTGCTCGACGCCGGCGCGGACGTGAACATGAAGGACGGCGACGGCGACACGGCGCTGAAGTTCGCGAAGGACTTCGCGGCGGTCTATTCGGAGGAGTCGGAAGAGAACAAAGAGTTGAGCCCGTCGGAGAAGGCGAAGAAGATAAAAGAGGCGGAAGAGTCCGAGGAGACTAAAACGTCGAAGAAGCTCGCGGCCCTGCTCGTCTCGTACGGCGCGATTGAGGAGTAGCGGGCAGACGACTCACCCTGGGAGCGCGGGCATCCCTGCCCGCCTAAGCGTGCGACTGCACGCTTAGCGAAGAACCGCCGCGACTCAACGTTGAGTCGCGGCGGTTCTTTGTCTTCGCGCTTTAGCGCTCAAGGCGGGCAGGGATGCCCGCGCTCCCGGCGAGGAGGCCCGCCCTGAGTCAGACGCCCTCCGGCTTATTCCGGGCGGCTCGCTCAGTCGCGCGAGTCGAGCGTGTGGGCCTGCATGCGCTCGCCCTTCGAGACGTAGAGCAGTCCCGTCGCCTCGTCGCTTATGAAGCGCTCGTCGGGGTCGCTCAGGCGCACCGAGCGCGTGGGCTCGCCCGTGTTGACGTTGACGCCGACCAGCCCGCGGCCCGAGCGCGTGTCGGTGTAGAAGTACATCCACTGGCCGCGTAGCGCGGCGAGCTGCCGGCGGTGCCAGAGCAT